>Ga0115004_10000418_pt1 | contig 32333 bp, 33 predicted proteins | sample ArcticOcean_MG_C_10_FD_88737 | JGI IMG/M metagenome (GOLD analysis project Ga0115004, IMG submission 88737) | Marine microbial communities from western Arctic Ocean - ArcticOcean_MG_CB11_90 | ecosystem: Environmental > Aquatic > Marine > Oceanic | place: Arctic Ocean: Canada Basin | collected... | reverse complement strand
GCCTGCGCCCAACCCTCCCGCATCAGGGCCAGCACCAACTCTTTCAGCGTGGGCTCAGTGATCCCCACAAATTCGCCGACACCTTAAAACGACTTAGCGGCGTGGTAGGCATCGACCAACTCGGAATTCCTCAGCCTGCGGGAAATCATCGTCCCGGAGAATTCGACCTTTACCCAATGGAAGCAGATCTCAACATCCCAACCCCGTCAGAGCCTATCTCTGCCTATTCACGACTCCCGCTCAAACGACAACGCCCGCCACTCGTGGTCCGCGTTGCTTCGGAAAAACGAGGCCGCCACCTCCAGCCTCTCGCTCTTCTCAGCGGTCCTCATCAAGGTACGATCCAAGACTTCAGAGGCCCCTTCCCGCTCTCCGGAGCTTGGTGGGAATCTCCTTGGCAGCAGAGCGAATGGGATGTCGCTCTTCCCAAAAACCTCCTTTTACAAATAACCTACACCCCGCCGCACGATTGGCATCTGACCGGGATTTATGGATAAAACAATGGAACTCCTCGCAAAATCTTCCTTTTCCTTTCTCCACGGAGCGAGCACCCCTGAGACCCTCGTCACCCGCGCAGCAGAGCTGGGTCATGAGGTCATTGCTATCCCTGATCACCTCGGATTCTACGGCTCCGCCCGAGCGCATCAAACCGCTCAGAAACTCGGGATCCGAGCCATCGTAGGAGCCACTCTGACCAATTGGTCTCCCCAAAACGGCCCTCAATTCTCCCAACTTCCCGTTCTCGTGGAGCAGCGAAAAGGCTATCAGCAACTCTCCCAACTCCTCACCGCCCGACATTGTGCCCCGGAACTCCCGACCCCAGATATTCTTACTTATTTACAGGTTATCCTCACCCCTGAAAGTCTTCGGAATCCGACTAAAAAACGACTCCTCGAAGCGGCAGAATCACTCAAAAGGACCTTCGGCCCCCACAATGTCTCCATCGCCCTCTACCGACATCAGCGCCGAGGAGAGGAATTCATGAATAGCATTCTTGCTGATCTGGCCGATCACCTAAAGATCCCTCTTTTGGCCACCAACGCCCCCCTTTATGCCCAGCGCCCTGATCGCCTTTTAGCCGATTCCTTCACTTGTTTACGTGAACACTGCACCCTTGATAACGCGGGCCACCGCCTTGAATGCAACACTGAGCGCCATCTGAAATCATCCATAGCGATCCATAAGTTATTTACAGGTTATTCACATGCCGTCGACCACGCTTATCGGCTCGCTGAGCGCTGTGAATTCACGCTCGAAAATCTCGGCTACCATTTCCCTTCCTATCAAGATCCTGTGAATAAGGAGTTACTCACATCGGAGCAGGAATGTGAATTGCTGCGAATAACTACCGCAAAGGGCCTGAAATTACTTAATTTGGAAAAAAGTAAAAAACATACTCAACAGATTGAAAATGAATTATCTGTAATTTTTAATTTAAGGTTTTCTGGCTATTTCCTCATCGTCTGGGATTTGGTCCAATTTGCCCGCTCTCAGGGGATCCTCTGCCAGGGTCGCGGCTCGGCCGCGAACTCGCTCGTGTGCTACGCGCTGGGAATTACCAATGTCGATCCTGTCGCGGGAGGCCTTCTTTTTGAACGCTTCCTCTCTGAGAACCGACGGTCTTGGCCGGACATCGACATCGACTTCCCCTCCGGAGAACGACGGGAAGCAGTCATCCAATACGTCTACCAAAAGTATGCTCCGCGGGGTGCGGCGATGACAGCTAACGTGATCACCTATCGCCCGAGATCAGCCTTTCGGGAAATGTCCAAAGTACTCGGATTTCCGGAGTCGATCGCCAATCGCTTTTCGGAATTGTGTGCTTCACCGAAGGTACACGACGAAAAAGCGGATTTCCACGTCCCCTCTCAGGAGCTCTCGATGTCGAATTACTACCCTCGGGACCAAGTCATGGAATTCGCGGCCACCGTGGAGCGCTCGGGAGTGAGTTATTCACACCCTCGTTTCAAGCCCCTCCTCCATCTTTATCATGCTATTCTACATTCCCCGAGGCACCTCGGCCAGCATTCGGGAGGTATGGTAATCTGCGATGATGGGCTCGATCACATCGTCCCCCTCCAGCCTGCGACCATGCCGGGCCGCACCATCCTGCAGTGGGATAAGAATGACTGTGAAGATCTCGGAATCGTGAAGGTCGACCTCCTCGGTCTCGGGATGCTCGCCGCGATGGAGGACGCGATTTACATCTGCCAGCAAAGAGGCCGTCCGATCGATCTCGCAAAGATCCCGAAGGACGATTCGGCCACTTACGATCTTCTTTGTCGTGCCGACACCGTGGGCACCTTCCAAGTCGAATCCCGGGCACAGATGGCGACGCTCCCGATTATGGAGCCCCGGAAATTCTACGACATCGCCATCGAAGTGGCCATCATTCGCCCCGGGCCGATCGTCGGTGATCTGGTGCACCCCTATCTCAATCGCCGCACCGGCCGAGAAGCGATCGATTACATCCATCCGTCATTCGAACCCATCCTGAAGCGCACCCTCGGGGTTCCTCTCTTCCAGGAGCAAGTGCTCCGGATGGCGATGGAGATTGCCGACTTTACTGGAACTGAAGCCGATGAACTCCGGCGCGCGATGGCTTGCAAGCGAGCCGATGAACTAATGGTGGCGATCACCGAAAAATTGGAATACCGCATGAGTGCACGAGGGATTGCCAAGGAAGTGCAGGAAAAGATTATTCACTCCATCGGATCCTTCGCCCTCTATGGTTTCCCCGAGTCCCACGCTATCTCCTTTGCCCTCATCGCTTACGCCTCCTGCTGGTTGAAGGTGCACCGCGCAGTGGAATTCTACTGCGGACTCATCAACAACCAGCCGATGGGCTTCTACTCGGTGAACACCCTCTTGCAGGATGCAAAACGCCACGGAGTGCGCAGCAAGCCGGTCTGCGTGGTGAATTCGCAGGGACAAGCTACGGTGATTGACGATGGAACTCTGCGCTTGGGCTTAAATCGAATTAAAGGACTGCAGCAGCGCACGATTGACCGACTCGAAGAAACTCGGGCACTGCGCAAGTTTGATTCGCTACCTGACTTCCTAAATCGCGTGCGCCCCAACAAAAAAGAACGTCGCCTTCTCGCCGCAGCAGGCGCGCTGAATGCACTGCCGGAAGTGGGACATCGACGGGACGCTCTGTGGCAGGCTGAGCGGCTCCCCGAGGATGATCTTTTTGCGCGAGCGATGCTGAACGAGGATCCAGCTCCGCTTGCGCAGATGTCTCCCGCCGAGCGACTCAGCACCGATTTGGCGATTCAGGGACATAGCGTGGGGCCGCACCCGATGAGGCTGTGGCGACAGAAGAATGGCCATATTTGCGTGAATTCAGCGGACTTACATCACCTGAGCCACGGAGCTCCGGTCAAAATTGCCGGCCTCGTGATCTGCCGTCAGCGTCCAGGCACCGCCAAAGGTCACTGTTTCATCTCGCTCGAAGACGAATATGGCATCGCCAACCTCTTCGTTCCTCGGAAAACCTTCCACGCCCAACGTCTCACCATCACCACTGAGCCTTTCCTCATGATTTCGGGGCACGTCCAGATCAGCGAAGGTAAGCAGCCGACCATCTACACCGCACGCGTGGAGCCACTGAGCGGAATCGAAGGAGGCCTCGCGCCCCGATCTCATGACTTCCACTAAACCACCTTAGAGACTCAGCTGAAGCATCTCAAAATACTTGATCCAGAGCTTCCATCCTCCGAAAAGCCAGGTCACTGCACCGAGTGCAAGAAAGGGACCAAACGGAAGGGGCTTTCCAAATCCCACCCGGGCAATCAATCCGACGATGATGCCATAAAAAGAACTCGCGAAAATCACAAAAACGACTGCGTGCCAGCCGAGAAAAGCACCGATCATCCCCAGTAGATGAGGATCTCCATCGCCCATCGCCTCCCGTGGAATGATAACTTCGGTCGTTTTTCCTGAGAGTGATTTGAGTTTCTCAATCTCCCACTTCTGATCACCAATCGCGAAAGACTCCCGCTGAAGAATCAGCTCCTTCCCTGAAACCCGGTCACCATCGACCTTAAAGGAGTGACCAGTGAGCAGGAGTTCATCACTCGTCCGAAAAAAAAGATCGTCCCAAGAGTAGGACTCACCATCGAGAAGAAAGTGAATTTGCGGATTCTCCTCACGTCCTTCCACCACCTTCCACGGAAGCGCCTCCTCAAAGCGGTGCTTTTTCCGACCAAAGAGCAATTTCCCGAGATGCAGAACGGCCCAAAGCGCCAAAAAACCGGCGATCCACCCCAGTATAGCATCCTTGAGACCACCGGCAGAATAGGTGTCCAAATTTAAAAGGTGTCCAGAGAAAAAGAAAGCTCCCAGAAGTGCAATCACACTCCCGGCAGTGGTCCACCAAATCGGAATAACCTGATGTTCCGCATCAATGAACGAGATCGTAATGAGAATCGTCAGAAAAATGACCGCAAGAATTGCCGCCATCATTGGGAACACCTTCCAGCAGATCAAATAAAGTGCTCCAGTGAGAACCTCGACAATAAGGTAGCGTACCGTAATCGGAGCTCGGCATTTCCGGCATTTTCCCCGCTGAAGGAGCCAAGTTAAAACCGGGATGTTTTGCCACGCCGGGAGCTGCGTCTTGCAGTGCGGACAGAACGAACGCTTGGGCTCGTTGACTGAGAGACCGAGCGGAATTCGATAAATGGCGACATTGAGAAATGACCCCACACAGAGGCCGATAAAAAGAATCCCGACGCCAATGACGTCGCTTTGCCAGATTTGAAGCACGTTTTAAAGGTATCGGGCAAAGTTAGAAAATCGACTGAAAAGACGACTTCTCGATTGCCTCTCGTCGAATGTGGAGCAAGCCTCCGAGCGTGAGCGCACAAGCGAATTTAGCCCTGAGCACGGCTCGCGTCCTAAAGGATGCGGGTCACACCGTGTTCTATGCCGGCGGTGCCGTGCGAGACCAACTCCGCGGACAAGTGCCAAAGGACTACGATATAGCGACTTCTGCGACTCCTAAAGAGGTTCAGTCCCTCTTTTCTAAAAGCGATGCGATCGGTGAGCACTTCGGCGTCATCCTGGTGAAGCAGGGAAGCGAAGCGGTCGAAGTCGCAACCTTCCGAACCGATGGTCTCTATCAAAACGGACGCAGCCCCGAGTCAGTCACATTTTCGACCCCAGAGGAAGACGCTAGCCGACGCGACTTTACCATCAACGGACTTTTTCAAGATCCCTTCAGCGGCGAGATTATTGATTTCGTCGACGGCCGTGCCGACCTCGAAGCCGGGCTTTTGCGTGCCATTGGCGATCCCAGTAAGCGCTTTCAAGAAGACGCCCTCCGTCTCCTGCGAGCCGTCCGTTTTGCCACTTGTAGCGGTTTCGAGATCGAAGAAGGCACGCTCGCCGCGATGAAGGAAAACGCACCGCTCTTACAAAGGATTTCCCCTGAGCGCATCCGCGATGAGTTATCTCATATCATCGTGGCCAAAGATCGCGCCCGTGGCCTCGACCTCCTAGTCGATACCGGAATGGCCAAGGTCTTTTTCCCAGAACTTCTCGATCTTATCGGTTGCGAGCAGCCACCGCAATGGCACCCTGAAGGAGATGTCTACGTGCACACTCGTATCGCGCTCTCCCTCTTGGGCGATGCCCCTCTTCACCTCTGTCTTGCGGTTCTTCTCCACGATATTGGAAAACCGGCCACACAGACTTGGGACGAAGAAGCAAAGAGACACCGTTTTAACGGACATGATCGCGTGGGCGCCGAGATGGCCGAAGTCATTCTTCGTCGTCTGCGCTACTCCAATAAAATCATTGATGAAGTCTCATTCATGGTTTCTCGCCACATGCGCTTCATGCATGTTCAGGAAATGCGAATCGCAAAACTGAAGCGCTTTATGTCGTCCGACGTCTTCCCATTGGAGCTTGAACTCCACCGAGTGGATTGCGATAGCAGCAACGGCTTCCGCGATAATTACAACTTCCTCCACCTCAAGCAAGAGGAGTTCGCCAGTGAACCCCTCATTCCGAAGCCTCTTTTAAATGGCCGCGATCTAATGGATCAACTCGAACTCTCACCCGGGCCACACTTGGGGAGGATTCTCAAAGCGGTGCAAACCGAACAACTCGAAGGCCGACTTCATGACAGAGATCAGGCCCTTACTTTCGTAAAAACATTAGCAAAATAACTATGAGTATTCCCACGGAACACGACGACCCCATCAACGTCCAAATCTTAAGTATTTCTGAAGACTTAGTCTCCGGATTTCAACGAGATCCTTTCTTCACCATTGCAAAAGAATCGGGCTTGGAACTCGAAATCGTTCTCGAACGTATTCGCGCGATGGTTGAAGCAGGGGTAATCCGCCGAGTTCGGCAAACTCTTCTCGCGACTAAATTGGCCCACGGAGCCCTCGTCGCCTGGAGGCTTCCCGAAGAGAAGCTGAATGATGCCTTCGACTTTATGTCAAAGGAAGATCCCTTCTCCGGCCACGTTGTCATCCGCTCAACCGACGGCCAAATCTCAGGATCAGGCTACCGCCTCTGGACGACCTTAAAAGTTCCTCAGGGCGAATCTCTCGAAGAACACGGGAATGTTCTCAAGAGAATCGTGGGAGCCGACGAATTTATCCTCATGCCTGCCAATGGAGTCTTCACCCTTGGAGTCGGTCACGTGCGACGCAAGGGCCTCGAGCCTGGAGCTAAACTGGACGTCGCCGCTGAAATGATGACCACCACGGTGGTGGAACTCAATGAGGAAGAATGGCGTATTTTGCTGGCGCTGAAGGAAGAACTCGCCCCAGAGGAAATTATACAAAACTGCTGGGACACACGGGCAAAAATCGCAGGTGTGAGCTTGGAGAGATTTTGTGAAGTCGCAGAGCTGCTGAACTCAAAAAAAGTCATCGGCCGCTTCTCCACCTTCCTGGAACACGTCAAGCCTTCGGACACCGGCAAGCGTGTTACCCGTTTCAATGGACTCTTCCACTGGGCCGTCCCGAAAGGTCGCGAAGTAGAAGCTGGCAGCGAAGTCGGTCGTCATCACTGCATGACCCACGCATACTGGCGGGAAGGCGGTCCAAAGTTTGGAAACGTCAACGTCATGGGAGTGGTCCACGGCACCGAGAAAGACAAAGTGTTGGAGCACAAAGCGGCCATCGATCGTCATCTCGAATCTGTCGGAATCCCGGTTTCCTACACCAACGTCTTCTGGGGCGGACGCTCGGAAATTAAGCCGTCGGAAATTTCTCCGGAGATCTACCACGACTGGCACGCGAAACACGCGGGTGCTTAAGCCAGATCTTTCAGTGCCGATCTCAAATCCGGGAAACGGAATTCGAAGCCTCGATCCTGGAGGATCTTGGGCACAACCCGTTGACTCGCAAGAAGCCCCTCTTCTGCAAAATCACCTAAGGCGGCTTTGAGAGCAAACGCGGGAGCAGCAAAGAAGGTCGGACGACTGAGAGCGGAACCCGCCATTTTGGTGAACTCCAAATTGGTGACACTTTCTGGAGCCACCAGATTCACCGGTCCTGTGATTTCTTCTTCGAGACAAAAGGTAATGGCAGCGACTTCGTCTGCCAAATGAATCCAGGGCATCCACTGTTTTCCCGATCCAAGCTTCCCGCCGATACCGAGCTTGAAGACCTTAGTCATCTTTTGCCACGCACCTCCATCTTTTCCGAGAACGACTCCCGTTCTTAAGAACGTCGCCTCAGGGGCGTCATTTGCGGCCTCTTCCCAAGCGAGGCAGAGCCCCGCGAGATAGCTATCTCCCGGCTCTGCCATTTCGGACAAAGAGAGCTTCCCTTGATCGCCATAAATTCCAACGGCAGAAGCATTGAGGAGCCGAGCCACTCCGCACTTTTCCATGCCTCGGACGATCTCTTCCGTCACTCCGATCCTACTCTCGTAAAACTGCTTCTTTTTGGCCTCCGTCCATCGTTGATCGATCGATTCTCCGGCCAGATTGATGACAACATCAATGCCCGATAAATCGACTTCGCCCTCCCCACTCCAGGTCCGCCAATTCATCTCCTGCCCCTTTCTCTCAGAGCGAGAAAAACCCACAACGCGGTGTCCCTTCCCCGAAAGCGCATTAGAAAGGGAGCGGCCCAGCCAGCCCGAGGCACCGATGATTCCTATCGTTTTTGCCATATCGTTTAAGATTATAAACCATTTTCTTTACTTTGCCAGTGAGAGCCAGATAAAATCCAACGGATAGAAATTTGCGCAATTCTTAAATTTATCGCGAACTGATGCGCCTTTCTCTAATTTGTTTTCTCCTCAATCTTTTGCCGCTCGCGGCACAGGATGACGCCATAGTCGGAGCCCCCTTTCCCCCGACTAGCGCGCTTCCGGAGCCTAAGGTGACTCCAGGCGACGGATTTTTCAGCGATCAAGCAGCGCCTTCCTTCACTCTACCAAAGTTTGTAAGATCAACGCAGGTCGACTTCGACTACATCGCAGGCAATTTGACTCTCGTATATTCAGGGAATGTCGTAATGGATGGGAAAGATGGATCTCAAGCATTTGCTGATCGCGCGGTGCTCAACGAGAAGGATCGGGTGATCACGATCACTGGAGATGTTAGCATCTATCAAAATGGCATTATCTTCCGGGGAGACTCCGCCATTTACCGCCTCGATCAGAAAAAATTCGACACCGAAGGCCTCCGCGCTGGCATGGGTCCAATTCTCCTTGAGGCGGGCCGATTCCGATCCGTGCAAACTCCCAATGGAGTTGCATACGTGGGAGAAAATTCCGGAATCACGACTCACGACGTCGAGAATCCCCACTGGTGGCTTCGCGCCGATCGAACAAGCATCTTCCCCGGTGACCGCGTCGTTTTTAAAAATCTAAAACTCTATGCCGGTGACACGCCCATCTTTTGGCTTCCTTACTTATCCCAGCAGCTTGATGCCGAATTAGGTTACCACGTCGTGCCCGGGGCCCGATCCAATCTCGGATTCTTCCTGAAAAATAGCTACGGGTTGATGATTGGTGGAGAACGAGATCCCATCACAGGAGCGAATGACTCCGCCTGGATCCTCTCCCAGTGGCATGTGGATCTTTATTCCCGCAGGGGGCTCGGAACCGGAATTAATCTCTTCGACACTAGAGTCGATGATGAAGACGACTTTGGTCATTTTAAATTTTACTATATTAACGATCTAGCCCCTTCAGTAGAACGGTCAGGAATCCCTCGCGGTTACCTCAATGAAGATCGCTATCGGGTGGAGCTAGCTCATCGGCGCGATCTCTGGAAGACCCAAAGGGCGACTTATTCCGTCGAAGCCGATCTCACCTGGCTCAGTGATGCCTTTTACTTGGAGGACTTTGACACAAGTCTCTACAACACCAACCCAGAGCCCGATAACACCCTCGCGGTCACACGCCGAAATGATCAGAGCTTGGCAACGTTTGGCGCACGTATGCGTATCAATGATTTCTATCAAAGTGACACGCGTCTCCCCGAATTCACCTTCGACTGGATCAGACAACCACTCCTCGACACCCCCTTCTTTTATGAGAGCCAGACCTCTCTCGGGATTTATCGGGAGCACCTTGCCGATTTAAATAGTGTTAGCCTGCGCACAGAATCTTTGGGGCTCGTGCCTGGCGACTCTCGCCTTACTGAGATCAATCGCCTTCTTTCCCCCCACGGCTTTAATCGCTTTCATTCCTACCACGAACTCTCCAGGCCAATCAAAGTGGGTTTTCTAAACATCACCCCCAAGGTCGGGGGCAGCTTCACCAACTACAGCTCGATCAAAGGACCTGATGATTCACAAAGTCGTTCCTTATTCTACGCAGGCATCGACTCTTCCCTTAAATTCACAAAGTCTTATCCTGAGTGGATTAACGACAAATGGGGACTCAATGGGGCCCTCCATGTCGTGGAACCCTATGCTTCATTTTCCTTTGTTTCGACGAATGAGCTGGACCAGTCCTTCTATGGCATCGACCGGCTTACTCCCTCCACCCGGTCTCGGCCCCTAAATGTCGGCCGCTTCTCAGCCATCGACGATTTGCAAAATTGGTCGATTCTTCGCTTGGGTGCGCGCAATCGAATCATGACCCATCAGGACGGTAGCACCCAAGACTGGCTGTCCGTTAATACTTATCTCAATGTCTTTTTCGATGACCCTGAATTCTCTCGGAATTTTTCGAACCTTTACAATGAAATCCGTTGGAGTCCCCTGCCTTGGTTCGATCTCGAGTTTGACACTCAGATCCCACTTTTTGAAGATTCCAATTTCCTTGAGGTAGCGACAACCGGAACGGTGATGCCTACGGAAAATATTGAGATGTCACTTCGCTATCGCTATCTCAACGACCATCCCATTCTTCGAGACTCGAATCGAATTGAATTGGAACTCTATAGCCGTCTCAGCGAAAAATGGGGGATCGGAACAGAGCATCGATGGGAGATCGAGGACGGCACCCTCGAACTACAAGCTTACAGCCTCTACTATGATTTCGATTCTTGGGTTGGATCAGTTGGCTTCTTCCATCGGGACAACAGCATCAAAGACGACTATGGCTTGCTCCTAAGTTTGGGCCTCAAGGAAATACCAAAGCTATCCTTGCCAGTTCGGATCGGGACGGAATAATCCGCCCAATGGAAGTGATCTCACCTGAAAATCTCCTCAAGAGTCTTCAATGGCGCTATGCAACGAAGGCTTTTGATTCGGAGCGACAAATTCCTGAATCAATTTGGTCATCACTGGAAGATAGCCTCATTCTAACACCTTCCTCCTTTGGGCTTCAGCCCTGGCATTTCTTTGTCATCACCAATCCTGAGATCAAAGCAGAGCTCCTTCCCCATTCTTGGAACCAAGCTCAAGTGACTGAGTGCTCGCACTTTGTCGTTCTCGCTGCTCAGAAAAATGTCGGAGATGTGGAGATCTCACAATTAATGGACCATACTAGTACCCTAAGAAAAGTGGAAACTGCAACTCTCGACGGCTACCGGAAAATGATGTCCGGTTTCATGGCCCAGATGAATCCAGAAGAACTTCTTAATTGGGCGAAACTACAAACCTACATAGCCCTCGGACAGCTCATGACATCTGCGAGCGTCTTGGGCGTTGATGCCTGCCCCATGGAGGGCTTTGTTTCTGCTGAATATGATCGAATCCTCGGATTAGAGGAGAAGGGCCTTAGTGCATCGGTCGCTTGCGCCCTTGGGTACCGCAGTACTGCAGATAAATATGCCGAGCTTCCTAAGGTTCGCTATGAAAAGAGCGAGCTCATCTCACGGCTGTAGGTGAGGAGCAAATTCCGGGTGAATTTCCACGAACTTTTCCCTCACCTCCTCAAAGAGAGCCGCTGAAGTAGAATTCAGGAGGTCGATTTCCTTCCGGATTCCTTTTATTGCCACATGCATTGATTTTCCGTCGGGCGAGAGAACAATTGATTTACGTTGCAGAAGCTCCTTGACTGCGGTTGCCTCATCTTCACTACCCCAAGCGGCAACTAGTTTTTTTTCTTTAACGACATTCACGAGAATCGTCTCGTCATCACTCAGACGACTCCACTCTTCCACCCATTCGATTCGCCCCGCTTCCGACATCCCGTCAACAGAGAACCGAACCAGCCGCTCAATCTCGGTATTCATTTTCGAATTATAGAATGCGAATCCTACGCCTCCCAGAAGGAGGATGAGGACAACAGCACCAACGGCGAGCATGCGACTGTTCATTCCGGAGATGTAGCAGGTCAAAATTCGGGCGCACGAACAATTTTAGTTTCTTTAAACTCCTTGCTCCCCTTCAGCTTAGCCTCAATGCTTCACCAAGATGAATTTCCCGAAAACGACTGCTTCTGTTGAGACGATTGGCTCTTCACTGGACGCAATTCTTGATCCTTCCTCTGATTCGCCTGTGATCAGCGCCCAAATCTGGGTCGCGACCGGTTCTGTGCACGAGAGCGCTCTTGCGGGCGCGGGAGTTTCACATCTTCTTGAGCACATGGTCTTCAAGGGGACCGACCGCTTCTCAGGCGAGGCCCTCTCTCAGGAGGTGCAAGCCGCAGGCGGACAGTGGAACGCCTATACCACCTTTGATCGCACGGTCTACTACATCGATGGACCAGCAGAATCGCTCGACCTTTTTCTCTCAGCACTGATGGAGATGGTTTTTCGTCCGGCCTTTCCCGAAGAGGAATTCGAAAAGGAGAAAGATGTTATCCGCCGCGAGATTGCGATGGGTTTGGATGATCCAGATTCAGTCGCACACCAACTCCTCTTCCGTACAATCTATCGGAAAGATCACCGTCGACAGCCCATCATCGGACACCTCGATCTCTTTGATTCGATCACCCACCAACAGATGGTGACCTACCACCATGCACGCTACCGACCAGACAACACCTTTATCGTTCTGTCCGGTGGATTTAACCCTCGTAACGCGAAAGAGATCATCGACAGAGAGCTTACGAAAGGACTACGCCCCTTCGCTCAGTTTCCTGTTTCTGTCCCAATTGAATCGACTCAAATTGGGACTCGCCGTGCTTCCGAGTCCTTCACGGTTCCCTCGACTCGATTCAGCATGAGCTGGCAAGTGGGCGATCTTGCTCACCCTGATACTCCTGCTCTGGAACTTCTGGGCACGGTATTGGGTGGTGGGCGTTCGAGCCCACTTTATCGAGTAATCAGAGAAGAGAAGGATCTGGCTCACTCCATCGGATCCTACGCCTGGATCTCGCCAGAAGGGCCTGGTCTTTTCTCTGTTTATGCTGAAGCTGATCCAGAAAAGATCCCACAGTTAGAAAAGGAGATTATCACTCAAATCACTCTCCTTTCATCACGAGATCTAAGCGTTGAGATTAAGCGTGCGCGACGTCAAATTGCATCCCAGCAGTTTAAAATCCTTGCAAGCGCATCAGGTCGGGCATCGGATCTAGCCTCGAATTGGCACCAGACTCGTAACCTCGATTACACTCGTGATTTCCTCGCCGACCTTGAGAGTATCACCACCGAAGATTTGCATCGCGTCATTCAATCCTGGCTAACTCCCAAGCTACTGAGCGTCACCGCATTGACCCCCAAATCTCAGGAAAATGAAGCGTCCAAGGATAGAGCGATTGCTCCCCCCGAGGCACTCGTCGAAAAAACCCTCTCCAATGGTGTCCGCGTCATTCTCCAGAGGGCTCCCCGCGTTCCTGTAGTCTATGGGAACGTTGCCATGCTTGCTGGATGCCTTTCTGAATCACAAGAGACCGCCGGCCTCAACGCGCTCCTTTCCTCCCTCCTTCTCAAAGGAACAACTTCCCGATCAGCGGTGGAAATTGCTGAGTTCATGGAAGATATGGGAGCTTCAGTTCGACCGGGCGCAGGCAACAACACCCTGATGGTTTCGACCTATTGCCTTCGGGACGACTTCACGCCGGTGCTCGAACTCCTTGAGGATCTCCTCATTCACCCCGTGTTTCCCGCGGACGCACTGGAGCGCGAGAGAGCCTCGCTCTTGAATCAGGTTAAAGAGAGCCTTGAGGATCCTGCCAGCAGAGCATTCCGCGAACTTCGCAAACTACTCTGGGATGGACAAGGATATGGCTCACCCTCTTCAGGCTCGCTTGAATCACTCCCATCTTTAACCAGGGAATTACTAGTGACTCATCACAAGGAAGCCTTCTGCGCCGAGAACATGGTCTGCGCCTTTTTCGGTGATCTCGATGTAGACGAAACTCTAGCGATTCTTGAGCAAACGTTGGGGAATATTCCTTCGGGAAGCCCACTCGAAATAGCTCAACCAGTTCCTGCCTTCGCTGGGGAGCACAGCCTGAAACTCGACAAGGAGCAGGCCGTTCTTGCGATCGGCTACCCGGGTCTCTCGGCGGCAGATCCTGAACGCTTTGCTCTGGAGCTTATCCACAGCTACTGCAGCGATATGGCCGGCCCCTTATTCACAAGGATCCGAGAAGAGCTGGGGCTCGCTTATTTTGTGAGCTCCACAATGTTTCTTGGACTCAATGACGGACTCATGGCCTTTTATCTCGGCACCTCCACCGAACAGATGGAACTGGCCCGAGAGGAACTTATGGGACAGATCGAAAGACTCGCAAACGAGGGGATCGATCCCAATACCCTGGTGAACGTGAAGGCCAATGCCCGTGCCGCCCAAGCCCTGCAAAATCAGAGTCCCAAAAATCGAGCTAGCATGGCAGCACTAGACGTCCTCCTGGGACATTCCGCCGATCACCACCTTCAACAAGACGCCCTCATGGACGCTGTCACTCCCGAGGCGATCAAATCCCTAGCAGCCCGACTCTTCGCTGACGGCAAGGCAACAATTGTCACGGTCTCCCCTTGAGCCACTTCATTTCCTCCCCTAACCTCAATTCACATGAGCGACCCTGAATTTGAAGCACCCGATCCCCGTTTCTCCGCTTTCGTCTACTACCAAACGCAAGCCGGAGTGATGTTTCTCGGAAAGGTGGCCAACCCCACAAACGACGAGACCTCAGTGGATCTCAAAAAAGCTGGAAACGTCATCGATAATCTTGAAATGCTACGCGAGAAATCCAAAGGAAACCTTAATCCCTCCGAAGAGAAACTGCTGGGAGTCGCGATCGAAAAAATGAGGGAACTTTTTGTCAACACCTCTCAAGAATGAACACCTTTAAGATCTCAGACATTTCCGTCGGCTCTGGCGAGCTCTTCTTTATTCTTGGCCCCTGTGGTCTAGAAAATGAAGGCTTCGCATGGCGCATGGCGCGCGAGCTCAAAGAAATCACCTCGCGTGTTGGAGTCCCATTCATCTTCAAAGCTTCCTACGACAAAGCCAATCGCACATCCGTAGATTCCTATCGGGGACCCGGAGTAAAAGAAGGCACCCGCATTTTAGGCGAAATCGGAAAGGAACTCGAAGTCCCGGTCACCACGGATATTCACACTCCGGAAGAGGCGATCATTGCAGGCGAGAATATCGACTTTTTGCAGATCCCCGCGTTCCTATGTCGACAGACAGATCTTCTTGAGGCCGCCGCTAAAACCGGACGTGCGATCAATGTAAAAAAAGGTCAATTTCTCGCTCCCTGGGATATCGAGCCCATCATCGGAAAATTAAAAGCTTTCGGATGTGAACGCTACTCCATCACCGAACGCGGAACCACCTTTGGTTACAATAATCTCGTCGCGGATATGCGTTCCCTGCCTTGGATGCGGGAACAGGGGGTTCCGGTTATCTTTGATGCCACTCACTCTGTCCAACGACCTGGAGGACTGGGTGGCGCCACAGGTGGAGACGGAGTCCTAGCCCCTGTGCTTGCCCGCTGTGCCGTGGCGGCTGGAGTCGACGGCATTTTTATGGAAGTGCATGAGAATCCCAAAAAAGCACTCTCAGACGGTCCTAATCAGATTCCCCTGGATCAGATCGAAGGAGTCCTCGAAAAACTCGTTGCCGTTCATCAGGCCGCGCATTAAGTCCTAGTGAGCATGAAATTTCCCTCTCTCCCTCTCGTCCTTCTGTGTTCAACACTAGCGGGACAGATTATCGAGGAGTCAGACGACAACGAGGAGAGCGCAATGTCGCGTCTCCCGATTGGGGCAACACTTACTGGAGTCTCCCTCCCGCGATTTGACGCAAACAAAAGGCGCGCTTCCCTACTGACCGCAAACAAGATGATCGTCGAGAGCAAGGATCGGCTCAACGGCGAAGGGCTCGTAATCTACCTTTTTGACAAAGAGCAAAAAATCAGTAGCACCGTTAAAATGGGGGCCGCTACCTACAGGGTAAAAAAGGAGCAAGTAATCGCAAGTGGCGAGCTCCTTCTTCAATCTGCCAACGATCATTTTCTAGCCAGGGGCCAAGGTGGGATCCTGACATTGAAGTCTCGGCAAGGAATTCTTCTCGGTCCCGCCGAGACCATGATTTTGGAACAAGACAAGAAAACAGAAAACACGACCATGAATCTCCGTTCTCCGATCCTCCCCTTTCTCGCTGGCCTTCAAATGCTCACCGCAGTTCCTCCACTGATCACAGCCGATGAATTGGTCGAGTTTGAAAAACAGGTCGCTCCGCGTGTGCTTCCGACCATTGACCCCCGAAAAAACTTCGAAGAAGCAGACGAAAATGAAGCCGATCTCGTTCAACGCCTCACGCGTTTTTTAGCAGTGGTCGAACAAACCCACATTCTCGCTCAAATAAAGGCTCCAGTTGAGCCCGAGACCCCATTCGAAGATCTCTTCAAACCCAACAAAAAAAGAATCATTATCAAGTCCAGCAAAGGCTTCTATTTCGATGGGGTTCATTCAGAAATGAGCTACTTGGGGAATGTGGAACTCAAAGGAAAAGGAATGATCATGACTGCCGGGGAAGGAATGAAGGTGATCTTTGATCCTCCTCCCGCAAAGCCCAAAGAAGACGATACAGAGAAAGATGATAGTCCACTTTCTGGTATTAAGGGCATCGGCGAGATAAAACAGTTTACGGCAGCAGGAGGCGTCCTCATTAAAGGAAACGATGAGAAAGGTCGTCCGATCGAAGTCCGTGGTGGTCGGGCTGTCTATGATGCTAAGAGCGGAAAAGTCACTATTCGCGGGGCTGATCTTTCTTTTCGCGTTGCTGGCTTCGCCCTCCGAACACGCAACAAAGATGGGTACGTTATCATTTCCTTAATCGGCGATGAAAACATTCGGGCCCAAACCTCACCTACTGGTTGGGAAACTAGCCTTCCCGATAAAATAAAGAAGTAGCAATGAGCGAAGATTCCACCTCCCCCCTCCTTGAAGTTGAAGGCCTTAAAAAAAGCTATGGAGGCCGTAAGGTTGTCGATGAGGTACGTCTGCGGGTCCAACCAGGTGAAATTGTAGGACTCCTCGGTCCCAATGGCGCGGGTAAGACGACCACATTCTACATGATTGCCGGCCTGATTCCTCCCGATCACGGACGCGTCAGCCTCTACGGCAAGGAAATCACAAGGCTCCCGATGCACAAACGGGCTCGTCAGGGAATGGGATATCTCCCCCAGGAAGAGTCGATTTTTCGAAAGCTCAGTGTTGAGGACAATCTTTTGGCTGTTCTCGAAACCCGCAAAAAGCTCTCCCGAAAAGCTCGAAAAGAACGCGCCAACATGCTTCTTGAACGATTCGGGATCAGCCATGTTCGTAAATCAATGGCCATGGCACTTTCTGGAGGAGAAAAACGACGACTCTCACTCGCTCGTTGCCTCTGCACCGAGCCCAAGCTCCTCATGCTCGACGAGCCTTTCGTGGGCATCGATCCCATTGCGGTTCAGGAAATCCACAAAATCATCCGTGAACTTCGCGATCAGGATGGCTTGTCTATTCTGATCACAGACCACCAAGTCAGAGAGACCCTCGACATCGTGGACCGGGCCTCTCTTCTGGTGGATGGAAAAGTCATGCTCGAAGGTTCGTCCGAAGAATTGGTCAACGACGAACGGGCCCGCCAACTCTACTTTGGCAGCGACTTTCGTTTTTAAACTTCACTCGGAGATCTTAATGACGCTTTCACCGGGGCGGTAATATGGCCCACGGTCACGAGCACGAGCTTCCAGATAGTCCTGATTGCTTGCGAGAGCATCGACCTCTAGCTCATACTGCCGGCGTTTCCGGTTGAGCGCTTCTTCCTCTTCTATGGCATTTGTATGCTCTGCTTCGATGGCGCGCAGCTTTTGATACTCTGGCGCGATTGGAACAATCACTGCCATAGCCAAGACAATCACAAAAACCCCAAAAACGACTCCGGTCGCCTTTCCGAAAAGCCCCTTGTGGTGGGACTCTCGGCAAAACTCAGGATCACGAGGGGCTTTTACACTTTTTTTTTGTCGGCGCGACATTACCAAAAAGTGAATACCAAAAATCCCAAGAAAATCGAAAGAAAATTTCGGAAATCCTAACTACCAAAAAAAACCGCTAGGAGAGGATCCCCCTGCGGTTTTTGATCTAAGATTTCAAATGGTTACACGCTCACCTTCATCTTGCCTCCGAAGACAGCCTCGTCTCCGAGAGCTTCTTCAATGCGGAGAAGTTGGTTATACTTCGCAACCCGGTCCGAACGACTCATTGAGCCCGTTTTAATCTGACCTGCGTTCGTAGCTACTGCGAGGTGAGCGATTGTGCTATCTTCGGTCTCACCGGAACGATGCGAGATCACTGCGGTGTAGGAATTCTCCTTGGCCAGTTCGACAGCATCAAAAGTTTCGGTAAGGGAACCAATTTGATTCACTTTTACGAGAATTGAATTTGCAACCCCAAGATCGATTCCTTTTCGAAGGAAATCCACATTAGTCACAAAGAGATCGTCACCGACCAGTTGAGTGTTGCCACCAATCGCATCGGTGAGCGCTTTCCAGCCGTCCCAATCGTTCTCATCACAACCATCCTCGATGGAGAGGATAGGATACTTGCCGCGGAGTTCGCTGTAAAACGCGACCATATCATCCGAACTGCGAACAGAACCATCTGACTTATGAAAAATATAGGCTCCTTTTTCACGGTCGTAAAATTCAGAGGATGCAACATCGAGAGCGAAGGCAATATCTTCACCAACCTTGTATCCCGCCTTTTCGATCGCGAGACAGATTGTATCGAGAGCGTCCTCCGTGCTGTCCAGTTTTGGAGCAAAGCCACCCTCATCACCGACGGCAGTCGAAAGACCACGGTCATGAAGAACCGCTTTGAGTGAATGGAAGACCTCAGCGCCATAACGCAGGGACTCCTTAAAAGTAGGAGCACCCACCGGCATGATCATGAATTCCTGAAAATCAATGGGAGCATCCGAATGAGAACCACCATTAATGATATTCATCATTGGAAGCGGAAGGACCTTTGAGTTTGGTCCGCCGAGATACTTGTAAAGAGGAAGGTTGACTGCAGATGCGGCTGCGCGAGCGACCGCCATGGAGACACCAAGAATGGAATTCGCACCAAGCTCTTTCTTGTTCTTAGTTCCATCGAGTGCAAGCATCGCACCATCGACAGCAGCCTGATTGGTTGCCTCCATTGCGAAAAGCGCCGGGGCAATTTTCTCGTTAATGTTAGAAACAGCGCCCAAAACGCCTTTCCCAAGGTAGCGAGACTTGTCTCCGTCACGTAGTTCCCACGCTTCGTGCTCTCCAGTGGAGGCACCGCTGGGGACTGCTGCACGTCCAAAGGCGCCACCAGCAAGGGTGACGTCGACTTCGACAGTGGGATTTCCGCGTGAATCAATAATTTCACGCCCGTGGACGGACTGGATGTTGGTGTCTAACATGATATGTTGAAAAAGTAATTAGGCTATGGCGGTAATCTCCTTAATGGTTACTGTCATTAGCTCTTCAGTGTCGGGATCCGGGATCTCGGCAGAGTCTCCAGTCGCCTTACCAAGTAGGGCCTGGCCCATTACTGAGAGGTAAGAAAGAATTTGCTCATCAGGACTCGCATCCCAAGCTCCAAGCATACGATACTCTTTGTCACCACGACCGGCGACATCGAGCATGAACTTAGTTCCAATGTTCACCGAAGATGGATCTGCCCCTTTGAAATCGGTGGGACGTGCCCTCTCAAGATCTTTTTGAAGCTCCACCTTACGTCGATTGAGCACTTGTTGCATCTGCTTAGCAGCCTTATATTCGAAGTTCTCACGAAGGTCTCCGTAGGAACGCGCAACGGCGATTTCCTTAATGTTCTCGGGGATCCGTTTGTTGACGAGATCCTCGTATTCCGCTTTCCGGCGATCGAGACTCTCCCATGAAACCAACAGAGTATCATCCTGCTTACTGGAGGTATTTCCGGTGACCATGTCCTGTGTCTCAGGAACAGCCTTGATGACACGTGCCATCAGTGACTTCCGATCGAGATCTGGAAATGCCGGGCTTGCGAGAAGCTTTCTTCCGAAGTTCCGCACATCATTCATCTCCATCGTTGAGAGCAAGTCAGCCACAAGTTCTTTGTCATCAAGGAGGAGATTTGCCAAACGACCGGCCTTGCGCGGGCCATCATCGAGAGAATCCTGCTCGAGCACCGTGAGAATCACCGAACCCACCGAACCATCGAAGACGGGCTCCGATGCCTTCTTTCTCTCGCGACTAATCCAAGCAAGCGCATCAGCACCCAAAGCATGACGGGACAGAGCCACTCGGATGTGCTCATAGAATCGTTTGGTTTCCTCCTTTTCGACAAGAAGCTTGGCGATTTCCGAAACCCCACGTGAAGAAATGCGATCAAAAACCTTGAGGATATGGCCTACCCAATCGTTGTTGAAGGCCGCTGGGAATGCTTCCAAAATACGCTTAAGACGCGCTGCAGCCACCTGCCCCAAATCATCGGAAAGTGTGCTTTCGGCGACTTGGAGAACTTCCGCAATTGAAGGAGCATCTTCACCAACTACATCTTCAGACTTGGTTTCGTCTACGATCTCGTCACGAAGCGCTGCGAGTTCGAGTGACTGAGCTGGTGAAAGTTTTACCAGCTTAAGAATTGAATCGTTTACAATGCCGTAAACTTGCGCAAGCAGGCCGTCTCCTGCGGCGATAAGAGGCGCTTCCCGCTGAATCGCTTCTAGTGCTTTTACGCGGGCTTTCGGGCTCCTTGCCTGCTCCAAATCTTCAACCATAGCCTCACCAGGGCTGGAAGATTCGTCACGAAGGATCAAATAATCAGTCCTCTTAGTAGGAACCGAAACACGTTTGCTTTCACGAAGTGCCTTTTTGGTCTTCTCCCACCATTTTTTGTAGATCGGTTCCTCGACGATACTCCCCATAAGCTCTACGTCCATTTGATCGAGAGTCATCTTTCCCTCACGAGACTGTAAAGTCCGACAAATGAGCTCTACGGGATTATCAACAGCAAGAGCCTTCAGCTCATCAATCTGACTCACCTTTTGCGCCCGTAAATCGTCATCCTCCAGAGCCTCAGTCTTTTCCAAGGCGAGTTTGAGCCCCATTTCCTTTCCTGCAGCCTTTTCGAAGTCAATGACCACCTTCCCATTGAAAAGGTCCCATTCCTTCACAACTCCCCCGCCGTATCCCCGATGCAACCGATACTTTCCGGGTGCAATCCCTGAGAGCCTTTCCCCAACGGCCGCATTAATTCGGCCCGCTTCCACTAACTTCGCTACATCTGGATGCATGACCGAATGTTGGGTGTTCTGCCTAGGAAAGGCAAGAACTGATAACTTAAACCCTATATTCTAATGATCTGAGAGGCGGAGTCAATTTCATTCCTTAGCCTTTAGAGGCGAATAGCGGACACGTGGCCCCTTCTTTTTTGACTTCGGCTTGGCATGCACCAAAAGCGCTTGGCGGAGAATCAGCAGACTCGATCTCCATCTAACCTCCATCTTCTCGATATCTGCGCCAGTGTTGACCCGGCCGTTAAACATCACTTCACCCTCTCTGCTAATTAAGAGGTTAAGGGAGCCACCCCTCTCAGTGAGCTTGTAAGTCACTTCACCGTCTTTCATTTCGGCGACCTCTTCAGTTTCGGGTTCTTGGCCCTTCGGCCTCTCCGCATTCGATATCAACTCCCTATTCCACCTCTTCGTGATTGGCCGTTTACCAAAAACAACTTTTTTTGAAACAAGTTTTCCATCGCGAAAGAATTCCAACTGAACCGACTCCCCTACCTCTTTCATTCGAAGGAGAACCAGGAGTTGCCGCATATTCACGAGAATTTGATCATCAAATTTCCACCAAAGATCCCCCTTGAGCCCCCCGGCGAGCGCCAGTGGCCCGTCTTCAACGATCGCTTCCACCCGAAGTCCGGTGCCATCACCCATTTCTGAAGGCCGATCAACCTGTGACTTCGGCGTATCCAGAATAACCCCCATCCAAGGCATCTGCTGTTTCTCTTCACACGCAAAGATTCCTAGAGTTAACAGAGCCAAGAAAAAAGAGATTAATGAAAGGCGCATACCCTAAAATTGATTCGTCACTTCGTTGATAGGCTGGCGAGTGGTAATTCTAACCGTTACCATCTTTCCCGAGTCACGGTGTAATACTGTCTCTTCAAAAATATCGACTTCTGTCCTCCGCTCCCGAACTTCACCATTCTTGGAGAGATACAAGACCGGATCTCCCTCAATCTGCATCCACGCTCGTTCATTAATGAGATCAAAAGCGGAGACATAAACCTCGGGAGCTGTCTCGAGTCCCGTAATGGGAGTCTTTGCCTCGCTTCGGCCCAACCACCAACCAGAACTGAGCCCGATCAGCAAGACGATCGCAGCAGCAATCGAAGTCAGCTGCCAAGACAAGCCGAGAGTAGATTGGTTGACCGACTTTAAAGACAATCCATCGATTATTTCATCACAACGAGCTTCCGCCTGATCACTCATCCCCACCAAGGTCAGCGCTTCCAGTTGGGTTTCTAATTCTTTTAATAATTTATCCATGTCGAGCGTCTCTTAGGTAGACAAGTTTCTTTTGAAGCTGCTCCAAGGCATAACGATACCTTGATGCCGCGGTGTTATTGGAGAGCGATAACACCTTCCCGATTTCAGCAAAGGTCAGCCCGCCCCATATTTTCAAAGTCAAAACCTCGCGGAGCTTTTCCGGCAGCTTACCGATCGCACCTCGAAGTAGTTTCGCTTCTTCGTTGTCTTCAGCTGGTGTATCCAACCAGAGATCATTCCCAGATTGAAACTGCACAATCTTCTGATTACGGCGCTCTTGACGGCCCTTGCTGCGCCCCCGGTCAAGACCGATGTAACGCATCACGGAAAACGCGAGAGGTAAATCTGGAGCACAAAAATCACGTTCCTCTTGATAATGCCAAAGCTTAATCAGAGTGTCCTGTAGGATATCCTCGGCCTCAGCCATATCCTGGCACCGCTGACGGGCATATGCCAGAAGCCGCGGAGCGTTTTCGCTCACCCACTCCTTCCACTCAGGGCCACGCTGACTTCTCTTCGACATTAACTTTCAATGAAGAGAATGCCTTATCGGTGAAGATTTGTCTCCTAAAAGATGAAATACCACTACCAGAAATGAAAGGCCACCAGAGAAGGCCTATGAATGGTGGTCGATACTGGATTTGAACCAGTGACATCTTGCGTGTGAAGCAAGCGCTCTACCACTGAGCTAATCGACCCTATCCGGAGGTGATCTGTGGCAACTCATGAGCCCCCTTGTAGGGGGCCGCCCTGAGAGAGAACCAGATCAGATGGTGCGCGAGGGGGGAATCGAACCCCCACGTCCTTGCGGACACTAGATCCTTAGTCTAGCGCGTCTACCAATTCCGCCACCCGCGCTCACGATCTGACGAGGGAGGATTTAGTTCTCCCTTCGATATTTGGCAAGACTTGTTTAAAAAAAAATCAGGGTTGAGGAAGAAGAACCGTTTTCGAATAATTATAGGAATTTTCCGAAAGAAACTTGGCCTGTTTTTGAGGATCATCCAGAGGGACTTGGCGAATGAGTCGCATTCCGGTATCGGAAAGAACGGTGATACTTAGATCGACTGATACAACCCTTCCTTTGGAGTATCGTGCGTCCTGTCCGTCTGCCTTGATTACATCTCCCTTAATGCTAAATTCACTCACGGCATTTACTCCCCCGGAAGCACCCAAAACAGGCACCTTTACTGATTGAAGATCTCCAGAGGTGTCAACAAATTCCACCGAAAACACCACGCTGATCTCGTAGATGTTTTCGCACATGAAATTTTTACCCTGGGCGGAACCTCCCGCCGATCCCGAATATGCCTCATCTAGATCTTCGACGGCTAAAAGCCCCTGAAACGTTTGGTCTGGATTAACCAAATTTCGGTAGAGAACAAATGTGGAATAGCGTTCATCTTGACTTGAGAAGATCGGGTCCAAAAATTCCAGCTTGTATCCCACTGCAGAAACATCTCCCCCCTTATCCTCGAGAGAATCCCCGACGTTTCCGTCGTATCGATCAGACGCACCCGTCAAAAATATAAAGCTCGCAGCATTCGGGCTTGGCTTCCCTTCCGGTCCGATATCTCTGATTTCGCTTTTTACATTCAGCCATTCGAAATTATTGTTCGAACGAATCACCAAGGATTCAAGATCTCGCCCGAGAGAATCTAGCATGATCTTGGCTTGACGTGCCGCCCTAATCTCATTCCTCGCTCCACGCCAAGCATCCAGCGCATTCCCAGTGATTACGACCACCAGAGAGACCAAAATGACTGTAATCGCCATGGCCACGAGAAGCTCGACAAGAGTGAAGCCCTTTTTAACGATTCTTGTTTTCGAAAAAGTCATAAAAATGAAGAATAGATAGTTTAGCGTGCAACCCCGAGATTTCGACGGAAAGATGGTCGCGTGAAATCAACAGGATCAAATGCGCCCTCCACGTAGTCAATTGACCGAGTTGGAAGACGGTAAAATTCAGCTTCAAAAAGAATTACCGCTTCCGGAAACTCATCTGCCTTGTTCGAGAAGTCATCTTCCTCAGCGTGCGGATCAACAATCTTCCCGACTTCTTCAGAGATTTTCAACCCCGTATCGTCAAAAATCAGTTGGGTCATCTTAACAAAAAACACGCGCCCTTCCAAGGCCTCAAAATCTTCTTCTAAAAGAGGGTCGTCGATCCTCCTCACCATCGGTTGGATCAAATAGTCTTTTCCAGCAACCCCATCAACATCGGGGAATGGAGCTAAACTGCCATCCGACCGTATCTCGACGATACTAGCCCGATAGAGATAAACAAACACCGTGCTCCCTCTCTCATGAGAGCGCACGATCCAGTCGAACGCCTTGCCCATCGAACTCGCATACTGCTGCTGATCACGCCCTTCTCTTAGAGTTGACATTTCCAGTTCCAACGCCGCCTTGAGACGGCTGGCATCTTCAGCAGAAAGAGTCTTCCGAATTGCGGTGGCTGCAGGCCCAAAAACGGCGAGAAATCCAGTGATCAATACGACCAAGATACCCAAAGCGATAACAGACTCAGCCAGAGTAAACCCTCTTTTATGTGATTTTTTTCGTGAAATCGTCATGAATTCCTAGTTATTGGTTGAATCTTCAATGCGCGCCACGTCCGTGATTCGAGAAGTTCCACCATTTCTCCAAATCACAAAGCCACCCATATTTTTCGTTTTTCCGAGCCGTGGCCTTTCTGAGTTAGGCGGTCTGGGACCTCCTTCGATAACGAAGGTAGCGCCAGGTATGGTGCAAAGACCCTGAGAATTGAATTCATAGTAGTGACACTCCGCTGTATCTTCCGCATTGCTCGTAAGTTGATGAATTGCGGTGGGAACTTCGTTTCCGTCTTCAACCTGATCCCGGCTCAATTCAGGACTGTAGTAAACTTGATCAGGCAGTAAGGTAGGTGCACCTGAGATCGACCAATCTCCAGCTTCCGCTCCCGTCTTGGGATCCACTTCCTTGTAAACCACAAGCATCAATCTACGGAATCGACGGCGAGATGCGGTATCCTCATCCATCATTTGATCGTGGATAATCACTCGGGCGGTCGTGCCTCGACTACGTGCCAAACGTTGAGCTTGGGTGAAAAGTCCCTCTGCAACAGAAACGCCCGAAGTCACACCTTGGGCCTGACCCATGCGGCTGATTCCTACGGAAGCCACCGAAAGGAGGACCGAAATGATAGCCATCACTGTGAGAAGTTCCACGAGACTGAAGCCACGTGCGCTTTCAGTTTTCAAATTTCTGTTGTCCACCATGTCTAAGAATCAAAATTGCGCCTTTTCGGGCAATCAGCAAGGATAAAATTGTAGTTACACTGTAAATATGAGCTTGGGTCATTCATCGAAACGTCCCTTCCTCGGCCCTGAAAGCCATTTCCACGCCGACTCGATCATCGCCTTGACATCTTTCTGCTCGGCTTCCCAGCCCAAAAGATCCTTAGCCATCCTAGGATCTGCCACGAGGCGGGCAGGATCACCAGGACGACGATCGCCGTACACAACAGGAACTTTTTTCCCAGTAACTTCTTCAGAAATATCGATGATTTCTTTTACCGAAACACCCACGCCAGTCCCCAGATTGCACTGAAGGCTCTCACCGCCGTTGATCAGATGATTAACCGCGGCAAGATGAGCCCCGGCAAGATCCGCAACATGAATGTAGTCGCGAATGCATGTCCCATCGGGAGTCGAATAATCTGTCCCGAACACAGTGATTTTCTCGAGTTCTCCGGTCAAAGACATCAAAACTAAAGGGATTAGATGAGCTTCCGGATCGTGGTCCTCTCCGATCTTACCATCTAACGAAGAACCGCTTGCATTGAAATACCGAAGGGCGGCGCTCTTCAATCCAAAGGCGACTTCACAATCCTTCAGGATCCACTCCACCATCAACTTGCTCTTCCCATAGGGATTTATTGGATTTTGTGGGTGATCTTCCGTCAGGGGAAGCTTTTGAGGCTCCCCGTATGTCGCACAAGTCGAAGAAAACACGAAAGATTTGCATCCGAATTCCTCCATAACCTCCAGTAATATTAATGGTTCTGCCGTATTGTTTCGATAATACTTCAGCGGACTCGTGACTGACTCACCCACATAGGTGAATGCCGCAAAATGAATAACGGCGTCAAAGTTGTGCTTCTTAAAGAGATCGACCAGTAAATCGCGATCTCCCACGGCACCAACAACCAGTTCCACGTCTGGATCGACGATCGCATCGCGATGACCATAACAAAGGTTATCCAGAACCAGCACTTGATAACCCTCTCCATAAAGTTTTCTCACAGTGTGGGAGCCAATGTAGCCCGCTCCACCTGTTACTAAAATCATCTTCCTGGCCATCCGAAATGGATTCAATCAGGCCCATTCTGCGCCGTCAACTATCTCGTGGCTTCCATCTCTTCTTCTCGTTTTGAGCGCTGGAATTTCAGCTCCTCCAAGGTCACCAAACGTGGTAGCAGAAACCCCACAATAGTCATTCCCAAAAGGCCTCCGGCAAAATGGTAGAGATGTCCGATCTCAAACAACTCTCTCCCAAAACCGCCAGCCATCCATTGCCCAAAGTCACTAAAAAGAGGCAGCCCTAATTCCGGCGTCATCAGAAAAAGGAGCAAGCTGGCAACCAATAAGCCCTTGCCCATGTTGCGTCCGGAGATCGGAAGAAGGAGCATTTTGGAATCAGGATAGATCATTGTTTGAGCTAAAAGCATTCCCATCACCCCTCCGGATGCCCCTACAAGCGGATTTGGAGAAATCCCCGGCAAGAGTGCTTGAGAGATTACGTAGACCGATGCCGCGCCAAGGCTACAGATTACAAAAAGAAGCAAAATTCTAGAAGGCCTAAGCACATGTCCCAGTCTCGCTGCTGCGTAAAAAAAGAGGATGGCATTCACAAGGACGTGCGTCCAATTGCCGTGAAACAGGCTGTGGGTAATAAGAGCAGCGCCCCGTCCCGCTTGAATGCCAGACCATGAGACGGCAACACTCTCATAGAGTGGCCGGAGGATACTCGGAGTAAGATGAGTCCCTCCCGTAAAAAAGACCCAAGCGTGGATTACAACCAAGAGCAAACAACCCATGGTGGGCACGTTGAACCCTGGGGTGATTAACAAAACCCCCCTTTTTTTGTTCACTATCTGATCATGAATCATACTCAACTGTTCCACGTCTACCATAAGACAACCAAAAGATAAAACTGCTCAATTTTTCTCGTCATTCTTGACAGAAAGACGATCCCATCGACCATGCGGCGCACTGACGCTATGCATTCATTCCGCTATATTTCTGGTTCCCTCCACTGCGAAGACGTTTCTTTAGGCACTCTCGCCAAAGAACACGGCACCCCGCTCTACGTCTATTCTGCCGGCACCTTTCGAGATCATTTTAGTAAGCTCGACAAGGCTCTTAGCGACCTCCCCCATGAAGTGGCCTACGCCGTTAAAGCAAACTCCAATCTCTCGGTCCTCCGGCTTCTAGCCGAGCTCGGGAGTGGATTCGATATCGTTTCGGGAGGAGAACTTCTCCGCGTCATCAAGGCCGGAGGCGATCCGGCTAAGTGTACCTTTGCTGGTGTCGGAAAAACCCGTAATGAAATAGAATTCGCCCTGCAACATGGAATCTACTCACTCAACGTAGAGTCAGAGGAAGAGGCGACGTTCATTGATCAAATCGCTGGTGAAATGGGCGTAAAGGCCCCTATCGCGTTCCGGGTGAATCCCAATGTCGACGCCAAAACGCACAAGTATATTTCTACCGGTAAGTCCGAGAACAAGTTTGGGATCGATTTTGAGTCGATCGAAGACGCCTACGCACGAGCAGCAAAGCTGAAAAACGTCACCCTCAAAGGGCTGCAAATGCATATCGGATCCCAACTCACCACGGTGGCCCCATTCCTCGAGGCGGTCGAAAAGGTCGCCCCCCTCGCTGCCAAGCTCAAAGAAACCTACCAGATCGAATTCTTCTCCATCGGAGGAGGAATCGGCATCGTCTACGATCCCGCCTTGAAATCAGGGGATCCGGCTTGGTGGGAATCCCAAGATCCTGAATCGCGTCCACTCACTCCGACCGAGTATGCCGCAAACGTTATTCCGATCCTTAAACCTCTCGACCTGAAAATCCTCCTCGAACCGGGTCGCTTTATCGCCGGAAATGCTGGAGTTCTCCTCACAAAGTGCCTTTACGAAAAGAAGGGTGCCGCCAAAACTTTCAAGATCATCGATTCTGGAATGCACCAGCTCATCCGCCCGGCTCTGTATGAAGGCTATCACGAGATCAATCCTGTCAAGGAGCCCACTGGCGAGACTGAGATCGTCGACGTGGTTGGGCCAATTTGCGAAACGGGTGACTTTTTCTGCCAAGACCGGGAAGTTCCTAGCTTCCAGCCGGGAGACGTTATCGCTATGATGAGCGCCGGAGCCTACGGCTTCACCATGGCTTCCACCTACAACACGCAGCCTCTACCGGCCGAGATTCTCGTCGATGGCTCGGAGAGCCGGGTGGTTCGCAAACGACAAACTCTCGAAGAGCTCATCTCCCCCGAGGAGATTTAAAAAATACCTTTCCCTCAACTTTTCTGAAACACTTTCCCTTTGGGAGAGTTTCATAATGCAGGAGATGGGGCAAGCGGACGACGAGGGAGTAAACCAAGAAGATGTGGCGTGGATGCGCCTCATTGCTTCCGGCGACGAAACGGCCTTCCGAGATCTCGTTGAAAAGCATCACCGTGCCGTGATTGGAACGATCGGCAAAATGACCAATTTCTCCCCGGACTCTGAAGATCTGGCTCAACAAGTTTTCGTGCGCCTTTGGAAGTCGGCCAAAAAATACCAGCCAACTGCGAAGTTCACGACCTATCTCTTTACCATCACACGGAACCTTGTCTTCAACTACACGCGCAAAAAATCGAGACAGAAAGAGCACTCGCTCGAAGAACAAACCGACGACTGGCATCAACAACTGAGCGACACCACTCCCGGGACTCAACCCGACGAATTGTTGAAACATGCCGAACTTCAGTCGATGGTCGATCAAGCGATCGCCCAACTTCCCGAGAAACAACGTCTCGCCGTGATCCTCCGCCGCCACGAAAAAATGCCATATGAGGAAATGGCGACTGTGCTTGAGCTTTCCGTGCCGGCCGTTAAAAGCCAACTCTTCCGGGCTCGCGCGGCCCTGCGCGAGATTCTTTCCTCCTATTTAGAAGGTTGAATTTTAGTAAAACGATCCCAGGAAACTTCTCCGTAGTCGATTTTCTGAAGCTCAAAGGCATAGATGGCATCCTCGTTACTTGGGTCGAAACTCGCAGCTAAATCGACCATAGCTCTCGCTAATAATCCATTTTCGTCTCCTTTTTGCTCAAAGAGAACTTTAGCCCGCTGCATCAGGAGCGCTGCCAAAGTCGAACGACTGTATTCAGTTTCCGCCATTTTTGGGAGAACTCCCTTTTTCAACTGGCCATTAAGAATCAGCGCTCTTCGATTCTTTGGAGAAAGATGAAGCGCAAGCCCGGTCGCCCTCATTGCCAGTGCCAGTGATTCAGGATTTGCTTTTTTCTCGATGACACGATTGCCCACGATAATCACGATATTGGTGGCATACTCGGTTCGTTCACGGTTCAGCATCCCAAGAGCGTCTGTAAAAACACTCGCCCGAACGATAGGCCCAGAATACCTGAACAAAGGGGCCTCCTGTGCGGACGACAACCCGCTCATCGCGAATAGGAACCCTAGGCAGACTTGCAAAGACAATCTCATCGCACTTATTCTCCCCACCATGTGGACGGACGCAAGAGACAATAAAGCGATCATTCGTCGAATGATTCGATATCGCCTTCAAAGCCTGTCTTCTTCCGAGAAAAAAACCGCCTCGGAAGATATTTGTTCCCAAATTCTATCCTTGCAGCCCAAGGTCTGCGCCATTTTCGCCAACACGGCAAATGAGCCAAGTTTGCTCCCTCTTCTTGACTCTCTTTCTTCAACTATCTGGTTGCTCCCAAAAGTGACAGGAAAAGGCACGATGGAGTTTTTTCGAGTCTCCTCACCTAACGAACTTACCCTGGGCACATTCGACATCATGGAGCCCTTAGCAGGCTTACCGATCACTCCTCCGGAAATCGACACCATCATCTGCCCCGGGCTCGCCTTCACAGAAAAGGGAGATCGACTCGGTCAAGGAGTCGGATTCTATGACCGTTTTTTGAAACGCTGTCCTCAGGCGATCGTTTATGGTGCATGTTTCGAGATCCAGGTGTTGCCGCGTCTCCCCAGAGAGTCTCACGACCACCAAGTTTCAAAGGTGATTCACGCCTGATCGACAGGTGGCTCCAAATCGAATGCTGGAATGTGAACCACTACTTTCCCTCCCTCGGAATCCTTTCCGAAAAACGAGCCCGTCACCACAGTGCGCGTTTTGATCACGTGATAGCTGTTATAAGAAAATCTCTCTCCTGAATTCAGAACCGGAACCTCTCCCACAACCCCTTCTCCTTCAAACACGAGTGTCTCGCCTCCCTCTTCCTTAAGAATCCACTTTCTTCCGAAAATCGTCACCTTTTCAGCAGAGTTGTTGATGATTGAAATAAAATAGACGAAGGGAAATGGGCGATCCTCCGGAGCGTCCAGATGAGGCATATGGACCAGTTCTTCCAACTCTACTACCAATCCCGGTATTTCGGAAAAACCGCCCATCATGTGCTTGACCATAGAAGGATGCCGCCATCGTGCAAGTCGATCTCGTAATATTGCCACCTGCTGTTACAATCGCCATATGTCGGTTCCCATCGCCCTTACTATCGCAGGTTCGGATTCTTCAGCTGGAGCTGGACTGCAGGCTGATCTTAAGACCTTCGCTGCTAATGGCACATACGGCCTAAATGTCGTGACCTGCATCGTTGCCGAAACCCCTGAAGTCGTCAGCGAGATTTACCCGCTTCCTCCCGTCATTCTCCAGCGCCAACTCACTCTCCTACTAGACTCCTATCCCGTCGGAGCGCTCAAAACCGGGATGCTTTACTCAAAGGCGCACATCGTGGCTGTTTGCGAGCTTCTCGAGGATAGCGAAATCCCTATCGTCGTAGATCCCGTCATGGTTGCTTCCACTGGAGATCCCCTTCTTGAAGAATCAGCACTCGACGCCCTCACCAACCGGCTTCTCTCGATCGCGACCGTGATCACGCCGAATCTCCCGGAAGCTGGGATCCTTCTGGGTTGCCCCGTGCTTTCTCTCGCTGAACAGGAAAAAGCGGCTCACGGATTAGCAGAGAAGTTCTCCTGTGCCTGCTACCTCAAAGGTGGACATCTTAAAGATAGCTCCGAACATCGGGACCTCCTCGTTCACGAGACGGGAATGGAGATCTTCACCGCTCCCCACATCGATCTACCCAGCACCCACGGAACCGGTTGCACTCTTTCGGCGGCCCTCACCGCAGGACTAGCCAAAGGCCAATCCCTTTCTGAATCCGCTGCCTTGGCCCATGCCTTCACACATCGCGCCCTGGCCAGATCACACTCATGGAAAAATAAGAACTCAGAGGAGATTTGGCACCTCGACCAAAATCAAAGGTCTTAGAATTTGCCTGCCCTGATGGGATTCGCCTTCATGAGGGATGAAGGCAAATATTGCTCTCTCCTTTTCCTCCACGTTATCTGCGGCGAAAAAGCCCAACATCGATCGGCTTACGGCTCAGGGAATGCTTTTAGAAACAGCTCCTGTGTCAATTGCATCTGCGGACCCAGTCGGGCCGTAATCCTCACCGGAAAGCACAGTCAACAAAATGGCTTCATGGACAATGGGGGTAAATTTAATAACGACCAGTAAACCTTCGCCAGAATCCCTCAGGAGAACTGCTACCGCACTGCGCACTTCGGAAAATGGCACCTCAAGCCCAGCCCCCAAAGCGAACCATTAGTGCAAGGATCTCGCACGTTGGAGGTATCAACGTTACGCTAAAAACTACCTCTTTTGCGTCAAAGGAATCGACGAGTCTGTCGGCACCCTCATG
>Ga0115004_10000414_pt1 | contig 32384 bp, 34 predicted proteins | sample ArcticOcean_MG_C_10_FD_88737 | JGI IMG/M metagenome (GOLD analysis project Ga0115004, IMG submission 88737) | Marine microbial communities from western Arctic Ocean - ArcticOcean_MG_CB11_90 | ecosystem: Environmental > Aquatic > Marine > Oceanic | place: Arctic Ocean: Canada Basin | collected... | reverse complement strand
CACTGGAGACTCAATTTTTGTTAGGTATTGATTTAATTGTTCTTTTATTTTTGCATCAAGTGCCATTTGCTATAAATCCATAATTATTAAGAATTGGGCCAGGGTCCTGGCCCAACATCATTAGGTTGTAATTAAATACAATCTGTTTGAGTTTCCAACCATCTTTTCTGACATTTTTTATCTAAGCCACAAACTTCTTCTATTGTTTTGTCTTGATTTTCCATTCTATAGTTCCTTATTAATTATTTAAATTTTCCCAACTAAATCTAATGATGGGGTTAATGCTTCCTCTCCTGGCTTCCAAGAGGCAGGGCATGCTTGATTTGGATTTGCTGCAACATGCTGAGCTGCTTGAATTTTTCTAACGAGATCTGCTGCCGACCGACCAATACCTAAATCATTTACTTCTGCAGTTTTTATAATACCTTCGGGATTAATTATAAATGAGCCTCTGAGAGCTAATCCTGCTTCCTCAATCATTACATCAAAGTTCCGAGTCATAGTTCCTGTTGGGTCGCCAATCATTGGAAACTTTATTTTTTTAATCGTATCGGAAGCATCGTGCCATGCTTTATGGGTGAAGTGAGTGTCAGTTGAAACTGTGTAAACTTCAACACCCATTTTTTGAAGCGCGTCATAATGATCTGCAATATCACCTAACTCTGTTGGGCATACAAATGTAAAGTCAGCAGGGTAAAAAACAACAGCCGACCACTTACCTTTTAGGTCAGCTTCAGTTACCTCAATTTCTTTACCATTATGGAAGGCAGTTGCCGAAAATGGCTTAACTTCTGTATTTATTAATGAAGACATCAGTAATTCCTTATCTAATTTAAGAAAGACAAGTATATGGAGGAAGTTTCAATATGTATAATTAATTATAGATATTAATATAATAAATTTTTCTTATTGTAATCCCTTACTAAATAATTTCCACTCTCTTTGAAGCTCTTTTAATCTTGATTCTACTCGGGACTTCTCATAAAAATTACCATCCTTTGCACTTACAGCTAAATCTAAAAGGGTAATTGCTTCTTTTATGTTGTAACGATAATAGAATGCCTCAGCTAAATTCTCATGCTGTAATAAGACCTTACCCTCTCCGGCCTGTGCTTTTGCCATTAACTCATATAGATTAGAGTCTTTGGGGTATATTAGTAAATAATCCTGCAGTAAATCAATTGCTGTAGTTGTTTCTGTCGACCTAATGTAATGCTCGGCTAAGCCATATACAAAGGCTCTGTGGGTTGGAAACATAGATAGTCCCTTTTTATAAAGCTGAGTAGCTTCTTTTTTATTACCCTCTCGAATCAAAATAATTGCCTCTAAATTAAGCACCATTGGATTAGCAGTCTTGTTGTTCTTTAGATGCTCTAATTCACCCCTCGCTTTACTGATCATATTATTGCGTAAATATGCATAAGCCAGGGCAAATCGCTCTCCTTGCTCATTCATATATGATTTGTTTTTAATATTTATTTCTAGAATATTTATGATGGTTTTTTTTTCTTGAAGGAATGCTTTTATTTTTCCCTTAACGTAATGAAAATTATCAGAGTCCATTCGTTGTTTATACGGGTACTCGCTCAAACGATCCTGAATATCACTAATACGATCAATAGTAACTGGATGAGTCCTTAAAAAAGCAGGAGCAGTACCTTCACTGAATTGATTATTTTTTTGCATTGTTTTAAAGAAATCAATTGAGGCTCTTACATCAAAACCTGCACGATCAAGAATTTTTATACCTTCTCTATCAGCCTCTTTTTCATGCTTTCTTGTAAAATCAAGAGTATTTTGAATTGCAGATGCTTGAGCTACTATCTTTGTTGCAGCAGCTATGTTCGGATTTGATCGCGACATCAACAAAGCAAATGCTAAGGCTAGATTCGTTTTATAGCTATCGCGCTTTTGTTTAGCAATAATTCTAGGTAAATGTTTCTGAGTAAGATGAGCGATCTCATGCCCTAATACACTCGCTAATTCAGATTCAGAATTGGCTGCTAGAAATAAACCTGTGTGAACCCCAATTATGCCCCCCAACATAGCAAACGCATTAATAGTTGAATCATTCAAAATAAAAAACTCTATATTTTTATTAGCAATCGAAGTACCAGTCATTAGGCGGCGACCTAGACCCGATAAGTAATCTTCAATTTCAATATCTTTAACCACTGCAGAGCTTTGATTAACCTGATAAAGAATTTGTTTGGAGATTTTATCTTCTTCTACATTACTGACAATACTATCGGAATAACTTCCTAAATCCGGTAGTTCATTAGCCATCAGATTTTGATTTAAAAAATAAATTAGTAACAAAAGCTTTTTCATTGTTTTAATTATCGTTAATATAGTAGAGGTATTTATTATAAGGCGATAAACAGATGCTCACACATATAGATGAAAATGGTAATGCCCAAATGGTTAATATTTCTGAAAAAGCGATTACCCAAAGGCTAGCTATCGCCTCTGGCAAAATTAGTATGAGAAATGAGACTCTTGCCCTTGTGAAATCTCAAAACCATAAAAAAGGCGATGTATTAACGGTCGCCAAGATTGCTGCAATCCAAGCTGCAAAAAATACCTCCTCCCTTATTCCAATGTGTCATCTAATTGCATTAACATCTATTGAAATAGAATTTAAGATTCATGAAAAAGATTCAATAATTGAATGCATTGCAACTACAGAATGCTCTGGTCAGACTGGGGTCGAAATGGAAGCTTTAACAGCTGTTTCTTTTGGTTTATTGACCATTTACGATATGTGTAAGGCTATAGACCGAGGAATGGAAATTCAAACAGTTAGCTTAATCAGAAAAAATGGAGGTAAATCTGGTGATTGGAACGAGACGTCTATATAACTTTCTTAAACTGATTCTAAATCCTTAATAATTTCATTAGCTACATATAGCCCAGGAATATTAGTGATGTCATAATTGATGTCTTGGTACCATAAAGCTTTATTACCCCATGGTCGATATCTGATAGGCTGACCAATTCCAAATACAGTAAAAGAGGAAATATTCACTGCACTTGCCATATGGCCTAAGCCAGAATCGTTACCAACAAAAAATTTGGATTTCTCTAATAATGCTGCTGTTTCAAGTATGTTACAAAGTCCCGTGCAATCAATAACAGCACCAGAGTAATTCTTAACAAAGATAGAGGATCGCTGTTTATCTTCATTGCTACCAAGCAATAGCACTAAATCAAAATATTCCTTAAGCGCATTAGCTAGCACTAAAAAAGATGAAGTGGGCCAAATTTTTCCATCAAAATTTGCGCCCAGTCCAAGCGCTAATATTTTTTTATTTTTAAATTTTTTAAGCAGTTTATTTGCTTCAGTTTTCTCTTTTTTTGATAACCATATTTTTAAGTGAGGAATCGTAGGCGCAACAATTTTTTTTAAGGAGAAAAAGTGCTTCTCTACACTATGCATCGATAAAGTTGATTTATTTAAAAGTTTAAATACCTTGAATCTAGCTTTAACTAGATAAAGTAGTCCATCAGATCTTAAATCAACTGCAATGTCATAATTAGTTCGCCTTAGAATTTTTAAGAGCGAAATAATTCCTAGCCAACCTAATTTTTTTTTCTTCTCATGAAATGTACCTATATATGGACAATGCCTAAAAATAATTCGTGAACGAGCATCACCGACAATATCGATAACGGCTTTAGGATATCTCAGATGGAGCGCTTCTAATGTAGGTGTTGTTAAAATTGCATCACCAATATTTGAAAGAGTTACAAAAAGGATTTTTTTCACGTTTACCGAAGGATACTTTGACTTTTTAAACATTAGGCTATTTAACTTTATCTAAATGGGATTCGTATCCCTTATGCTTATCATAGTTCCAAAGGTATTGCGTTGGGTTATTCATGATTTGTTTTTCTAATTGCTGGTTCAATTCTTTCGGCCCCTTAATATCTTTTAATTTAATAGGTTCTAGATGAATTATAAATCCTTCTCCCAATGATAATCTTTCACCATAGACCATAATGACTGGAGCACCTGTTTTTTTAGCCAGACGACTAGCTAAATTCATTGTATAAGCAGGTCTATTAAAAAAGGAGGCCCACTCTCCCTCTCCTTTTTTAGCCACCTGATCAGGAAGAATACCCACAGCCTCAGACCTTCTCAATGCAAGCAATATTTTTTTAATACCTGATTTATTTGTTGGAGCTAATTTAATAAGTCCTTTTTTCCTACCCTCATTCATAAATTTTACTAGCCAATTCTTTCTTGAAGGTCTGTATAAAACAGTAAGCGGATTCTTTAACCCGTAATAAATTGGGGTAATTTCATATGACCCCATATGCGGTGTCAAAAAAATGATTCCTTTACCCATCTTTTTAGCTTCTTCAATATGACTTATACCTTCAACTTTCTTTACCCACTTTAAAACTCTATTTTGAGAATTTGCCCAAATAGCTAAACTTTCAACAATTGTCTTACCTGTTTCGTTAATATTCTCATTAATAGCATTATTGAGAGCATAGTTAGTTTTGTAAATTCCAGCGCTCCTGATATTCTTAATAAGCATAGCTTTTATATTTGGTCTTAAATAGTGGAAAAGCTTTCCTAGTAGGGCCCCTAAATATTGAATAAAAAATAGAGGAAGTATCCTAAAGATTAATTTAACAAAGGCAATTAAGATATTCTCAACCATTAATATTTTCCCTTAAATCTCAATGATTTTTCAATTGAAGCATCATTCATATCCATCACTGTTATTTTAGTAGCTGGGTCAGCTCTCATATTATCGTGCCCCGCCAAATGAACCACACTAATTGGATCATAAGGGGCAAAATAATCAACAAAAAGCTTTCTCTTTTGACACCACCTCCATGGTCCCATGTAGTTGCATATATCAGGTAATGCCTCGTAAGATAAATTATCTTGATATATAGCTAGGCCCATAGCTAGCTGATCAGAAGTGAAGAGCCTTCCTTTGTTCAGGATGATATCTTGCCAGTATCGAAAATTCTCCCAATGAGCAGAGGATTGATGAAGTGCATAAGCACCTGCATTTAAAGTAGGTCTTCCTTGTAGGTTTAGACAAATACTTCTATTTAGCCCTGAACGTACTGCGTTCTTATACAAAATATTTCTTAGCTTAACAAAATTAAAAAATGAATTTTTGAAGGCAATATGATTTTCTTGAAGTCTTGATGCTTGAGAAACTATCGCTAATTTCTTTTTTAATGCAACCAACTCAAACAGTTTAATAGCAGACGTATTTTGCAGCCAGGCATCACCATCAATCCAAATAATAATTTTATATTCAGGGAAAATTTTATCTAGATGTAGTTTTGCGATATTTATTTTTAAAAAATCTCTACCGCGACATTTCTTCTCAGCAATTGGATGTCGCCAACCTGGATCCACAACGGTCACATTCTTCTTTTTGAAGAAATCAACTTCGTTTGCTTTCAATCCCCCGTCAAGAAAAGCTAAGTTTATCTTATCTCCACCTGGTAAATTTCTAACAGAATATAATAGCTCACTGAGAAGATTAAAATATTTTGTATCCCCACCTGAAACTAGTAATAAATTTTTAGGCATAATAATATTTTTGAATAAAGTCATATATTAATCTATAGTGATCAAATTATAAAAGAAACTATTCATAATGATGCCTACGTTTTTAAAATTATTTGAAAAAAATATTGTTTATTTACTACCTATTCTATTAATCTTCTCAAGATCAGCTGCAGATATAACAATTGTTACTATTGGATTTATTTTCTTATATCGATCTTACCAATTGCGGGATTGGAAATGGGTGAATGAGAAATGGTTTTTATGCTCACTAATTTTTGTTTCTTATCTCTTGTTTGTTAATACTCCTATGAGTATAAATCCAAAAGGTAGCCTCCTTTACTCATTAGCATTTATTCGCTGGCCATTATTTGCTATGGCTCTTTCATATTGGCTTTTAAAATCTCAAATTAATCAAAAAAAATTATTATTGATAATGGTAGTTACTTTAACTTTTATTGCACTTGATACATGGTGGCAGTATTTTTTCCGAGTAGATATTTTTGGGTATCTACCCTTACAAGGTGATAGATTAACCGGCCCATTTAGAACAAACAATAGTGTTCCTGGTATTTTTTTAGCAAGACTTACATTTATTCTTTTATATATTGGAATTATTTTTTCACGATTTAATGATCCAAAGAAGAAAATTTCATTAGTTTTATTTATTTTGACGGCAATGCTTGTAACAGTATTTATTACTGGTGAGCGTATGGCTCTAATATTGGCTCTATCAGGCTCGATAATTTCTTTAGCTGCACTATATCTCGAATTTCCAAACTATAGAAAAATTATTTCACTAGGTTGTTTTTTACTTCTTAGTTTTGTTGCCGTATTCGCATTTAATTTTACAATGATATTTGAAAGACAAGTAATTGGAATGGTTGATAAATTAAGTAATTTTTATACCTCAGATTATGGAATTGTTTATCAAAGCGCATATAAAGTCTGGATGCAATCACCTATATTTGGCGTTGGGCTTCATCAGTATAGATTAGAATGTTTGGCTCTGGACTTGAAAAACACAGGGGGGGCTGTGTGTACACATCCCCATAATATTTCATTCGAATTACTTTCTGAAACCGGTATTATTGGATTTTTTCTATACTATTTAATGATTATTTCTATAGGTGTTACAGCACTCAAAAATCATCTTACGCAAAGAAAATGGCTCTATTTATTTTTTGGGTTTAATCTTCTCTTTATCTCTTTTTTCCCATTAATTGGAGGTATGAGTCTTTTTAATAACTGGATAGCTGCAACTATTTGGCTTTTTGCGGGCTGGGTACTTGCTCTTAAAAATTCTATAAACATCAATAGGCTTTAATTCTTCTAAATTATTAGTCTCAATAGCTTTAAATGAGCCTCTTATTAGGGCTGTAAGTTTTGATGGATTTTTTGGCCCAAAGATTCCTAGTCCATTTTTGTTTAGATAAGAAGCTAAAAATGTTGGTCCAGAATCGTTACCAATAACAAATGCTGACTTATTAAGACATCCAGCCAGCTCGAACCAACTTAAATTTTTTAAAACAGGGGCCCGAAAACTAGATTCTAAATTCTTTTCTTCTTCCCCCAGCAAGGTTAAGACTGAAATTTTATTTTTAATTAATAATTGTTCCAATATAGGATAATGAGGCCACCTTTTTGTTTTATTTTTTTTTGACGACCCCGGAATTAGAACAACAAATTTTCCTCTAATATTATGACTTTTTAATAACTGCGATACATCCTTAGCCATCCATTTGATATTGGGAGCCTGCGAGAATTTAATTTTGACTCCCATATTTCTTAATAAAATTAATTGAGTCTGAAATCCAGAATCTTCGTCAATTATGTTTGACGTATCATTCCATTGAATTTTATTTAGTATTACTTTTTTATAATATCTAGTTCTTTTAGAGTTCTGTAAATCAATAACGAGATCAACTTTAGAGTTGCGAAGCTTACGGGCTAGAGAAAAAATTGCTTTTATCCTCCAGATTGGTTTTCTTTCATCAATGATTATTTCATCAATGAAAGGTGCATTATTATAGAGTACGCCATATGGCTTTGTTGTTAATAGGATTATTTTTGATTTCGGATAGGTCTTCCTGATATCTTGAATCATCCCATCAGCCTGAATCAGATCTCCTAATGCTCCATGCTTAATTATTAGGATTTTTCTAATCATTATTTTTTTTAGATTTTAATATTTCTTTGTATATATTAGTTGCATTTAATGCAAAGACTTTTTCAGTAAATTCTTTCTGGTATCGTTTATATCCATTTTTAATTAATTTTTTTTGTAATGGAATATCATTAATTGTCATATTAATTGCCTTACTCAATTTTTTTGGATTATCAATATCAACTAGCACCCCATCAATTTTATTATTTATATAAGCCTTTGGGCCAGGTGCTTTAGTAGCAATAAATGGAATTTTATGTGCCCATGCCTCAATCATCACTGCACCAAAAGCATCATTTCTTGACGGAAATATAAAAAGATCGGCTGCCCCCATTAACGCCTCTTTATCTTCTCTCCAACCTAGAAATTTAACTCTATTTTGTAACCCCAAACCCCTTGCTTGTTGTTTAAGTTGAGATTCAAGCTCTCCAGAACCCGCGATCCATAGATAAGCCTTGGGTACTTCAACCATTGCACTCAATAATATATCTAATCCTTTCACTGGATGAAGCCTTGCTAGAGTAAGTAACAACGGAACTTTTATTGGGGTATCAAAAGCTTCACGTTTTATTGATTTAACTCTTAGGTAAGGTGCGTAGATAGGCAATATAAAAATATTTTTTTTTGGCAATTTATGACGAACTAGATGTAACTTTAATTCTTGAGTTAATGCTAAATGGTAGTCACATCCTCTAAGCCTTTCAACACCTCTATAACCACTATGCCAACCAATATTTATGTGAGAACCTTTGATCATAAAGCTCGCTGCTCGTCCCATCCAATAATGAATAATATCAGGCTTAAAATCCGATATAACTTCTTCAATTATTACTTTTGTACTCCATTTAAATATTTTATTAAATGATGCCTTTTGAATTGGAATTCCTAGCCCCTCTAATTGATCTATTCTTTTATAGGATTTATTAACTATTGCTTGTTGGTCAACTCCGCTGTTATTCAATGCTAGTAATGCATCTGAAAAAAATATTTCAGCCCCTCCATCATTTGCTCCGCCCATAATATGTAAAATCTTCATGTTATTTTTAACGCCCTAAATAATCTTCTTTGAATATTGATCCAAAACCTTACCGGTGAAGTTTCAATTCTTTTAGAATCGATTAGAGTGGCTGAGCCAGTATCAGATAATGTATGAATACCTTGGTTATAAACTTTATGATAAAAAGGATTTATTGTTTTTATCATTGTTCCCTCAAATTCATTCTCATTTAATATATCTACTTTTAAAATTTTTAATTTTGCCCCGTATGTACCTTTACTATCTTGAATTGGGAGATGAAGGTTGCCACTGATTAAAAAAGGCTTACCTCCCATTCTAGAACTTACGTGTGCTCCCATAACTGGATTTTTAGGGTGTTGTTCCCATGGCCCTATCAAATTTTTGGAAAATGCAATATGTAGATTCCCATTGGCTGTATCATTTTTATCTAACAATGAATAAAAACACCACCACCTGCCTTGATAGTTAATCAGGCTTGGATCAACCATACCTAAGTTAGGTATCAATTCCCCAACAGCTTCAAGTTTTCTTGGAAATTCATTAAACATATAGATTAGGGTTTTTTTAGCTCTGCTTGATTCCGGAATTAAGTAAATAGAATTATTATCCTCAACAATAAAAGGATATGAAAGATGAAAACTTTCATCTAAGACCGTAAAACTCTGAATTTCCTCATAATCTTTATTTAATACTATGCAATCAATTCTTCCCTTCTTAAATCTGTAATCGAACCCCTCATAAAAAATATAAAGCTTATCGTCTTTCCATATACCAAAAGGGTCAGCAAGAAAAGTAAAATCTTTTCTAGGTAAAATCCATTTAATTTCAGGGACAACCGTAGCCTTTATAAATTTATCAATGGATACTTTCGCAACTCCAATTGACCAAATATCAGTTTTATAATTATTGAATATCATTTTTAATTAAAAATATGTCTATATAGGTTTTTAAAGTTGTGTTCAACATAGATCTTAAGCTAAATTTATTTGTTGGCCTTACCAAAGGAGAATGTTTAATCCATTTTTCTGATAAGGAGACTAATTTCTTATGGCTATTAACCGGGATTAATCCTTCAGGAAATATCTCACCTAACTGTTCGCCAACTCCACCATGACTATAGCCAATTATTGGAACTCCTAATTTAATGGATTCGAGGGTAGTTCTTCCAAAGGCCTCTGGTTCTTTTGATAAGGAATAGACAATATGGCTCATTGCCATAATCTCCTTTAAATCAGATCTATTACCAGTGAATGTTATATGGTCCTTAATTCCTAAATTTTCAATCTGTTTTAATAATTGAGATTTGTATTTCTCTTTCCCATTCTTAACCTCTCCGACTAACAAGCCATGAATCTTATTATTCTTTGAGACAAGATCCGAAATCATTTTAATAAAATCTTCCTGGCCCTTCCAGCGAGTAATTCTTCCAGGGAGTGTTAGAATAATTTTATCTTTCGTCTGTGGATGCTCCTTAAACCATTTTTTTATCCATAATATTTTTGGTTTATATCCAAAAATAAATTCCTTTGAATTAACTCCCCTATAGTTAAGAACTAATTGATTCTTAGTGACATTATAATTTTTCAGTGCATATTTTCTTATCATTTTTGAAACGACAAATACTCGTTCCCCCTTAGTCATAATTGAACTATAGAAATTAATTGAGTATGGTCCATGAATAGTTGTTATAAAAATTGGGCGGTTCCTCTTTGCAATAAATTTTAGTGCAAAATAACAAATCCAAGCTGGCATCCTTGATCGAGCATGGATAATATCAATCTTATTTTTAAGCAGGATAGAAATTAATTTTGGTATTAGAAAAAACGTTAGTAGTGATTTCCTTCCAATACAAAGTAAAATATGACGACTTCCTTCTCTTATTAATTGGCTTTCCAACCTACCACCACCAGAGATAACTATTGACTCATGTCCATGGTCAGAAAGATATTTACCAAGTTCTAATGTTCCTCTCTCAACACCACCAGAATTAATTTCGGGTAATACTTGAGCAACAATTATTCTTTTTTCTTTTTTATTTATGATTATAGGCAAAAGAATTTATCTTTTATAATAATTGCACATCGATCAGATTCGCTTAAAATAATTTTGGGTTTTTTAGTCTTCTTACCTAGTTCTGTCACTACCATTTCCTTAGAAATTAACCTATCTACTTCTGTAGAAATCTTGTTTTTTTTAATTTCAACTAAATTAATTATTGAAACCTCCCCTCCGGAAGATATCCCTTCATAAATCATTGAGATCGAGTCTTTTGTTACCCAGACTTTTTGACATTGATTTAATTTTTTTTTAATCCAATTTTTATCTATGGTGGGCCATAAGATTATTTTTAAATTTTTTATATTCATGAACATTAGGTCCTTAACAAATGAAGGTGGAGTTCTTCTTGATGTTGTTAAATAATATTTAACATTAGGATATGTAGTGCATATTTTTTTTATCTGAGAAACAATACTATTATTGTTCCAATTAAAATATTTGGACTTTCCTCCTATTAGGATTAAGGCTTTTTTAGGATTGTGTCTTCCTAAGTTCTTTAGATTGTTTAATGCACCATAAATTTGAACAACATTTTTTTTTTCAATTTTACTTATTACATCATGATATGGAATAAAACATAAATCAAACCAATTAATTGGAAGCGATGGCTTCATAATTAGGACTGAATTTCCACCAAAAATTAATCTACTTAAAAATATTATTAAATGAGTCTTATGACCTACGCCTATTATTAGATCAGGTTTTATTAATTTTTTATTTGTGAATAAATTTTTAGTTAATAATCGCCATAAATCTATAGTTCGTATATCAAGTATTTTTGTATTTGAAATCCTTGTTAATGCTATTGCAAGGGCTTTACTTTGTTTTTCATGGCCTTCAATACCATCCAAAACTCTCCAGACCAAAATTTTATTTTTACTCATTATCAACATACTTCCTTGATTAATAATTCAGTAAGCATTTCGGCTGCTTTTGGTGCCATTGATAATCCATATCTAAAATGCCCAGAATTTATGTATAAATTTTCATAGAAATCATCTCTTTTAATAAATGGAATATTTTTATCTGACCCAGGTCGAAATCCTGACCAATGATTCTCTATTTCTATATTCTTTAATTCTGAGAATAGTTTTTCAGCTTTATTTTTCAATTCTTTCTTAGATTTCTCACCAACATCTGTGTTGAATCCAACATCCTCGGAAGTACTTCCAGCTAAAATGACACCATCATTCCTCTGAAGAAGATAAAAATTATCGGAAAAATATATATGCTCTAGTTTCAAATTATTTTTTTTGTACTGAATCATTTGGCCACGAATTGGATAAATTTTATTCTTATATTCTTTTAATAGCTCACCGGACCATGCTCCTGCAGTTACTACAAAATAATCTGCCGTAATATCTATTTCTTGAATATTTGGCCAATTAATTATTCTTTTCTTTTTCATTATGAATGGTTTCATTTCAACATTCTCGATAACCTCGATCTCCATTTTTATAATTAATTTTTTCAAGGCCTTCATTAGGTTTGGAGGCCGAATTTGTGAAACTTCTGGGAAATACAAATATTCCTTGTCATTCACTTTCTTTCTTTCAAATTTAAATTGATTTACATTTGCCCATGAAATTAATTTTTTTTTATTAACTTCCCCTGTAATTAACATTCCAGATTTTTTGAATTCAGTATTTATTCCCGTTTCTTCTAATAAATATTTCGTTAGTGTTTGATATAAAATATTTGTATTACTGCATAAATCATAAACTTTTTCATCATAGTCCCATGGCAGTAATGGAAATAAAATTCCCGCCCCTGCCCATGACGACTCTTTTCCAACTTCCGATTTATCAATAATTGTTACGCTAAATCCTGCTTCTTTTAGACGAATTGCAGAAAGGCACCCAATAACTCCACCCCCAATCACTACTACTTTTTTATTCATCGGCTAGGCCGCTCTCTACATACTTTTCAAATAGTATTAGGTTTTTAGATACGCCAAGAAGTACTATAATATCTCCTCTTCCTAATATAATATCCGGTCTTGGCTCAATTTTCTCAAGCATATTTGGTCTTCTTAGGTATTGAATTTCAATCCCTAATTCATCGACTGGAAGGCTTGATAAATTCTTATTTATTACAAAATAACTCTTCTTAATTTCTACTGAATGGAGTTGAAGTTGAAGTTGACCGCTAAAATCATCACTAATATCTGTAGTCCCTTTGAAATACCCTCTAAACATTTTGTATCTTTCTTCTCGAAAAGCTCTTATTCTTTTAATTACTCTAGGCAAAGGAACACCAAGTGTTACCAATGCATGTGATGCCAGCATTAAACTACCTTCAAGTATTTCGGGTACAACTTCAGAGGCGCCATCTTCTTGTAATTGCTCAAGTGACGCCTCATCAAGAGTTCTTACTATTACTGGTAAGTCTGGATTGAATTCTCTAATTACCTGAAGTACTTTTGTCGAAGCTCTATCATCAGCGTATGCAATTACAACCGCTTTTGCTTTGCTCAGTCCAGCAGCATCAAGTACCGCTTTTCTACTTGAATCACCAAACATGACAGATTCACCCGCATTTGCTGCATCATTAACTCGATTAGAATCCATATCAATAGCGATATAAGGAATATTTTCTTCCCTTAAAAATCTTCCCAAATACTGCCCGCTACGTCCATACCCACACAAAATAACATGATCACTAATCATTTGACCTGCATCATCTATTTTCTGAATATTTTTTTCGCTATTTTTCGAATAATTCTTAGAAAGGTATCTAGCAATTTTCCCATTGTAAGGAATAATCATAGGGGCTAAAATCATTGATAGCAGACATACCGAAAGAACAACTTGTAAAACTGTCCCGCTAATAAGCTCTTGTTCTATGCCAAGCGCTAAAATCACAAAGCTAAATTCTCCTGCCTGACCTAACACTATTCCAGTTCTAATTCCAACTCCTAATTCATATTTAAAAGCTTTTGTTAAGAAAGCAATTAATGTTGCTTTGAATAAGAAAAAACCAATAAACACTAAAAATATAATTAAATAGTGTTCGATGAAGATCGAAATATTAAGCATCATGCCAACACTTATAAAGAATAAACCTAATAAAATATCCCTAAATGAAGAAATATCAGATTCCACTTGATAGCGATATCTAGTTTCTGAAATTAACATTCCAGCCAAAAATGCTCCTAGAGCATAGGAGAGCCCAGCTGATTCAGTTAAATAAGAGAAAATCATTGTTACCATCAGCACATTGAGAACAAATAATTCCCTGGACTTCTGTCTCGCAACTATGCCAAACCAGAAGTTTATTACCGGCTTCCCAAGCCAAAATAAAATAACTAATAAAATAGAGATTTTAAGTAGTGTTGAGCCTATAAGCTCCATAAAATCAGATGTATCTGAACCAAATGCTTGGATTAAAATTAATATTGGAATTACAGCAATATCCTGGAATAGAAGAATACCAATAGATAGTTGCCCATGGCGACTATTAAGATCTATTCTCTCCATTAATATCTTAGAAACAATTGCCGTAGAAGACATTGTAAGAGCTGAGCCAATAACAAATGCAGCAAATAAGTCCAGGCCTACTACCCTGGAAAATATTACTGTGGATAAAAGCGTGATTATTACCTGCGCCCCACCAAGCCCAAATAATATACCTCGCATTGAATTTAATTTGGGTAGACTAAATTCAAGCCCTATTGAGAACATCAAAAAAACAATTCCAAACTCAACAATATGTCTAGTGGATTCAGTATCTGGAAGATATCCTAAGGCATAAGGGCCGAAAACTAGGCCTACACCAAAATAAGCAATCATTGGAGGAAGGCGTAAATACTTAAAAGCAGTTATCATAACTACTGAACTGATTAATAATAAAATAATTTGCTGGATTGATAAAAACATTTAGGCACTATTAAATTTAAATTTAAAACTTTATTCTACTATCAATCCCTTTTATACTTACTTAAATGAATTAAAAAATAATATTAAAAAATGAAAAATAGCCCAAACGATATAATCAAAAGAGCACAAGAAGTCCTTGAAATTGAAGCTCAAGAAATTCTTCATGCTAGTCAGAATATTTCTAGTAGCTTTGTTAACGCTGTCAATCTAATAATTTGCTGTTCCGGGCGGATTGTTTTAAGTGGAATGGGTAAATCAGGACATATTGCAAGAAAAATTGCCTCAACACTTGCAAGCACTGGTACGCCGGCTTTTTTTATGCATCCTGGGGAGGCGAGTCATGGTGACCTGGGTATGATTACAAAAGACGACGTCGTAATTATTTTCTCAAATTCTGGACAAAGCTCAGAAATCAGCTCTATTATTCCAAATATTAAGAGAATTGGTGCAAAAATTATTTCTATTTGTAGTAATTCAAACTCAGACTTAGCAAAACAAAGCGATATTCATATCTCATCTGACGTTAAACAAGAGGCATGCCCTTTAGGTTTAGCCCCAACTGCTAGCACAACCGTATCTCTAGCACTTGGAGATGCATTAGCAATTTGCACACTAAGCTTAAGAGGCTTTACAGCAGATGATTTTGCAGAATCACATCCAGGAGGAGCTTTAGGTAAAAATCTTTTAATTAAGATTAAAGACATAATGAGAATAGATAATTCTATTCCTAAAGTTACTCCACAGTCATCTCTTAAGGATGCCATCATTGTCATAACTGAAAAAAAATTAGGTTTTACTGCGGTCATTGATAAAGAGAATAAACCTATAGGAATTCTAACTGATGGTGATCTAAGGCGTGCATTAATAGAAAATAAAACAATAAGTAGTAGTATTGAAGATTGTATGACAAAAAATCCTATTTTATTAAAATCATCTCAATTAGCAATTGATGCGGTAAATATAATGGAAAAATCAAAAGTTAATAGTTTTTTGGTTGTTGATGAGGAAAATGCATTAATTGGTATTATTAATCTTCACGACCTACTCAAAGGTAAAGTAATCTAATTATAGATATGGAAAATAAACTATCTTCTATTCTGGTAATGCTGCTTATAGCTTTGATTGCATTAACTTCATATTGGTTAAAACTAGAAGTTATTAAAGAGCTACGCTCCGAAAAATCTCTTTTAGCAAGTGGGCCTGACTTTTATTTAGATGAATTTTCAGCACAACAAACAACAGAGAATGGCGATATTAAGTTTATCTTAGATGGAAAGAAAATGACTAACTACGAGCACCTAAATAAAACGTACCTTAAAAATCCAAAATTTACCAAATATGAAAATGGTAATCCTTATTCATGGATAACTGGTAAAAATGGAGAAATTACAAATTTGGGTGACGAGATTATTGTAAGAAAAAATGTAATCCTTATGCGCTTAGCTACATCTAAAAAAAAGGCTATGAAACTTTCCACAGATTCTCTTAATATTCTTCCAAATTCTGACATAATATTTACAAGGTCACCAGTAAAAATGATTCAAGAGCCTAATATTGAGATAAGTGGGGTTGGTATGAAGTTCGATAAAAAAGAGAATACTTTTAAACTTTTAGGTGATGTCAGAGTGCATTATGAGAAAATTATCAAATAAAATGTGTGATTTAGAATATTGAATTATATAAAAAAATTCTTAGTAATATATATATTATGCTTATCTGAAATACTTTTAGCAGAGCAAGCAGATAAAAATATGCCGATTGAAATTGAATCAGACACTATGATAGTTGACGATAATCGAAGTATTAGTGTTTATAAAGGTGATGTTATTTTAACTCAAGGAACAATGTTGATTAGAGCAGAAGAGTTAACTGTGAGAGAGGACAAGCAAGGGTTCCAGCATAGTATCTCTAAAGGCAATCCCACATCGTTTAAACAAAAGCGCGATGGAATGGATTCATATATAGAAGGCAAAGCATCTCGCATTGAGTATGATGGGCATATGGATAAAGTTCATCTATATGACAAAGCCTCAGTAAAAAGAGGAAAAGATACAGTTTTTGGGGACTACATTATTTATGACGCCAATGCTGAAATTGCTCAGGCAATGTCAGGAAGCACAAAAGATAATTCTGGAAAGGATTCAAAAAAAACACGAACAAGAGTAATTATCGCTCCAAAGAATGAAAAATAGGCAATGGCTGAATTAATTATTCAGAATTTAAGGAAAAGCTACAAAAATAAAGTAGTTGTTAAGGATATTTCTCTTAATGTGAAAACTGGAGAGGTAGTGGGGCTGCTTGGTCCGAATGGAGCAGGAAAAACAACTTCTTTTTACATGATCGTAGGCTTGGTTGCGGCAGAGAATGGCACTATCAAAATGGATCAAAAAGAATTAACTAGAATGCCTATTCATAATCGCTCTAAAATTGGTATCTCCTACCTTCCACAAGAACCATCCATCTTTAGAAAAATGACAGTAAGGGAAAATATCCTAGCAGTATTGGAGCTTAGAAAATACTCTCGAAAAAGAATAGATGAAAGACTACAAGACCTATTAAAGAGTTTAAGCATTGAACATATTAAAGATAATCCTGCAATTAGCCTTTCGGGTGGCGAAAGAAGAAGGGTAGAAATAGCTCGATGTCTAGCAACTGACCCAAAATTTATTCTTCTAGATGAGCCATTCGCAGGAATTGATCCAATTGCAGTCCTTGATATCCAAAAGATTATCACCCAATTAACCCTATTAGGTATCGGCATTCTAATTACTGATCATAATGTTAGGGAAACACTAGGTATTTGTGATCGAGCATATATTGTTAATCAAGGTGAAGTTTTAGCCTCTGGCACCCCTTCTGAAATGGTCTCTAATGAAGCGGTCAAGAATATTTATCTTGGTAAAAACTTTGTGCTTTAAATGAAATTAAGTTACAACCTAAAACTTACGCAGTCACTTAAACTTACCCCCCTTCTTCAACAATCTCTAAGATTTCTACAAGCATCACAAACTGAATTAGATCAATTACTCGAGGAATACTTAAATGATAATCTTTTTCTAGAGCGAGAAGAAAATTATAGTCTCACAGCAGCATCAGCCGCTTCCAACCTTTCTAAAACTAATTTGAAAAGCCTAGATGAGGATTACTATAATATTTTTGAAAATCAAGCAAGGAATCAAACCTTAGGAGAGCATCTAATTGAAAATTTAGGTATTTTTTCTTTTTCTGAGCGACAACAAATAGTTATTTCGTACTTAATAGATGCAATTAATGACGAGGGCTATTTGACAGAGACCTATGAAACCCTTGTAGATTGTATTCCACAAGAGCCAAAAATTAAGATTGATGAGTTAGAAAAATTAATAAAGCTGATTCAGAACTCTTCATTTCCAGGTATTGGTTCAAGAAATTTATCTGAATGTTTATATTCGCAATTAAGTATCATTGAAAATGAAAATGAAATTATTAAAATTTCAAAATCTATCGTGAGAAATAATTTAAATCTACTTGCCAATAGAAACTATGGTGATTTAATGAAAATATTGAATTGCTCTCGAGATAATCTAGATAAAGCAATTAAAATTATTACAGCACTCAATCCCAAACCAGGGCTCACTTTCAAGAAAATTAATGTAGATGGCTATATAAGACCAGACATTAATGTAGTAAATAAAAATGGAAGCTGGGAAGTCTTTATCAATGAAGACGAATTATTTAAATTGAGGATAAATAATGAACACGAAAAATCACTGAGCAATATACCTCAGAATACAATTGGGGATTTAAAAGAAAAACTTCAAGAAGCTAAGTGGCTAATAAAAAATCTTCAACAGCGCTCGATAACTATTTTAAGAGTTTCCCGATCTATTATAGAGCATCAAGAAGACTTCCTTCAAAAGGGTGAGCTACATTTAAAGCCACTAATATTGAAAGAAATAGCAGAAGAATTAAACCTTCATGAGTCTACAATTTCCAGGGTTACCTCTAATAAATTCATTTTAACCCCTCATGGAGTTTATGAGCTTAAGCATTTTTTTGGGTCAAAAATTGAGTCAGAATTTGGGAGAAAATTATCCTCGAAGGCAATTTCAGGCAGAATAAAAGATATTATTAAAACTGAAAATACCCTAAAACCTTTTTCTGACAAAAAATTAGTTTTGATACTAAGGGTCCAAGGGATTAAGATAGCAAGAAGGACGGTCGCTAAATATAGAGACCATTTAAAAATTTTACCGTCAAACCAAAGGAAAAAATAACATAAAAGGAGCCCCTAATGAATTTAATAATTAAAGCTCATAATTTTGAAATTACTCCCTCTATTGAGCAGCATGTTCAAAATAAGTTTAAAAAAATTACAAATCACTTTGACCATCTAATAGATGCAAAATTTATTTTAAGTTTAGAGAAGTTAGATCATATAGCCCAGATCACAATTCATCTACCAAGGGCTGATATTCATGCTGAATCATCAGATGAGAATATGTATCATGCAATTGAAATAGCAATCCAGAAATTAGATCGACAGGTAATAAAATATAAAGAAAAAAATTCAAACCATCATCAGGCAGATGGCTCAATTAAAAATAAACTGGAATAAATAACTCTTACAAAATGATCGGCATACTCTTAGTTACACATGGTGAAATAGGTAAATCTCTTATAGATTGTGCATCCAATATACTTGGTAATTCTATTAACTTACTTGAATGTATACCTGTAGACCCTAAAAGTGATATAGAAGATTGCCAAAAAATCATTGAAAATGAAATAAAAAATCTAGATCAAGGGGCTGGCATACTTATCATGACTGATATTTATGGAGCTACCCCTTCTAATATATTGAAAAAATACAGTCTTCAAAATAATATTGAGGTAATTACAGGGCTTAATTTGCCAATGCTAATACAAGCAATCACAAATAGAGACGGTTCTCTTACTCAAACTACAAATAAATGCATGCAATCTGCTGAAGATGGCATCATAAATATCAATAAAAAATGATAAAGAAAAAAGTAAAAATTATCAATAAGCTAGGTTTGCATGCTAGAGCTTCAAGCAAGCTTACTCAACTAGCATCCCAATTTAACTCTGAAATATTTTTAATAAAAAATAGTAAAAAAGTAAATGCAACGAACATTATGGATATTTTAATGCTAGCAGCTAGCGTAGGCTCAGAGGTTGAAATTCAAGTCAGTGGTCCCGATGAAAAAAAAGCAATTAAACAAATTTCAGAACTTTTCGAAAACTATTTTGATGAGGGGGAATAATGGTTTCTTTCAACATACATGGTGTTCCAGTATCAAATGGAATTTCTATTGGCACATCACATTTAATCTCTGATGCATTACTTGAAGTGGTCCGTTACGATATTAAAGATACTAAGATTGATTTTGAAATTAAAAGATTTAAAAAATCTTTATCAATAGTTGAAATTGAATTGATCCGGATTAAAAAACAACTTTTACTTGATTCTAATTCGCAATTTGCTCCGTTTATTGAAACTCATCTGATGTTACTTAATGATAATAATATTTCAGATGAGCCAATTCATACTATTAGGAATGATAGATGCAATGCAGAATGGGCAATAAAGATGCAACTAGATCTTATTATTGAGAGATTCAATCAGATTAAAGATCCTTATATTAGAGAGCGTAAACATGATGTTGTTCAGGTTGCCGAGAGAGTTATCAAAGTACTTTTAGGTCACCAAAAGAAAAAAATAAATTTTAAGAATGAAAGTTCAGTTATTTTGGTAGCTCAAGATATTTCTCCGGCAGACACACTCCAGTTTAAAAATCATAAATATGGTGCTTTCATTACTGAAATGGGAGGGACTAATTCTCACACAGCAATTCTTGCTCGAAGTTTAAATATTCCATCAATAGTTGCTGTAAAAAATGCAAAGAAATTAATTAAAAATAATGACACGTTAATTGTTGATGGTAATCAAGGTATTGTTATTATAAATCCAAGCTCAGCCATTCTTGATGAATATCAATATAAAAAAAATCTTTGGGAAATAGAGCAAAAGAAATTAATAAAGATTAGAAATGTTAAATGCAAGACATTAGGCAATGAAAAAATATCTCTTCTTGCAAACATTGAGGTTCCAGAAGATATTAAATCTGTTAAAGAAAATAATGCTGATGGTATTGGTTTATTTAGAACTGAATTTCTATTTATGAATAGATCTTCACTTCCTGATGAAGAAGAGCAATTTGAAATTTATAAATCCGTCACTAAATCTATGGGAAATTTACCAGTAGTAATTAGAACTCTAGATTCAGGTGCCGATAAAAATACAGCTGCTGATAATAGTAAGGCTAATTCTGCACTTGGATTACGCGCAATTCGACTATGTTTATCTGAACCACATCTTTTTAGTACTCAATTAAAAGCAATTCTTAGGGCGTCGGCGTTTGGTAATATAAGAATTCTTATACCTATGCTTTCTTCACTTCAAGAACTAAGACAAACAAAAATGTTGATTGAAAGAGCGAAACAATCACTTAAAAATTCTAAAATAAAGTTTAATGATAAAATTCAAGTTGGCGGTATGATCGAGGTTCCCGCAGTTGCTATTAATGCTGATATGTTTGCAAATGAGTTAGATTTTTTATCAATTGGAACAAATGATCTTGTACAGTACACTCTTGCTATTGATCGGACTGATGATAGCGTCTCTCATTTATATAACTCACTTCACTCTGCAGTTCTTAGATTAATCGACAATACGATTAAAGCAGGGAAGAAATACAACAAAGAGGTGGCAGTATGTGGTGAGATGGCTGGAGATCCTAAATTAACAAAATTACTCCTTGGAATGGGATTAACTCATTTATCAATGCATCCTGCAAGTATGCTAATTGTTAAGAAACAAGTTTTAGGCTCGGATCCCAAAAAAATAAAAAAAATAGCAAATAAAATACTAAGATCAATTGAGCCTGATAACATTGAAAGACTAATTCAGGACATTAATAAATAAAAGATAGGATACGATGAACAAGATAATTAATAACCCTTTACTCGTAAGAAATCAACTCCCATTATTTTCTCAAATTGAGCCTAAACATATTTCACCTGCTATTGACCTTATATTAGAGGAAAATAAGAAGATAATTTTACAAATTGAAAATCTTTCAGAAGAATTATTATGGGAAAATTTTATAGAGCCCTTACAACAATGTGATGAAAAGTTAAGTAGAGCATGGTCACAGGTTAACCATTTGAATGCAGTAGTTAATACTCAGAATTTGAGGGACGAGTACAATGTAAATTTTTTAAAAATTACAAATTATTACTCTGAAATATCCCAGAATGAAAAAATTTATGAACAATTTAAGAGTCTTAAAGATTCCTCAGTATATATATATTTTAATGACGCAAAGAAAAAAGTTGTTGATGATGAATTATTAGGCTTTGAACTCAGTGGTGTTTCCCTCCAAACTAATGAGAAAGAAGAATTCAAAAAAATTAAGGAGGAACTATCTTCACTCACCTCCAAATTTGAGGAAAATTTATTGGATGCAACAAATAATTTCCAGCTTCATATTACTGATCCAAAAAAAATAATTGGATTACCAGAAGATATCATAGATATGACTAGGAATAATGCACAGCAAAAAAAAGTAGACGGCTGGATATTTACCTTAGACTTCCCTTGCTATGTACCAACATTACAATATGCCGATGACAGAGAATTAAGAAAAGAAATGTATCATGCATACGCAACAAAGGCTTCTGAACTTAGTGACCCTTTACTAGATAACTCTCAAAATATTAATAATATCTTAACCCTCAAATCTAAATTAGCTAAAATGCTTAATTATTCAGATTATGCCTCTATGTCATTAAAAACAAAGATGGCAAAATCTAGTGACGATGTTACAAAATTTTTATACGACCTTGCTCTAAGAGCAAAGCCATTTGCAAAAATAGATATGCTTGATTTATCTAGGGAAGCATCTAAAAATGGAATAAATAATATTGAAGCCTGGGACATAAGTTATTTTTCAGAAAAAATTAAGCAGAAAAAATTTAATTTCTCTGACCAGGAAATAAAAGATTTTTTCCCTAAAGAAAAAGTTCTTATGGGTCTTTTCAATATTGTTGAGAAAATCTACAGTATATATATAACTAAAAAAAAATCTGATGTTTGGGATAGTCTTGTTGAATTCTATGAAATTAGGGATGAAAAAAATAATCTATTAGGTCAATTTTATCTTGATTTATATGCTCGAAAGAATAAGAGAGGTGGTGCCTGGATGGATGAGGCTATTTCAAAATATAAATTCGCAAAAGAATCATCATTACCCGTAGCTTACTTAACCTGTAATTTTACTCCTCCTTTAAAAAATACATCATCTACCTTTACTCATGATGAGGTTATTACTTTATTCCATGAATTTGGTCATGGACTTCATCATTTACTCACTGAGATTAATGAATATAGCGTCTCTGGTATTAAAGGAGTTGAATGGGATGCTGTTGAGTTACCAAGCCAATTTATGGAGAATTTCTGTTGGGAATGGTCCGTTATTCATGAAATGTCAGAACATATCACGACTAAGAAATCTATGCCAAAATCACTTTTTAAAAAACTATATTTATCGAAAAACTTTCAATCTGGAATGCAAACATTACGTCAGGTAGAATTTGCATTATTTGATATGATTTTACATAGCACCTATGAATCTTCCTCAAAGGATGTCTTAGGAACCCTAGATGAAATTAGGAATAAGGTATCGGTCATCAAACCTCCTACATGGAATAGATTCCCACATAGTTTTTCTCATATATTTGCTGGAGGATATGCTGCAGGTTACTACAGTTACAAGTGGGCAGAAGTTCTTTCAGCAGATGCATATAGCTTATTCGAAGAAAATGGGGTGATCTCACCTCTTATAGGGAAAACTTTTAGAAAAGAGATTCTAGGCCGCGGTGGCTCTAGGCCAGCTCTTGATTCATTTGTTGCTTTTCGCGGTCGTGAGCCAAAGATTGATGCTCTTCTTAAACATTCTGGATTAAATTAATAAATTGAAAATAGCAACCTGGAACGTTAACTCATTGAACGTAAGACTTTCTCATGTTATCGATTGGATAACAGAACATAAACCAGATATATTATGTCTACAAGAAACGAAACAGGTCAATGATAAATTCGAACATGATGCATTTAGTAATATTGGATACCACTCATATCATAATGGTCAAAAGACCTATAACGGTGTAGCTATAGTATCAAAAAAAGAATTAACTAATATTAATTTTAATCTTCCAAATTTTGAAGATCCTCAGAAAAGAATTATTTCAGGGATATTCACAAGTAACTCTAATGAGAAAATTTATATAGTATCTGCTTATATTCCTAATGGACAATCAGTTGGTTCTGATAAATTTAATTATAAAATTAATTGGCTAAATAAATTTTCTAAATGGGTAGAAGAGCTAACGAAAAAATACGATGGAATAATTTTAGCTGGAGATTTCAATATTGCTCCTGAAGATAAAGACTGTCATGACCCAAATGCATGGGCTGGTCAGATTCTTGTTTCAACTGAAGAAAGAAAGCTATTTAATAATATTCTTAATATTGGTTTCCATGATTCCTATAGAGAAATTAATCCAGATAAACAAGAATATTCTTGGTGGGATTATCGTATGGCAGGTTTTAGAAGAAATCTAGGGATGCGAATCGATCATATTTTAGTATCAAAAAAAATAATACCGAATGTAAAAAAGTCATACATAGATAAAAAACCTAGAACGTTAGATCGTCCATCGGACCATACCCCAGTTGTAACAGAGCTTTAATAATTATTTAATACGGATTTTTAGATATTTTAATTTTCTGTATAGGTGAGTTCTCTCCACTCCTGATTTTTTTGATAAGTTAGTGATTGAGATCTTAGATTTTATATGAAACTCAAAATAGTTTCTTTCAAAATTTTCTCGTGCTTCTTTAAGGCTTAAATTATATAAATAATTAAAGTCTTCTAAGGTATTATCCTGTGAAATTATTGTTTTGGTAATTCTTTTTACCTCACTAAGATTAAGATCAGCTGACATGATAGTTTCTGAGTCAGAATTTAGTATAAGTGTTAGGATAAATTTATCTAGTTGATCAATCTCAAGAAAATTGGGCTCAAGTCTCATTAGGTTTAATGCAGACGTATCAAATTCTTTATATCCAAGATTAATATTTTTGGATAGATAATAATTTAATATTGAGATTGAAAAATCAGAAATCATATCCATATTATCAATTGGAATTTTAAATAAATGATTATCAAAATTCCATTCATTAGCAACAAATTTTTTCATTAAATTTATGTCTTGGTCTTTGATAACGACTTTTATTTTGCTGTTAATTAATAACTTAATTACATCCCTTAATTGAGATGAATGGTACTTTGATAGATCGCTAAGATTTTTAATTAACAGAGCAGTCTTTCCTTTTTCTTGAATTTTATTAACTAGATATGAGTCCAATTTACTTTTTGGATCATAAGTAATGAAATCATTACCTAGTAAATGCTCAATACAAATATTCATAAAATTACCATCTATTCCATTGACAAGAATTATGTTTTCTTTTTTTAGGCTCCTTAGTCTTTCCCTTAATGCCTTAATAACTGGAGTCTCGACATCTCGAATAAAACTTACGTCTAATTTGTTTATTTGAATAGATTTTTTTAATGCCAATGATATTGTTTTAAGTAATTTTTGGAGTGAAATTGGTTTTTCAAGGAAATCAAAAGCTCCAATTTTTGTTGCTTCGATAGCAGTATCAATAGTTCCGTGTCCCGACATCATAATCACTGGACAGGTAATATCTTTATCCTTAGCCCATTGTTTTAAGAGTGAAATTCCATCGCAATCTGGCATCCATATGTCGAGCATAATTAGATCAAAACGAATTTTTCTTTTGATTTCCTTTGCCTCAATTGCATTTTCAGCTACAACTATATCGTAGCCTTCATCTTCAAGGATATCTGACAATGATTCTCTTATATCTTTTTCATCATCAATGATTAAAATTTTAGCTTTTGACATATAATTATCTTCGTAACTTTACTAAGACACTAGTTCCTTTAGTTTTATTCTTTTTGATATCAATTGTTCCAGAATGTTCGTCAATTATTTTATTTACGATTGCAAGCCCAAGACCAGTTCCATTTTTCTTTGAAGTCACATAAGGTTCGAATATTCTCCCCATTATCTTTTCTGGAATTCCCATTCCATTATCTATTATTTCAAAACTAACCCATTTTTTATCCTCAAATATTTTTATTGTTAATTTAGGCTTTTTTTCTAATGCTAATCCATCTTTTGCATTTTCTATTAAATTAATAATAATTTGGCGGATTTTATTTTCGTCCGCCTTAATAGGTATTAATTTATTTGTAAAATTAAGTGTGACTTTAATTTTAGTTGCCTGATATAACTCTACAATATTTTCAAATAGATCCACAAGGTTAAATGCTTTTATTTCTTTTTCAGCGGGCCTTGAAAACTCTGAGAACTCATTAACCATAGTCTTTAGAGCCTGCACTTGATTTACGATTGTTGCAGTTGATTTATTTAACATCAATAGATCCTCAGCGCTTAGCTTATCTTTTAACTTATGTTCAATTCTTTCAGCGGATAATTGAATTGGAGTTAGGGGATTCTTTATTTCATGTGCTAATCGTCTAGCTATTTCAGACCATGCTTGATGCCTCTGTCCTTTACTTAATTCTGTAATATCATCGATAACTAAGATATATGAAATATTTTTTTCCCGTCTTAACGGAGTTATTTGAATTCTAATTATCTCCTCATTACTCTTGTTATTAATATTAAATTCAAAACTCTGTTCTTTTACATTTTTCTTTGCAAGTATAATTGTATTAATTTTTTGAATAATAGGGTCGTAAATTTTATTTCTTGATATCTCCTTATTAAATTTATCATCCGTCATATTTATTTTTTTAAATTCAAATAACTTTGATGCTCTTATGTTATGCAGCTTGATAACACCTTCCATATTTATTACAATCACACCAGAAGATAAATGAGTTAAAATTGTATCAAGAAAAGTTCTCGCTAGCTCTAATCGCTCCCTACTTTTTTCTGAGCTCTCTGTTGCATCATTTAGCTTACTTGTCATGCTGTTAAACGACTTTACAAGAAGTCCTAATTCATCTTTACTATTTTCTGGAATTATTTTATTGTATTTTCCTTTTGCTATTTGTCGTGTTGCTTCAGCTAGCAATGATATTGGTTTTGAGATTTTTTGGCTAATAACAAATGATGCTGCAACAGCAGATAAAATTGCAAGCAATAAAACCAGAGTTAATGTCATTGTATATATTATTTTTAATGAGCTTCGGCTGTATGCAAGCGTCTGATAATCTTCGTAGACTGATTCAACTGACAATGCTATAGCTGAAATTGATTCAGGTATTGGCTGAGTTATCTGAATTATTTTATTTGTCTGCAATAATTCCTTATTAGGAATTGGGACGTACGCTTTCATGAATATTTTTCCATCTATCTCTTCAATTTTACCAAAAAATCCTTCTGAGGCCCTCATTAGATCTTCTTGTTTTGGGAGTGCTGGCAGGGGGGTAAGATAATCTCCTGATACACCAATTATTTTAGATTTCGAATCGAATATAACCGCCTCTTGAATTGAAAATTTTTCTCTTAAATCATTTAGTATTTCTGAGCTTGATGATTTTTCTGCATTACCAATTGAATAAGCCATACTTTTGGCTTTTAATTCAATATCTTTTAAAAGAATGTCCAGTGTTTTTTGACCAAGGCTTAACCCGCCCTGTAGTGCTGATTCAACCTGAACATTAAACCATGACTCAATCGACTTCGTTAAAAAACTTACCGATACCAAATAAACAATCGTTACCGGAATAATAACAACCGTTGCGAACGATAAAACAAGCCTCATTGTTAATCTACTTCCTATAATTTCTTTTTTGACATTCTGGAGTAGCTTCGCCAACTGAATTGTAATTAGAACAATTAATGCACAGATGAAAACTATATTGAATATTAATAGAAGCCTGAATGTAGCACTTGATACTAATTCAGAATTTGATAGAGATTTTGCCAATAATATTAGTAGCGCTATCCCAATAAAAGCGACTGTAGTTATTACGTATCTCAATTTAATTTACCTATCTCATGTTTTATTAAATTAGACTCTACATCCCATGATCTGTCATTAAAGTTAATTTGCAGAGCTTTTGGTAGATATCTTTTATCTAGTTTAGTTTTTAACTCCAGAGTACCTTCCTTTAATTCAATGCTCGGACCGATATTCCATTTATCTATATATGACAATTTCTTAAGTGCATCTTCAATGTTACTAAAATAACTCTTTTGGCTATTTATGTCACTGACCATATATTTTTGAAGTAAATTTTTATACTTCAATTGGAAATTAAATTCTTTAGATAATATTAGATTATTAATAAATCTATATTTACCCTTTTGTGAAATTTTTGCTCGAACTATGAAGTGAAAGGGAATCCCTCTTCTTAATGCTTCTCTAGCCTCTGAATGTAATAATATTGATTGGTAGTAACTTAAAAAGTAATGCCCTCCTTCAAAATCTAGCCTGATATCCTTAGTTTCGATTCCTTGCTCCATTGAATCTGCATGAATTGAAAAAAAAATTATAGATACAAAAGCTAATTTAATACTATTTTTTTTCAAGTAACGCATAAAATAATCCATCATGATTTTCTGAGGGAACCAGCTGATTCTTGATATGCTTAATATTGTTTGGATAAATTAATTCAATTTCTTTTACATCCATAAATTTTTTTTTAAATTTCTCAATAACATCTCTATTTTCATTGCAAAATATTGAGCATGTAGCATAAAGTAATCTTCCACCTGACTTTAACAAGGGCCACGCTGAGTTTAATAAAAGATATTGCATCTCAGAAAACTTCTTTAGATCGTTCATCTGTCTAAGCCATTTTATATCTACGTGTCTTCTTACAATTCCTGATGCAGAACAAGGAACATCTAATAAGATTCGATCAAAATGTCCACCATCCCACCATAAATTATTATTCGATAATGATCCATGTATCACATTTGCATTTAACTCCAAACGCTTTAGATTGTCATTAATTTTTTCAGCTCTTATCTCATCAATTTCTAGGGCTGTAATATCTACGTCTTCAGATTCAAGAATATTACATGTTTTACCCCCCGGAGCTGCGCACGCATCTAATATCTTTTGCCCCTTCCTAATACCCATTAATTCTGATGCAATTTGTGCCCCATAGTCTTGGATTGAAACTTGGCCCTCTAAAAATCCTGGAATATTGTTTATATTTAAGGGGTGCTTTATTATGATACCTATGTTCGAAATTACTTCGTGTTCTAGACCATTTTTCATTAGAGTCTCACTATATTTTTCAATATTAACTTTTCTTATATTTACTCTAAGAGTTAATGGTGGGTGCTGATTGCCAATTTCTAATATTGTTTCCCAATCATTTTTAAATTCCTCCTTAACTTTATTTATCCACCAATTTTGATAGCTGTATTTAGAAACTGGATTTTCATTTAATAGTTTTTGTAGGTCATCCTTACTTCTTAAATAATTTCTTAATATTGCATTTACAAAATTACTTTTTCTAAAATTAATTTTTTTTGCTGCATCCACTGCTTGGTTAACAATTGTGAAATTATTAAATTTTTCTTGAGATAGCTGATAAAGTGCAATATGGATTAAACATTCTACCAATCTGTTTTCTATCTTATTTTTTACTAATTGATTTATTATAAATCGTGATTTACCTAGGAACCTTACTGAGCCATAGGTTAATGCTTTAATTTGTGACTCTTGTATTTCCTGATCGCTATTTCTATTGCTACTAAAGACAGCGTCAAAACTTTTATCTAAGTTAGATCCACTAAGTAGCATTTCTAGTACCTTTGCTGACAATAGTTGTGAGTTTTGCATCAATTAATTTTCTCAATCTTAGTTATGCTATAACCTCTAATAAATGAATTTGCATCTATTCTATTTTTACCCTCAAGCTGTAGCTCCATTATTTGAATTACTCCATTTTCTAATTTTAGAATTAACTCTTCATTATATGTATATAACTCGCCAATACTAATTTGTTTACTTCCATCCCTATCTTCGATTAAATTTGCTCTCCATATTTTTAAAATCTTATCTCTAAAAATAATTGATGCTCCTGGGGATGGATTTAATGAATTAATTTTTCTTAGAATTATCTCAGGCGTGTGGCTCATATTTAATTTAGCTTCTGATTTATTTATTTTCTCAGCATATGTAACTAATGATTCATTTTGTTCAGTAGCAGATATTTTTTCTTTCTGTTGAAAGGAGAAAACTATTTGCCTCATTAATATTGCACCTATCTTTGCTAAACTCTTCGTTACTTCACCGGTTGTCATACTATTATCCAAATCTATACTTTTGCTAACTAACATTGGTCCTGCATCTAGCTTTTCCACAACCTTCATAATAGTAACTCCTGTTCTCTTATCCCCATTCTCAATTGACCGGTGGATGGGGGCTGCACCTCTCCATCTAGGCAGTAAAGATGCGTGAACGTTATAACATCCCATTGGAAATAAATCTAAGACCCTCTTGGGTATAATTAATCCATAAGCCACTACAATCAAAATATCTGCATTACATGCCCTCAGAACCTCATATATATCAATATCCTTTAGTGTTGTAGGTTGAAGTATAGGAATATTTAAACTTACTGCTATTTTTTTTACTGGACTATATGAATTTTTCATTCCTCTGCCTGACTTTTTATCAGGCTGAGTAAGCACATGAGTGACTTTGCAATAATCACTATTTAACGCAAGTAATGTTGGGACCGAAAATTCCGGTGTTCCTGCAAACATAATATTTAAATAATTGTTCATATACTCAGATTAAGAAACATTTTTTTGTTTAGACAGCTTAATCATTTTAGATTTAATCCTACTTTTTTTTAGAGATGATAAATATTCCACGAAGACTTTTCCTAATAAGTGATCCATTTCATGTTGAATACATACTGATAATAAACCATCAGTCTCTAACTCAAATAAATTTCCACAATCATCTAGAGCCTCAATCTTAACCCATTCTGCTCGCTGAACCTTCTCATAGATTCCCGGAACAGATAAACAGCCCTCTTCACAAACTTGCTCACCTCTTTTCTCAATAATTTTAGGGTTAATCAATACAATAAGGGAATCTTTACTCTCAGAGATATCAATCACTATAATTTGCTCATGGTTATTTACTTGAGTTGCAGAAAGGCCTATGCCAGGTGCTGCATACATAGTTTCCGCCATATCTTTAATTAATTTTTTATATTCTTCAGTTACTTTTTTAACAGGGGCTGCCAAATTATGGAGTCTAGGGTCTGGGTAATTTAAAATATTTAATATTGTCATTGATTATTTGATAGTTAGCTGATAAATTAATCTAAATTGAGTGCTAAAATTATTTTTTTTTATGAATATAATTATACTGTGTACTGCACTTTTTTTCCTTTTTTCAGTCCATCATTAGTACTAAAGTCTTATTTAAGCAAATTATAAGGAGTTTATATGTTTGATTTACTAATTTATATGTTCGAAAACTACCTTAGCACTAAAAATCAATTAGATTTTAATAACATGACACAAGAGTTAGAAGCTGCAGGATTTAATAATGATGAAATTGAAAAAGCATTTGACTGGTTTTCACAATTAAAATTAATGGCAGATAAAATACCACTTAATTCTGAATTGAAAGCTAATGATAAATTAAGAATATTTACGGAGTCTGAATTAGAAAAAATTGCCTGCGATGGTTTAGGATTCATATTATTTTTAGAGCAAGCACGAGTACTTAATTCAATAGAACGAGAGATCATTATTGATCGTGCAATGGCATTAAGTCAAAATATTATTTCGATTGATGAGGTTAGGTGGATTGTTATGATGACCTTATGGAATAATGGGAGAGAGAATGATTATCTATTTGTCGAGGATGCACTCTACCAAACAGAACAATTAAGCTTGCATTAATTCTCAAGGTTATTAATTATTTTAGTAATTATGCCAGACTCATTAAGTGTATAAAAATGTATGCCAGGTACTCCATACTGTATGAGTGTTTCACATAACTCTGATATTACATCAACCCCAAAAGCTCTAAGTGAAACTATATCGTCGCCATAACTTTCAAGTTTTAGCCTTAACCATCGTGGTATTTCTGCTCCACAATTAGAAGAAAATCTAGCTAGTTGTTTAATATTATATATTGGCATGATTCCTGGAATAATAGGAATACTGATACCTCTTAATTGGCATTCTTCAATAAACCTAAAATATGCATCAACATTAAAAAAGAATTGAGTGATTGCACTGTTTGCACCAGCTAATATTTTCTTTTCAAAGTTATCCATATCATCAGTTGATGATTTTGCCTCTGGGTGGCATTCAGGATAAGCCGCTACATGAATATTAAAATAGCTAGAGGTTTCTGATCGAATAAATGAAACTAATTCATTTGCATATTTAAACTCACCATTACTTACAACGCCAGATGGATTATCTCCTCTCAATACCACTAGGTCTTTTATGGAATTACTTTTATAGCGCATCAATAGTTCATGTATCTCATCTCTTGTTGATGAAATACATGAAATATGAGGTACAGAGATAGAT
>Ga0115004_10000410_pt1 | contig 32438 bp, 30 predicted proteins | sample ArcticOcean_MG_C_10_FD_88737 | JGI IMG/M metagenome (GOLD analysis project Ga0115004, IMG submission 88737) | Marine microbial communities from western Arctic Ocean - ArcticOcean_MG_CB11_90 | ecosystem: Environmental > Aquatic > Marine > Oceanic | place: Arctic Ocean: Canada Basin | collected... | reverse complement strand
GCCCCATCTCTCTCTCTCTCTCTCTCTCTCTCTCTCTCTCTCTAGCTAGCTTGTTCGAGAACCCATTCTATTCACAATTTATAGAGCTTCTAAGGGCTTCTCATATAAATATTTCCCAAGCTATTTACGGAAAAGTAATTCAGAAGACCTTAGTGCAAAGGCGCAAATTTATTATTTTTTTCACTTTGACAGTATCGCCAACGAAATTAATCTTCCACTAATTCAGCTACTTCTATGCGTGGTTTGTATTTCACTTTAATTCCTCCCGTTCAGGTTGATGATGTCTAGAATAATAACCATAGCCTTCTTTTTTACTTTTTTTAACACTAAAACCTACATTCCATACGACACCTAAAATATAAATACTAAATATTACTGCCCCTACTAAAAACATTATTAGATTCATGTTAACAATTTAAGATTCATATAGGTAAATATAAATAATTTAGATTTGAAAATAGAATAGTATAGAAAGTATCTGAACCGCGGAAGGTATATCTTCCGCAGTTAATTCAACTATTTATAAAATTCGTAAGTTGCTTAACTTATCATTGTGTACCGAATTAAAACCAGTTTAGAAATAAATATTTATTTAAAATATTGAATCTTACCTTTAAGCATGCTGAGACTACTACTATATTGTAGAATTCAACTTTTTTAAGTCAATTTCTTTAAATGAAATCTTTTTAAAGTTGCGAATGTCTTCAAATACTCCTATATTCTTGGAAATACTTCTAATGATGAAAAAAAATAACAGACAAAACGAATTTATCTTCGCGGTAGTAGCAATCATTTTAACAATAATTTTTTTAGGAACCTTGTTTTATGTCAAATCTAAAAATATAGAAAAGGAGGAAATAGCAATACAACCACCTATTGCTGTAAGTTACTTCTCAGCTATCTAAAATAATTGACTTCTTTTTGTGTATTCAATTCAAAGGTCAGTCTTTTTTTATTTAATTAAAGCAAAAGGGTCTTGAAAAATGAAAGAGGAGAAAAGAAGGAATATGCAAAATAAAATTAAGTTGTAACTTTGAGGTAGATGGAAACGTACGCGAATGTTTTGCTGATTGCTTTGCCAAGTTTTATGGTATTGATTTTAATCGAAATTCTATATGGATATCGCAAAAAAAATCTCAACTATAATCTTATGGATACCATATCAAGTTTAAGTGCGGGTGCCACAAATATTATAAAAAATTTATTAGGAATTGGTTTTGCTATTATTTCGTATCCATATATTGTAGCCGCTATTGCACTTGTTCAACTTGAAGAAAGTATGGGCTTATATCTTATTGCTTTTGTGTGTATAGACCTTGCGAGTTATTGGAACCATAGATTGAATCATTCAATAAATATATTTTGGAATAGACACGTGGTGCATCACAGTAGTGAAGAGTTTAACTTAGCCTGTGCATTACGTCAAAGTATTTCAAATAATATCATTGGTTTTGGAGCATTATTTTTAATACCTGCGGCGTTGTTCGGTGTACCTTCAAAAATAATTATTCTACTCGCTCCGCTGCATCTATTCGCTCAGTTTTGGTATCATACACAGCATATTGGAAAACTGGGTTGGTTAGAATATGTTTTTGTAACTCCATCGCAACATCGTGTTCATCATGCTATCAATGAAGAGTATGTAGATAAAAATCTTTCTGCAATATTTTGTGTTTGGGATCGCATTTTTGGAACCTTTCAAGAAGAGTTAGACGCGGTACCTTGCATTTATGGATCACTAAAACCTGTGCAAACTTGGAACCCTATAGTCATTAATTTTCAACACAATTGGGGGCTTGCAAAGGATGCTTGGCGTGCTAAAAACTGGGTTGATAAATTTAAATTATGGTTCATGCCAACAGGCTGGCGTCCTGAGGATGTGTCGAATCGTTTTCCGAGACCAATAGCTAACAGTGTATATGCACAAGAAAAGTATGCACCGAAATACACAACAGTACATAAAATTTTTGCGGTGTTCCAGTTTGTGAGTTTGAATGTCTTTATTTATATTTTACTAGTATCTTTTGGTGAATTTAGTTTTGGTACCCAATTGAGTTTTGGTATTTTAATTTTTACTACAATTTTTGGTTTTACCTCAATAATGGATGGGTATAAATGGGCTTTTTTCTTTGAAATTTCTAGAAACTTTTTAGGAGGTGTCTGTGTACTCTATCTTATGCAATTGCCTTTATTGGAAATTAATTTCTCGCTTTACGTATTTTTAATATCCTACTTTATAGGAAGCTTGTTAATCACATTTTGTATGTATAATTCGCTTCCTGAACGTGCTTTAAATACTTAAATGTTTTGGTTTGGGATTGCTTCGTATGCTTGGTAATGAAATTTCTTTCGATACTGTTTACAAGAGTAAAAGTATAAAAGTATTTAATCCTTAATTAAAAGTAATTTTTATTACTTATATTTACAGGGAATCTCCAATGAAATAACTGTATGAAACCTTTGTTATTATTCTTTTTTTGTCTCTTTTTTTTAAGCTCGATTTGTGCACAAGAAACAGAGAGTGGAACATCGAGAAACTCTTTTATTGAATGGAATTTTGGGATTGCCATTATTCCTGAAATGGACAATCTCCCGATGCCCGGAACATCCGTCCTTTGGGGAAGAACCACGACATATCCTAATAATTTTATTTTTGAATATGAAGGAGGTTTTGCATTCCCAACGATCATAACTGGAAAAATAGGAATTGGTAAAAAATTTAAGAATACGAACCTTACGTTTGGGATACGACCATTTCCTTTTCATTTGTATACGCAAGCTACTTTTCCTGCCCGAAAAAAGGGATATTGGATCGCCTCCGTCGAATTTAATCCATTAAACTCTAATGATACTTTATTTGGATCAACCGCAATTTTGAACTTTGGATACAGGTGGCATTTAACAATGGGGAAATAGTAGGCTGTTATTGTGCGCTAAATTTGCTCTTAAAGGGGAGTATTTATTTCCGTAGCTTGTAATTTTTCAAAACTATTGGCAATGTTCGAAACAGTAGAACAGCCATCTTTATTAAATCTAGTGAAACGAACGGATAGAAATTCTTTGTTTGAACAAACATCGATGCACCATCGTGAGTACCAATCAAGTTTTTGAAGTCTTGGCCGCTTTAATAGCATAACCAAAATCAAGGAGGGTGTGGTGTGCACAGCAAATATAAAAATTTGTTAAACTCTAAAAATAAGTAGATTTTCTTGCTTTTTATTAGTGGGGCTAAACTTTTAGAGCAAACTGTTTTTCTTCCTTTTTTCTTTCATGCTTTATATTTGACGTATATTGAAAAAAAAACCAACAGCATTGAAAGATTCAGTACATCAAAAGGGTTCTTTTTTAAGTATTATAATATTGATTCTTTCTGGAGAATTAATTTTTTTATTACCCTATGTTTTAGCAAGAATTTTTAGACCTACATTTTTAGAGGTTTTTAGTTTAACAAACTTGCAACTTGGAACTTTATTTTCTGTGTACGGCGCTGTAGCCTTGTTGTCGTATGTATATGGTGGTGCTATTTCGGATCGATTTCAGCCAAAGAATTTAATAGCAAGTTCTCTTTTTTTTACAGCTATTGGAGGTCTTGTTCTAGCGATATACCCTTCTTATTTTGTGTTGCAACTCCTATATGGATATTGGGGGTTTACTACTGTTTTTTTATTTTGGGGAGCTATGATAAAGGCAGCCCGAGTTTGGGGAGGTGACAAAAATCAAGGACAAGCATTCGGACTTTTAGATGGAGGTAGAGGTTTGGTCGCTGCAGCAATGGGAAGCTTAGGTGTTTTAATTTTCTCTCTATTTTTAGTAAATGATATCGAATTGTCAAGTATTACCGAACGTAAAAATGCGTTTCGATATGTTATCTTGTTTGCCTCATTTGTAGTATTTATAAACGGACTATTGGTGCTGTTTTTCATGAAGTCCAATCAAAAAGAGGAAATAAAAAAGACAACATCCACGCTATCAAATGTAAAGGCAGTGCTAAAAATTAAATCGGTTTGGTTAATTATGCTGATTATAATTTCTGCGTATGTAGGCTACAAAGTCACGGACATATACTCTTTATATGCTTCAGAAGTAATGCTTTATAATCAAGTAGAAGCAGCAAATATTGGTTCTTTACAATTGTATTTACGACCTTTAGTGTGTATTGTCATTGCGCTTTTAGCGGGTGAAAAAAGGTATATCTATTATATTATTTTTGGGTTTATAACCATGCTCGTGGGAGCTACGTTCTTTGCACTTGGATTGGTACAAGCACCTATGAATTTTATATTTTTCTTTTCTTTAATCATTGTAGCAACGGGTACCTATGCAATTCGTGCTTTGTATTTTTCGATCATGAGAGAAGGGCACATTCCCCTAGCAATTACAGGAACGGCTGTGGGCGTAATTTCTGTAGTTGGCTACACTCCTGATATCTTTGCAAGTCCTATTATTGGTTATTTGTTAGATACCTACCCAGGTATTCTCGGACATCAGTATGTATTTATTATTTTAGTTCTATTTTCTATTTTAGGATTACTAGCATCTTTAAAATTTGCTAAAGTAGTACAGAAATTCAATACAGAGAAAATAGAGAGTAAGACTATAAACTAAGAAAGGTTTTCGAGAGAGATATTCTTTTACAGCTGTAGTGCAAGTAGCTACTTATTTGATTTTAGACGTATGAAAAGGGATTGAAGTGCAGCCAAATATTATGAATTTAGAAGAACAGATTTTGGCATCGTTCCAAAAGCGACTATAGCTAATAGAGTACCTTTTGTGTAACATTTAAATTGGTTGCCCTTCTAAAAGGAAATAGTTAAGTTTGAAAAGAGAACCTGTACCCATATAGGTTTTCTTTTAGTACATATTCTTTGCTAAATAAAGCCTCTTTTAAAACTACAGCGTTTGGACTAATGCCATCCTCCTTAAAAAATAGGATAAATTAACTATTTGAACTTTTTATGAGTTATATATTGATAGCAACACAATTTGAGCAAGACTTACCGGACTGTGTGCAGTCTGCCATGCTAAATAAAGAGGCTTTCTACATTTCAAAATACAATCCGACTTGTAGTTGTAATAAGACAACTTATAGTAATGTTCGTGTTTTAAATACGATAGGATTGGAAGCAGTTTGCAAGGCAGTGTGATTCATGGAATCAGATAGTAAGGTGTTTGATTTAGGTTTTAATACTGGCCTTTTGTCAAAAGAACAGACCCGCAATTCAGCGGGTCTGTTGTATCTTAAAAAAGCAATTCGTGCTGCCTGTCCTATCGAAGGACTGCATGCAAAAACAGCACTACGCTTCAATTACTCAGGAAGTTGTGAGGCATTGAAATAGTATTGCTCATTGACAATTTTCCCTTCTTTATTTACTGTTATTTGTGAATGATGTACTGCTTCTTTTTCCGTTCCTGATTTTTTGTTTTTCATAGTAATATTCCACCAAGAGATAATCGTTTGAGATCCTTCTGCACCTTCGTATTCAAGTACATCTGGGTATCCACTTTCACTAACATTAACAACATCATAGCTTTTTAAAAACTCTTCAAGACTCTCCATTTCTTCCGTTACAGATTTTGATGTATTCATTTCTGAATTCATGACATCTGAGATTGTCGCATTTTCTGCATATAGCGCCTTCATTGCAGTAAGGTCGCCCAATTCTAAATAGGCATATAACAACCTTACTTTTGCAATCATAGGGTGGTCTTTATAAAGCACACCATTTTTTCTTGTTTGCCAAGCATCGTAAGATTTTTTCCATTTCAATTGGCTATCGGCAACTGATAAACCACTGATTTTTTTTCCACCTTTGTTGAAAAAGAAAATTGAATTTCTTGGAATTTCAAATTTAAATCCAGTATTCTTATCAAATCCTTTTAACATTTGATAGGTATATACATTGAGGTTGTCTTTTCCATATACCATCGCATCGGAATAGGCGCTTCCTCTGTCCGCTATACTAAGGCCTAAAACATTTTTACTTAGGTAATCAGAGCGCTTAACCAAACCCTCCATGGTCAACTCTTTTGTATCCATGGCATTCATTTGCCACCACTTGAAGTCTTCTGTAACTAAAGACCTTAATTTTTCTTCGTCACCTGCAACAAATGCTTTGGTAAATTCATTCACGAGTTCAATTCCGGGATGTTCATCATATATTTTTCCGTTGACATGTTTTTTTTGTCCAAATACGGCTGCTACTGAGAGTAGCAATCCAAATAATAATACTTTTTTCATGTGGTTGATATTTTATGATTAATCTATTAATTATTTCAAATGTAACGAATATTGATGGCTTTTTACTATTAATTTTGTTCAAGAATACTATTTAGTAAATACTAAGAAGATCTTGAAAAAGATGTAAGCATTTTCAGGCTTTCTTTCTGAAAATTTATGCGAGGTTAAAGCGGTTTAAAATAAATTAGCTTTACTTAAAAAAATAGGAGGTTATTTTTTTACTTTTCTTTTTTGAATAGTAATAATTACTGTTTTAGACGTTGGAGTATTACTTTTTTTAGCAACACTGTTTAGAGGCACCAATACGTTTGCTTCAGGAAAATAGGTAGCCGTGCACTGTTTTGGAATCTCGTAAGAAACCACTAAAAAACCTTTAGCAGTTCTTTCTTCACCATTAAAATGGCTGGTTAAATCCACCAGGTCTAATTGCTTTAATCCTTGTGTTTTCATGTCTTCTGAATTCATGAAAACAATGCGCCGCTCGTTTAATACACCTCTATATCGATCATCTAAACCATAGATAGTTGTGTTGTATTGGTCATGTGTTCGAAGGGTCATCATAATAAATTGGTTCGCTGCTAGGCAGATATCTGAGGGTATGTTTAATGTGAAATTCGCTTTTCCAGAATGGGTAGGAGAGAAGTCGTTTTCTCTTGCATTATTAGGTAAATAAAAGCCTCCTTTTCTGCGAACACGCGCATTGTAATCTTTAAAGCCAGGAATGGTTGCTTCAATCTTTGCACGAATAAAATCATAATTACCAATGAATTGATTCCAACTAGTGCGTGTATTTTGTAAAGTAGCATTCGCCATTCCTGCAACAATAGCAGGTTCACTTAGTAAATTTTCAGAAGGTGGATGCAAAGGGCCATGAGATTGCTGAATAACTCCCATAGAATTTTCTGTGGTTATAAATTGCAATCCGGAAACTTGTGTGTCTTTTTCTGAACGACTTAAGCACGGCAGAATCAATGCTTTTTTACCATGAATTAAGTGGCTTCTATTCAGTTTTGTAGAGACTTGCACGGTAAGCTGACATTTTTTTAGAGCGGTAGCAGTAAATTCGGTGTCCGGAGTTGCAGAAACAAAATTTCCGCCCATTCCAATGAAAACTTTTGCTTTTTCGGCATGCATTGCTGCAATGGAAGCAACCACATCTAAGCCATGCGCTCTTGGTGCTTTAAAATGAAATTCTTTTTCCAGTGCATCTAGAAAAGAAGCTTTTGGTTTTTCCCAAATACCCATAGTCCTATCTCCTTGTACATTCGAGTGTCCGCGCACTGGACAAGTACCCGCTCCCTTTTTTCCAATACTCCCTTTCAATAAGAGGATGTTAACAAGTTCTTGAATATTATCTACCGCATTTTTATGCTGAGTTAAACCCATTGCCCAACAAATAATAATTTTTTTATTATTGATAATTAGGGTTGCGGCTTCTTTTATTTTTTCCATTGCAATGCCTGTTTGTGGCAAGAGCTCTTCAAATGAATAGGTGTCTAAATCTGCTAACATGGCATCAACTCCGTTTGTTTTTTTAGCGATAAAAACATGATTAAAAACACTTCCTGGGTTTTTAATCTCTTCGGCTTTCATCAATTTTAAAATAATTTTAAGCAAAGCAACATCTCCATTAATTCTTACGGGTAGAAACACATCGGTTAAATCTTGTCCTTTTCCAATCCATTTTAATGGATTTTGAGGGTCTTTATAATTTATTAATCCAATTTCAGGTAGGGGGTTTATCGTAATTATTTTACCGCCATTTTTTTTAGTTTCTCCCAAAGCAGACAGCATTCTGGGGTGATTTGTTCCAGGGTTCTGTCCAATAACAATAACTACCTCGGTATGCTTAAAATCATCTAAAGTCACAGATCCTTTCGCAATCCCCAGTGTTTCTGAAAGGGCAATTCCACTAGATTCGTGGCACATGTTCGAGCAATCGGGTAAGTTATTAGTGCCAAATTCTCGCACAAATAACTGATACAAAAAAGCAGCTTCGTTACTGGTTCGTCCGGAAGTATAAAAAACAGCTTGGTCTGGAGATGCTAATGTGTTTAATTCCTTTCCAATCAGTGCAAAGGCAGCTTCCCAAGAAATTGCTTCGTAGTGGTCTTTTCCTTCTGGTAAATACATGGGGTGTGTAATACGTCCACTATTGCCAATTTCATAATCCGAGAGCTTCGAAAGTGCTGCTACAGAATGCGTGGCAAAAAATAACGGAGATACTTTATTTTTAGTGGCTTCCTCTGCAACGGCTTTCGCACCGTTTTCGCAATATTCAGCTAAGAAAGCGCGTTTCGCGTCAGGATCTGGCCACGCACAACCAGGGCAATCAAATCCTTCTTTTTGATTGATGTTTTTTAGCAGACGAATCCCCTTGAGCACACCAACTTTCTTTTTTATATGTGTTAACGCAGATACAATTGCAGGAAACCCTACAGCAGTAGCAGGAATTTTTTTGAGCTGAATTCCTGTTAATTTTTCTGGGGGTTGTGCATTCCTTTCTTTAGACATCTGCTACATTTTTTAGAAAATTAGGATTTGAATAAATAGTCATTTTATGTTCGCGTGTAAATCCTATGAGACAAATTCCAAATTCTTTTGCGAAATCTACGGCTAAAGATGAGCAGGCAGAAACAGCAATGATAACAGGTATTTTAGCAATAAATGCTTTGGTTACAATCTCGTAAGATACGCGTCCGCTAACGAGTAAGTATTTTGCTTTTTTCAAATCATCTTGAAGCAAGAGTGTCCCCACCGTTTTATCTACCGCATTGTGTCTCCCGAGATCTTCTTTAACAGTCAATAATTCCTGATTTTCATCAAAAATTGCAGCGGCATGACTTCCCCCAGAAGTTTTAAAAGTTTTTTGAAAAAGGTGCATCTTAGAAAACATAGCATGTACTATTTCTGATGAAAAATAAGTATTTGACAAGAGCTTTTCGCCTGCTATTTCTAAATCTTTTAGTTCTTGTTTTCCGCAAATTCCACAGGAAGAAACAGACAGAAGTGTTCTTTTATTCAAATAGCCTTTTCCTAAATCTTCTTTTCGAATACGCACATTAATAATGGTAGGAATTTGAGAGGCTTCTTGAAGTACTTCAAAAATAAAATCGGAACCATTCTTATAGATATCTTCAGCATATAATAAGCCTCTTACAAGTTCTTTATCATTGTCCGGTGTCCGCATAACAACGGTATATGCACTATTATTGATGTTAATTTGCAATGGAGCCTCTATCACAAGTGCATCGGTTACAACTACTTTTTGATGGTTTGTTATTTTTAGTCCTTGATAGGTTCCTGTTTGCATACCTTAGCGCGTTAAGCCTTCTTCACAAATTTACTAAAAAAGTAACCGTCAAAGAAAATAAAAGGAGTAAAATCCTTCTATTATAGCGAGGTTCTAATTTAAAAATATTGAAAAGATACCAGCGGCAAGAAAGCAGGATGAAAAGGGGCTGTCTTTGCTAACGGGACTCTTATTCTTTTGAGCAAAAAATAACGATTAACTGATTGTCTTTATTGGTTGTAAAAAACAGGTAAATAGAACCTCCCTCATTAATTTTTAATTCTTTTCGAATTTGTGTGACCGTTTTTGGAAAATTTCTTGTGGTAATATTTGCTTTTTTTCGGGAGATAATTTTACTTAATTTTTTTTTATCGTATCCAACTACCTTGTCAATTTTAAACGTTCTCCCTGGAAATTGTACTACATGTTCAGACGTATAAATATGCGAGTGTCGGTGTATTTTAAAAACGGAGAGTTGTGTTGATATTTGGTGAAATCCACCAGATTTTAATAGCGCAGCATTTGGTTCATACAAAAAGGAGCGTGGCTCAGAATACTCAGATTTAGCAGGTTCGTTCCATTCAAAACTAAATGTTTGAGCTTTATTTTTAAGAATATTAATTGTTTTCACGGGAATGGCCCCTACATAGCCTTTTTCTAATAAAAACAAGACCTCCTTGACTTCGTTATCCACGGCAACAACTTCTATTTCCCGCACATACTTGAGTTCTTTGATGGCGCTTGTAATGTCTAGTATTGGAGAATTTTTTAGGAGTATCTGGTTTGTTTTACTGAATAAAAAATCAAGATGTTCTGGTACATTTGGAAGACAGTCTTTTAATAAGAAGACTTTTCCTTTAAGATCGTTTCTTCGCGATGGATCAATATAGATACAATCGAAACTCTGCGGGCTATTTTTAAGAAACTCGATGCCGTCTCCACAATGTGTAACAATTGTTTGTTGTTGGAGCTGTTGGTAGTTATGGGCCACAATTTTAGAGAGTTCTGCATCAATTTCACAATGTATTACTTCTTTAAAATATTTTGCAAAATAATAACAATCAACCCCAAAACCACCCGTAATATCTACGATCGTGTTGCCTTTTAGAAGCTTAGATTTATAGTTGGCAGTGATTTCTGATGAGGTTTGTTCGATACTAACTTTCGGAGGATAGTAAATTTTCTCAGCAGAAAACCAGGTAGGTAATTTTTTTTTAGCTTTTTGTTTTGCAACCACTTGATGTGCTAATTCCTGAATAGAAACCTCTTTAAAAGGACTTCCTTTTAAAATAATTTTCGTGAGATCTGACTTTAAATGGTCACAAATAAATTTTTGAATATCAGCGTTTAGAAGATGTGAGTTCAAAGAAATTAAATGTTTTTAGTTAAGGATTTTACAATTTTATTTTCTGATAAAAATTCCTTTAAAATAACTTTTAAAGCGGTATACATAGGAACTGCTACAATCATACCTACAATACCAAAAAGTAACCCACCAATGATAATGATTAAAAATATTTCTAAAGGATGCGATTTTGTTGTTTTGGAAAAAATAAGGGGCTGACTGACAAAATTGTCTACCAATTGGGCCATTAAATACCAGAACAATATCCATAAAGAGGTCGCCAATATTTCTGTCTGAAAGTCTAAACCAATATTACTGGTCATTGATAAAACAAACATAATTACGGCACCAATCACTGGGCCAACATAGGGAATTAAATTAAGTAATGCACATAAAAAGGCAATGACAAGGGCATTATCAATGTCAAAAATCAGTAAAATAAATGTGTATAACACAAAGAGAATGGTAATTTGTGAGAGTAAACCAATAAAATATCGAGATAATAAATTATTAATGGTTTCTAAAGAGTTAGAAAATCTACCTTCATTTCCATTTGGAATAAGGGTCATCATACCATTTTTTAATAAATGACGGTCTTTCATAAAAAAGAAAGAGATGAATAATACAGAAAATAAACCGACACTTAAAGAGCCTACAGCTTCTAAAATAGCATTTAAAAAGTTGGGAATTTCTTGAAATGAAGCAAGGAGGTCTACATTTTTTAATTCATTCAATACGTCGATTCCTTTTGATAAGAGATAACTATTGACCTGAGCATATATTTCTTGCACACTCGCCTGTAAGTCTTCTACTTCCAGTAAAGACAAGCTTTTACCTTGTTCGGCAATCAACGGAATAAATAGGATAATTAAACCTGATAAAAAACTCAACATTAAGAGCATTGTAAAAATAACAGCAATAGTGTTTGGGAATTTTAATTGAGTACTAAGCAGTGAAATAATAGGCCGTGCAATTAAAGATAAAATAGCAGCGATAATAATATAGAAAATAACCGATTGAATTGTGAATAAGAATGCACCTAACAGGAGTATTCCACCCAAGATTCCAAAGGCTTTTAAAATTTCGTTTGTGATGGGTTTTGAGTTCATTCGTTGTATGCTTTTACGTTTTCTAAATAGAATTTATTTCCGATAGAAAATTGATGACTTGTGGGTAGTAAAGCGCCACTTTCAGTGACTTTCCAATCTTCCCAAGTTGCGGAAACACCGCCCATAGGAATAATTTTTGTCCACATTTTAAAGGAGGTAGGGAAGTACTGCTCATTTAAAATCCAGAGGTATGAATCTCCGGGAGTGGAACCTCCAGAAGTATAGGTCACTAAAAGTGCTGCACGACCTTTATGAGTCACAATCCGGCGCTCTGTTCCTGTATCAAATATTTTATAAGGAGCAACCAACCAAAAGGAGTCATTGTTGTAAAAGTCTGTTGCTTTTTTTAAAATGTTATTATTTTCTACTTTTTTATCATCAATAAAAACTTCCGTTTTTTTAGGGTTTTTTGCATGTAAAATCACCTTGTTATTATCCCATGAGACAGCGATAATATTTTCTTGTTTGTTCCATTTATAAAAATGCTTATTTCTAAAATTCCATACGATTGTCTCAGTATTTTTATAGGCCTGATAGTTTAGCGCATTTAGCATTTTCATGGCCAAGGCATCGGCTTCTTTTCCTTGTTTTCCTTGAGGGAGCGATTCGTTTTTCGCAAAGTAAAAAACAGCTCCAGCTGCAAATAATACGAAAAGAATACTTCCTAAAATTTTAAAAAAGTTCTTCATGTAGGATTTCTGAAATTTCTGAAGCTAAAATATCCTTTTTTAAAGAAAGAAACGAGAAGTTTAGCTCTTAATATTGTAAATACACGTATTCTGAGAGAAAGTATTGGGGCTGAAAAAAGTTTGACAGTGGATCAGTGCTCTTTAATTTGCAGTCCTAATTGAGCGTCCTATAAAGAAGCAAAGACGTTTCTCTTTTCTTAATGTATAAGCGCGTCTCGGAAAATAGTTTTAAATTTTTTAGGAAGTGCTTTTGTAATACGCACTGCAACTTTGCTAAAAGGATGCATAAATGAAAGTGTTGCTGCATGTAAATACAATCCTTTTCCTTTTAAGACTAATCCCTCGTTAAAATAGGTTTGGTCTCCTAATATTGGATTGCCAATACCAAACAAATGCTTTCGTAACTGATGCTTTCTTCCTGTTTTTGGTTGCAATCTTACGAGATTTAAATAGCCAAAACGTTCAGAAGGTATCGTCTGTAATACTTCAAATTCTGTATGAGCAGTTTTTTCTTCAATGGTTTGCTGTATGTCCCCTTTAGTGTCCATGACGCTTATGGTAATGGCGACATAGGTTTTTTGGATTTTTTTTTCTAAAAATAACGCACTCAAAGCACGGATGGCCGCACTCGTTTTTCCTATTAATAATACTCCGCTTGTGGGTTTATCTAAGCGATGCACAGGTTGTGGCCTTACAGCGTCTGATTGCGTACTTTTTTTAAGGTTTTGAGCCAGCCCGTTTGCAATGGTCATAAACTTATTTCCACTCACTAGCACACCAGGAGGTTTGTTTATTACAGCGAAATAGTCATCTTCAAATAGCACTTCTAGCGCCAATTCTAATCGTTTAAATCTTGAGGATACTTTCGGTGTAAAAAGACTTATTTTTTCTCTGCCAGAAATATATTTTGCAGTAGTGGCTTCAATACCGTCAATAAAAATGAGCTTTTTTTTAATGGCTTTTTTGATGCCAGATTTTGTAGGGATCGTTTTAAAAATTCCAACTCCATATTCTTGAAAACGAATTGGATGCTCTAATACTGGTGCGGTATGGCTTTCTAAAAGTATCATTATTTGGCAAAAAGTTGCCCGATATCCTTGAACGCTTTAAATTCTAATGCGTTTTTCTCTGGGTCATTAAAAAACATGGTTGCCTGTTCACCAACTTCCCCTTGAAAACGAATGCAAGGAGCAATTATAAAAGTGGTGTTGCTTTCTTTTAAGTTGTTTGCTAAAGTATGCCAATCTTTCCAAGTTAAAACAACGCCGAAATGTGGCACGGGAACATCATAACCATCGACAGGATTTGATATTCTTTGGGGCTTAAAACCTTCTTTTTGATGGATGACAAGCTGGTGACCGAAAAAATCAAAATCAACCCAGCTTTTCGTACTTCTACCTTCTTTACAATTTAAAATACGCCCATAAAAATCTCTACACAATTTTAAGTTTTGAACAGGGATCGCGAAGTGAAACGGTTGAATCATAATTTTTAGTTTTAAAAGATGTTGTGCAATAGTGAATATTTATGAAGAGGTATCGGTTAAAACCCCACAGCAGCGTCATCTCCACGCGCATCTGCGCCGCCTTCTAAACTTCCATTTGGCAGCACTAAAATAGCATCTACTTTACCAATAACAAGTGCTTTTTTTTCATAAATTGTATAGCCTAATGTTTTTAATGTTGTTTTTGTTTTGCTGTTAAAACCTTCTGGTTCCAAACGAATAATATCTGGCAACCATTGATGGTGAAACCTTGGCTGATTTATAGATTCTTGCATTCCCATATTATATTCTACAACGTTTAAAATATTTTGTAAAATAGAAGTAATAATTGTAGAACCTCCAGGAGTTCCTAAAACCATTTTTAATTTTCCGTTTTTTTCTACAATAGTTGGGGTCATTGAACTTAACATTCTTTTTTCTGGTGCAATAGCATTTGCTTTTGAACCAACCAATCCATAGACATTTGGCACTCCAGGTTTACTGGAGAAATCGTCCATTTCATTATTTAAAATAAAGCCAGCACCTTTGACAACAACTTTAGATCCATAACCTGTATTTAGAGTAGTGGTTACAGAAACGGCGTTGCCAAATTGATCTATAATAGAATAATGTGTGGTCTCATCACTTTCATGTCCTAGAATTTTTCCATGAGAAACCTCCGAAGATGGCGTTGCTTTATCCCAAGAAAAACTCTGCATTCTTTGGTTGATATAGTCCGTGGCTGTCAAACTATCAATCGGAACATTTACAAAGTCGATATCTCCTAAAAAGTGAGCTCTATCTGCATAAGATCTTCGAGAAGCCTCTGTTAATAGTTGAATGTATTTGGTAGAATTGTGTTCAATGTCTGATACGTTATACGGGGCTATTGATTTTAAAATTTGAGCCAAACAGATTCCACCACTCGAAGGCAATGTCATGGATGTAATTTGATAATCCTTGTATTCAAACGTAATGGGTTTACGCCAAATGGCTGTATATTTTTGTAAATCTTCGCGGGAAATATCTCCCCCTAATTGGGCAATATACTTTACAAATAATTCCGCTGTTTTCCCTCCATAAAATCCGGCCCTTCCAAAGTCACGAATACGTTCTAAGGTCTGTGCGAGTTCTTCTTGTTTTAAAAGGGCACCTTCTTTCCACTCCGCTTCAAAGAGTGTTTTGTACGTATTTACCTTTTGGAATTTTGCAGCAGCATTATTCAAAGATGCTGCTTGTTTTTTTGTGATTTTAAAGCCATTTCTTGCCAGATCAATTGCAGGTTGTATCAACTCTTTAAAAGGAATGCTTCCAAACCTTTCATAGACTTTGAAAGCACCGGCAACAGAGCCCGGAACTCCTGCAGCATTTGCACCCAGCGTACTTTTATTTTTAATAATAGTACCCGCGCTATCTAAATACATGTTTTTGTGTGCACTAATAGGCGCTTTTTCCCTAAAGTCTAAAGCTCCTTTTGTACCGTCATTGTTTCGGTATATCATAAAGCCACCGCCTCCAATATTACCGGCAACAGGATATGCAACTGCCAAAGCAAAATGTGTCGCAATCATCGCATCGTATGCATTTCCTCCTTTCTTAAGAATCTCTGAGCCAATTTTTGAAGCTTCTACCTTTGCAGATACAACCATTGCTTTTTGGGCAATCAAACCTGTTTTTTTCTTATTTACATAGGACGAGTTGCAGTGTGTGAAAAGCAATAAAAATGAGATAAGTAACATCAATTGTTTCATAAAGTATTTTTAATTTCTTTAATTTTTTGATTTGAAAAGTTACGTAAATCTTCGAAGAAAAGGATGAAATCTTCCTCGAATTCTTTGTTTAATTCCTTTAAATCTTCAATGGCTAAATTCATTTTTGATTTTCCTTTAGTCCGATGGTTCATTCCGGTTAAAACCTTTTCAATTCCGTCTTCAAATTGGTAATTGAATAAGAGATTGTACGCAATCATATACTTTATAAACTCCTGTGATTTAGTGGGCAAGTGATCGGAGACTTCGCTAAGCATTTTATTCACTCCGTCGGTGAAGACATCAAAGGGTATTTCAGAATATTTTGACCAATTTTTAGCTAAGAAATAGTCGTAAAAAATGTCAACAATTACACCACCGTAGTGTCCGTAGCGTTTATTTAAGCGTCTTTTACTTTTTCTAACAAGAGCATGTGAATCCGTAAAGGTATCTATTTCTCGGTGTAGAAAAATACCCTGCTGAATTTCTTTAGAAAAACTTTCGTAATTATTACCTCTAATATGATCTGCAATAAAATTACCAATCATGATATTAGGGTTGTTTTTTGATAGGTATAAATGGGCTAAAAAATTCATTAGAGAATACTTTTAATTTTTTTAAAAATAAAATATTGGCAGTGCTTTGAACTTTCAAGTTTTCTTTAAAAAAGTAACTGAAAAGCCACAACGTTTTAGTTGTGGCTTTTCAGTTACTTTTGGAATGTGATCTAATAAAAAAGCACCGTATGTAAAATTAGCTATTTAACATTACAGGCATTACAAGCATTGTAACTTGCTCTCCTTCGTCAGTGCCATCTATAGGAGTTAAAATTCCTGCTCGGTTCGGTAAAGACATTTCAATTAAAACGTCTGTGGCGCTCAAATTACTTAACATTTCACTTAAAAAACGAGAATTAAAACCAATTTGCATGTCATCCCCTTGGTAATCACAACTCAAGCGTTCATCTGCTTTATTGGCGAAGTCTAAATCTTCTGCAGAAATATTTAATTCCGTTCCTGCCATTTTTAAACGTATTTGATGCGTTGTTTTACTCGAGAAAATAGAAACACGTTTTACAGAGTTTAAGAACGAAGCTCTGTCTACCGTTAATTTATTTGGATTCTCTTTCGGAATTACAGCTTCGTAATTAGGATATTTACCATCAATTAAACGACAAACTAAAACAATATTATCAAAAGTGAATTTTGCATTTGCATCGTTGTATTCAATAGTTACATCACTGTCAGAACTTCCTAAAATTCCTTTCAATAAATTTAAAGGTTTCTTAGGCATAATGAATTCTGCGGTTTGATCGGCAGTTACATCGGTTCTCGAGTATTTTACTAGTTTGTGCGCATCTGTAGCTACAAAAGTTAAACTTTGCGTGCTAAATTGAAAGAAAACACCACTCATCACTGGGCGTAAGTCATCATTTCCAGCAGCAAAAATTGTTTTCGAAATGGCAGTTCCTAAAATGTTTGCAGGAATTATTGTTTTACTTGGTGAGGGCAATGAAAGTGCTTTTGGAAATTCATCTCCACCAAAATAGGCCATGTCGTATTTTCCTTGATCAGAGCTAATCTCTATGGTATTATCACCTTCTGTTTTAAAAGTGAGCGGTTGGTCTGGAAATGTCTTCAAGGTATCTAACAATAGACGCGCGGAAACGGCAATAGATCCCGAACTGTCGCTTTCTACAGCGACCACAGAACTCATTGTAGTTTCTAAATCTGATGCAGATATTTTTAAATTATTTTCGGATAATTCAAACAGAAAATTGTCTAAAATTGGTAATGTGTTGTTGCTATTTATAACGCCTCCTAAAACTTGTAATTGTTTTAATAACTGCGAACTAGATACAATGAATTTCATGTAATTTCTTTTCTTTATGTGTTTTACAAATATATTCTAAAAAAGTGACTTTAAAAATAAATTTATTAACAGGTTCTTATTAATTTGTTGGTAAATGTTTAAACGTTATTATTGTGTTAATCTCTTTTTTTAGGGGTATAAAATGTTATTTTTGTTTACACTCAAATAGTTTACATGAAAAATACAGTCTTTGTCATTCTTGCTTTATTGCTAACTTCAAAGGGCATTCGTGCCCAAGAGCCTTTAAAATTAAATTCAAATGAAATTTATGAAAAGGTACAGATGCTTAATTTTTTAGGGACTGCCTTGTATATTGCTGCACACCCGGATGATGAAAATACGCGATTGATTGCTTATTTAGCAAATACGATAAAAGCAAGAACGGGATATTTATCACTAACAAGAGGGGATGGGGGTCAAAATTTAATCGGTTCAGAAATTAGAGAACTGTTAGGCGTTATCAGAACGCAAGAATTGTTAGCAGCACGAAGAATTGACGGCGGACAGCAATTTTTTACAAGAGCAAATGATTTTGGATACTCTAAGCGTCCAGATGAAACTTTGGAAATTTGGAATAAGGAAAAAGTCTTGAGTGATGTTGTTTGGGCAATTAGAACGTTTAAACCAGATGTTATTATCAATCGGTTTGATCATAGAACTCCAGGAACTACACATGGCCATCACACAGCTTCTGCAATGTTAAGTGCGGAAGCTTTTGATTTGGTTGGCGATAAAAATCAATTTAAAGAACAGTTAAAACTCACAGAAACGTGGCAACCAAAGCGTCTCTTTTTTAATACCTCTTCGTGGTTTTATAGAAATCAAGAAGATTTTGAAAAGGCCACAAAAGGAAAATTAACGGCTTTCGACGTAGGGGTTTACTACCCTTTAAAAGGACTTTCTAATAACGAGTTAGCCGCTATGGCAAGTAGCCAGCATTTATGTCAAGGTTTTGGAAGAGTGACAACAAGAGGAAGTCAAAATGAATATGTAGAATTTTTAAAAGGAGAAAAACCAAAAGATAAAAACGATATTTTTTCTGGAATAAATACTACTTGGAATCGTGTAAAAGGTGGGGGAGAAATCGGTGCTATTTTATATGAAGTTGAAGCCAATTTCGATTTTGTAAACCCATCTAAACATCTACCTAAATTGATGGAAGCGTATAAAATGATTCAGCATTTAGCGGACTTGCATTGGCGAAAAATTAAAGATAAAGAAATCAAAGAAATTATTGAAGCTTGTGCAAGTTTATATATAGAGGCAGCTGCAGATAGTTCTTCAGGAATGCCAAATGCAACGACTGATGTGAATTTTGAAGTGTTAAACAGAAGCACTGTTTCTATTGAATTGATTTCAATTACATCTGCCATTGATGGGAGAACAATTACAAAAGAATTAGATTTAGAAACAAATAAGAAAGTTAATTTTAAAGAGACAATTACCTTAAAAACTACTGAATATTCCGATCCTTATTGGTTGCGTAAAGAAGCTTCTTTAGGCATGTACAGGGTAGATAATCAAAACTTAATAGGAAAACCCGAAACACCAAGGCCTGCAAAAATTCATTTTAATTTAAGTATTGATCAAGTGCCAATTGTTATTACAAAGAATGTAGTTCGAAGATATGCCGAACGCGACAAAGGAGAGATTTATGAGCCTTTTGAAATTTTGCCAAAAGTGACGACAAGATTACCAAATAAAGTACTTATTTTTTCTGACGATGTAGCGAAGAAAGTCTTCGTAGAAGTTAGCGCAGGAGCAGACAGTATTGTTGGAAATATAAGTTTAAAAGCACCCGTAAACTGGCAAGTTTCACCTAAGAAAATTTCTTTTAACATTGCACAAAAGAACGACAAACAGACGGTTGCTTTTTTCGTAACTCCACCTAAAAATCAATCAGAAGGAAAACTAAAAGTAAATGTGACTTCAAACGGGAAAACATATAACAAAGAGTTGGTAGAAATCAACTATAATCACATACCTAAACAATCGGTTTTATTAACTTCTGAAGCAAAGGTTGTTCGCTTAAATATAAAAACTATAGGTACTAAAATTGGCTACATAAATGGAGCAGGAGATGCAATTCCAGAAAGTTTGCGTCAGATTGGTTATGAAGTAACCTTGTTAAATCCATTAGAAATAAACGGAGACAACTTGCAGAAGTATGATGCTATTGTTTTAGGAATTAGAGCCTATAATGTAGTAAAAGAATTGAAGTTTAAACAAAAGTATTTGTTAGAGTATGTCGAAAAAGGAGGGAATCTAATTGTGCAGTACAACACAAATAGACGGGTAGATATTGCTGCGCCTTTTGAATTAAAATTATCTAGAGACCGAGTTACAGACGAGTTTGCAGAAGTTAGGGTTTTAGAGAAAGGACATTCGATTTTAAATTATCCAAACAAAATTACCTCAGAAGATTTTAAAGGTTGGGTGCAAGAAAGAGGTTTGTATTTTCCGGGAACATGGAGTAAAGAATACACACCAATTTTATCTATGAACGACAAAGGCGAAACACCAAAAAATGGAAGTTTATTAATTGCAAAATATGGCAAGGGAAATTACATCTATACAGGTTTAAGTTTCTTTAGAGAATTACCTGCAGGTGTCTCTGGTGCGTATAAATTATTTGCAAATATGTTGGCGGTTGGTAAAGACGATTTAAAGGAATAAAAAGAAATTAAAAATTATAGATTCATTTATATGAATAATCAAAAATACACTTGGAAAAAAGAATACACATTTGTGCTAGCAGCGAATGTAATTTACTTGATTGTATTTTATGTTATTACTAATTATTTTACCTTTTAATAGATGGAAATAGCAAGCAAATTACATGTAGTAGATTGGATTATTTTATCTGTAACCTTAATATCTATTGTTTCCTATGGAACCTATGTAACTAGAAAAAACGCGAACGTAACAGATTATATAAAAGGTGGAAATGATTCTAAATGGTGGACAATCGGTTTGTCTGTGATGGCCACACAAGCAAGTGCAATTACGTTTTTGTCAACTCCAGGACAAGCATTTCATAGCGGAATGGGGTTTGTGCAATTTTATTTCGGATTGCCAATTGCCATGATTATTATTTGCGTGGTTTTTATACCTATTTATCATAAGTTAAAAGTCTACACAGCCTATGAGTTTTTAGAAGGAAGATTCGATTTGAAAACGAGAAGCTTAGCGGCAATTTTATTTTTAATTCAAAGAGGGTTGGCAGCAGGAATTACCATTTTTGCGCCTGCCATTATATTGTCTGCAGTTTTAGGCTGGGATTTATTAACCTTAAATATTATTATTGGTTTTTTAGTGATTATTTATACCGTTTCTGGCGGAACAAAAGCAGTAAACGTTACACAGAAACAACAAATGATTATTATTTTTATAGGGATGTTAATCGCATTTTTTATGATCATGAGTCAGCTTCCTGCAAATATTACCTTCACAAATGCGCTTGAAATTGCGGGTGCAAGTAATAAAATGGAAGTGTTAGATTTCTCTTTTGATTTGAGCAATAGATATACCGTTTGGACCGGTATTTTAGGAGGAACATTTTTAATGTTGTCTTATTTTGGAACAGACCAAAGTCAGGTGCAGCGCTATTTATCAGGGAAATCTGTAAGAGAAAGTCAATTAGGCTTAATTTTTAACGGATTACTAAAAGTACCAATGCAGTTTTTTATTCTGTTAATTGGGGTAATGGTTTTTGTATTTTATCAATTCAATACAGCTCCATTAAATTTTAATCCTACTGTAAATGATGCGATTGCATCCTCTGAGTATGTTGAGGAATATCGTCAATTAGAGGTGGAACACATTGCAATAGAAAATACAAAAAAAGCAATTTTTGCAGATGGTTTTCAATTAATAGAAAAAGAACAAATTCAAGCTTTAAACGAAAGAGATTTAGAGCTAAAAGTTGCTTCTAAAGCAATTGTTAAAAAGGTAGATGAAGCAATAGAGGTAAATGACAAAGATTACGTCTTTATTCATTTTATCCTTAACAACCTGCCAAGAGGATTAATAGGGCTTTTGCTGGCCGTGATTTTATCTGCGGCAATGTCTTCAACGGCATCAGAATTAAATGCATTGGCAAGTACAACGGCAATAGATTTGTACAAGCGAAACGTAAAGGGCGAAAGGAGTGATGCCCATTATGTAACAGCTTCTAAATGGTTTACCTTGGTTTGGGGAGTAATTGCCATTTCTGTTGCCTGTGTTGCTAATTTATTTGATAATTTAATTCAATTGGTAAATATTATCGGTTCTATTTTCTACGGAAATGTATTGGGGATTTTCCTACTCGCTTTTTTCTTCAAAAAAGTAAACGGAAACTCAGTGTTTAGAGCTGCAGTAATTACACAGATTCTTATTTTCGCAATCTATTATTATGGAATCTATAATCTGGAAGCGCAAGGTTTAGATCCAATTATTAGCTATTTATGGTTGAATTTTATTGGTTGTATTCTTGTATCGTTCTTTTCGTTATTATTTGTCTTTAAATCCATAAATAAGCAAAGCAAATTAACGCTAATTATTACTTCACTAGCGATCTTTAAAATTACCTATGATATATTAAATGAGGTATCTTTAAATATTATTCATGTAGTTTCTTTAATTATTTTATTCTTTTTCTTGGGATTTTTTAATTTTGAAAAAACACCAATAAATGATAAATAATAATATCAAAAAAATTTGTTGGGGGATAATTGGCCTTGGAAATATTGCGAATAAATTTGCAACTGATTTAGCACGTTTGGAAAATGTAGAATTGGTCGCAGTCGCTTCTAGAAATCAACAGAGAGCGGAGACATTTGCAGTACGACACAATTCAAAAAGAGCTTATAATTCCTATGAAAATTTAGTGAAGGATGCTGAGGTTGATGCCGTTTATATTGCAACACCGCATAGTTTTCATAAAGAGCATGCTATACTTTGTCTACAAAATAAAAAAGCAGTTTTGTGCGAAAAACCTCTCGCAATGAATTTGGAAGAAGTTACAGAGATGATCTTGGTGGCTAGAGAAAATAATGTACTGTTAATGGAGGCTTTATGGACGTTTTTTTTGCCGCATTTTACCTACGTTTTAGATATTGTTAAAAGTGATAAATTTGGTAAATTAAAAAATTTAGAAGCAGATTTTGGTTTCTATAGAGACTTTGATGAAACGGGTAGATTATTTAAAAAAGAAGTTGGTGGAGGAAGTTTATTAGATATTGGAATTTATCCAATTTTTGTAGCATTGGCCGCCTTAGGAGAGCCAGATGTTATTGATGCAAACGCAACTTTTTTTGAAAACGGTGCAGACTCCAGTTGTACTGCAGTCTTTCATTACGACAATGCAAAAGCAACTTTAAAAAGCACGCTATTAGAGGAAACTAAAACAGAAGCAGTTTTTACTTTTGACAGAGCAATAGTTAAAATAAATAGGCAATTTCATCAACCTTCAACAGTCGTAATAATTCAAAATAAAAAAGAAGAAACAATTAATTTTGATTGCAAAACAATTGGTTATAATTATGAAATAGAACACTTTAACCAACTACTGAGAGAAAACAAAAAAGAAAGCACGCTTATGACTTTCGATTTCTCTAAAAGTATCTTAAAAACCTTAGATAACGTTCGGAAAATTATCGGGTTAACGTATCCCTCTTAATTTAAAAAATAAATGGAACTCTTATTTGCAAATAGAATCTTTTGGCATAACAATTGATTTTTAAAGGTAATGAGTTGCTTTTGATTTGTTTCAAAACACTGATTTTCAATTACTTAATAAATAAAGTACCAGTATTACTTTTTTAAACTTAAAAAAGTAATGTCAGTATGACAGATATATAAAAAATGAGTAAACCAAAAATAATGAGATTAGACAATATGTCGCTTCATAGCATGTTAAATGAAGATTCTGAGTTAATTCCTTTGATGACGCCAGAAGATGAAGAAATTATAAATAAAGAAAGCGTACCTGAAACTTTATCAATTTTACCGCTTAGAAATACGGTGTTATTTCCAGGTGTGGTAATTCCTATTACTGCAGGTAGAGATGCATCTATTCAGTTAATAAAAGATGCAAATAAGGGGGATAAAGTAATTGGTGTTGTTGCGCAAAGGAATGAAGACGAAGAAGAACCAACGTTAAAAGACATTCACACAACGGGCGTTGTGGCACAAATCTTACGTGTTTTAAAAATGCCAGATGGCAATACAACCGTTATCATTCAGGGAAAAAAACGTTTTGAAATAGAGACAATTATTCAAGACAAACCTTATTTAAAGGCGACAGTAAGAGAAGCACTTGAAGACAAAGAGGTAGACGATAAGAAAGAATTTGAAGCGATTATAGAATCTATAAAAGAACAAGCGTTAGAAGTAATCAAGGAAAATCCAATGTTACCCTCAGAAGCATCGTTTGCAATTAAAAATATAAAATCAGATTCGTTCTTGGTGAATTTTATTTCATCCAATATGGATTTATCAGTTGCCCAGAAACAAGTAATTTTAGAGAAAGACAATTTAAAAGAACGTGCTTTATTAGCTTTAAAAAACTTAAATAAGGAACTCCAGAAATTACAATTGCGGAACGATATTCAGTCTAAAACTCGTGAAGATTTAGACCAACAGCAGCGTGAATATTATTTACATCAGCAGTTAAAAACCATTCAAGAGGAATTAGGTGGTGCCTCCAATGACGAAGAGTTAGAGGAAATGCGTAAAAAAGCGAAAACGAAAAAGTGGAACAATGAAGTTGGGGAAACTTTTGAAAAAGAGTTGAACCGTTTAAAAAGAATGAATCCACAAGCTGCGGAATACGGGGTGCAGCGAAGTTATTTAGAATTGTTGTTAGAGCTGCCTTGGGGAATTTACTCTGAAGATAAATTCGATTTAAAGCACGCAACCAAAGTACTAGATAGAGATCACTTTGGTTTAGAAGACGTAAAGGAAAGAATTATAGAACATTTGGCCGTTTTAAAGCTACGAGGAGATATGAAATCGCCAATTATCTGTTTATATGGGCCTCCAGGAGTTGGTAAAACTTCTTTAGGGAAATCTGTAGCAGAAGCCTTGGGGCGAAAATATGTAAGAATGTCATTGGGAGGTTTGCGGGATGAGGCAGAAATTCGTGGACACAGAAAAACATATATTGGTGCCATGCCTGGGCGATTAATTCAGAATTTAAAAAAGTCAGGAACTTCAAACCCTGTTTTTGTTTTGGATGAAATTGATAAATTAAGTCAAAGTCATCAAGGAGACCCTTCTTCAGCAATGTTAGAAGTATTGGACCCTGAGCAAAATGAATCGTTTTATGACAATTATTTAGAAGTTGGGTATGATTTATCCAAAGTACTTTTTATAGCCACAGCGAACAACTTAGGGCAGATTCCTTGGGCTTTGCGGGATCGAATGGAAATTATAAATGTCTCTGGTTATACGATTGAAGAAAAAATAGAAATTGCCAAACGGCACTTGTTACCGAAACAATTAAAAGAGCACGGCTTAACAACGGAGCATTTAAAATTAGGTAAAAAACAATTGGAACAAATTGTAGAAGGATATACGCGTGAGTCTGGTGTGCGTGGTTTGGAAAAGAAAATTGCAAAAGTGGTTCGTTTTGCAGCAAAATCCATTGCGCTAGAGGAAGCATATGATATTACGTTGCCGACACAGAAGGTAGAAGATATTTTAGGAACACCAAGATTTAGGGATAAATTCGAAAATAATGAGGTTGCTGGTGTGGTTACGGGTTTAGCTTGGACACAAGTTGGTGGAGATATTTTATTTATAGAATCTATTTTGTCCAAAGGAAAAGGAGCGCTTTCTATTACGGGTAACTTAGGAACCGTGATGAAAGAATCTGCAACAATTGCACTTCAATATATAAAATCGAATGCGGAAGAGTTTGGTATCAAACCAGAAGTTTTAGAAAAGTACAATGTCCATATTCATGTTCCTGAGGGCGCAACTCCAAAAGACGGGCCAAGTGCAGGTATTACGATGTTAACGTCTTTAGTTTCCTCCTATACACAACGAAAAGTTAAAAATAAGTTGGCCATGACTGGAGAAATTACTTTACGTGGTAAGGTGTTACCAGTAGGCGGCATTAAAGAAAAAATATTAGCGGCTAAAAGAGCAAATATTAAGGAAATAATTTTGTGTAAAGAAAATGAAAAAGACATCTTAGAAATAAAGGAAAGTTATCTTAAAGGATTGACCTTTCATTATGTCACCGATATGAAGCAAGTGATCGCGCTTGCGCTCACAAAGCAAAAAGTACAAAATGCTAAGAAATTAATGTAATTTAAAAAGCCTCCTGAAAAGGAGGTTTTTTTTTGAAGATATACTTATTAATTTAGTGGAGTCTGTTGAAAATGTGAAAAATGCAAGAAATGTTTACCAGGCTTAGTTTTTTTAGGAATACATTATTTAAGAATTTTAAACAGCACTGAAAAAAGTTGTTTTAAAAGTTAAATTAAGTTTAAAAAAAGAGTCATTTTTTTAAAAATAAAAGAATAGCCTTATCTTTAAGCGCTAGTATGGTAGTTCACAGAAGATTAATTTTTTTGAGCGTGCTGTAAAGTTCGTGACACTAGTTCCTTCTAATTCGCGTTTTTAGAAAACAAAGAAAAGAGTTATAGGTCAAAGTTTATATTTTAGCGCTACATCATAAAAAAAACAAAAGATATAAAAATCTTTAAGGCACAGTTAAAAAATTAAATAATAATTATAATGAAGTACAATAAAAAATTTCAAACATTAATTTTAACTTTGCTACTCGGCTTTCTTGTTGCTTCTTGTATTTCCAATGTCGAAGAACAGTTAGAAGAACAGTTAGAAGAAACGAAGGTTTCTTACATAAATAGTGTAAAACCAATTTTAGAGGCGAGATGTTTGTCTTGTCATGGCGCTGGAGGTAACTTTCCAGACATATCGAGTTATGAGAAGGTGAATGCTCATGCTGCTTCCGTAAAAGAAGAAGTTGCGAGTGGCAGAATGCCTAAAGGAGGTCCTTTGACGGCGGCACAGATAAAAAGTATCGTAGATTGGGTAGATGAAGGTGCTTTAGAGAACTAATAGATAGCTATGACCGCAAAGAAAATTATTTTTGGAATATTGCTTTTATTTTTTTTTGGGGCAATTATTGGGTACAAAATCTACAACAAGCCACATGTGAATGTAGCACGAGAAAAAGCAGCAATTTCAAGCACAGCAAGTGTTCTTTTGGAAGCTTTTTCTGCAGATGAGACTGCTGCGAACTTAAAGTACTTGGGTAAAATAATTCAAGTAAAAGGAGTGATTTCTAAAATAGAAATTGTGAATAAAAAAGGAAGTATTAGCTTAGAAACAGAGGCTCTTTTTGGAAGCGTTCTTTGTACACTTACCCCAGAAGAGTCTTTGTATACCAAAGAATTAAAAATTGGACAAGAAATACTTTTAAAAGGAATCTGTACAGGTTTTTTAATGGACGTAGTTCTTGTCAAATGTATTATCAAAAATTAAAATATAATATAGAATGAAAATTATCTCTACTTTATTTCTTTTCCTTTTTGTGGCTTTTTTTGCGAACGGTCAAGAACGTTTTTTAACAAAAACAGGCACTATTTCCTTCTTTTCAAAATCTCCAATGGAAAATATTGAGGCGGAAAATAGTCAGGTCTTAAGTATTGTAGATGCGGATAGCGGACAAATGGCAATCGCTATTCTAATGCAGTCTTTTTTGTTTGAAAAGGCATTAATGCAAGAGCATTTTAATGAGAATTACGTGGAATCAGAGATCTATCCAAAAGCAACTTTCAAAGGAAACATCCTCGATTTTGATAAGATAAGTGCTACAGAAACTCCAGTAAAAATTTTTGGAGTGATAACGATACACGGAGAAAGCCAAAAAATTACAATTGAGGCGATTGCTAAAAAAACGCCAGTAGCTATTCTTATGACAGGAGATTTTTATATAAATTTAGCTGATTTTGCAGTGGATATTCCTTCGATTGTGCGAAATAAAATTGCCCAGAAAATAAAGGTTAGTTTTCGATTTAATCACAAACCTTATAAATAGCAAGTAATGAGAAACTATATACTGACGGGATGTGTACTTTTAGGTAGCTTCCAAATGACGGCCCAAGATTTGTTAGCTATTTTAGATAAAGAAACTCCAAAATCAGAGAATGTTGTAACTGCTACCTTTAAGGGGACAAGAATTGTAAATGGACATTCTATAAAAAACAGAAAAAGCAAAGAACTAGAATTTATTATTGCGCACCGTTTTGGTCGCGTAAACACTGGATTTGAAGAACTCTTTGGCTTGGATCAAGCCAACATTCGTTTTGCATTTGAATATGGGGTAACAGACGCTTTAACTGCAGGCTTGGGAAGAAGTAGTTTTGAAAAAACTTACGATGGTTATTTGAAATATGCGCTAATAAAACAAAAAAAAGGGATACATAATTTTCCTTTCGCAGTCTCACTTTTTGGAAGCATTGCTGCGAAAAGTCAGAAGGCAGTTGTTGGAAGTGAACGAACGTTTGCAGAGAGTTTGTATTATGTAGGGCAAGTTTTAATAGCAAAAAAAGTGAATGCTTCCTTTTCAGTTCAATTAACTCCTACATATGTGCACCGAAATTTAACGGCTGTTACTGCAGATCCCCATGATATTTTTGCTTTGGGTTTTGGAACGCGTCTTAAACTGAATAAAAGAGTTTCTTTGAATGCAGAATACTATCAGCAGTTTGATAAGTTGGTGTCGATCGCTGCGAGAAACTCCTTAGCCTTTGGTGTGGATATAGAAACTGGTGGTCATGTATTTCAAATTATTTTATCCAATGCAATTACTATGGTGGAGAAAAGTTTTATAACAGAAAGTACAGGGAACTTTTTTAATGGAGATATTCATCTAGGGTTTAATCTTTCCAGAACATTTTAATACGCAGTTTTGTTCACAAATGGTCAAGCAGCCGCTGTTTTTTTACTTTGCCAATTAAGTTATTTATAAGCGAATTTATTTATTCGATAATTGCGTAGTCAATTTTTAGTTTTCGCAAAGCTCTTAGTGCTGTTCCAGTGTTCTTATCTTCCACTTCAACAGTTACAGAATCTCCTTCTAAGAGAATTGCTGTCAATTCATTTGATAAAGAGGAGCTAATGGACATAGCAATTTCTTCAATACATTTAGCAATTGCTCTTTTATCTGGTCGTTGCGCATCACAGGACAATAAGTTTACTTCCATGGTCTTCTTATTTTGTATGCAATATACGAGCGTTGTCTTAAATCTGTAGTATAATTATCTAATTAATATCGTATAATTGAAAATTTTCAAGTTGAAGAAAGTGTACTTTAGTTCAGAAGAGGTTTGTTGTCGTCAGAAATATGCACCTAAGAAGGTGTATTAGCCGATCATTTTAAAAAAAATAGTTGAAATTTTATTAGGTGTTATTATTTGAAAAATTCTTTGGAATTTTCCCAATGCACATCCATCTCCGTCAAGGACATGTCTGAAATATTTTTGCCTTCTTTCTTCGCAACTTTTTCTATATACTGAAATCTATTTATAAATTTTTTATTTGTTTTTTCTAAGGCATTTTCAGGATTTACACCAATAAAACGGGCATAGTTGATCATTGAAAATAAAACATCTCCAAATTCTTTCTCAGTATTTTCTTTATTTCCAGCTTTTATCTCTTCGTTTAGTTCCGTGAGTTCTTCTTGTACTTTTTCCCAGACCTGCGCGGGTTCTTCCCAATCGAAACCTACACCGGCAACTTTTTCTTGAATTCTAGAAGCTTTTACAACGGCGGGTAAGCTTTTAGGTACGCCCTCTAAAACAGATTCCTTCCCTTCTTTTAATTTTAATTGTTCCCAATTTCGTTTTACATCTTCAACATTCTCAACCTTGACATCTCCATAAATATGAGGATGTCTGCTTATTAATTTATCAGAAATTGAGTTTGCTACATCCCCAATATCAAAAGCTTTTTTTTCACTTCCAATCTTGGCATAAAAAACGATATGTAATAAAACATCGCCTAGTTCTTTTTTTATTTCAGGCAAATCATTGTCCAGAATAGCATCTGCGAGCTCGTAGGTTTCTTCAATAGTAAGATGTCGTAAGCTTTCCAAGGTCTGTTTTTTATCCCAAGGACATTCTGCACGCAGCGTATCCATGATGTCTAACAAGCGATTAAAGGCGGCAAGCTGTTCTTTTCTAGAGTTCATTTTAATTTTAAATATTTCAAATAACAGTGTCCGATAGGGGTGCATTAAAAGAAGTACTTCTTCTGTGAAGCACTATTTGTAACTTTTAGCGGAATCCTTTAAATTACTTGCTTTTTTCAGGGGCTACTTTTGGCATTTCAATTTTAGAAAAATCCATTCCAGCCTTAACAAGTAAGTTAAACCATTGTATTACTTTCTTAATATTAGAGGTATAGACTCTTTCTGAATCATAGTCTGGTAAAACTTCTGCAAAAAATGCGGTTAACTTTCCTTCGCTTTCTTTGTGAGAAATTGCTTCTGCTCCTGCTGTTTTTTCAAACATAGTTTTTAGTACCTGTAACAAAGGAATGTCTTCTTCATAGGTATAAATAGCAATATTTTCTAATAAACTTACATTTTGGGAGGTACTAATTGCAATTTTTTTAGCATCTGTTAAGCCTGTTACAATAATGGCGCTTTTAGATTGTGAGATTACTTGAAACAGTCCTGGTTTGCCACTAACGGCTATAATTTTATTAAATTCCATATCTTTTATATTATTTGTGTCTTTAGACTATTTGCCTTTTTTTAAATTTGGAAAACGCATTCTGTAGTCTGCTATAATTTTTCCTTTAGAAATATTTTCTAACTTCTTTTTTATGATTCTTTTTTTCAGTGTTGAAAGTTTATCTGTAAATAAAATTCCTTCAATATGATCATATTCATGCTGAAAAACTCGTGCTGCCAAGCCTTCTAATCTTTCTGTATGTTTCTTGAAATTTTCGTCCTGATATTCAATTTTTATTATTGGTTGTCGGAATACGTCTTCTCGGACCTCAGGAATGGATAAGCACCCTTCATTAAACATCCACTCTTCACCCTCTTCCTCTATAATCTGCGCATTTATAAAAACTCTATTAAAAGTTTTTAAAACGGCTCTGTCTTTTTCAGAAAGTTCTTCATCCTCTGCAAAAGGAGAGGCATCAATTAAAAACAAACGAATTGATTTTCCAATTTGGGGAGCTGCCAAGCCAACGCCCGAGGCATTATACATCGTCTCTTTCATATTGGTAATCAATTTTTCTAAGTCTGGATAATCTTCAGAAATGTCTAAAGAAACTTTTCTTAAAACAGGATCTCCGTAGGCAACAATTGGTAAAATCATTTATTTTTTATTTAAAAAACGTTTGCAAAAGTACGATTTACAATTACGAATTGCGAATTTTTGAATTGTGAATTTAACAGGAATCGAATAGTTTTCGCTAATGCTGATTATAAAGATAAGATTGTAAAATGATAGTAGCACTAATTTCGTCTACCATGGCTTTATTTCTTCGTTGTTTTTTTTTCATGCCACCGGCAATCATTGTTTGAAAAGCCATTTTAGAAGTAAAGCGCTCATCAACTCTTTTCATTGGGATTTGCGGTAATAATTTTTCTAATTTTTGTATAAATGGAAGAATAAGTACTTCGCTTTCACTATTCGAATTATCCATTTGTTTCGGATGCCCAATTAAAATTAGTTCTACTTTTTCCGTATTGTTATACTCTTTTAAAAAAGACAATAGTTCAACAGTATTTACTGTTGTTAGGCCTGACGCAATGATTTGTAGTTCATCTGTAATTGCGATTCCTGTTCTCTTTTCTCCAAAATCTATTGCTAAAATTCTACCCATATACAATTGTTTTGGCAAAAATACGTTTTTTAAACAAAGCAGAAATATCTGTTAAAAAAAAGTATCTTCGCGTACTGTTTTTAGAGATAAATTTATATTTGCGGAAAGTATTTAATATATGAAAGAAATTAGAGAAACTATAGAGTTAGCATGGAACAACCGTGCTTTATTAAAGAAGCAAAATACTATCGATACCATTCGAAAGGTAGTTGACTTGTTAGATAAAGGGACTTTAAGGGTTGCGGAGCCAACTGCCAAAGGTTGGCAGGTTAATGAGTGGGTAAAAAAGGCAGTAGTCTTATACTTCCCGATTCAGAAAATGGAAACTTTAGAAGCGGGTATTTTCGAATATCATGATAAAATTCCGCTAAAAAGAAACTTTGCTGAAAGAGGCATTAGAGTGGTGCCAAATGCAGTTGCAAGGCACGGTGCTTACATTGCTCCTGGAACTATTCTGATGCCTAGTTACGTGAATATTGGGGCATACGTAGACGAAGGAACAATGGTGGATACTTGGGCTACAGTTGGTTCTTGTGCTCAAATTGGTAAAAACGTACACCTTTCGGGTGGCGTTGGTATTGGGGGAGTTTTAGAGCCATTACAAGCAGCTCCTGTGATTATAGAAGATGGAGCTTTTATTGGCTCTAGGTGTATTGTGGTAGAAGGTGTTAGAATAGTAAAAGAGGCTGTTTTAGGGGCAAATGTTGTATTGCCTATGAGTACTAAAATTATAGATGTAACAGGAGACGAACCTATAGAGATGAAAGGCAGAGTGCCTGCACGTTCTGTTGTAATT
>Ga0115004_10000407_pt1 | contig 32509 bp, 27 predicted proteins | sample ArcticOcean_MG_C_10_FD_88737 | JGI IMG/M metagenome (GOLD analysis project Ga0115004, IMG submission 88737) | Marine microbial communities from western Arctic Ocean - ArcticOcean_MG_CB11_90 | ecosystem: Environmental > Aquatic > Marine > Oceanic | place: Arctic Ocean: Canada Basin | collected... | reverse complement strand
TTTAGTGGACCTTTTGGATTTCCCCGTAAGCGCGCTTTTCCCCGTAAGCGCGCTTTTCCCCGTAAGCGCGCTTTTCCCCGTAAGCGCGCTTTTCCCCGTAAGCGCGCTTTTCCCTCTGCGCCCTCTTTCTGTCGATATATTATTATATCCCGAACTATATCTAAATCCCCCCACCTGTTTAGGTTTATCTAATAGACTATCAATCGTCGAATTAACCGCAGTAAACGCTCGAGCGAATAGGCCAGGTTTATTTTCTACGCCATCTATTTCCTTCTCAGTCGAAGGAGGCTTTTTATCTCCTTCAGTCTGACTAATTATATTTTTACCCTCAGAAGGTTCATCCGCGTCGGATTCACTTGCGTCAGGTTCACTCACAACTGGTTCACTCACAACTGGTTCACTCACATCTGGTTCACTCACATCTGGTTCACTCACATCACCTTCGCTTTCTCCTGGTTCACTTGCATCAGATTCACTTGCATCAGGCACGTCACTAGGCTTTACAATTTTAGGCTTTACAATTTTAGGCGTTACAATTTTAGGCGTTACAATTTTAGGCTCATCTTCGGTCGTTTTCGAATCTCTATCAATTACAGTTTCTCCCTGCAAAACCTTTTCCAGTTGTTCTAAAGTATTATCTATGTCAGCCTTTGCCGGTTTTGTTTTAAGAGTTTTCGTGATATTTTTCATAGTGTCGCTTAATTTATTTGCTAATTCATTGCTTGACAAAGTTTTTTTTTTAAATTCAGATTTTAGCTGAGAGATATATGATAACGTGCTATTTGCAAGATTATATAATTTCACTTGATTCTTTTGCACCTCTCTTGCTAGACTTTCCACACTTTGCGAACTGGTTGCCAATTCGCTTAATTTTAAATTTAACTTTTGCGAGGGTCTTGGAGGATTCATATATATATATATATAATTAACATATTAAATAAACAATTTATATATAGAAAATATTACTAGCCCACATAATTCATTTATAAATATTTTATATATGTATATAGTATATGCCATCGTTATATAAATTATCACAAAAGGGACATTTAACACCGGCCGACGCTGCATCGGTTGATGTTATATTGGCTAGTAAAACAGCAGAACAGCTAGATATGGATTTGAACGGGGGCTATCCCGTATTAATATATGCCACTATATCAGGTAATATAGACCTAATAAAGAAACTGATTGTAAAAGGTGTAGACAAAAACGTTCAGGTAGATCGGGCATCGCGGATGCGCACGCCAGTTATGAGAACGGCATTGCAAATCGCCGGGGGCACCGTATATAGAAGAAGGCACGGAGGTCGGAGCGTTGTCGATGATGATGTAAGAATCGGAGTTATTTTTGAGTTGGGGGGAATGTCTGATAACTCGTGGCGCCAATATGCCGGGAGGGATTTTCAGGGGAAGTTTGACGATGCGACTGGCGGAGAAGTTGCGATGCCTCCCGGAGAAAAAGTTGAACAAGGTTCCCAGAAAATGGCAACCGCTGCGATGGCAACTGCGGTAGCAACTGCTGCGCCACCAGCGGTCAAGAAGAAGACCAAGAAGAAGTCCGCCGCGGCCAGCAGCAAAAGCAGCAAAAGCAGCAAAAGCAGCAAAAGCAGCAAAAGCAGCAAAAGCAGCGCCAGCAGCGCCAGCAGCGACAGCAGCGACAGCAGCGACAGCGGTGACGATGACGGCGGTGCAGTAAAACGTAAATTTAAAAAAATGAAGAGAACAATAAGAAGACGGCTTTCTTCTAATCGAGGAACAAAACATAAGAAACATAAAAAAAAAGGTCATATAATAAATTCTCCACATAGAAGAGGGACACACGGAAGGATTCCACATAGAAGAGGGACACACGGAAGGATTCCACATAGAAGAGGGACACACGGAAGGATTCCACATAGAAGGTGATCGCATCGAATTCAAAAATCTTAGAACGCCGCTATGTTAACTTATTTATCTTTTATGTTTTTCATCCTAGTTAAAATATCACTCTGATCCTTTTTACTTTCATCTAATAATTGTTCCGATAGCTTAGTTGTTCTATGTATTTCATCAATATAATGCGTCAGATTCTGCAGAGCTTCATATTGCTCCGCCTGCTTAGTTCTTATACCAGATATATATTCCTTGTATTGGTTTACAACTCCGCTATAGTGTATATTTTCCTTTTGTTTCTTTTTTAAAGAATTATATTTTTTAAACAATTTTGTATATTTTTCTTCACATAGTTTTAGTTTTTTTAAATGGCGAATATCGCGTTTAGCAATATCCATTATATTATATATTTAGTATTTAATATAAATCCCCCTAAGAACCGATATCGCATAAAGATATTACATAGGATAAACATTAGCGTAAAAATATATAAATATAATCTCTAAATTCTGTATAGGATGTCCACACTTGTAGAGGAACCACTTCTTACTGAAAATGAAAACAGATATGTAATGTTTCCAATTGAGGACCACGCTATATGGTCTATGTATAAAAAACAGGTGGACTGCTTCTGGCGCGCAGAAGAGATTGATTTTTCAAAAGATTTGACTAGTTGGCAAACTCTTACACCCGATGAGAAGTATTTTATCAAAATGATTTTAGCGTTTTTTGCAGCATCTGATGGGATTGTTCTGGAAAATTTAGGAGTTCGCTTTATGACAGAAGTTCAGTTATCGGAAGCGCGGGCATTTTATGGTTTTCAGATCGCAATGGAGAATATTCACAGCGAAGTATATAGCTTATTGATTGATACGTATGTAAAGGATAGTCTCGAAAAAACAAAATTGTTTGACGCGGTTAATAATTTTCCGTGTATCAAAAAAAAGGCTGATTGGGCGATTAAGTGGATTAATGATGAAAATAGCTCTTTTGCAACAAGGCTGATTGCTTTTGCGTGTGTAGAAGGAATCTTTTTTTCCGGAGCATTCTGCTCTATTTATTGGCTAAAGAAGAGGGGTAAAATGCCGGGTTTGACATTTTCAAATGAGCTTATCTCGCGTGACGAGGCTCTTCATACGGAATTTGCAATTTTGCTATATAATAAATTAAAGAACAAACTAACAAAAGAAACAGTATTGGACTTAATAAAAGAGGCTGTCGAGATTGAGCGCGAATTTATTTGCGAAGCGCTGCCCTGTAAATTAATTTCTATGAATGCCAAGCTTATGTCTCAGTATATTGAGTTTGTTGCGGATAGACTGATTGTGCAATTGGGATATGATAAGATCTACAACGTGTCGTGTCCATTCGATTTTATGGAGCAAATTAGTATTGAGGGAAAAACCAATTTCTTCGAGAAACGCGTAGGAGAATATGCGTTGGCGAATAAAACGAAAGATGACACAACATTTGACCTGGACGGTTCTTTTTAACGCATAAATATATAATATAATTATTATATTATAATGCCCGAGTCCACACCAGAACCAGACCCACCGCCACCTTACCCAGGTCGGATGCGGATATACCCCCCCCCTCCTCCTCCTCCTCGTAATATTCAGCGAGAGTCGAATGAAGAACCTGGTGCCGGAGGTATTAGGCAAAGAAAATCTAGAAGAAAATCTAGAAGAAAATCTAGAAGAGAAAAAAAACCAAGACATAGGCACCGTCGCAGTCGTGACCGTCGCAGTCGTGACCGTCGTAGTCGTCCCCGTCGTAGTCGTCCCCGTCGCAGTCGTCCCCGTCGCAGTCGTCCCCGTCGCCCGAGTAGTAGTCGCAGATAATTAAAATAATATATAATAATATAATATAATTATTATATATATGACATACACGTCCTATAGTAACTATTTGGAATATAAACATCATAAAAAAACGGCTTCTTCGTGCAATAATACATTTTCATCATATGGAAAATACAACAGGTCGATTAATAGTTGTCGGGCGTGGTGGACGAATGATGCGTTGCGCAATAGAATTGCAATTTCTCCATGCAAGGCGTTGCCCGCGGGGTTAACAACACTAGTTATAAAATACAAAGAAGACCCGACAACCAACTCCAGTATTGGGAAATGTTGTAATTAAAATACTATATTATCACTAATCCATTTATTTATTTGTGATTGTATAGGGTCTAGCATTATGTTTAGTCCAGTAAGATATGTGTCGTAATGTTCGGGACTTTCCGATGTAAGAAGTATTGTATTATTAATCAAATCGATGTGATGGGGCTTATATATTTTGGTAATATTTATAAATATATCATCAATGGAGTTTTTTTCATCAGATGTATCTGACTCAGTTTCAAATACATCTGGTTTATCTAACATTGTGCGATACATACGCAACGTATGCAGAAGTGCGTTCTTATCACTATCCGAATAGGTTTGTATTAATTTATCAATACCGTCTTTACTTAATTCAATCAATCGAGAAAATAATTGCCTTCCCGTATCGGTTTCCCCAATTTCGCTTTTAGTATAAAACTTATTAAATCTTCGAATAACATTAAACAAAAAATATAAATCATCTCTAGCATCGTGATTATACGAACGAAATAATCCCTGCTTCCACGTAGGTTGTTGGACAAATAATAAATTATTTGATATAGATAGTTTTGTCCCCTTTGGACAAAACGACAATAATGCGATCTGTGTTATTGCTTGAAGAGGTTCTAAAATGGTTTCGAACCGTTCTTTTTTTTTCTCGGAACATACGGCTGAATATATTGAGTTTAAAACTTCCATAGGTAATCTACTTATTATTTCTGAGATAGCTTTAAACTATATTGTTTTTGTAAGAAAATATTATTCGCAACCACGGTTTTATTATAAGGAAGCCTGTGCTTTTGACACCATAGTTTACATTTATGGATGTTAGACTTTTTTAATATCTCTAACTTATCGCTTTTATTGTTGTCGATTAGATTTAATGTGTTTGAAATACATTCAATCTGCTGTTGTCCACACGTTGCGTTGCATTCTTCAATCTTGATGTTTAATAGATAAGGGAGGGGAATATCAAGAATACTTGTCATATTGTCAAAATTTTCATCTCGATAAATAGTTAAAAATTTACGCACTAATGGTCTCACCCCCACCGGATGTAGTCGGAAATTCTTACATACAAGATATTTCTCGGAATTTGCGTGGCGACTTGTATAAGGTTTAACAAAAGATACACTTTTGTATAATAGCGTTAAGAGATGAATTATGCTTACGGATATGTTGGTAAATGTATCAAATAATTTTATAATAAACGTTCCTCCTGTTTTTTGCATAGAAACCGCAAATGCAACTTGGCAAAAAATTAACTTGGCGCTTACACGTTCTTGCTGATTAAAATCTATAGAAAAATCAAATCCTCCGTCACCAGTTATTAAATCCATAGAGTTTTTATACTTATCGAAACAGTACTGTAGATTATCCGGATTTGTCAGGTCTCCCTTATTATCACGTCCTTTTTCAATCCTAATATTTTTACACTGACTAAGTAGAAACTCGGTTTTTTCCCAACCAGGTATGGTACGGTCAAAATCATCTACTAGAGACATACCGTAATATTCATCTGTTTCGTGATACTTATTCTCATCGGATTTTCTCATATCGGCCAACGCCTCGATGAAACCACCCGGTCCTTCCGCCAAATGAAAAGACTTTAGCGTAGAAGGAAGCTCTTTTAATATTGATAATAAATTGCATATTTCAACCATTTTGTAATATGAGCGCGATAAAGGAGTTAGTTTACATATAGATGTACTTGTTCCCGAGACCGGAGTATGAATATATTCATATGGATTTGTGTATTTCTTATATTTGTCCCACTCAGACGGACAGTTGTCTATTTCGGCTTTTATAATGTTTAAATATAAAAACAGTGTCTTGTTCAGAACAGGTCGAAGCATATCGTCCTTAATCGATCTTAAGGATATCAGTTTATCTATATTATCAATGCGAGTAATAATGGGAAGTTGTATGTAACTCATAGTTATATACAAATTCTTTATATTTTTAGGTAGTTTGTAGTATTATATGTGATAATACAGAATGATATTCCCGCGGATTATTTCCCTCTTTTACAATCATAATAACCCAATATAGTCAGGGCGGAAAACATGCTATATACCAGTGCACCAATTACTAATGGCATTTATATACATCTACAATTATATAATTCGTGTATAACGCTTTATGGGTGTATTATATAAATATCTATTTCTTAATCTTAAGAACTTTTTTCCTTGTCCCCTTTTTTATATTTTTTTTAGCGGGTGAAGCAGGCGCAGGTGAAGCAGGCGCAGGTGAAGCAGGCGCAGGTGAAGCAGGCGCAGGTGAAGCAGGCGCAACCTCTTCATCGATCATATCCTCGCCTTGCGACTCTTTAACAGCAGCTACTTCCCCGAGGAAGCTTCTTGCAATAGTTTCGGCGTCCACATTTCTCACCTTTTTGTATACGAAGTATTTATTCAGAAACGATATTTTCTTCTCACCAGGGCTCATATGCAGGGTTTTATGAAATGTTTTTTTCATTCTCGGGAATTTCTCCGATTCTAGTTCCAGCTTACTGTATAAACTCTGGAATGATCCGATCGCGGATGGGAAGTTTAATTGTTTTGCTTCCAGATCAGTAATGGGAACGAATCCGTAGTTTTCCATCATTCTTGTCAAATATTCATAATTCACGAGATACTCCCGGGCGTATTTATTAATGCTTTCTTGGTATACATTAATCGCGAACCCTAGAGAACTTTCGTCTGCAACAAAGCTCTCCGACGTATACTCTTTCGCAACAGACCATATTTTTTTATTTTTAGAGTGCAACGATTCTTCCTCCCCGAGTTCTTTATCCGCAAGCATATTAAATATTTCGAGACCATCGTAACTTGTTCCAATAAAATACCCGCCAACTTTTGTTGTTTCGCTCACATTTCGCAGTAAATTATGGAACGTGTCCTTGGTTTCAAACATATAATGGATAGCGAACTGGATAGAGCATATATCGAAGCCATCCTTAGCTATTCCGTAATTTTCATAAACGACCGCACCAAGCTCCTTTTTATCTTTCGCACCCTTCCCGAACATAGCGTTTGTAATTTGTTTTCCCTTTGCGGTAAAGATACCAGTTGTGTTGCGAATATTAAACGAGGAGTTTCCCGTTACAAACAACGCTCCGTGAACATTTTGTATTTTTTTACGATTATTAATATACCTTGCACAAGCACCATCAAGTCTATTTTGGATATTATCGGGCGAAAGGTCAATCCCGAATACAAATTTCAGATTGGCACTTCGCCATTTTGGCAAATCTCCCCCCTTCCCTACAGCAAGGTCGATTAGGGTATTCCCTCTAACAGATACACTTGTAATTAGATGTTTTTTTACATACATATTGTGGAATTCTCGCAATCCCTGGGTTTGGCTATCTCCCGTTTTTACATTATAATATACTTCCTCGTCGGTAACCTCGTCGGGAATGGTCTCGCCTGTCCGGATCATAGCAACCGTAATGGGCTTATGTATAGTATTCCAATTACTATTCGCCACGTGATATGCATTTCCGAAGTTTCGCCCGTGACTTCTGAAATCCGCGGTTTTATCATAACGAACACGCAGCGGAACCCATCGCCAAAACTCTTCCCGGTCTCGAACATATCTAAATTCAACAATCATATTGTCCTCAATAATCTCGCCTTCAATAGTTGTCATTATTTTATTGTTTGTTGGTCCGCTTCCCAACATTATATTACAAATACCGGCATTCATATCGGTTGGATTTGTCGGGAAGAATTGCATTGGCTTGTAGGAGTCATTGCTGTCTTTATCTCGGGCAGACGGGAAGTTTCCATCAATTAGATTCTGGCACGGATTAATATATCCGTGCTTGCTTTCATCGAACCCAACGCGAAGAATAGCGGTTTTGTATTGGCTAATCTGCGAGTTTGTATTAACGTCGGTGCCGCTGTGGTAAATATTTCCAACAAAATCTTGGCCATCTGTGTTTTTCTTTAGTGTGACAAGAAAGTCAATCGTATTAAACTCAACCGGCTTCCATTTGAAAGAGTGTTCCCAAGTGGTCTTCGTTGGGAGGGAGGTTGTCTTTCCAACCGCGTCTGTCCCAACACCGAATCCAGCTGGGGTGAAGATCAACCCGTCTGTCTCGTATTCAAACAATCCGTCTTCTTCCTTTGTCAGGATTGTATTGCACGCGTGAAAGATGCTTTTTCCGGCACTCCCTAGATAAAACGTTTTTACCATAATGTTGAGAGGTGCCTTCTTTTTTTTAACAACAGATTCCGGTTTCAAATCGTGGACTACTTCCAAAAGACGAGCTAGTCTATAATCTTTTGTTACGGTCATATCCGCACTAGTGAATGCTAGTCCACGAACATCTTGTTTATTAATATAATATACGTCAAACGCGGCATATTTGTTGATAAATTCGTGTTTCTTATTGTAAAGGATATGCTCTCCGTCAATAATCGTATTAAATACCTCCTTTTTCCTAGTTATTGTTCCTGTAAACTGGATGTTCATGTTTGTCGTAATCAAATAAATTCTCCCAATATTATTTATAAATAGCAATTTTCTAGAACCATCGGCTTTTTCAGTAACTGTATAATTATCTCTAATATTTGGGACCTTTACATTTTCATCAATAGGAATAACATTCTGCATATGGAGGGTGTATTGAGACGGTCCGATGAAATTTCTAGGATATATTCTCATATCTGGTTTATATTTATCTGTCCATAGGATTCGCATATAATCCTGAGACGTGTTATCCATTTCTGGATAAGAAATGGGATAGTTTGTTTCCTGGAGCCCAGAAAGAATATACCGAATCAGCTTTTTAATACCAACATCGATAGTTACGCTAATCGTTTTGATAAGGGCAGAATTATCTGCGTCAGGGGTTTCCAGTTCGCTTAGTATGGTTTTAATCATTTCTTTGACCTTTTCATTATCAATCTCAATCTCAATCTCATATTGTTCCGGCGATTGAAGTGTGCCCGAATCTATGAAATTATATTCCGGGGAGGGATATTTTCCGAGTCTTTTCGAGGATTTGACTATACTTACATCAACACTGAGCGGATAATCTGCGTGAGTCAGAGAATTTCTAGATATATACCTAAATGTTTTTTTGCTATCTTTCCAAGAGTCTATCATACTTCTAATATTCGGATTATCGTCCGAATAGCTTTTTTCATTCTGGAGGGCCGTTCTGAAATTAAAGTCTTCGTTATTAACAGGATAGACATTTTCACCCCCATATTTTAAGTAATTCTTTTGCTGATATGTTGCATTCATATCATCAGACAGCTCGTTCGTCTTGCAATATTTGGAAATGTTTCCTATACCGTTTACTTCTGTGCGAATAGTAGACATTTTCTTCCTCCCGGTATTAGGGTCAATATATTCATTAAATATCCGCAAACTATTTTGCGCCTGATTAATACTAAACCCACTAGATACAACACGCTGAATAGCGTTATTGTATTCAATCCGTGATATTTTATGGCGCCCCCTAGTTGCGAATTTAACCTCCAGCTCCAAACTTTCGTCCGCAACCTCCGGAGATAGATGGAGCTGTTCAACATAAAATTTGATTAGCTCATCCATATCGGTAATATGGGGTTTCTTAGACATATATATAATTGAATAATAATATTTATATTATTGTTCAATTTTATTAAAATTTGGTGAGGATGTCTTCATATAGCTTTTTCTTGGTTTTCTTTTTCCCAAGTTCATTTATTAGTGTAACTTCTACCTTATGTGCAATTTCCTGCAGTTCAGCAAGTTTATATGCAGAAAAAGAAAGGATTGGCTTGGCGTGGTTTAAAATTTCATAAAAGCCGTTGGTAATCGTATCTACCTTGATCTTTGTGACTATACCAATATCGCCTTTTTTGTCTTTTTTAATAACATTTATGGAAGCCCCAGCCTCACCGATAAATTTATAGAATGTTCGATTAACAACATACAATATGTTTACTTTATAAATAAGACACAACGCATATAGACACGAAATTGTAATGGTCTTTTCATTTATTAGGTCATTCTCAATATTTATTCTCTTCAATTTATGTGCCTTAAGGAGGGATTCGTTGTTGATTAAATCCTCGGCAGCATTTAGTTTGAATGCCTTTTCCGTCTTAAATACATTTTTATATACAGAATCATAGCTATCCTCCCCGAATTTTAATATATAAAAACACCAAAATAATTTATCTTTATGCGAGGGAATAAGAAACACGTCTTTTATTTTTTCAGGTTTGGCGGATACCTTTGTATTTTTTGAAAAATCCGATTTATTATTTATGCTTTTTTTGGGATTATTTATGCTTTTTTTGGGATTTTCTATATTCCACGCGTCGCGCGTCAACATAAATGTTTTCATCGAATTCACCATACGTGCTGTTTGCATTATTATATAGTGAGTTCTACATTATCTTTATTATCTTTATTAAAATACGTCTCCTCAAGACGCTTTTTCTCGTTTTCAATAATATTCAACCTCCCCGTTTGTTCGTCGACATAGTTTACATAATTATTTAATGAAAAAATAACCTCTTCCTTCAGCTCTGTTAAGTTTATAAACGTGCCGTTTTTGTTTTCATTTATATGTATATCGGAGTTTCGTTTTAATATGCTAAATACCTCGATTTGGTGATATTGGGGCATCTTCTCTATTTTGGTTTTGAGGGTTTCTAGTGAGGACATATATATTTCTTTATTATGTTATTTTTATGTTTGTTTGTTAATTAATCGTTTCTTCTTGATAATTTTTAGTTTTTTCTGTGGCGGCAAAAGTTCGGCAATAATAGATATGAATGAGTCATTTAGTTCATATCGCTGTCCAATTACGCTTATATGAATTGTATCGTTTACGGAAACACTGTTAAAATATTCTGTAATATCGTGATGGTCTCTTGCAATAAATATAACGATTGGACTGTCAACATCGCCGAGCTCCGCACGAATACCTGCCTTGGTAATATTTTTTACGTTGCAAGAGATTTTCATCCCCTCAACCGGCATACAAACATCGCATTCAAACGCAACATCGAATTTAACGTGGTCACTTTTAACAATTCCGCTAGAATATGTCAGGATTTTAATAGATTTTTTTTTAATATACCCTTCGACAATACACTTTCCTTCAAACTGGGAAGACAGAACACGCTCTAAAGTGTTCTTTAGTCCCTTCCCAATATTATTAATATTAATAGATACGGGTCTAGTAATTAGAATTGTATTGTATACGTTATCAGTATGTTGGACGGGTTTCTGACTAAGTTTATTTGACATACTATATTAAATTAATATTATTCTTTATTTTAAATCAATTTTTACTTTATCTCATTCATATGTTAATCAGGTTTTTATATAAACATGTTTATTTATCTTCTGCGCTTGGCTCTGCTGCGCTTGGCTCTGCTGCGCTTGGCCCCACCCATCGTGCAACAGTCTCGCGGCCCAGCCTTCTTCTTGGTCGCGGGCGCTGACTGCTGTTGGAGGTGTTGGTCTAGTTCCCACTCGCAAATATCTCGTTCCGCCTGCGTTGCCTCGTGGGCGGCCGCAGCCCTGCTGGGGGTGCCGTCGCGATGGTAGCCGTTCTCGTGCCAGCCATCTCTATCGTAGCCGTCGCTGTCTGCGGAGCGGTGCCCATTCCACGTGTAGAGAGAGATGTAATACGTTTTTTGGAATAACCTTTTATCCCTTTTAACATTTAAAACGCAGATTTGTATTAATTAGTTTAATCTAACAAAATATAATATTATCTAACTATATTTGTGTATGGAAAATTATATTAATAATTTTAATAATTTTAATAAAACAAGCGTTTATGATTTTAAATTAGGAGAAGGTGGTATTGGTGATTATGTAAAATTTTATATGATAATTTTAACAAAGTGTATGTGTAATAATATAAAACTTTATCTCAAAATAAATAATTTAGAAATTGAAAAATACATAAAATTGAAATATGATTTTTTATATATTTCATCTGATGAAATATCAAAACTTAAAAATGTAACTATTGAAAAAGCACGACATTATTATCATAATGATAAATATACTGGTGATATATTATTGAATGAAATTTTCTATTTTGATAATATTGTAAAAACAAATGTTAAACATTTATTACCTTCTTTACCAATTAATTATACTTCTATACATTTAAGATTGGGTGATAAATTTTTAGAAACTGATAAACAATATGTTTTGTGTAAAAATGATACAAGAGCTTTTTCTTCGGAAAAATTATATAAATTTATAGAAGATAATAAAGATAAAAATATAATTTTTTTTTGTGATAATAATAATCAGAAATTAAAATTTAAAAATATATATAAAAATATTATTATATCAACCTCACAAATAGGACATACTTCATTGTCTAATACAACAAATAAACAAATATTAGATGCTATTACAGATTTTTACATTTTATCTAATTCACAATTAATTTATTCAGCGTCTTGTTCTGGTTTCTCTGAAATGGCTAGTAAATTTAATAATATTAAACTCATATCCTAATATAGTCGGCGTTTAAATGGTCAAAGGTGTAAAATATTTCGCTTTTTATTAAGTTTTTAGTTCGTCTTTTTTCAAATCATATATATATATATATATATATACCCCTCTTTCCTAAAAGAGTAATCATGTTTATATTTTATATATTATTTATCTAGATTATGCATTATTGCGTCAATTGGCGTAACAAACCAAGTAAGATCGTTCTGTTCGACATAATTATAATACCGCAAATACAACTCCTGAACAGCACAAAGATGTATTTTCGAGGCATCCAAAAATTTATTAATATTGTCCTCTTCCCCTCCGTGTATAAAGATTTTTTTCAATACGGCGGTGGCACTTCCCTTAGAAGATTGGTCACACCGTGCACCTTTATTTCGTTCGTTTGTAAAATCCTTTATTTTGAAGACCATAATACTGTCTTTCTTAAATTCTGAGATGTAACCAATATATTTATTAAATCTTTTCTTATGTTTATGCTGGATATCTACGATCTTATTTTTTATTTCTCCGCGCAACCGATACATATCTGCATCGTCTCCCTCCACCCATTTATTGCTCAATTCGTCTAGTTTTTTAACGATAAGAGTTCTGGGGGGAGTTTTTTTAGAATTATGCAATAAAAGACCTTTCATATTATCAACGATTAAATACTTTTCATCAAAATACGCTTTTATATTTTTACTAAACTCCGGGTCGAGTCTTGCATCTTCCGTTTCTAGATGGTTCAGCAAAATAACTATCTCTTCAAACAATAAGCTTTCAATAATATGGTCGGTCAAAAGCCTTAATAGTATGTCTTTTGAAATACCTAGCTCGTTCTCCATCGTGGAGATTGTAGCTCCACAATATCTATACCAGTCCTTAACTCCGCGCTCAACAACCCACGGAGAACTCCCAATTATATATTGTGAGCGTATCTTTTCAATAATTCTCGCGGATGACTCGACCTCATCCTCGTCTCCAAAATGCATTTTACTTGGGAGCGCTATTTCTTGCTCTATTTCAACTGATTTGCGCTTATATGGTATTGGTATGCTCCGCTCAAACGTAGATATTTTTTCTTGCTTAAGCTCAATGGGTTGATATAGATATAATTGGTCGATGTTAATAAGATTCCCTAATCGTCCATATTTATCTGTTATATATTCGCTTTTATCCTCCACTAATTGATGCAGCGCCGCATTTATCTGCGAGGAAGGATATGACCTTACGGCATTTATATGCCCTATCAACGATTTTTTCGAATATACAAATTTCTCCTTAAATAATGCTCTGATTCGTTGTATTATTTTTTCGGTAGTCATCATAATAAACGTCTCCATATAGGTATCGTCATTTATATCTGTAATGTTCTTATTAGGCGTGCAACTATATTGACAGCTTTCGGTATAATCGCATATTGCAGAATATGGTCTGTCGCCAACTTGATATTGTATGGAGGCTCCACTAGATAAATTTTGGGTTATTGTTTGGTTCATATTTTCAACGGTAAAGTTCGTTTGTTCTATATTTAATAAACAATCTACCGCGGATTCTTTTAGAGCCCGACTAACCCTTCCTATATTTATGGATTTTCTCTCCGCGTGTCTATAAACATATACATCTACTGCTTCTATTTTTACATTATCCATTAGAGAACCATATAAATATATCTCGACATTCCTTTCTTCCAGAGGGAGATCTTTGTGGCTACACGTTCTTACAGCACGACCGATAATTTGTTCGATTCGATTCATATTATACCACGGCTCTAGTATGTGGACTTGTCTAATAAATTTAAAATCTAGTCCTTCCGACCCAGCTTGAGATATGAGAACAACTTTAACAGATGAACCGTCCTTGTTTTCTATATTTGTCAATCGCCCGACTTCTACCGCGTTATTAGGAGATAATGATTTGTCTCCTGTAATCATTGTGTAATGTGCGGGTGAAAACTTCCCTTCAGACGCGGAAGCGCTCTCTGGCTGTAAAGTGACCGCGTCTATTCTTTCGGTCGGTGGCGTTTTAAACAATGAATTCCCTCCGGCTCTTGTAAACCCTAGTTCTTCTAGAGCTAACGCAATAGGGACCAGTCCGCCATCAATATATTGAGAATAAATTAATATTACTCCGGTTGAGCTCATTATGGAATCACATATTTTCTTTATTTTACCGCTGTATTTGCCTATTTCTGTTGGCGAAAAAATACTACCATATCCTGTTTCCTTGTATTCAAAATCACTTCTCACGCTGCTAGACCCCCCGGATTTATAGGTCATTATATTACGTAAACCCTCTTTGCCAACGATTATCTTTGCGTCGAATATCTCGCGAGCCTCCTCCTCATCTAGCTCTTTCGGCGATGGAGTTCCACCTGTCTGAGTAATTCCGTTCTCATCATAGTAATAATCAAGCTTGGCAGGAACTCCTTTCTTTATTTCGCCCGCGTTGTCATCAAGATCCCTAACGTCAACCTCGCTTTCATACCCAGAATCAACATCACTACTCGCGTCCTCTGCCTTGTCCTCTGTCGCCGACTCTCCAGCATCATCCACCACATCAACAAGGTCTTTATCAATCTCTTCAATATCTTCATCAATATCTTCAATATCTTCTTCGAGTTCATCGGACTCTTCATCTACCTCATCGGAGTCGTCACCAATACCCCCCTCTGACTCTTCGTCTATATCTTCCTCAGACTCTTCATCATCTCCTATTAAATCATATTCCTCTAGTTCGAACGCGTCCAACTTTTTATTTGGATAAATTATATTCAACCCTTCGAGTGGTCTCTGAAGAAGGGTGTAACCGAATGACTCCATGTTTTTAAATATGGCATCTTCTCCGTCATCGCCCTCTTTTTTAAAATTTTTACGAATGGAATGTAATATATAACGATATCCCTTTTCTTGGTAACTGCCAAGATTTGTTAAAAATAGGGATATATGTTCAAGTGGTTGAATTATTTTTTGCCCATTTAATTGGTATGTTGGACGATTATCCTTATTAAATGTATTTTCCTTAGTAAACATCGGAGGCCATATGCGAAACGGGAAAGTATATGGATTCTCTCCTCTCACAAATGAAATATATCCGGTTGCCTTTCTAATTAAAATTTCTCTACCAACATCTTCTCCGGCGTCGTTGGTCTTAAATGTGCCATCTGAATTAAATATATATTTTTCTTTTATCTCTGTTCTATTGTCATTTATATTCATTAAATTAAGAAGCCACACAACCTCCTTGTAGCTATTATATAATGGAGTCGCGGATAATAAAAGTAATCTTAAATTAGGGACTATCTTTACTAATTTCATCACCTCTGTTGCAACTCTCTTATTACTATTATCATCTGTAACGCGGATATTATGGACTTCGTCTATTATGATTAGTCTATTATTGAAAACCTTTTGAAGGTTAATCCTCCGAAGCTCCGCCTGTCTTTTTTTATCAATGCTTGTGTCTACCTCTGACTTATGGTGTATATAATTTGCAAATTGTATATATCCCATAAATACATATGAAGTGTTAATAATCCTTTTTATTTGCTTCACTACGTTTTCTTTGGATAATCCCTTCATATTCATAGGATTAATTTCCTTTAAATATTTATTTCCCGTACATGACCGTAGATTCCATAATCCATCAATTAATCTTAATTTTCTCTCGTCAAATAACTGCACCTTAAAATTTTCTTGGACGTTGGGAGAAGCAACAATAATAATCCTGTGTGTGCTGCCAATCTGTTTTAAATAATCGCGCATCTCCTCACCTATGCCTATCGCAGAACAGGTTTTACCTGACCCAAGTCCGTGGTATAATAGCAAACTATTGTATGGGGTTTGGAATGAAAGGAAGTTTCTAACAAAAATTTGCTGTGGGGCAAGTTCAAAATCGCTATTGCATATTTTTTCTGCTTCTTCCGCAACGGGTTTTATTTTCCCCTCGTATTTCGATTCACTAAACTCTTTTTTCTCAGCTATTTTTATATTGAAATCCTCATCATCTAGACTTGGATATAAATACGGGTATCTATCTCGAGATTTTATAATAGCCCGATTTATTTTTTCTTTGTTCATCTCGAACTCAATCATCTTTTTTGACCTTTCCTTTGTTGTTCCAACGTTAATATTTTGATATTCTACCTCTAATTTATTTATGTGCGGTTCTGGGACCAAGTCCTCTTCCGAGTCATCTTCCGAGTCATCTTCCGAGTCCTCTTCCGAGTCATCTTCCGAGTCATCTACCTCAGAAACAATGGATTGAGGAGATACATCGTCGGAGTCTATTACTTCGCCGAGATTAAATTCTTCAATATCATTTACAACAGGCGAAGCAGATACAGGCGAAGCAGATACAGGCGAAGCTTTCGCAGAAGAAGCCTTATGTTTTTCACATAATCCTGTCGCTTTGTTGCGCCTTGTTCCCTTTTTGCATCTGCCTTTTGTCGAGGGTTTCTTTTTGTCTTCTACATCGTGCTTATTCTTTTTAGTCCGACAAAAGGAACGCTTCTTCCCGCTGGCCCAAGAACAATTCTCTTGAATATTACAGTCCTCTTGTGATTTTATATCAATGCATTGTTTTTGGACGGAAGACATAATATATATAATTGTGTATATTTTATGTATATAACATACAATTGTTTAATAAATCATTTACTCTCTCTAAAACCGCTTTTTTTTCAAAGTTATACGGACGTATAATTTCTATAGCATCTTCAAATGATTTCCACTCAAGTTTACTCACCTCGCTCTTTTGAAAACTAGTCAACGGTTTAACGTTTTCGGGAATACTTGCAATATAATAACAGTGTTTGTATGATTTATAATTTGAACCGGTGAATATTTCCTCAAACGGAACCAAGTTTTGAATAATATTCACAGAACTTTTAGAATAGCCTGTTTCTTCGTGAAACTCTCGCAATGCACAGCATATATCTTTCTCCTGGTAGTTTCGTCGCCCTTTTGCAAATCCCCACTCGGTCTCCTGCCAATCTGTAGAAGATGTAGTTATTAACGTATCTAAATTATAATTTTTTTTCCCACTAGAAACTCCGTTTTTTAATAATTCAAACTTTTCCCGAGATGTTTTTTCTTCTATCCTATATTGAATACTGATATTCTCCCCCCAAAGCTCTTTCCATAATACATCAAAATTTCCGGTTAACAGTTTATTCTTTTCGTCTATAGTCATTTCATTTATAATATTACACAAATACTTATAATTATGAATAGGGTATTTACCACGCATAAAATCCACAAATCCTAAAGTATCTTTTCTACGTATCATTAGGTATTTAATCCCCGAAGCTGTATTTTTAAATGGGATTAATCCGATGCTTGTTATCGGGAATCTACATTGGTGGAAAACGTGTCCCGATTTTCCGCAATTATTGCAAAAATTATATGAGTTGTTCATATTCGTTAAATAATATTAATATATGTTATTTATACCATCTTTTAATATTATTTATTATAATGATATTGTCTCCAGATGTATGGGGTCCTCATTACTGGTTTACATTACATACTATAGCATTAAGTTATCCAACTTCCCCGAACAGTGTTACAAAAAAAAAATATTATGATTTCATCCAAAATTTCCCATTATTTATTCCGGTTGAAGAAATAGGAAATACATTTAGTAAAATATTGGATAAATATCCAGTAACCCCCTATTTAGACTCAAGGGAGTCGTTTATGAGATGGATGCACTTCATACATAATAAATTAAACGTTGCACTAGAATTACCCTCATTAACAATGGAGGAAGCAATGAGTGAATATTATAAAAAATATAAACCAAAGGCAGTTGAGAGCATAGATCAGTATAAGCGAAGAGAGAAAGTTGCCTTTATATTTTGCGTTTTAGTAATGATAATGACCGGGTGGTTTTTTTATAAAGAGTAATTATATAGTCACGTATGTCTTTTTTGCGAAACACTCGCAAGAACCGGCGATACATAAAAAATAGAAATGAAAAAATTAATACATATAAAAATTATGCAGGAAATCTTAATAGAAAGTCTGTCGCGGGAAAACCAATTGCAGAGGGAGGGTTTGGGTGCGTATTTAAACCGGCGTTGAAATGTAAAAAGAATGCTCCCGATAAAAAGAATGCTCCCGATAAAAAGAATGCTCCCGATAAAAACTACGTATCAAAGTTAATGTTTAAAAAAAATGCAGAAGAAGAGATGAAATTGATAAATGTTGTGAATAAAAATCTTACGCGCATACCATATTACGCCGAGTATTTTTTAGTACAAGGAGCATATATGTGCAATCCGTTGAAACTTACTACTAGTGATAAGAAGGGATTTAATGAAAAATGCAGTTCACTGTACAGAAAAAATATTACACAAAAAAATATAAATGGCAAATTGCATAAGCTTAAAACAATTAACCTGCCGTATGGAGGGTTAGACCTTGACATATTTTGGAGCAAATGGAATAATTTGCCTCCATCAAAAAAAAAACACAAAAGCTTTGGTGTAACAAATATATGTTTGATTAATCTTCTTAATCGAGGAATTAAGATAATGAATCTTAAAGATGTCTACCATTTAGATCTTAAGGGGTCTAATATATTACGTACGGTTTCTCCAAAAAACATATATATAACAGATAATGTAAAAACTCGCGTAATTGATTGGGGGCTTTCTATGCGCCGAAGTAATAAAAAAACGATTCCATTAGAGCTAACGGACAGACCATTCCAATTTAACCTCCCATTTTCCAGTATTTTATTCCAGTCGAATATTCAAGAAACAATAAACGAATATGTAAAAAAATTTAAACAGAAAAAAGATAAATCTGATTTTTCAAATATAGATGGGATCATTAAAAAAGGATTGGCTACACATATATATGATACAGCTGTTTATCGTTTAGGAGACGGTCATCTGGGGTATATGATTCCGTTTATAGACAAATTATATAAACCTCTAGGCAAAAATACTTTGGGTAAGTCCGTAGGAAAAGAAATTATATGCGGATATTTAGAAGAGATATTTAACAAATATATAGATAAGCATTATCATTTTGATGTAGGGGGGTACCTGAATAATGTTTTTTTTAAAAACGTTGACATCTGGGGATTTATTGTTAGCTATAACGATTTAATCACAGATGAGAATCCTTGGAAAAACAATTTTCAATCTATAATTGTAAAGATACTAACGGAATATTGTTTCGGAACAAAATACAGCACAAATGTAATCCCGATAAAGGAATTAATGGAAAAATTATTGCAACTAAATAAGGCTTTAGGAGAACCGCTAAAATATAAAAATTACCCAGAAGTATGGAATCGTTCTACGTCAAAAATAACTCCTCTTCAATATACACGAAAAATAAGAAGTTAGTGATTATGATATACTAGAAATAATTTATATATTTCTAGTATAATATGAAATATGGGTTAATTATATTTTGCATAACTACATTTTTAATAGCAAATACTTACAGTGACGGAAAGTATGTTCAAAAATTAAAATCTTGGAAAAAGTATTACCAGATGGCGGGAATAGCGTTTGTAGGAATCTCTTCTTACGCGTATATTAAGAAATTCCCCGAGAAATCGCACGGATTCATTCATAATGCAAACGGATTAATAAAGCAGCTTCCCATAGATAGTGATGCGGGAGATTTTTTATCTCCAATGCTAGACTTAACAAACAACGGATTTTTCGGAAATAATCAAGAACAAAATATGGATTATATGAACACTGGACAGCCTCAGCAGAAACGAATGATGAGATCGGGAAAGAATTCCAGCAAACGCAGCGTAAGCGAAACAAAGAAAAAATATGTGGCGTCTACCCAAGACTGGAAATGTGGAAATTGCAAAAAAAAATTACCAGCGTGGTTCGAGGTGGACCATATGGTGCGGTTAGACCGGGGTGGGTCAAACCATATAGACAATCTTGTTGCTCTGTGTCGGGACTGTCACGGAGAGAAAACGGCGCACGAAAATTTTTAAAGTTTATTTATTTTGTAATAATAACATTATAATACATAAATGAGCGACGTTGTATTTATTCCAAACAATGTTGGTTCGAAAATGTTATTTAATGGAGCGGAACAGATATACAACCACATTGATATATTATACACCGCATTTATATTTATCATAATTACAGCAATACTTTATGTTATAGTTATACAATCATCAAAGTATATTAAATCAGAGAACTTTGATCTGCTTATAGTATTCCCCCTTTTTATATTTTGGTGTATAATATACTATGTAGACCCATATAAAATATCAACAAAACACCCAAGGGCATCAATTTTAGCAAACATACTAATTTTCTTTTCTCTATTGTTACTGTTTATATTTAAGCAACAGTTTTATCACGAGGCGGTAAAAATTCGATTGGATAAAAGTGTCGAAGTTATACCGGCGCCACCACCACTCGCTGAGATAACCCCTCTCATTAAAAAATTATTTATGTGCACATTAACCATTCTCATTATATTCATAATCATAATAAGTATAGTATGGGGATTCGCGAATATGCCAGGCTTGTCGAAGATGTTTGAGTATATTTTGTTATTTTTGATAATTGTTGGTGGTGGAGGAATATCATATTTATATTTTAAAAAGAAGTATACGAAATATTCACATAAGAAGCTTTCTATACCGGAAAAACTTATATTTTACTTACCGTGCCTACTTCTCCAATTTGTAGATGAGATGAAACTGCAATATGACATAACAACCGCCCCTATGTGGATATTGTTGGCGTTAGAAGTTGTGTGCGTGAGTATATATTTCTTAATCCCGTTGTTATTTAATTATTTAACATCATATGGTTCGAAAACTTTACTAAGAGATCCAGTATATTTAAATAATAAACATACTTTAGGGACTTTTGAAAATCTCGAACAGTCTTCCAATATGAAAGGAAAGTATGCATACGAGTATGCTATTTCTGGATGGTTCTATATTAATCCACAGTCACCGGCCACTAACGAGTCATATTCCGAATACACTACCATATTTAATTATGCGAATAAACCGATTATCCAATATAATAGTATGAAGAATAATATTCGTATACAGACAGATGTTGGTAAGGGAAATATGAAAAACATCTATATATCAAAAGACGTTATCTATCAAAAGTGGAATAACTTTGTAATAAATTATGATGGGTCAAATATGGATTTTTTTATGAATGGCGAATTGGTGGGAACCGTCGCAAACGTCGCCCCATATTTGTATTATCAAGAAGTTGATGCGGGGTCAGTTAATGGGATACACGGGGGGATATGTAATATAAAGTATCACAGCAAAATACTTAGCAAATATATGATAGAAAACACATATAATATATTAAAAACATATAATATTCCTATCCTTTAGATAATTTCTTATGATAATATATATTATGAACGTTGTTCAAACAGTTTTGATAGCAATAGTATTTCTTATAATAATCTATTATGTAATTCAGTGGTTTACTACGAAATCTGTTAAGTTGTCAACAATGCAGAAGGGAACATCAACGACTACCATATCAGCAAGCAAACTTAAAAACAACAACGTCGGAAACTTTACCTATTCAATATGGTATTATATTGACGATTGGAATAGTAATTACGGTAAAAAAAAGACTCTTATGCGTGTTTCTAACAAAGATGGCGGCGCAGGGCCGTCTATGCATATTAATCTGGGAGAGACAGAAAATAATATTAACATAACAGTTAGATGTTATAATGAAAAAGGAGGCGGAGGTGGAAGCTGCCCTACCGAGTGTGAGACGTGTGGTTATATTGATCTGGAACAAAATCATTCTGGCCAGAGCACGTGTCCCGGAACGTGTTATACTAATTCGATGTGGCCAGAGGCCAATACCCCCGCGTGGAAGCTCATCACAAAATCCCGACAGGCCACCGCAGCGACCTATAAAAATAAATACGGAGAAAACATACCGGGCTCAATTACTTCAATCGAGACGGGTGCCGGGGGAATAGGGCCTTATTGTTATGGAGGAAGGGTTCAAGGCGCCATGGAGATCCTGACCAAGGCGACCGACACCAGCGCCGGCAAGGCATCGCTTACGAATATTTTTGGTGCTAGCGCAGAACAAAAGTTTATGTCTGATTCGGCTTCGGGCAACACGGCCGGAGAAATAAAGGATCTAGCGGGGATAACTTTAGGGTCACAAGTCTATGATTGCACTAGCTGCTCTTCGAGTGGTTCATCAAAAATGAGCACGTGCACAGTTTCAAATTTCCCTCTACAAAAATGGGTGAATCTAACAGTAAGTGTATATGGAAGGACTTTAGATGTATATTTAGACGGGAAATTAACCCATACTTGTGTATTACCAGGCCCCGCAAATATGAATAATCTTAATAATATTGTGATCACTCCACAGGGCGCCGGATTTGACGGATACACATCCGATCTGACGTATTACCCGACTGCAAGCAACCCACAGGAGGCATATAACATATACAAAAGTGGGTTCGGAGGGAGTTCAATGTCTAATATACTTAATAAATATAGAGTCCAAATAAGCTTTTTGGAAAATAACGAAGAGCAATGGCACGTGGATATATAGACATAATTATATAGACATAATTATTCAACAAACCCATATCTAAATTATCTTATATATATATAGATATGAGTTCCACTCTAGCAAGCTTGGGAAATGACACACAAGTCGAACTAAGTAAATTCTCCTCTACTAATTATATTGACGGTGGACGTGAATTTTTAAATTCTAATAGTGCAGTTGCGAAATTTGCATTTTTATTACTCGTTGTAATATTATTTATTTTGCTTTTACGACTAGGTGCGGGGCTTATGTCTTGGTTTATGGAACCAAGTCCTACTCCTATATTAATTAAAGGCGCACACGATGCAACCGTTGGAATGACTATCGGGCAAAATCCGAACATTAGCGGAAACACTCCAATATTACGTTCGGTAAATGATCAGACTGGTCTGGAGTTTACGTGGTCTACTTGGTTATACGTCGATGGAAATAACTTTAAAACTAAACAGGCTGGCCGTGCGAAGTATAAGCACATCTTCCATAAGGGAAATTATAATTTCGATGAGAAAACTGGACTAAACACCCCCAACAACGCACCGGGATTGTATTTATCGTCTTCTACAAATAGCCTTCTCGTTCTTATGAACACATACGATACTCCGACGTATTCGTCGAGAAAGAACAAACAAAACGGACTCGGTCCTAATTCCGCCATACCAGAGTCTATTGTAATAAACGATTTACCTCTTGATAAATGGGTTAATGTTATTATCCGCATAAGCAATCAAAATCAGTTAGACGTATATATTAACGGGTCTCTTGTAAAACGCGAATTATTGAAAGGAATACCTCGCCAGAATTACGGAGATGTATTTGTGACAAGAAATGGAGGATTTACAGGATTCATATCGGAATTGCGTTACTTTAATAGCGGAATCGGGACAAATAAAATCCAAGAAATTGTTGACAACGGTCCAAATATGAAGCTTCTTCAGGATAATACGATGATGGACTCGGCTCCGCGTTATCTATCAACCAGATGGTTTTTCAGTGGGATTAAAGATGGTTATAATCCATAATGTCTTCATATAGAATAAAATAATTATAAAATAATTATAAAATAATTATATAATATATTAAATGTCCCCGCAATATTTTATAAACCAAACAGATGTGTCGTCGGCATTGCTTCCAAATAATTCTTTGGGGCATTACTGTAGAACTAATCTTGACAATAATTCTATTAATAAGCAGGATGGTATGGATGGTTCGAATGTATATATTAGCAACAATAATTTTTATGTATTATATGAATCGAGTTCTAAGTGGATTCTATATGATAATATTTCCGCGGCCACCGTCGCATCTACAAAAATACGCGCCGACCCCACAAATATAGATTGGTATTTGGGCGAGGTCAATATTGGGAAAATAGTTATAAATGGGGCATATCCCGCTTTTCCTAGGATAGGGGGCCGTCTAAGATTACAGTGCATACGATGCCCCATAGAAGAAGGGCCGTGCAATAATTTTACATATGAGGATTTGTCCGCCCGCAGAAAAGCGCATATATTCGCAAATAAAAACCATAATATTTCGAGTAAACTTTCGGTAGCCGCCCAAATACAGAATAGACGAATAAATCGTGGGTGGGGGCTCAAGTCACAAACAGCAACAACCCAAAATGTCCGGAATTTATTTAGAAAACCTGGTACAAATATATTAATATATAAAAGTAATTCGGTGGACTCTCCCGGAAACCCTTCTGTAGACAATAGCTGCAAGAAAAGATGTTCATTATTGCATACTGCTGCTGGCGGTGCAGCGCTTTGCTATGACCCAGACGTACCATATACTAAATAATAATTTTACATATATTTTAATAAAAAATTGATTAATTATTAAAATAAAAACGATAAAACATCTAATGGCCGACGTATGTGGATATCCCGTAATGAAAAACTTAAACGAGTCTTATACAACAAAAACTGCGAGGAATATATTTAAATTTGCAATAGAATTCATAATACTTTGTATATGGTGGATATTGGTCTGTGTTGTTCTATTAAGTCTTTTCATAAAGAATTTGTTCTGTTATCTTCCAATCATAAATGATATATGTTTGGTTACATATATCTGTGTAATTAAATCTGTTAGTGCACTACTTGATATAATCCAGAATGCATACCCGACGCATAGTAGACGAATCGTTATAAACGACCGCTGCACAGGAACACCATATCTGGAAAGACATTATCTATTTCTACGGGACCGTCAAAAATTTCCGTTCAATGTATTTCTACATAAATTTATAACCGGTGACACGGACGACATTCACGACCACCCGTGGGGATTCTTTCATATTATCCTCTCTGGGGGTTATTGGGAATATATTACAATAAACGCTGATAGCGAAACGCTGGACCAGGGAATTAAAAAGGTATGGAGGCACCCAGGGTATTTCAATATAGTTGGTCCTGAGTATAAACACAAGATTGTTCTAGGAAATGAAAGACCGTGGACACTGTTTATTCCATTTAAAAAAATAAATATGTGGGGGTTTTGGGTTCCGATGATTTGGCGCGAAGGAGCCGGAAGCCAAGAGGGGTCGATTAAAAACGATGATAATCTGACTAGCAATAAATGGAAAAAAATAAACTATAATGTATACCTAGAGAGAAGGGGGGAGACTAAATAAATATTATTTATTATAAAAATTATGTACCAATGTATCATTTGCGTCGTTACTAACCTCTCCTGTTAGAACTGCATTCTCGTACATTGAACGCAGCACATCTGGAGGAGCGTCGCTTCCCGTTTTAAGCAAGTTTCTTTTACGAAGATAGTTTTTTACCTCTAAAATAGATTTTTTTTTCAATCTGCTGCATTCCGCCGAAACCCTTTTTCGCGTATCACTATTTTTAATTAATATGGACATTACCTTGCTCGTTTTATTTTTACCAAGTTTATATTTTGTAGTTCTAATTCTATGTTGTGTTTTTTGTCCAGAGCTCCCATCTCCTTCCGTGTCTACTGCGTTTGGAGCTACTGCGTTTGGAGCTACTGCGTTTGGAGCTACTGCCGCCTTCATCTCTGTGTCCGTTTTCGTATTTTTTACGATGTTGTGTTTAAAGTTGTTTTTCACTTGTTCGAGCGTTTTCTCGCGAATATTTAACTCCACTCGCTGCTTCTGCATTACTTGTTGTTTTTCTTCTGTCGGACGTCCTCGTATAAACTCACGATATGTCGGCAAAGAACCATTTTTTAAACAACCATATGTTGGTCCACCCGTATTTTTTAATGTAGTTCGTGACTGCGGGAGTCTCATCGTCGGGGTTTCCATCATTTCCTTAGGGAGCTCCATAGCTATTTTAACTTCTGGGATACTAGTGGAAAGGGTTGATTTGGGTTGTGATGTATTCTGGTGGTGTTTTTTTTTAGTAGATTTTTTTTTAGAAGATGAAAGATTTTGCAAGAAACTTAAAGATTTATCGAATTCCTTTTCAAAATTATCCACACCACCCCTCGTGTTATCGGAAGATTTATTTGGTGTTTCTTCTGTCTTTTTTTGAAAATCCTTTATTTTAGTTAATAATTGTTTTCGTAATGCACCGGTGTTTGTTATTTTGCTTTTCCGGAGACTCTCTTTTTTTTTCTGTGTTTTACCATTCTTTTGTTTTTTTGAAATAGACATAAACTTTGGGTCCAGCTGGATCATCTTTTTTGACATTTATATTATAGTTAAATAATTATACTACATTTTAAACATATATCGAATTAAACGTGCAATAAAATAAACGTGCAATAAAATAAACGTGCAATAAAATAAACGTGCAATAAAATTCTAGACGCAACTATAAATTGCTAAATAACCTGGGAACGCAACACATATAAGTATTACAGATATTATTAGATATTATATGATTGCGTATATGCACGCGTTTATATTTTAATAATGATATAAAGATAAATTGAAGTAAATAATAACGATAATGCTTAACAAAAACACAATGTCTGTAAACGATTCTGAAAAAGAGATTGATTACGAGAAATATAATGAAGAAGCGTGGACGATTATAAACTCATATTTTCACGGAAAACATTTGAAGCAGTTGGTTAGGCACCAAGTAGAGTCATACAACGACTTCGTGAATTACCAAATCCCGCGAACGATTAATATGTTTAACAATGTAGTTATTCACTCTGATCAGGACTATGTCCCAGAACTGGATAAATACAAGCTGGAAATGTTTGTTACTTTTGCGAATTTTAGCATTCACCGCCCCCAGATCCACGAGAACAATGGTGCGACGAAGTTGATGTTTCCGAATGAGGCGCGCCTTAGAAACTTTACGTATGCCGCCACGATGACATTGGATATTAATGTAAAATATATCGTTCGCAGTGGCGTAGCACTAGAAGTGGAGCACACATTTTACAAAACTCTTCCAAAAATCCATATTGGAAAGCTGCCAATTATGCTTAAATCCGCAATTTGTGTATTAGAACAATATAAACATATTCCGGCGCATACTAGCGGAGAGTGCGCGATGGATGTTGGCGGATATTTCATTATTAATGGCTCTGAGAAGACGTGTCTTGCACAGGAGAGGGCGGCGGAAAATCGTGTTCAATGTTTCAATATTACCAAAAATAATAGCAAGTGGTCTTGGTTTGCCGAGATTAAGTCTATTCCTGATACAAAGTGCATTTCTCCAAAGCAAATCGTGATGTTTATTGCCACAAAGACCACCGGCTTTGGAAACGGATTGTTTGTTCAGATTCCCCGAATCAAGGTTCCGATTCCGCTGTTTGTTGTATTTCGCGCGCTCGGAATTATCCCGGATAAAGAAATCTGTGCACACATTGTTCTCGACGCGGATAGCGAAAACACAAAGGAGATGCTATTTGCTCTTCGCGGATCGATTGACGACGCGCAAAAACATATGACTCAAGAAGAAGCTCGGCAGATGATTGTAAACAGCGCAATGTTCACACCATATTTAGTAGACAAGGCGACTGGTGAAAAGAAAAAATACGCTTTCACTATGGGTGTTTTGAAAACCGACTTGTTTCCACACTGCAAAACAACGGAACAGCAAATTTACTTTCTGGGCTATATGGCCAACAAACTATTGTCGTGTAAATTTGGTTGGAGAAATACCGATAACAGAGATTCATATTTGAATAAGCGTCTTGACCTAACGGGTATCCTTCTTAATAACTTGTTCCGCAATTATTTCAATAAACTTGTAAAAGATATGCAAAAACAAGTTGTTCGCGAGATTAATTATGGTTCGTGGAGGTCGAAGGAAGAGTATCTCAATATCTTGAATATGACAAATATTTATAAAATTATTAAGCCCACCACAATTGAGAACGGCCTTAAACGTGCCCTGGCCACCGGAGATTTTGCAATTCTTCATTCAAATAGCCAGAAAGCAGGAGTTGCCCAAGTAGTAAATCGCCTCACATATTTGTCTGCAGTTTGTCATATGCGGCGGGTGAATACGCCAATTGATAAAAGCGGGAAACTAATTGAACCCCGTAAACTATCCCCATCATCGTGGGGATTCTTGTGTCCGGCAGAAACACCAGAGGGTGCGGCGGTAGGCGTTGTTAAAAACCTCAGCTATATGTGTCACGTGACAATCCCGTGTGATAGTGCCCCACTATATGATTTTGTAAATCCGCACATCGTGACGTTTTCGGAGATGTCGACAGAAAAGCTATATAGCGGAATTAAGGTTTTCGTGAACGGAACTTGGCTAGGTAATGCAAAGGATCCCGTAAGCCTATACAATGGACTAAAGGAGAAAAAATATAAAGGTATCATTAACATTTATACGTCAATCGTATTTAATATTCAAAATAAAGAAATCCGGGTTTGCAACGATGCGGGAAGATTAACCCGTCCGGTTCTTCGCGTAGTCGACTCAAAGCTCCTTATAACTAAAAAGCATATTGATATGCTAAAGAACAATGAGTTGTGCTGGGATGACTTACTAACAGATTGTCGCAACGATACATCTGTAATTGAATACGTTGATGCATCGGAACAGGACTCAAGTATGATTGCGATGAAACCAAATGTCCTTATCGGAAAAAACAAAAATAATAATTATATTTATAAATATACACATTGCGAAATTCATCCGAGCACCATCCTCGGGATTCTCGCGTCGTGCATTCCATTTCCAGAGCACAATCAGTCCCCGAGAAATACATACCAGTGTGCTATGGGAAAGCAAGCAATGGGAATGTATGCGACCAACTTTGATTCTCGGATGGATAAGACTGCTTATATCTTAAGCTATCCGACACGTCCACTCGTAGACACGCGGCTAATGAATATGATTGGACTGAATAAAACGCCTTCCGGCACTCAAGTAATCGTTGCAATTATGACACATACCGGATATAATCAGGAGGATTCCATCTTGTTTAACAAGGACTCAATCGATCGCGGATTGTTTCAGGCCACAATTTATCACACCGAGAAGGATGAGGATAAAAAGATTCACGGCGACCAGGAGATACGCGGGCGTCCGGACCCGTCTAAAACAAGTGGTATGAAATTTGGAAATTATGATAAAATAAACGAAGATGGTGTTGTAGAAGAGAATACCTTGTTGGAAAACCGTGATATTATTATCGCAAAGGTGTTGCCGATTAAGGAGGCTCGCGGAGATCACACCCAGACAACAAAATATAGAGATCAGAGCAGAATGTTTAGAACTCGGGAGGAAGCATATGTAGACAAAAATTTTATTGGAAGGAACGGTGACGGATATCCTTGTTGTAAGGTTAGAATTCGTAATTTGCGTAAGCCGGTGATTGGCGATAAATTTAGTAGCCGACACGGACAAAAGGGAACTATAGGAAATATTATACCGGGGTGTGATATGCCTTTTACCGAAGACGGATTGCGTCCAGATATTATCATCAATCCTCACGCTATTCCTTCGAGAATGACAATTGCGCAACTAAAGGAAACAATTATGGGAAAGATCCTTCTTGAGTTGGGATTATTTGGAGATGGGACAAGCTTTGGAGAGTTTGATATTAAAGACATTTGTAAAAAGATGAGGTCTGTAGGATACAGCCAAACAGGAGACGAAATAATGTATAACGGTCTTACTGGCGAACAGATCGAATCGAGCATCTTTATTGGTCCTGTATTTTATCAGAGACTTAAGCATATGGTTGAAGACAAGAGGCACAGTCGTAGCATCGGACCGATGGTGAATCTAACTAGACAGCCCGCGGAGGGTAGGTCTCGGGACGGCGGTCTACGCTATGGCGAAATGGAAAGGGATTGTATGTGCTCGCACGGTGCCGCAAGATTTAATAAAGGACGCATTTACGATGCTTCCGACGCATTTAGCGTTCACGTTTGCAAGGCGTGTGGATTGATTGCATCATATAACGACAAAATGCACATTCACCATTGTAAAACGTGTGACAACCGAACCGATTTTAATTATGTCGAGTTGCCATACTCTTGCAAACTAATGTTCCAGGAACTTATAACGATGAACATCGCACCACGCATTATTACATAATCGTCTTCTAATATAATGTAATGATAATGAGAAATATTTTTTTATTTATTATATATATATAAATGTTGGGCGATATTTTTAAGCTAGGAGGAGGAATACACGGCGTCCAGCCAAAATTAATCGGAGGTGGAGCGGGAGCAAATGGTAGTTCTGGGATGGATGGCGCAAGCACCCGAGGTCTCGCGCGCAAAGTCTTACGAATAGGATTTGGGAGATTTAACCAAGATCTTGGAGTTGTTGTAAAAAAGGTGATTACGCCCTTTAGACAAGCGTATAATGCGGGAGACCCAAATGGATATATTAATCAGAGTTCCACTGGAGGAGAATCGAATCACCTTAATAGTGCGGGACTTTCGTCATCGCTGCGTGTTTATGCGAGAGCAAGTGGAGTAAAATCCAGCGGGAACGCCACCTTCGCAGGAAACCCTAAATTTGTATATGCGGGTGATGATTACGTCCGTTTCAAAAAACTAGCGGCGATCAATAAAACCTATAATGATAAAAGCTTCGGAGGCGACGAATCCAACGCATCTTTCACGTCATTAATGGCAAATTATTAAGTATATATATAAATAATAATAGTTATATATATAAATGCCCCTCGATATCATTCCGATTTATACATTACCTTATTTCGTAGGACCAGCGAGTTATCCTATAAAGCAGACGACAATTAATGGACTAACCTCTGTCGTAAATGGCTCCCCGTTTAAACCTGATACGATGACTCAGGGAAGTGCATTTAGTAACTCTAGGTTAATATATAAAAAAACCCAGGATATTCATCGGGATTCGACCATTTTAAAGTTTTCTAAAACAACAGGAACGAAGCTCTCTGCATATTCTCTTAATAAATCAACACCGTCTTCCTCTTCACAGCATATACAATCCATGAGAGCCCGAGCTGTAGGAAAAAGTTCTATTATAACAATCGACAATACAACGATGGGATATAAGAATTATGATAAAAACTATGTTAAGTCTGCTATATCAAGAACTCGGGGAGGAGGGTCAGTTGCGCCAAAAAAGAAGGGTGCTGTGCGTAACTAAATGTTGGAAGTTCTATCTTTCATTAGTTGTTACTCGCAATAATATATAAAACATTAGCAGCCCAGTGGCGGCATAATAAAGGTGAATAATAGGGTCATCAGGCATAGAGAATTCGTGGTGAAAGGATGGAGTTCTATTTTGAAATCCCTCTTGCTTGTTTATTTCGTATTCAGCATCATACGCCTTTGCTTTAAGTTCATCAGACTTGGTCAAATACCCCTTTTTATGTATATTCGTACAGACAGAAGATGTTCCAGGGCTGCAGTGTTTCATCTTAACTTCTGTACAATCCGGAGTACCGAACGAAAACATATTTTCAAAAATCGTCGCGAGTCCCGAAATATCTTTTGATATTCCGGCTTTCAGACCGCAGTCCCGTGGGTTTTTCTTCGTTCCACAACTGGGCTTTGTATTTACAAAATAAGAAAGATCTACTTTTCTTTTAGTTACAGTGTCTTTACACTGACCTTTTGTTTTAACTATATCAACAATTCCGATTGGGTCTTTCCCACATACTGCGATAACGTCATCTCGCACTCCCTTTGGGAGTGCCCAGCTCGGTCCTTTTGATAAACAATTCTGATAGCCAACTGCTACATCTATGGTTCCGCCAACCGATTTTTCGTCACCTTTAGTTGTTGCACCTGCTTCTCCTGGACTCTTTATTATGTCGGATATTTTATATTCGCATTCTGGCATTCTATATATTAGAAATATATTAATAGTTCACAATCAACTTTTTTTTTTTGATATTTTTGGAATTACTACACTGTTGCAATTACCTAGACAGGTTTTGAGTGTGTCGTGCGTGTGTTTTACCGAACCAGATGGATCATCGGAGAGATACTTCAAGTCATCGGTTGAACGTTCTATAATATCTGTTAATCTATTCAATAAATCTGTGTTATTGTCTGT
>Ga0115004_10000406_pt1 | contig 32572 bp, 17 predicted proteins | sample ArcticOcean_MG_C_10_FD_88737 | JGI IMG/M metagenome (GOLD analysis project Ga0115004, IMG submission 88737) | Marine microbial communities from western Arctic Ocean - ArcticOcean_MG_CB11_90 | ecosystem: Environmental > Aquatic > Marine > Oceanic | place: Arctic Ocean: Canada Basin | collected... | reverse complement strand
CAAGTGCTATACCAAGTGCTATACCAAGTGCTATACCAAGTGCTATACCAAGTGCTATACCAAGTGCTATACCAAGTGCTATACCAAGTGCTATACCACGTAACATAACACGTAACATAACACGTTCTTCAGCAAGTGCTATACCAAGTGCTATACCACGTAACATATCAGGGTCTTCAGTAAGTGTTATATCATGTAATATATCACGTTCTATATCAGCACTTATTAAAGGAGCGCCACCCGAGTGTTTAACTTGATTGCAAAACTTTTTAAAAAGTTTAATATCACTAGAGTCAGACTTCACACTGGTACAGTTTAATAAGTTTCAGTTAAAATGTGTTAGTGGTTCTAGTTCTTTACTAAAAGCACTGAAGGCCTTAGCGAAAAAATTGGTGTGTACGTCGTTAATTGTTTTGTTAGTTTGACTGTTCATGGAATAATCAACAAAAGTTTTAAAGCTCCTATTGTTAACCGACGAAGTAAAGTACGGTAAAAGCGAGTTTAATGACTAGAAATTGTGTTGCCTGGTAGACCCATATTGGTACGTATCTTGGTTGACATAGTTTTCTGAAGTATAAATATTATTTATCTTTTCTAAAAAAAACTTATTATCAGTAATACCAGTACTAATATTATTACTGGATATTTTTGAAAATTTACCTATTTTTCGAAAGGTAGTTGGGTCATTAGCAATGGAATTACCAACGAACAAGTAGCTAATAAAATTAAGAGTTGAGGCCCCATTGTTAGATGATAGAATTACGTAAGCTGGTGTGTTTAATTGTCTGTTTTGTTTTTTTTTGGTAAAACATTTGTAGAGTATTAGTGTCAAGACAATGTAAGTTAATGTTACTATATTCAATAGAATTGCCTACGAAAGGTAAATACAAAGGACTAATACTTTAATTCAGTTCTATGTTTTTAGGGTAGAAGTACTACCACCCCCCACTAATAAGCTCTAATACCAATTACTACTTCACCAGTACCGAAACCGTCATAGTAGTCTGTTGCGTCTACAGTTTCTGAAATTATAATTGATAAAGCCCAAGAAACAGGGACCCTGATTAAGTTAGCACACTTAGATCTGCCTACTCTTCTGGTCTCCCTTTTTGGTTTAGTCCTAAAGTTACACTACCTAACTACGTGTATAAAAGTTGTAAGATAAAACGTAGTTAATGAGATAAAAAAAAATCAGAGTCAATGATTGTGGTGAAGTATTTGTATAAACCAAATTTCTTCATGGGAAAAAAAGTGTGACGCTATAAAAGGCTCCGGATAATACAACTTACCTTCTGGTAAAGTTTTTGTGTAGTATATGCTATTCTTGTCCTTAGTTTCGCCAAAGGGTATCTCTAATTTATATAAGTGGGCTTTAGCCTCAAATGGAAACTTTTTGGCAGTACTTAACGAGCATAAATTTAGTGTAGCTAAAGTGCTAGTTTTTTTTTCTTTAGCCTGATCACGCATAAAAATAGGAGATTACTTAATAAGTAAACTTAGTGCGCGTACACATGTTGGTTTAAGACAACAATAACAACATAACAAACGCTTGACTAGGTTCTCGGCCACATACTTGGGTTTAATAGTAAAACTCGTGGTTACGATAATTAACTAATTATATTGTTGGTAGACCCTACTTTTACTGGTTTAACAGTTGTTTGCGTTTATTGATGTGATAAATTGTCATACACTAACTTTTAACTCTTAACTTGTTTAGTATAATAAAGCACTACAACATGAATTTAAACATAACGTAAATTCATTTTGCTCATGCGTAGTCTTGCTCCTTTCATAATTTAGTAGCAGGTGATGTACGTCTAGCATTCTACTAACTTAACTAGCGTGCATATCTTCTGGTGCCCACATTAATCTTTCGAACTGACATGCACTCCTTCCCACTAAAATGAGGTCTCCAGCATAGGTAAGTAACTTAATGGAATTTAGTAACATTAACAGTATCAAAAAATGTACTCTGCTGAGGAAAGACATTATTTAGCGTCGGAGAATAGCAACGCTCAGCCCCCGATTATAACAGCTGTATAGTGTAACACTTAAACTTAAAGTTGTAATAACAGTCATTAACAAAAAAAATTTAGGGTACAGGTAACATGTTACTTTGAATATACAAACTTAATTTGCGAGTTAAGAGGTGCCATTAATGTAACCTTCCTAAAGGTGCGCTATAAACAAGGTATTAAAAGATCCCACTTTTAGTAAATTTGCCTGTGTGCTATAAAATTATTTAGCAACGAGTTTCTAGTATTTACCTATTAAAAAAAATAATTCTTTATAAAGTTGGGAGCGATATAAATCACAAAATATATAAAACAGTGGTTTTACCGCGCTTATAACTGTTACTAATCAAATTTCCTTAATTTTAAAATTTAGTCTGTCAAAACTGTCAGCACCGTCAGCACCGTCAGCACTAGCAAAGTTAACAAAAATATCAAGGGTGTCAAGGGTATCAAGGGTGTCAAGGGTATCAAGGGTGTCAAGGGTGCCAAAACTGTAGACACTGTCAGCAATACGCCTAGCTCATTAATCATATACATCTCTTGATTTTCGAGCACCCACGTGGTTCTGCAGCAGTATGTTCATGAAACATATGTGGAAAAATTAGAATGGACTAGTAATACATTGTTTAGTGCTTCAGCTTTAGGTTGTAAGATGCCCGGTAGTAAAATCAACTGAAGAACCTGTTGTATCAGAGTAATTTTATTTATTAGTAAAATAAACAATTGTTATATGGAAGTGTTGTAGTATGCGAATAGTTCACACTAAAATCTAAAAACTTGTGAGTGGTTTAGGTGTTCCCATTGTACTTTTACTGAATTAAAAACTATAGAAATCTACTACCAGTTTAGTAAATTTAAAAAAGCAAACACTTTTAAATTTTTAGGTAATAGTGCCAGGTCACAGTAATTAACTTGACTAGTAGTAGTACCAGCATTTGCTGTAGTTAAAACGTCACCTACTGTGTCTAAGTAGTCTACACTTATTAAATAGTATAGACTTGACGACGTGCTGCCTAATATTGTAAACAGTAACAAAGTACAAATAAAATAATTTAATGTGTTACCTGAGCCACTTCCAGCGTTCATAAATTTAAGAGAGTTACTTCGTAGTTGTTTTTCCAAAAAAACATCATCAAACGAATAGGGGAACTTTAACTTAACCCTATTACGGTACTTAGGCTTAACTTGACCAAGGTGTTTAAAATTTATCATTTATTATAAGTAAATGGGTTTTTAGTTACTTAAGTTTTTTACTATTAAAATAGTAATCCTCCTTATAAGAGCAGTTTACACCGTAAATTTCAAATAAGACCAGGTATATAACGTAAAAAGCTAACCCAAACCGAGCAGTCAGCTCAACCGTGTAGAATAAAAAATAAAATAATTTACCTCAAACTAAAAAGTACATGTAAAATATATCACTAAAAAAGTCGTTCTCATCCTCAAGGAGAAAAGACCTATCATCCTGGTTGTCTAAAGTAAAAAATATAGTCCCATGTATAGATAAAAATAACTCTTGTGTGTACTCATCGTCGTCAAAGTCACCAATAAATACATAGTAAAAGTCTAAACAGTCGTCTAGTATGTCATAAACGTTTAATCTTAAAAGTAAAGAGTAAAAACGTAAGATCATAGAAAATAAGGCAAGGAAGTCACCTTTAAACTGCGTAAGTATAAACATTGTTGAACGTGACCCTGTTGACGAAGCTTCTAAAAAAGAAAAATAGTGTATAGAATGTTTATAAAAAAAATATAGTAAAACGCAAGTAAAGAAATAAAAAAGTGAGTTGTCTACGTATTCAATTAACTCTTCTTTATCGTCGTCAAAAGACATAATAGTCATAGCTCAGTAAAAAATAAAGAAAACGGCAGACTGTAAAACTGACTCGAATTGAATTCTTGACTCTTTCGAGATAGAGAAAGAGTACATATACACACGGGAAAGCTGACTTCAAGTGAACTTAGATCACCTTAAGGACATGGTCGTATAAAAAAAATATATAATAAACAAAGTAAAAAAAAAAAACATAAATAATGAAAGTACGTTCTCATTAAAATTGTGATTTAAGTTACTTAAATAAGAATCAAAACAAGAAGACGCTGTAAATAGTAAGGAGTTGTTAAAGTAATAAAGATAAAAGTAGTCACTAAATGAGACGATTAACTCGGGGGAGAAAAGTATGATTATACTAAATATATCCTGGTACATTGAAGAAAATAGCGGCAGTACTGGTAAGTAACAAAGACTAAAGGAAAGGTACAAATCGTTTACAAATGAATTGTATAGGACTGACACGCTTACGTTGTGTGTGTTTAAACTTAATAAAGTAATATCTAATAGAGATAGCTTAGATGTATAGTCCAAAATAAAATGCTGACTTACAAATGACGAATTATAAATAAAAGAAATTAGCGAGTAATCACTGAATGCTATGTTAGAGACTTTTTCTCAGTTAAGTGAGTCGACTAACCATGTTTGGTCAGTGTGCTTGTAGGTTTGTACTCAATTAGTTTCCGTGTAATTATAAAAGTTACGCATAAAAATAACATATATATTAAAGACTTCCGTGTTAATACACTTTTTACTGAAGGGCTACCTAATAGAAAATCCAAACTTGAAAACCCATAACACCAGTAAAAGTCACGATTGTATCGAACTTGTGTAAGACTTTTAGGTTACATTCAGCATGGGAAGTTTTACCAACCCTATACAAAATTGAACGCTTCCGGGAATTACCGGCAACGCTAATTTTACCTTTTAATTTGACTTTAAAGCCCTTCGCACCTAGTTCGTTAAACATAAAACGGAAGTAATTGTTAAACAAGTACCTCAAGAAACGGAAGATAAAACGTGTTTTTCAGAAGGAAATACGTTGTATTATGGCTTTTAACCAAGTGGATAACATTTTAGAATCCTGTAAATTAAAACTCATATGAAGTATATGGAAAGCCTCTTCGAGAAAAAATCTATGACCTAAACGGCGCTCGTAGTAAGAAAATCTAGGTAACCACAACTTGTAAAAAGTACTATAGTGTTCGTTTATTGACTGGTTCATGAATGAGTAGACTTGTATTAAAGACTTTTTACCAGAATAATGCTCTATGAAACGTGTTAAGGTGTTATAAACTCAAGGCGTTGCGTTTTCACGGAAGAAAGAACTGAACTTAGACGAAAAAAATAACTTACTAAAGTTTAGTCGAAAACTTGAAAAATTAGGTAGTATATTTGTCTCAAGGTTCTTAGTTAGCTCTCTAGATCCACTGTGATAATTAAAAAAATAAAATAGCTTTCAAAAAAACTTATAGTTCTGCGTGGTATGAACATTTAGCAATATAAATTTTTTGAAAAACGGGGAAAAGTTTTTTTTAGAAAGGGTAGTGTGTTTACTAAGTGCTAAATTTCGCAGATTTTTATGTTTACTAGAGGGGTTGATAAATATGTAACTATGTTGTAGTTTAGAGTATTTACTATACAGCGCGCTACTGTCGAATGAGCAAGTTATACTGTTTCAAAAAGAAATTGCGAAACGCTTTTTGCGTAGTCTATGCCTGTTATCCCAGCTTTTCCTAAGTCTTTTCTTTCTTAAAAAGAATTTGACTTTATTAAAGAGTCTTTTAAGACGTCGTTTGTTTATGTAACGTAATACTTTGTATTTAAGCTTACCAAATTTAAGTAACGACCCTATCCTAAAGAATCTACGCAGTTTAGCTAAGGTTACTATTACCAAATTTAATCTTTTAGCTTTTAATATATTAACACCTTTGTTGATAAGACGTCACTTAAGAAAATTTTTTGATACCTGATTACTAATTACTAGCTTGGTTGAAAAGTAATTAGAAATAACTGGTTTAGTTGGGCTAAAAAGAATGTTTTTATAACCCTTAGCGTCTTTGACAGTGAAAAAGTAGTTACCAGCCTTTAAGAAATTAAGCTGCGAGTTTCAGTTTAAACCGGTAACTTTTTGATTTAGAAAAGAGTTTAATATTCTTATAAAAAGCCTTAATAACGACAAAGTTTTTAGCCCTAAAACGATATTCGCGCTTACTAGTGACTTAAATACATTGTTTACTGCTAATTGTTTAGTATAGAGTGCTCAAGCTTTTCTATAAAAAATGTCGTTAGTCTGCGAGAAAAAAGTATCAAACCTTATATGTGCCTTACTTAATAAACAATTATGTGCTAATGCTACATAAACAAACTTAGAAACCTGCTGATTAACCGAGTCTTTAACGCTTTTAATATTTAAGACTCCTCAGTAATACTTTAACAAACTATGGCTAATCGTTGTAAGTAGTACGAGTAAATATAGACTTTTTTCGAAAAGGGGCTGATTGTAATTATTATTGGTGGAATTTATCTTGTTAGAATGGTTTGACAAAGCTATTCCTGACTCGCAACAACTGAAGTAAAACTTACTATTAGTAAATAACTTAACTCGATGAACCTTAAGGCGTTTTAGCCTACGTCTGCCTAATTTAATTTTTTTAAAAGTTGTTAAACGTTTAGAAATAATATCAAGGATAGCAGGAATCGAACCCACGCATATGATTTTGAAGACCATTGTTCTACCATTAAACTATACCCCTCTTATTGTACGCACCACCAAGCTTACAGGACTTTTACCTGCTACGGTCATGTTTCTACTTCTGAAAAGGTTAGCATTAATGTGGTAACGAGTTTGTACTTCTCTTAACAAAAAAGTACTCTTTTACGATTTACTTGTAAATAAATCAAGTACTAAACAGTAAAAGTTAGGTACGAAAGCGAAAACGCTTAAATATAGAGGCTACTAAGCTTTCGCTCACCGCTACTTACTCAAATTCAGTTGATATATGGCAAATAGTTAGTAAGATGTTTCTCTTCACTATTTTTTTTAATTTAGGTTGAGAGTCTACGTGCTTCCAACACTCATAACAACTATCGAATTTTTAATTCGTTTAAAACTTAGTACCAAGGCATCCCCTTAGTGCACGGATTCTTACTTTATTAATTATTTAACAAAAGGTATAATATTAATGCGTCTGTAAAAGTTTTACACACACCTCGGGGTAAAGCTTAACTATATATAGAGTTGGTATCAATGCAGGGTGAATATTAAGATGTGTGTAATCCAACAACAGGTTCCCCTACCATTACCTTGTTTCAACTTCGCTCAAATTACTATACTGTCTTTAATCCTCACAAGTTTCGAAAATTTACTAAAAAGACAATTAGAAGAAGCAATTTTTAGTCGTTAGGCTACGTAGTGAACCGGGGGTTTCCAATTTACAAAAAGATATAGCTTAGCAATCGACTGTACAAGAAACCCTAAGTAATGTCCAGCCAATACAACTCTTCGAGCGTGATGGGCGGTGTGTGCAAAGTTTGACAGATCATTCACTGTGACGTGCTGATTCACAATTACTAACGATTCCAACTTCATAAAGATGAGTTTCAATCTTTAATTCGAACTTTGATAGTCTTTAGAGATTTACTTTAAGTCACCCTGTAGTAACTCTTTGTATCTACCCTTGTAGCGCGTGTGAAGCCCAATATATATAGACCATAATGACTTGACTTCTCCCTAACTTCCCCAAAGTCGATTATTTTTAGTATAAGTAAAACATGACTTAAGTAAGTGTTTACAAGCCATAAACTTAATCATAAAAATTTTGTTAATCAGCCCTGAAGTAGATTTAGTGCCATAAAAAAATACTATGTTTTTAAGCTGCTGAAGAGGCAGTAGGTTGTTTAGTCTCTTTAAAAACTATAATTATTTTAAACTTATGTTTAGGGTTTCGTTCGTTATGTAAGTTAATAGAAAATTTTACAACACGAGCTGACGACAGCCATGCAGTACCAATTAGTACCTCTTTTGTTGTAGACCGTTGAATCATACATAAAAGTACTCACCACATTGGTAAGATTAGACGCGGATTATCGAATTAATCCACACACTCCACCGTTCAAACAAACTCCCGCCAATCTATTTAAGTTTAGCCTTTGCAGCCTTACTCCCCAAGCGAGACATTTAAGCGTTAACTTATACACAAGATATCATAATCTCCTACATATAATGTCCATGAATTCACGGTATAAACTACTAGGGTCTCCAATCCTATTCGATACTTATACTTAAATGGTTCAACGTCAGATTATAATAGCAGACTGCCGAGGCCTTCGAGGACCCCTAATAATCTCAAAATATTTCATCCCTAGATTATAGGTACCATCGACTTCTTATAATCTCGAGCACTAAGGTTTTATAGCTACTTTAATTAGTATTTTAGTTTATACTATAACTTCTTAGGCAATCTAGCCATACTTTACGCTCAGTAAAGGCCAATAACGCTCCCCCGTTTAGGTATTACCGCAGCTGCTGGCACCTCCTTAGCCCGGGGTTCTAACTAAATTGTTCAATTTACTTTGAAGCGGACAAACTTTACAACTCTCATAGCCTTCATGACTTATATAGTAATAAGCCTTATCATTTTACGCGAAATGCTGGTTCAAACTTTCGTTCATTGACCAATATTCTCCACTGCTGCCAACGGTGGGATGTTTTTCAGCTCCCATGTGACTGGACGATCTCACAACCCAGCTAGAGATAGTCAGCTTACTCAAAATTACGACGGTAAAAACTTCTCCCAACACAGATGTACCAAAAAGCGACTTCGACTAACTACGTCTTTGTCTTTCGCAGATACGTGGTAAACGCAACTTTATTAAAAAATTAAAAGTTTACAGTATTAATCCACTAACAAATACTAAAAATTTGCCCCTAATTAGCTTTTGCACTGTAATTAGATAATAAATAAGTTCCTTCTATATGCAAAAAGTATTGCATATATTAGGCGTTGAATCAAACCCAATTAACTTCTATATTGTATTTCCTTAAACTCAGTGAGTATCTATAACATCATAGGAACTTACTGTTTAGTAAAATTACTATACCATTAGCGGTACATACCTTTCTTTGTGATTCTGCTTATACTATCAAAGTATACTTTTTGACAACAAAAAATGTATTACTCACCCTTACGCTACTTAAATTTACTTTTTCAAATGCTAATGGCATTACCTAAATTTACGTTCAACTCGCATGTGTCAAGACACTACGCACGCGTTCACTCCGAGCCATAGTCAAACTCATAATAAATAATATATTTAGAATCCCTAATAGTAGTGTGAGATCAGGTTATGACACTACAACTAGGTTAGACTTATTGTCTGATATATTATAGAAAATGATTAATCATAGGTAGTAAACAGTTTTATAACACGTAAACTTGTGCCAGCACAGGTTAGTTAAGTAATAGCGCTCTAATCTAATACACTGTTATACGCGTGAACTCTTTTAGAAATTTTACGTTTCAACCTACCTTTTTTCTTTATTTTAACTTTACCCAAAATCTTGTTGTTTATAAAATTAACGTAGTGGAAGTACACGTTAATGTTGTTTTGCTTCTCGTTCACAATTTCGTTAGTAAAGGGGTGCTGGTAAAAAGAGTTAGTATTGGAAAGTATTGTATTTAATATGTCTTTTAAAAACTTTGGGGTTTTCGTGACGGTAAGATATGATACTTCAACTTCTAAATGTATAAATAATCTACGTAAGTAAACAGCGGACATTATATATGAGCTTTTACTTCGCAAAAACGCTTTTTTTAGCGAAAAGTGTTTGGATACAATACCTAAAGAGTTGTTGAATATACAATCTTTGTTTGAGTTCAGATAAAAATAGGGGAAAAATCTATTCCTCTTAAAAGCTAAGTATAACGCGTAGTTGTTCCCATAGTAGGTAGTGTTCTGTTTATTAACTAACAACGGACTCCCCCTATAAAACATGGAAGCAAAGCAAACATAGTGCTTCGCGAAGTTAAGTTTATTTAGTAACGAATACAAGACACTCCTATTATATTTGTACTTAACATACCTATAAACAACGTTTTCGTTTTTAACCATTAATCTTCAAAGGGGTTTTGTTAATATGCCATTATTTGGTAGGCTTTTCTTTAATTCTCTTTTACTAGCTATTGCTGCACATGCCAACTTAGCCAGCTTAGAAAAAGATAAATTGCCAATTATGCCAATACGCTTTATTACAGGTTTCTTTTTATACTTTTTCTTAAAAGCTTTTCTATACATTATGAAAAAGATTGGATTCGAACCAACGCGAGTTACCTAACAGAGTTACAGTCTGCCGCCTTCGACCACTCAGCCACTTCCTCTAATGTTATTTCAGTCATAGTCCCTCATATAGAGCTGCATACAGTGCGCGTAGTATATTTATACCTATATGAAGGCTCAAACAATGGATTGCAGTTTTAGCGAACTGCATGAGCATTTAAGCGCATACCACTTTACTGATGTTAACTACCAGACCTTACTAAAGCTTGTGTTATTACTATTTTCTCCTAAAATTCCCATGATATGTCTTCAATAAGTACCACTCAATCAAAAGTAAAAGTAACTTAAACTGCACTAGACCCCGCATGAACAAAACTTAAATGTAACCCAGACCTCACCATTTTATGGACTACATATGTTGTCAACGAGCACGAAACCACAAAGCGGCACAAGTCATATGTACCGAAACTCTTTTAATGTGTTTTACTTAACCAGCATGCAGTGACAACGTTAAAACAGCCTTAACTTAGTCATTAAATTTTTTTAAACTGCTAATTTAAACTTTAAATTCAGTTTGTAGTACTTAGATTATTACATTAAACAAGTTAAAAGTTAGTGTATAGTAAACCACTGTATCAATAAACACTAGACACGAGCGCCAGTTAAACTAGTAAAAGGAGAGCCTGACAACAACACTATTAGTTAAGGATGAAAACCTAGTCAAGCATTTGTTATACTATTGTTGTTACCTTAAGCCAACATGTGCACGTGCACTAGGCATACTTACTAAGTAAGCTTCTACTTTCCTGTATGATTAGGCTAAAGAAAAAAATACAAGCAAATGCAATGTAAAGTACTTACTATAAGCTACTACGAACTAATAATTCGCATGTCCACGACGTGAAATAATAACTAGATTAGGCACAGTATACTCTTTTTTTAAAGATGAACACTATTATTTTTTCTTTCCGGTATAATTTTAATTACAGTGAAATGTAAGCAGTGTTATCATATGTATGCGGTACTTAGTTAAGTTAATATGTTTATTTACTCCAACTTATATAACCTTTTTGAGAAGATTAAAATAACCTTTGCCAAGGTGTAGTAAAAAGTTGAACCTGAACCTAAGTTAATAGTGTGTAGGTGTTGTGTACTAAGTCTAGTAAGGAAACTTTGTACAAAGCCAAAAACTAAACAGCATATAGTATTGAAATAACTGGAATAACCAACAATCAGATAATCAATGACATTTTGAGAAGCTATTAACCAACTCCCGTTAGATTGTAATTACACGCTAGTAACCTTATACTCATTTAGCACTGCGAACGTTTACCCTTTTTACACTCTAATAAACTCTCTTTTTGACGCGCTTAATTATTTATGTGTGTTACTTAACTACTTTTTAATATACTGCGAATTAACTCTTGATACACAAGCAAGCACTAATATTAAAGATGCTCTGATAACCGCAATAAAGTTCCTAACCTGCGTAACCTTACTTATTTTTGCTAGGGGCGGTATACCTAGGTTCCGTTTTGACTACTTAACAAAGCTAGGTTGAATTAGGTTTTTAAGTTTAGTATTGTTGTCACTCCTAATTGAAGTTTTATTACTGTTAATGTTTTAGTTCACACTAAACTAGTTCCTAAAACGCTTTACTACTAATACAGTTAGTAAATACATTTTAGTCGTTATATTTAAATATTGATGTTAATTTTATGTTTTAAGCTTTTTCTTTGTTTGTGTAGTTAGCTATATAGTCTTGCTACCAGAAAAAACATTTTTAGGCCTCTTCGATCATGCAATAACAGTGTTGACCCGGCCAGGCACAATTTGAGAGTTGTTTAATCTATCACGTTTCGTCTACAACGCCCTGCCTATGTGTAAAGCGTTACTTAGGTAGCTAGTAAAGCTAAGCCTATTGCCCCTTGAAGACAAGTTGACGATTAGTTAATAAGCCAATAAGGTCCTATTAGTAGTTTAGTTAGTAGTCTTGTTTTCTTTTGGAGGTTATATAATAAGCTTTTTGTATATCAGTATAAAAATTGTTTATTGGTGATGTTAATCTTTATTTTTTTTTATTTTTTTTACTAGTTTTAAGTATCGTAACTAATGTTTCAAATGCCTTACACCTCCTATTAACAGCGGAATTACTCTGAATTACACTGTATATAATAACTTTAGCAGTAGGCTTTTTGTATGACAACATTAATTTGTTGTCTTTAACATTCTTTTTCCTCGTATTATCAGCAGTAGAATTCGGTATAGGTTTAGTGATTATGCTTTTACAAAATATCTTTTTCAGGTCGCTACAACTACACGGTAGTAGTAAAAATTGAGTTAAGCATAACTTAAGGTTTATTAGTAAAATTAAAAACCTACATCTACCTTGATTGTAGGGTTTTCCATACTATTTTTTTTAGGTTAGTTAACTTTTTTACAAAAAGCAAGTGACTAGCACTGTAGCCACCATTATTTATTTGAAAAGTTCTTAGTATATATGCTATTTTTATGTTTAATTGTAGTAATTGTGTGAAAATTATGCTTAATTTAAACCCACCCCCCCTTGAAGCCTCTTTTATTTATAGTTTGTCAACCCACCTTAAATTTGTGTGTGTATCCTTTACACAGTGCAGTCTGTTATTTGTAAGTTATGGTTTTATGTCAGACTACATAAAACAAATTACCTACCTTAGGCACGCATGACGTAAATTAGTTATATTATAAACCTTAACCTGCGTTTTAGTCACGTTAAATGATAAGCGCTAAACATGAGTAAATAATGTAGAAAGTTCTATTAATGCAACATAAACTGCTGTACTGGAAATTCTACATTTGAGTTATTACAACAAAACCACTAAAAAACACACTAACACGAGCAGATACTAGTACTTAGGGTTTTTCGTAAGCAAGCAAGCATATTTTAGTTGAAAATTAGCTTAGTGAGGATTTATACTTACCCCGCCTACAATTTTTATAGCATATGCTACCTAATAACTAAACAAGTAAATACTTAACTAATTTTTATGAATTTTAGTAAAAATATTACAAACCAAGATGCACTAAACAAGTTAAGTACTTTAGAGCCCAATTTTATGTATGGTTCCCCTGTTAGAAGCCTATAGCACACACTTTCTCTCAAAAGTTTTTAGTAATATTTGCCAGAAGGCACTGCCACTAACACTTTAGCCGCATATAAATTTATATTCTTTCAAGGGTTCGTTAGCTACTACCGTTATATTAGTTAACTTTTTTGCAAAATGTGTGTAACACTAGCAGACTTAGACGTAAAAAACAAGTGACTGACATTGTAGCCACTACTATTTATTTGAGAAGTTCTTAGTATATATATACTACTTTTATGTTTAACTATAACAATCGTGTGGAAACTACGCTTAATTTAAACTCACCTCCCTTGAAGCCTCTTTTATTTATGGCTACACAATCCAGATTACCTATGTTAGGCACACACGACGTAAGTGTGTCGTTACTCCATACAATATACTTGTTACTTTAGAACCAGTTGCGTTATAAAACTTAACCTGCGTTTTAATAATGCTTAATGATAAATACTAAACATAAGCAAATAAAGTATAAAGTTCTATTAAATGCAACAGGCACTACTATACTGGAAATTCTACAACTAAGTTATTAAAGTAAAACCACCAAAAAATACACTAGTACTTAGAGTTTTTCGTAAGCAAGCAAGTATATTTTAACTAAAAACTAACTTAGTGGGGATCTACACTTACCTCGCCTACAATTTTTATGGTACACGTCACTTAGTAACTGAACAAGTAAATACTTAACTAATTTTTATGAATTTTAATAAAAATATTGTAAACTGAGATGTATTAAACAAACTAAATAATTTAGAACCCAATTTTAGTTATAACCCTCTGTTTGAGGCCAATAACACACACTTTTTCTCAAAAGTTTTTAGTAATATTTGCCTAGAAGGCACTACTACTAGCACTTTAGCTACATTAAATTTACACTCTTTCAAGGGTTCGCTAGGTGCTGCCAAAAAGTTTCCATTGGAAGTTAAAGCCCAGTCAACTAAATTAGAGATCCTCTTTGACGAAATTAAGGATGAAAGTAGCATAGACTACATAAAAACTTTACCAGACGGTAAGTTGTATTACCCAGAGCCTTTTATAGCGTCACCCTCTTTTCTTCATGAAGAAATTTGGTTTATACATATACTACACTACAATTATTGACTCTGATTTTTTTTTATCTCATTAATTACGTTTTATTTTATAACTTTTATACACGTAGTCAGATGGTGTAACCTCAGAGCTAAACCAAAAAGAGAAACTAGGGGAGTAAGTAGATCTAAGTGTGCTGACTTAATCACAGCCTGTGTCCCTGTTTCTTGGGCTTTATCAATTATAATTTCAGAAACTGTAGACGCAACAGACTACTATGACGGTTTCGGTACTGGTGAAGTAGTAATTGGTATTAGGGCTTATCAGTGGGGGTGGGAGTACTTCTACCCTAAAAACATAGACCTGAATTACAATGTTAGGCCCTCGTATTCATCTTTTATAGGTAATTCTATTAAGTATAGTAACGCTAGCTCACAGCATCTTGACGCTAATACTCTATGAAAGTTTTACCAAAAAAAAAACAAAACAGGCCAACTAAACACCCCAGCTTACGTAATTCTATCACCCAACGATGAGGCCTCAACCCTTAATTCTATTAACTTCTCAAGCGTTGGTAATTCCATTGCTAATGACCCAACTACCTTTCGAAAAATAGGTAAATTTTCAAAAATATCCAGTAATAATATTAGTACTGGTATTACTAATAGCAACTTATTATTAGAAAAGATAAATAATATTTATACTTCAGAGAACTATGTCAACCAAGATACGTACCAATATGGGTCTACTAGGCAACACAATTTCTCGTCATTAAACTCGTTTTTACCCTACTTTACTTCGTTAGTTGACAATAGGAGCTTTAAAACTTTTGTTGATTACTCCTTGAATACTCAGTCTAACAAAACAATTAACGGCGTACACACCAATTTTTTCACTAAGGCCTTTAATGCTTTTAACAAAGAACTAAAACCACTAACACATTTTAACTGAAACTTACTAAACTACACTAGTGGGAAGTCGGACTCCAATGATAGTAGTCTTTTTAAAAAGTTTTTAACTAATTTCACTAAGCTTAGTAGTTTTAACGCTACCACGGACGGTAAAAGTAGCAGTCATCCTCTATTTAATTATTATTCTAAGCACACTAAAAAGTGAATTAAAACTAGTCAACTTGATCGTTCCTTTTTTAAAAATGACTTAGTGGTGGTCGGTAAGAACAACTTTTACAGTTGAAATGTATTTAACCTCTCTAAGAATTATAGGTTTGTTGACCTAAAAGCTACTAACCTGCAGTTTTTAAGTCCAGATAAAAACACTAGACTAAATGTAACCAACAGCCTAAGCAAAACAAGTAATAATTTTAGTGAACAAACAAACACCTCGTCGTTTATATCTAACAGTCAGAAGTTGTTTACTAATCTTTATACAAATTCACACAACTCCACAATGGGTTGAGTAAGTCCTAGTCTCTTAGGGAAGACGCTATCGACTAATATAACAATGAGCGCTAATTATAATTTAGTATCATCGGCGTCAAACTCTTGAAGTACACTTAGTTATGACAAGCTAAGTAAATACTTGGACGCTGAGGTACCTGAAATATTACGTAGTAAGGAGGAACTAGCACCAGAGTACTTGTTTAAGACATACTGGGACTCTTATTTTAGGAACATATGTCTTAATAACAATTATAATCTAATCTTAGCAAACTTTAATAATATGCAAACACTGTACCTGCCTCCAGTTTCTAACTACTCAGAATACAATTTTAAAAATATACAAGCACTAGAATCTCTAGAAGATGCTATTTGGGAATCTTCACACTCCTCGCTTTCGCAGGACGAGTATAATCAAGTTAAGGCATCAGCTTTAAGCAGCTATTACTACGACACAATACAGGCAATATACAATTCGAACTCCAGGACTTTTAAGGGTTCTAAGTTTAAGTTTAAGTTTAGGATCTCTTATAGATCCTTGACTAGTCAAATACTCAGTTACTACAGCCTACCTACGCACTCTGAGTACACGTTCACCAATCCATCAAGCATAAATTTGGTTAACTTTAGTTACTTTAACAACGCCTTTTTACTTGATGGGTTAGACGACAACTATCAAAACGCTAAAAATATCAAGCTAGTACACTCTCATGGGAGTAAAAACACGATAATGCCGTCTTTTAATTTTGTACTACCTTCGTCATTTACTCAGGTATTAGATGCATTTAGACCTGATTTCGACGAGAATAACTGAAATATTACACAACAAGACTTAACAAATAATAACTATAATTTGGGCACAACTAATTCATTCAATGTGACCAACCCTATGAAGCTTAGAAGTACCGCAAAAAATTCAATAGTAACATACAACGCGATACAAAAAGTTTATAGATCTCGATTTGACGAACTAAGATCAAATGTAAACTTTACTGATTTCACTAACTCTTTTGCTGCATACCCGTTTTTACTGGATAGTAAAACACCTTATGAAAGCCTTATAAAAAAAAACAAAGAAACATTCTACAACGTTAATCACTACACTAAAAGTTTCAGTAATAACTACTCTGAACTGTTAAATGTATTCTTGTCCTTAAATACTAATTTTACAGACATACCATTTTTACTATCATTAAAAAGTGATGCATCTAGGTATTTGTGATTTGACTGACAAGCTAGATGATCTTCCATTGAAGTTCAACCGTCTTCTATAGCAAAATATTCGTTAGCTGGGTTACCCTATACCTCAAAAAAATTTGAGTACAGTACGGCCCTTGGCGATGAATTATCAGACTCTGAAAATTACTTGACTAAGATCTCAAGGGCTCGTAAAAACTACATGCCTAATTGGGCTTATTCAAGCCTTTTTTATTCAAAAATGACTAATTGATTTTTTTACAAGGACTCCTTCATTTTTTTTGACAATTTACGCACACAAAATTTTAAGTTTCTCTTAAAAGGTGCTTCTGTCTACTGAGAAAAGTGTAACGTGAGTTTTAGTATAAATTCCGCACAAAGCACGCCCTCATACTCCGGACTAAACCGATCTAATACAATTACATGAAGCCCTATAAACGGTATAGCTTCTTACTATTATGCTACGTCAATACTAACAGATATACTTTCAAAAAGAGAGTATTTGTACAGGGATTTTTACAAAAGTAAGACAAAGTCAATTGTACTGCCAAAGTTTTTAAAGGTCTCAATCAATAATAATTTACTTAACGACATTAGAGCATCTTATGCTTTTATTGACCCAACAACATACGGGTCAGAAATCAGTAGGGAACTGTTGTATCAAAACATAAACTTTCTCAGATACTCTTTTACCAGAGATTTTTTGAAAATTACTAATAACTTATCCAGTAGCACACCTATTAATTTTAACCTATTAAGCAACTACTTTGTTCATTTATTTGGTTATTCAGAGCGTTACGGGAATTTACAAGGTAACTTAGAATTGTATAAGTCTCAGTATCGCCCAATGCGTAAAGGTATTACAAACATGATACGTTTACAAGCTACTAATGCAATTGCTATGCCCACGGAGATAAGATTACATATATTAGCTTCGTCCAAAGATGTTATACACTCCTGGGCAATACCCTCAGCGGGTATTAAAATTGACTGTGTACCTGGTTTCTCTTCGCACAGAGTTGCTATTTTTTTACAACACGGTATTTTTTGGGGGCAGTGTATGGAAATATGTGGTAGGTACCACCACTGGATGCCCATAGTTGTTTATTTTATGAAGCGTGACTTATTTTTCTTGTGATGCACACACTTTATGCATTACTCAGATATTGATCAGTCATTTAACATGACTGACAGGCAAATGTCAGACTACATAAAATTAGTTTCATTTGATAAGTCTACATGAGTAAACGAGTTAAATAACTCAATTAACTAGCAAACCTAAATTATTTGTATAAATAGTTTTATGTTAAACCACACCGTAGCTTTGAGAACTAAAGACTATACTCGCCTAGACACCGCAATTATTTGTGATAATGAGGACGAGACATTACTAGTAAAAGAGCATTGCACCCGCAACTTTTTTTTAAAATTCCAGTATAATTACTTCCTAAAAGAAGCACACGATGTTAGTCAAATACTCACTAGTATTAAAGACTCTAAGTTTAAAGCGTTTTTCAAGGATTTAGACATTGACACACCATGTATTTTAAATAAAACAAGGTCCCTAAAGCGCCTCGGCGGTGCAACTCACCTAAACAAGTTATCTGCGTATTTATCACGTAGTGGTAAAAAATTAAAAGTACTTAAAGTATTATTACGTATACTCAATGTTATATCTGACACACTAAAATTAAGCTTCTTTTTAGGTGATAGTGTTGTAAGTTGGCGTAATTTGTACTTCACAACTGTAACGTATTTACACAGTAACACTTCGTTTTTTAAGTTCTCTAATATCCCATATAACTCTCTCTCATTAAACTACAAGCTTAGGAGAGATGAAATCTCAAAACCAGAGTACCTAACTACCAATGAGTTAATAACGCAAACTTTTAAGAAATTCAATTTTTTATTTTCGTTTTACATATATAAAGTAGACAAGCAAATTTACAAGAATAGTAGGGGTAAATCAGGTAAATACACGTTTGTTTGAAAGTATGTTGCACCCTATAAACGTAATCTACTTGCTTTACATTGGTTAACAAAAGAGATGCGTATCACAAGCGGAAAAACTGTTTATAGTAGAGTAACACAAGTTGTAAATAACTTTCTCTTTAATACAAACCAAACATGGATTTGGAAAATAAAAAGGTTTTCATTAAATTACACTTATTTTAATTTACGTCGTACATTAGGTGAAACTTATAGAACATCAATGAGGTAATTTATTGTTATGGTCTTCTATTATAAAAAAATGTTTACATTTAGTAAAAATACTTTTATCTTATTTAGGTGTAGAGTTACTCTACGCCAGTACGCTAGTAAGCTGTTTATTACTATTTTCTTTAACAGCCTTAATAGCACTAACGTTTATTTTGTAATATACATTATCGGGGATTTTGAAGTATATTTAGCAGTCTTGTCCTCTTTTGTGTTGTCAACTATTATTTACAATGTTATTACGGCACTTTCATTCAAAGACATTCTCCGCAGGTATGGCTTCTTAAAGAACTCTAGGAGAGACTTTTACGAGTGTGGTTTCAGGCCACAAACCCAAAGAGTTATAAAAGTATCTATACAATTTTTACTAATTTGTGTATTTTTCTTGTTATATGATATTGAATTAGTCTTTTTATTCCCGTTTGTTTCTGGCTTCTCTTTTACAGGCGTTTACGATTTACTCCTAATTATACTTTTTTTTACAATCTTATTTATGAGCTTAAATATTGATTATGAGCGTCACGCCCTCTTTTGACAAGAATAATATATAAGCTATGTTAGAAGGTAGAAATTTTAGAAAAGCTTTATGAGGTTATCATCCAATTTTTCAGAATATTGACATTATTACAAACTGAACATGAAATCTAATATCACTTTCATCATTAGTGTTTTCTTATTTAAACTTCTTTGTTAACAGGCTATTACTACCTTTTTCAAGTGTAACGTCTATATTAGGTTTTATGTTACTACTATCAATGGTTATGCAAGTCCTGTCTGGTTTCTTTTTAGGTTGGTATTACGTCCCAGAACCCGGATTAGTTATTGAACTAAGAGAGGAAATGTTTAATGACACTCGATTTGGTGCTGAAGTTTACTACATGCACGTTAGAGGTGTAGATACCCTCATGGTTTTATCTTATCTCCATATTTTAAAAAAGATTTTCTTAAAAAATTACGTAACATCCGAGTCAGACGGGTGACTGTTAGGTGGTTACGCCTTCTTTTTTTTCCATATTATCATATTTTTAGGTATCTCTCTGAGTGCAAATCACCTGAGCGACTTAACACTTACAATTGGTGCTAATATTTTTCACTCACTGTTAAACAATGCATATAAAACACACTACATTATATTTACTAATAAGCATTTAAATACTGACCAGTTAACTCGTTTTATGATTTTACATTATTTTACGCCCTTTTATTATTTCTATTTAGTTAAATTACATGTCCTTTTCTGTCACGAATCTTGAGACACCGACAGCGGAGAAACTACTTATGAGGATAGATCTGCTACATATATTTCATGATTTTACGATGCTTTTTTAAAAGAGATACAAGACGCTTGATACTGAATTCTTTACGTCTACGTATACTTCTTTTTACACCATTTTAACGGGTCTACTGTTAATTATTTTTTCTTTGAAAGATGAAACATTGCCGAACTTGACGAGATACGCTTTTACGGAGTTGCACCTCATTGGTATTTTAGACCTTATATGGGTATATTAGTTATCTCACCAACACATTACGAGGGTTTAATGTGAATGGGGTTATTTTTGGGTTTGATTGCATTTTTACCACTAGTTTATAATATGTACAACACAATGAACAGATATATAGCATGTATCCCAATGCAGAATTCTGTACTACAAACGTTTTTTTTTACTTTATTCATGATGTCTCTTTACTGCGCAAATAGTATGCTACCTTGTGGAAGATACTACTACGAGCCTGAAGGGGGTTATGTTGGTAACCCTTGAGTAAAATTCTCATTCCAATATATGTATTTATACTTGGGTTGAATTGTTCACCACCTTGATCTTATTGACCACTATGTTTTTAGTTTTAGCCAAAACCTTGTACGGAAAATTAAGTCAGCTAAATTAAACCTAGGTTACGTAAAAAATAAAAAGACTAATTAACATTTTTTAGATAAGAAGTTATCTAACCTTGAGTGATTCAACTTATTGCTTTATATTAACTTTTTTAATAAACTCCCCCCTTTTATTTTTTTGCGCAAACAAATTTTTATACTATACTGACTATAGAGCACTTTTCATTTTTGATCACTTACTTACAAAATTTTCCAAAGTCTTGTGTACTATAATGATTTTCATTCAGGTTTTAGTATTAAAAAACTCCACCTTTTTACCGAGATACTACTCACGTAACGAGAACCTGTGGGTGGACGGTTTTATCCTTGATTTCTTACAAAAAAAGTCAGTAGATTTATTGATTAGGAAGTTCGTTATATATACAGGTTTCATATTCAGTGAGCGCTTAGTATTTGACTCTATAGTTAGGGTTTACCTAGACAACATATTGTGGCCCGCGCACTATAATGGCTTATTTGAGGCGAACAACGTACTAGAAATGCTCTCTACTAATATATTTTTCTACTTCTATTTTTTTGGGTTAGTTACTCTTTCTTATATTTGCTTTTTTTAAAATACTATTCACGAATTCGCCTTATTGTTAGCCTTAACTTGTGTTTTAACAGTGTTATTTATAGTTTTAACTGAGAGAAAAATGTTAGCTTTTGCTCAGCGTCGTATGGGACCCACAGTACTTGGGCGTAACGGAGCCTTTCAAATCTTTGCAGACCTGTTTAAAATGTTATCGAAAGAAATATTTCTTATACCTAGACCAACTACTGTTGCAGCACCAATATTCCTTTCTTTACTATTCTCAACACAATTAGCTTTTAGTTTAAACTTTATATGAGGCCCTAGTATGTTTCTAGTAGATAGTGTCGACTCTATGATTTTATACCATCTAATTCTAATTTTATTCTCAAACATTTTTTTCTCTATTGTTGGGTTATTAAGCCACTCTAGATATGCAATTATAGCCACCATTAGGGGTTTAGTACACGTCATCTCTCTGGATATTTTTATAACTGTTTTATATTCTGTACTAGTATTAAGCTCACAGTCAGCTAATTTTCATGATTTTGTTGTGGCACAGACTAACTACTGATATTTTTTTTTATATGCTCCAGCCGCTTCAAGTTTTGTAGTTGTTTTGTTCCTTGAATCTAAAAGGGCACCGTTTGATCACTCTGAGACGGAGTCGGAGGTTGTTGCCGGTTATGCTACTGAGTATAACGGTGGTATGTTATTAATGTTTTTCCTATGTGAGTATCTACACCTTATAATTGCCTCAATCCACTTTTGTATTTTTTTCCTTGGTGGCTGACTTAGTACCAGCTACTTTGCTATATTATACCCGTTTTTTATATCTTATAATGACATATTAATTATATTTTTATAGTTTAGCTGTTATTATTCCTAAATTATAATCTACACACTATTTTAGTATTTTTTTTAAAAGTTTTTATGCTAAAAGTTTTTTTAGTAAAATTTTTTATCACCACGTTAGTAGTTGACATGCTTACTAGAACGATAACTAACCACTTCCTTTTCACGAACTTATTTATATACTGGACAAACCTGTATTATCTGCACACCTTTTTCTTAGTAGTAATCTTTCTTTGTTTAATTATAAAGTCTAAGTATGCCAACTATGAGCTTTTTGTTCAATATACTTTATTTATGTTACTCTCCATTAACTTATTTTATGAGTTCTATTCTAATACAATTTTCTCTTTTAATACGCAACTTTTTAACGAGGGTGTAAATAGTCTCCTAAGGAACACAATAAACAAAATACACCCATTACTGCTTTATAGTTCTTTTTCAATTTTTTTTATAGGCGTAATACACTCCCCTTATAAAAGTTTAGTAAAGTCTTTTCAAAAAGATAAGTGCAAGCTTCAATATACGTTTGTTTACGTTAAGTTTTCCGTTCCGTTAATAACAATTGCTCTTTACTTAGGTAGCTGATGAGCTTTACAGGAAGGTTCTTGAGGAGGCTGATGGAACTGAGATTCCTCTGAGTTTTTTGGCTTACTAATTTTCTACTACTTAGTATTATCCATACATCGACCAGACCTAGTAAAGTCTCTACTATTATTAATAAACTTTATATTAAAAACACAACACTTTTTAATTATTTTCTTCTTGTTATTACAATTAAATTTTAATGTAATATCGCATAATTTCGGCTTTAGGAGTACAAAATTTCTAAATATAGAAGCGCTATTGGGCTTATCGCTTTTATTACTTTTACTTACACTACAAGGCAGTATTAGGGCGTCTAGCTCATTAGTACTAGGTTTAATTACTACTAGACTGACTAGTGTTAAGCCTTGTTATGGCTCTATTTTACTATTTAACACGCTTAATACTATAGTAACACTTTCGTTAATTAATTTTTTAGTTAAGGTGATAACTAGTTTAAAGTTTTTTGTTAGTTTTTTAAGTTTCTATAAGATACTCTGTATAATATGGTTTTACTCCTGGCTCAGGTTCTTAGTAGTCCCATGCAACTGTGCAAGCTTTATATATTTATTACACCTCTCATTTTATTGCGTACTTCTTTTCGTAAAAAGTTGACGTGGTAATTTATTACAGTTTTACATACACTACACACTATTCGTAGCTTTTACCATTAACATAGTTGGCAAATATTATACAATAAATAGCTTTTTATACACAAACCTTGTAGACACAGTTACACGTAGTCGCTACGCGTCATTGAATATAGTAGAGATCGAACTATGATTAAACTTTTTAGCCAGTTCTACTTCTTTTGAGGGCAAGTCATTTAACCTTTGTTTTATACAAAATTACCAGCAACAGTTATACTTACTAAACACTAGTTATTTTTTTACAGTGGTAAACTCATTAGAGCCTACGTCTTTTATGTTAAATACACTTCTTTTCTTTTTGTTTATACTATTTACGTGCTATTTTATTTACCCAAAACTTTTTTTACGGTAGCAACAACTAGTAGTACTGCACTGGTCAGTAAGTTAAGGCAGCTTTAGGGTTCAACACCTTACTACTAAATAATGGAACTTTTAGTAAAACAAAATTTTGTTACTGTTTACCCTTTTAACATGAAAACTCGCAGGTATATTAGTTTAATCAAACTTTTGCAAGCACCATTTATTTCGTTAAGTTTAACATACGATATCTTTAACTGTAACAGTAATTATTTAAATACTACAATACTCACGTATAACCGCTTAATAAAATCCCGCTACCTCGATTTAAACGTGTGGTTCTCCTATAAAAATATACTAAAAGTTACCAACGGGTCCCTTACAAATAACATTAGCCTAAGTTATGCTTATTGAACATTTTATAATTGTTTAGTAAGTCTAAAATATAACTCGTTACCCCAGTGAAGTCACGTTGGTAGGTTTTATAAAGTTCCACCTACATTTGTAGTTAGAACTATTTCCTTTGATTTAGTAAAGTGTACATTCAATAAAGTAACACTAGTCGTCCTGTTGTCGTTACTAAATATTTACCCGTGTTTTTTAAATACTGTACGTTTTTCTTATGCCTTTATATTCCTACCATTAATCAGTAATTTTTTAAGTTTTTATAATGCGTTTTACATTAGGGTTTCTAATTTTTAATATGAGTAACTATACATAGAGTTTTTTTTAAAAAGTTTCATAACCACAAAGCCTATAGAGTACCACAATGTTTTAATTAAGTTTCCGTTAATTTTAATGTAGAATCCCTATAGTAAATTCGACAAATGCGTCTTACTAGATAAGTTTTTATGAAACTACCAATAGTATAATTATACTGAGAAAAGTGGAGAAGTAGTGTCCTACGTACTAAGTTAAATTCTGCAGTAATCCGGTTAACGTATAATTGTGTTAAGTGAATATTATATACCACGTGTTTTTTTTAAACTATAATATTATTATCACTCTTACTAATCAAGTAATTTTTACAGTAAAATATCTATGTAGCTTACTCATAAATTATTACACTTTACCTAGTTTACTATACTTTTCATTAGTGTTAGTAACGTTTCTTATATACTTAATATGTGTTAAGTGTAATTCACGTGTTATTTTTTTTAAAAATCAATTTAGACATATAACATTTTATTCTATGCCGTTTACTATACTTCTTGTTTTACGCAAGCGTTTAAATTTTATTCTTCTTATTGTTTCGTGGTTATTTTTACTACTAAGTTTTATTGGTATTCCCTGATTTTTTTATGCTTGAATTCTTAATTATACTAATTTCATTATATTTTACGTGTAGTACTAACATCATGGTGCTCCTTTACAACGCTGGACTATACCTTTTGTTATTAGGCTTGTACGCATTATTAAATGGTGCTGATATTTACATAGGGTTTTTATGAGTCATTGACTTGGGTGTAGGTTTGGTATTTTTTATTTTTATGTTACATTTCTTGCCGTTCTTACACCAAAAAACGACCTTTAACTTTAGTAAAAAACAAATCTTAATTAGTGGTCTCTTATTACTTTTTTTGTTGTTATACTACTATTTCTTTTCTTTTCATGTTGACGCATCCACTAATAATAATTTGACTAAAACTTGGTGCTTTCATATTAGTTATCTTGATTATTACTTTATCTATTTTTCAAACGAATTAACAGAATTAAACCTTTTAAGGGAAACCTACTTTTTAGTAAACGCTTTTGAATTTTTCTTAGTAAATTTTAGTCTGTTTTTTGGGCTTATTACTGCTATTTTACTATGTTTTGTTATTCACCGTATTTTCAACTTTCTCAATTTTTCTCAAATTAAAAACGTAAAATTACTAAATCACTTGGACTCTAGTTTCTTCATTAGGAACCAAAACTTTACTTCCCAGTCAAATGCACCAATCGTTACCAAAATTTGATCTCGCAAGAAAAATCTAAAATAAATAACGTTATGTTACTGTGTCTAACTTAAACATAAGGTTTATATTATTTGTAAAACTAATATAAGTAATGTTTTTTGATTTAAGCCAAACAAACCTTAATTTTTATAATAGTAATCACACAAAACACACTAACTGTTTCTTAATACAGCTATTTAATATAATGTATTGAACTAAGTACAGCACAAGCTACCTTGTCAATAGTTGAGTTTACACGACAAACCACAAAAGGATTTCAATAAACTACTTTAATTTTGTACTTGTTTCAGGTACTGCAGGTATGAGTTTAGCTACAGTTATTAGACTTGAATTTGCCTACCCCGGGGTAGGTGTTTTAGCTGGTGATAGTTTACAATACTTAAGTGTAGCTACAGCACACGGTGTAATTATGGTTTTTTACATGATAATGCCTGCCATATTCGGCGCGTTCGGGAATTTTTTACTACCAACACAACTAGGTGTACATGACGTTGCTTTTCCGAGACTAAATAGTGCTGCGTTTTGATTTTTACCCGGTGGTTTAATCATGCTTTGTCAATTAGTGTGTACTGACCGGAGGTATGCAAGAATGAACTGTTTTAACATTCGTGAACTACAAAGTATTTTAAAAAATAAGTTTTTTACTGACTTACTTAATTCGCATGAACACAAGGATCTATTATCTCAGTCTATGATAGGGTTACGTTTTAAGGAGAATAGTAATGCCAACCTAGACTTAGATATAACCAGTTTCTACAAGTTTGGTTTACATAATACAAACTTAAATAAGCATTACAGCTTGTCAGATACACCCTTTACTAATAGGACTATATTAAGCTTTAGCAACCTGTATTGATTAGAAGTTACTAATGCGAGCTTACAAAACCTTGTTACACGTTTTTTGTACATGCACAGTTTCTACATAGTTGAGCTTTTCCATATCTTACCTAATGCCTTGTGCTCTTACCCAGTTAGCGTACCTTCGTATAACGCAATTTTTTTAGGAGTCAAGGTATTCTTTACCAATTTTAATTTTTTAACTGTTCTTACTAAAAAGTTTAATATATTTAATGTTACACAGCAACCTACAAAAAGCCAAGAATCATTAAGTGGTACCACTAGCACAAGTTTTAGGGTTGCTACACCATCTTTTAACACCTTTTCAGAAAGTTCTGATAACTTGAGGTACACAAGGTTTGGTACAGCTTTCATTAACTATGACTACAAAACTGGCCATTACATTGGTAATTGAGACAAATTCTATCCCTATTTACTAGCATCATTCTCTGAAGTTGCAAAAGGGGTTAGAAAACCTTGTTGATACTTCTCTGATAAGTACACAGAGTTATGTTTGAATAATTTCAACAAATTTTTTACCAATTTTACTGGTAAGTCTAACATAAAACTTGCCAACCCAGAAGATTGGTATAGCTTCCACGTAACACCTTTTGATAACATTGCAAACCTATATTTTACTTTACTAAAAAGTTCCAGCTATAATAACTTGAGATGACAATCTTTTTTGAACATAGATCAAAAATTTCAAAAAATGTTTTTAAGCTCAACCACGCAACAAAGAATATTAGCTAACTGAAAACAGTTAAAATTCTCCAGAGAAGCTTGAAGGTGTAAGTTACTTGTTGCACGTAACCAAAACACTTTATACCGTCGATTTTCTAGTGAGGAAAGTCTTATATATTCAATCGAACGAAACGCTAAGGACTTACTACCTGGTTGAGCTATGATTACACCTTTTTCTTCTAGAACACGATTTACCACAATTGGGAGAATCGATGTTGGTTTAATGGGGGTTTTTTTAGCAATCAACGCCTCAATTGTCAGCTCAGCAAATTTCCTAGTAACCTATCGCTATTTATCCACACTAAATAACCGTAAAATGCGTGATGCAAGATCATTTTTTTCAGAGTCTTTAATAATTGCTTCCTGAATGATGGTTGCAGCCAACCCTATGTTAGCTATAAGTATACTTATGTTACTGTCTGATAGACATTGACAAACTTCTTTTTTTGACTATTCTGGTGGTGGGGATGCTGTTTTATTTCAACACATGTTTTGGTTTTTTGGACACCCTGAAGTTTATATAATACTAATCCCTATTTTTGGGTTTACAAATACAATAATGTCTTTTTACTTTAGAAAAAGAGTTTCCGCACGAGCAAGTTTAATGTACTCAATGTATACGATAGCCTTTTTAGGCTTTTTTGTTTGAGGTCACCACATGTATATGGTTGGGTTATCACACACAACCAGAATGCTATTTAGTACGTTAACTGTAATGATATCGGTACCAGCAGCAACAAAGCTAATGCACTGGTGTGTTACGATCGTCAATAGTGTTTTTGTTATGGAAATACCGTTAATCTATACGTTAACTTTCGCATTCCTGTTTGTATGTGGAGGAGTATCAGGTATGTGCGTCGCACACACAGGTATGGACGTCTTATTTCACGATACTTTTTACGTCATCGGTCATTTTCACGTAATGTTTGCTAGCTGTGCAATGATAGGTATCTTTGCTGCATTTTATTTTTATTTTCCAGCAATCTACGGTGTCAAATATAGTAGAGTCTACGCTTATTTACATTATGTTTATTATATATTAGGTCAAGTAATTACACTTACACCTATGATTTGACTTGGATACTGTGGTATGCCTAGGAGAGTACTAGATTACCCTGCGTCACTAGGAGGGTGACACGCTATATCCTCAGCTGGTCATCTACTAAGTGTAACCGCCATTTTATTTTTTTTTGTTATGATTTATGATAGTATTCGGCAGGGCAAACCAGCTATTCGTAATAATTTTGGCGCTGGTAGGCTTAACACGAGGTTAAACTTTTACCTTTTTGAAATAAACAGACTATCTTTTTTACAAAAAAAGTCTTTTTATAGTAAAAGGAGTTACCCTTACAGCTCTGGAAAATCTCAAAAAAATTTCTTACTGTACCTGAATACTATAGAGACAACTCTATTTTCTTACCAATTCTTTTCTAAGAATAGCTTCGAATCAACTTTAGACCATTCTGACAAATAAGCCCTAATAACGAAAACTCATGATATTACTCCTATGCAAGTTTAGTTTTACCTGTTAGTAAACATTAATACTTACTGCTAGGGGGGGGAGTAACAACATAGTAGTTGTTATTTTCTTGGCGTAATACACGGTAGTCGTTTTAGTAGCTCAGTTGGCAGAGCACAAGGCTGAAAACCTTGGGGTCGTTGGTTCGAACCCAATCTAGAACATTACTGAATTACAATAGATATTTTAAACTATATCTAAAATGTATACTAAAAAACGCAACCTACTTTTTTGTAGAAAATTCTACGCAGCAATCATTAAAAAATGAAAGTATCTTACTTGGCCCAAAGTACCTTTACTTTACTTGCACGCATTTAAAGTTTTCTTCATTACTTTATTTAAGTCAGTTAACTGATATATTTGCGTATGAAGTTCCACGCAAAACTATTAATAAGCCCACTAGTGCTTCGTTAAGTAAAAGCTTAGCATCAATAATAGTTTATAACTTCCACTTGTTAGGTACACAAGAACGCTTTTACATTTTTGTGTCAAACACCCTCTCAACCCAGTCTGTTAAAGCAATCTCGTCTTTCTCAGCAAAGATTGTTTCCATAACTGAATTGTTTTTTGCAGCAAACTGACTTGAAAGAGAGTTATCGGAGTTACACGGCGTTATTATAAAAAATAAAAAAGACTTAAGAAACCTAATGTTGCAATATGGTGATGCAAGCTCACCTTTTCAAAAATCATTCCCAACTATTGGCTTAAAAGAAATGTACTATAATCCAGTGAAAGATACAATTGTACAGTCACCGCTGTCAATACAATTTTAACTGACTTAACTAACGCATAAGGCAAGCGTATTTTTAACAGACCATCGTCTAGTGGCCCAAGACACCGAGTTGTAAGTTGGACAACTTGGAAACTCGGGTTCGAATCCCGCTTGGTTTGGTTTTGTTTATAGCAGCACATTGTATAACCATTTGTATTTCTTGTTATAGCCCAAGTGATATCTTTGCGTGTTATGTAATACTAGTGTTGTTATTTTAATCATTAACCTATAATATGCCTAGTTTATTGCATAAACTTTTATACCCACTAGTGTGTTGTCTAATTTATAAAGTACCAACACATTTAATTTAGATAACACATAACTGACTACTTACTTTTTTTAGTGTAAACTATTTGTACCCCACAATACTTTCATATATCAAATGTTAATTTTATTTTTAAGTAATGTTTTTCAATCAGTTTTAACCCCAGAGGTGGTGTTTGTATTGTCGTTAGTATTAATAGTTTTGGTAACATCAGTAATGTTGGTAGCGTTGGCACGTTTTCTTGAGAACACACTTTTAGTATTTAGGTTTTTTTTTAGATGACCATATCGTTAAGGTGATTTAGGTTTACCTGAAGTCAGCTTTCCCTTACATATGTGTACTCTTTCCCTATCTCAAAAGAGTCAAAACTCAATTCGAGCTAGTTTTACAGTCCACTGTTTTCTTTATTTTTTACTAAACTATAACTATTATGTCTCTTGACGACGGCAAAGAAGAGTTAATTGATTACATAGACAACTCACTTTTTTATTTCTTTACTTGCTTTTTATTTTTTTTTAAGAAGCTTCAGTGACAGGGTCACACTCAATAACGTTTAAATGTGATTTACTCGCATTATTTTCTATGATATTACATTTTTACTCCTTACTTTTAATGTTAAACGCTTACAACATACCAGATGACCGTTTAAACTTTTACTATGTATTTGTTGGTGACTTTGACAACAATGAGTACACACAAGAGTTATTTTTATCTAGATATGTGACTATATTTTTTAGATAGGTCTTTTCTCCTTAAGGATGAGAACGACTTTTTTAGTAATATATTTTACACGTACTTTTTAATTTGAAGTAAGTTATTTTACTTTTTATTTTATACGGTTGAGCTCGCTGTCTGGTTTGGGTTAATTTTTTATACTATATACCTTGTCTTATTTGAAATTTACGGTGTGAACTGCTTTTATAAGGAGGATTGCTATTTTAATAGTAAAAACACATTTACCTATAATAAATCGTAAATTTTAAATACCTTGCTTTGCAAGCTTAAGCCCAAGTATCATAATAGTGTTAAGTTAAAGTTCCATTATTAATTTGATAATGTTTTTTAGAAAAACAACTATGAAGTAACTCTCTTAAATTTATGAACGCTGGAAGTGACTCAGGTAACACACTAAGTTATTTACAGTACTAGGTAACACGTCATTAAGCCTATACTATTTAAGTAACATGGACTACTTAGACATAGTAGGTAGCATTTTAACTATAACAAATGCTGACACTACTATTAAATAAGTTGACTACTATAGTCCAACACTATTACCTAAAAATTTAAGAGTGTTTGCTTTTTTAAATTTACTAAAAGTATAATAAGAACACTTAACTCACTTACAAGTTTTTAGATTTTAGTGTAAACTACCCGCGCCCTACAACACTTCTATATACAATTGTTTATTTTACTACTCTTAGGTATGGCTCCCTGTTAGAAGCCTATAACACACACTTTTTCTCAAAAGTTTTTAGTAATATTTGCCTAGCACTTTAGTTGCGTTAAATTTATATTCTTTCAAGTGTTAGTCAAGTACTGCCATTATATTAGTTAACTTTTTTGCAAAATATGTATAACACTAGTGGACTTAGACGTAGAAAACGAGTGGCTGACATTGTAGCCACCATTATTTATTTAAGAAGTTCTTAGTGTATATACTACTCTTACGTTTGACTATAATAACTGCGTGTAAACTATGTCTAATTTAAACTCATCTACCCTGAAGCCTCTTTTATTTATAGTCTGCCAATCTACCTTAAATTTGTGTGTGTATCCTTTACACTGCACAATTTATTATTTGTAAGTTAGTGTTTTATTTAGGACCACACAATCTAGATTACCTATGTTAGGCACACACGACATAAGTGTGTCGTTACTATACAACATACTTGCCATTTTAGAACCAGTTGTATTATAAAACTTAACCTGCGTTTTAGTAATGTTTAATAATAAGTGCTGAGTGTAAGTAGATAAAGTATAAAGTTCTCTTAAGTGCAACACACATTACTATACTGGAAATTCTACAATTAAGTTACTAAAGTAAAACCACAAAAAAATACATTGGTACTTAGGGTTTTTCGTAAGCAAGCAAGTGTATTTTAGTTGAAAACTAACTTAGTAGGGATTTGCGCTTACCTCGCCTACAATTTTTATGGTGCACGTAACTTAATGACTAAGTAAATAAATAACTATAGTAAAAACATTATAAACTGAGATGCAATAAACAAATTAAATATTTTAGAATCCAATTTTATTTATAACTTTCTGTTAGAGGCCAATAACACACACTTTCTCTCAAAAGTTTTAGTGACATTTGCCTAGAAGGCACCACTACTAGTACTTTAGCCACGTTAGATTTATACTCTTTCAATGGTTTGTTAGATACTGCCAAAAAGTTTCCATTGGGAGTTAAAGTCAGCTTACCTGAATTAAAGATCCTCTTTGGCAAAATTAAGGAAGAGAGTAATATAGATTACTTAAAGACTTTACCAGGTACTAAGTTGTATTACCCAGAGCCTTTTATAGTGTTACTCTCTTTTCTTCACGAAGAAATCTAGTTTATAAATATATTACATTACAATTATTGACTCTAAT
>Ga0115004_10000397_pt1 | contig 32734 bp, 33 predicted proteins | sample ArcticOcean_MG_C_10_FD_88737 | JGI IMG/M metagenome (GOLD analysis project Ga0115004, IMG submission 88737) | Marine microbial communities from western Arctic Ocean - ArcticOcean_MG_CB11_90 | ecosystem: Environmental > Aquatic > Marine > Oceanic | place: Arctic Ocean: Canada Basin | collected... | reverse complement strand
GATTAAATCTAGTCGCGATCCGGCTTGTTCAACAACATCAACAATATCTCGATACATGTAGTGTGTATCTAATCCGTTGATACGAATAGACATCGTTTTTGATCCCCAATCGAGGCCATTTAACCCATGGCGCTAAGCCTAATCAATCTGGTAAATGGTTTAATGCTGTCCAGTATGGCGTTCGTCGTGAGGATAATCTCTTAGATTATGATCAGGTACAGGCCTTGGCTACTGAACATAAACCCAAAATGATAATAGCAGGGGGGTCTGCTATTCCACGCCAAATTGATTTTAAACGCATGCGTGAGATTGCTGACAGTATTGGAGCATATCTTCACGTAGATATGGCGCACTTTGCGGGGTTAGTTGCTGCGGGTGAACACCCAAACCCTTTTCCATATGCTGATTTTGCAACCACTACGACCCACAAAACCTTACGTGGTCCCCGTGGGGGATTGATTTTGACTAATGACAAAATTTTAGCCAAAAAATTTGATTCTGCTATTTTTCCAGGTTTGCAAGGTGGACCTTTGATGCATGTAATTGCCGCCAAGGCAGTCGCGTTTGGTGAAGCTTTGCGCCCAGAATTTAAACTTTATCAAAAGCAAGTTCGTGCTAATGCCGTTGCTTTAGCTGATGAACTTATAAAAGGTGGATTAGATATTGTATCGGGTGGAACTGATACCCATCTAATGCTCGTAGATCTGAGACCAAAAGGCGTTACGGGTAACGTCGCTGACAAGGCACTTGGGCGGGCAAATATAACCTGCAATAAAAATGGGATCCCATTTGATCCTGAAAAACCAGCTGTGACCTCTGGGCTTCGGTTAGGTACGCCTGCCGGCACAACGCGTGGGTTCTGTGAAGCTGAATTTAGGGAGATTGGGAAAATGATTGTGACTGTGGTTGATGGTTTGGCGACCAATGGTGAAGAGGGTAATTGCGATATTGAAGCTATGGTGAAAGAAAAAGCAAAAGCTATTTGCTCCCGCTTTCCTCTATATTAATTTGAATGTAGGGCTTTGATGTAAATCCAGCTTTAAATTTTTTTTAAATAGAGCCAGCTTCGACCATATAGTTATTTGCCGTGCACATAGATGCATCATCTGAAGCCAAAAATAGTATCATTCGTGCTACATAAATTGGGTCAATAAGGTCTGGCAGGCACTGGCGCTTCCGGTGAGCTTCTAAAGTCTCAGGTGTAGCCCATAAATTTTTCTGCCGTTCTGTCATAATCCATCCAGGGACTACAGTATTTACGCGAATTCTGTGTTCCCCAAGATCGCGCGCCATTGCCCGAGTTAATCCATGAACAGCAGATTTAGCAGTTGCATAAGCGGGTAATCCACCGCCAGCTTCCCACCAAGAATTCGAACCTATATTTATAATAGAACCACCACCAGTTTTAATCATTCCAGGTGCAACATGTTGAATTGCAAAAAACTGGTGGCGAAGATTTGTGGATAATCTCTCGTCCCAGTATTCTGGTGTTACATTCTGCCAGTCGTGGCGATCATCGTTTGCGGCATTATTTACCAAAATATCTGCTGTACCTAATCGCTCAGTTAACTGGTCCATGGCATTTTTTAAAGCAGTAATGTTGCAGAGATCGCAAACTTCAAATTGAACATTTCCTCCTAACGTATCGGAGAGATTTTGACTTGCAGAAGTATCTAAATCCAAAAAACCTACTTTTGCGCCCTGGGCTACAAATGCAGAAACAATTTCAGCTCCAATTCCAGAAGCCCCACCAGTTACAAAAACGGTCTTTTCTTTCAAGCTGGGAAAATTTGCAAATTTCTGGGACATTTTGTTCTCGATTTTTAAAGTAAACTAGATATAAATATAAATGATATTTTTCTGATGCAAAACGATCTTTTGAGCGTTAGTTACATGAATACACAATAGCAGTATATTTATAATTGATTAACAGTTGGCTCAATGTGCTATTTGTAATGCTCACGACGTGAGCCAAAATCCCGAACTCTTTTGCGCCAAGCTTTATAAGAACCAGTTTTTAGATTAGTTCTCATAAGAGTTTTTACATCTTTTTCAGCAAGCCCATATTGGTTCTTAATATCAGAAAATGGAATATGATCTGATAGCGCCATATGAATGACGTCACTGATTTGTGCTTCTGTCAAATCCTGTGACATTAAATTCCTGGTATAAATGGCATATCAAATCCACAAGCTGTTAATGTTAATAATGTGAGTATTGTTATAAAAGTTTTCATGTGATGTCCTAACGATTCTATTATGGTTGTTATCTATTAGATTTTATTTATGTGCTATAATTAGATTATAATACTTTCTAATATTGTTTCAATACGTCACTTTATTATTCGTGTTATGTGATCTTTCGTGCTCCCAATATTTCTAATAATGCTGCACTTACAATCATTATTGTTCCTAAAGCCTCTCGGATTCCAAAAGGTTCACCAGAAATTATTGCAGCTGTAATTACTCCAACTACTATTTCACTCATTAGTAATACTCCAACACGGCCAGGTGCTAAAAGCGTTGCAGGCCAAATTGTTAAGTAGAACATTGGTATAAGATAAATAGTTAATAATAATGCATAAGGCATTGCATTAAAAACTACCTTGATATCCACTTTTGCAGCAAGTTCGGGGCCACCTACAAGAAGAATAAACCCTGAAACAAAAAGGCTACCAAATAAGAATGCCAGGACTTGTTCAGATGCTGCAATTTTTTCCATCTGATAGAGCTTCATTGAACCATAAGCCCAAAACATTCCAGAGCTGAGGGCCAACCAATCGCCTATATTTTTAGGCCAGGGAAATTTTTGACCAAGGCCTAGGACAACCAATAGTCCACATAAGCCAAGGACTAAAGCTAATACCCTAGTGACTGTTAGACGTTCGCCGAGCACTATAAGGCCAAGCAATGTTCCCCATATTGGGGTAAGATAAAACAGTAAAATGGCTCTGATTACATCAGTCATTGATAGACTTGTTGTGAAAAGGCTAAAGGCAGCTCCTGTTAATAGGCCAACAAATAATAAGGTCTGCCATTTAGATAATAGAGACTCACGATTGGTCCATATGATTGGTAGTAATACAATTAATGCTGCTAAGTAGAGAACTACACCTGCCCAGACTCCAGGTAATCCCATGTCTGCAATTACTCGAACTGGTATCCAATAAACACCCCACATTATACCACCAATTACTAAACCTATACTGGCAGTTAGTTGAATTGAATCTGTGGGAGTATTTTTAGACATTTAATTAATTACTTATAATTCATTTTTTATGATAAGAATAACTAACTCTGAGATTTAAATTTATCAATTAGTTTTATGATAATTTTGAATGTATTTTGTATTGTTAGGATACATATTTAGAGCACATATCATTTTTAATGATTTATGGTTATAATATGAATTTGAACTTAAAATTTTAGAGGCTTTGATTCGGACTTTAAAATATTTATTTAACAAAAATTACTTTCTGAAAGATTTGTGTCTTGATCTTTCAAATAATCGAAATATGTCATTAATTGAACATATATAAATGTCGAAGTGGAAAAAACATGAAATTATTTTTGATAGCAACGTCAGTCTCAATTTTACTTGCCCATAGTGCATTAGCAGGTGACGTAAAAAAAGGCGCAAAAGCATTTAAAAAGTGTGCGGCATGCCACAGTATTGATGCAGGTGGTAAAAATAAAAGTGGACCTAACCTTTACGACATCCTGAACCGTGGAATTGCTGCTAGTGAAGGTTTCAAATACAGTAAAAAATTAGCTACATTTTCAGGTGATAATCCACAGTGGACTACAGAATTAATGGATGTCTGGTTAAAAAACACTCAGGAGCTTGTTAAAGGTTCTAAGATGAGAGTGAAAGTCAAAAAAGTAGCTGACCGTGAAAACTTGATTGCTTATTTACAATCAATGGGTAATTAATTTTCGGCGCCAATCGAATATAACTAATTTTATGAAACTATGTTTCTAATATGTAATATATTGGAAACATTTTTTTATTAAATTTAAAGCCATATTTTTAATTATTATAATGACTTATATTTAAGTTGGTTAAGCAGTTTTAAAAATTTAGATAACCTTAAATACGAGTGAAATTTATTATGCTTAATATTTATTCAGTGCCTGTTGCTGCTTATTGCGCAAAACTTCGTATTGTTATGAGATATAAATCTATTTCTTTTACAGAACAGTCGCCACCAGGTGGGTATGGGTCGGATGAGTATCGCGCAATAGTCCCTTCTGGGAATTTACCTGCCATGGTCCATAATGGTTTTATGCTTTCAGATTCTGAAGCTATTGCTGAATACCTTGATGAAGAGTTCACTGAGACTCCAATGTTGCCTGAAACAGTGCGGCTTCGCGCCAAAGCTCGTGAACTCAGTAGATCGCATGATACCCGCCTTGAACCTGCTGTACGATCTATTTACCCACAAGTTAACTACTCAACCCGAAATATTGATGCCGTAAATGCAGGAGGTATAAGAATTTCGAAACACTTATCTTCACTTGCACTGCTTTTGTCTAAAAATCCATTAGATATTAATAGGTTATGGATTTGCGACTGTGGGTTTGTAGTAACCTTTGCATGGATTAAAGCTTTTGAGCAGGCTTTAGATTTACAAATTGATTGGCCAAAAGTTGTGGAAGATTATAATGAGCGATTGCTTGGGTTTAAAGTAGTGGAAGAAGAGCTCACAGCATATTTACCAGCCATGAACTCTTACCTTGAAAAAGCAAAGCCATAAGACTTGTGTCCTATGCGCTATCATTATTTAACTATAACTTAATATCAAAATGTTTTTGAACGGTTTCTAAAATCTTCCAAGTACCCTTAAAGCCTGGCTCCACAATAAACGCATCACCAGCATTTACTTCTTTTGGCTCTTCTCGATCTGGTGTAATAATAATTTTACCTTTAATCATATGCACAAACTCGTACTCAGAATAAGTAGCATGATATGTTCCCGGTGTTGCTTCCCAATAGCCTGAAATCATACTTTTATCGTTACTTGTATATAGAATCCAAGTTTTCATACTTGGATTGCCTTCAGTAACAATCCAGCCGTCCAAATCTTCAGTTATTGGTTCAATTGTGGAGATGTCCGGGTGCTTGAAAATATGAGTCATAGCAATAAAGTTCCTTTTTTGAGCCTTTTAGGGCATAATTCGTAATTTTTTATATCAATCAAAAATTATTTGAACAGAGGAATCCTTTTGTTTAAATAGTTTTTCAATAAACCTTGTTTAAATGTCATAGGCACGCTTTGGCTATACATCTTTAATATGCTTATATACCGTGGTGCGTGAGACACCTAAACGGCGAGAAACAAGGCTAACATTTCCTCCAGTTTCAAGCCAAGTTTTTTTAATCAATTTACAGCTCTCTTTGCGCACGGAGGATTGTGCGCATGCATCGCATGCAAGAACCTCTGAGCCTGATAATGTTTGGTCTGTTTGAATTGATGCATTCCGAATAATTTGGCCTTCTGTAGTTGCAACAAGCACACGCAGAACTTTCTTAAGTTGACCAATATGTCCTGGCCAATCGCGTGATCTTAGTGCATCCATTGAAGCCTTAGAAAGCTGATGTCTTGGCGAAATTTGCCGTAATAGTTCTATTGCAATTTTATCAAAATCTGTTCTCTGCTTTAAGTCAGGGAGTTGTACCTGAGCCCCAATTAAACTTTCTAAAAAAGCGGCAGACATATTTATATTTGATTGTAAATCGTGAATGGAATACTGACTAGAAAATAAAAAACCACCTATTGATTTGAATTTATCATCAAAACGGTTTTCTTGATGAGCTTCTATTAATTGAATTATTGTATGTTGTATAATTTCCGGCAAAATTTCAATATTACTTATTATTGCTACTCCACCATATGCTTGCCCTAATTTACCTAGTGGGTGACACTGTGTTTCTTGACTAAAATACCCACGCTTTTCTGTTGCACCAAACAATAGTTTTTCATAATTTTCAGTAGTCAATTGAGTGCAATCAATCTCAATATAAGCTTTCTTTTGTAGAAACCGTTTTGCAAGTTCAATAGCTGTTGCATTTTTCCCAGTCCCTCGTTTACCACTTATAAATACAGGAAGCTGATGTTTTAATGCATTTTCTGCAAAAGAAAGGTATCTCTTTAGTATCGGATCTTCTGATATGTACTCAGGAGGAGTAACTTCATGGTGGGCTTCTTTTTTTGCAACTACATTTATAGTACTTTGCTCGTATTGTAGATTTTTATTTAAGCCTGATTTAATGGGTAAGTGAACAATCCGCTTTGCTATATTTTTTTTAATGGACATAAATACTTCTGAACCCATTGCATCTTGAATTCTAATTATCTCATCTGAATTTAAGCGGTTAATTACAGTCGAAAATGGCACTGAAAAAATATCCCCAAAGTGCTGTTTGTTAAATAAATTTAACCCATTAAGCATAATTTTTGCATTGGTGTTTGCACCATCAATAAAGCCATGGTCATCAATTGCTAGTAATGCTGCGCTAGTCGTTGATAAATATTCATGGCGGGCGTGAAATACAAGAATTGAAGAGTCACTAAATTGATCAATAAAAAGTCTATTTTCTACATTTTTACTAGCAAGCTTTACGAGGGCTAATGTGTGTTGCTGGCGTGAAGCGGCGTCTGATGTGGCATCGATTACTCCAACTATTTCATTATTTTGACCATAAATTGGTGCTGCAAAACAAGATAAATTACCTAATTTTTTAAAGAAATGATCTTTGCCAGCGACAATCTGTGGAGCACCACTATGTAAAGCTAGGCCAAGGGCGTTTGTCCCGCGATAATCTTCAGTCCAGATAGAGCCTGGAATTACGGCTCTTCCCGCATCGCTTTTTTTAAAATCTTCATCTAGAAAAGCGTCCAAAACGATACCACTAGTATCCGCGTAAGCTACCATAAAGTTTGTACCAGCAATCTGGTTGTACAGTAATTGCAATTCTGGCAGTACGAATTTTCTTATGCGCTCATTTTTTTGTTGAATACCATATAGCTCAACATTTGAAGTTACTGCATCGACAGGCTTGTCTGCGGGTTTCAATCCATAACTTGAGCATCGAGCCCAACTGCTTGAGATTGAGCTTTCCTGTAACCCTGCTTCCTGAGGAGCAGTGTTTTGGATAAAACCATCTTGATTAAATGCTGTTGCAAACTTGTCCATATTTATTCTGCTCCCTTAAAACAGAATAATAACACTAACTCTCTCATGCAAAGCCGGCAAGTGTTCATAAAGTGAACAGATTTTAGGTGGAAGTGATCAAATCTGAACAGTTATACAGGTTGGTGGTCGAGAAATTTGCCAACTATGATGGCTACAAAGTTTAACAATAGGTGTAGAATGAAAGCTCAAGTACTAAATAAATACGATGATGATCTGAAAGCTTCGTCGTGGGTTGATTTGCAAGATGTACCCGATCCAAAAATTGAAAAATCAAACGATGTGATTGTTCGAATTGGTGGCGCAGGCGTTTGCCGCACCGACTTACACATTATTGAAGGTGTTTGGCGAGTGGCTATGGATCCGACGGGAAATGGTTTGCTGCCAATAATAATGGGCCATGAAAATGCTGGGTGGATCGAAGAAGTGGGACCTGAAGTTGAAGGCCTTAAAAAAGGTGATCCGGTCATTATTCATCCGCACATAACTGGGGGTACTTGTTTAGCGTGTCGCAGAGGGCATGATATGCATGGTGAAAATAGTTCCTTCCCAGGTGTGAATTGTGATGGTGGATATGCTGAAGCTATTAAAACTTCAGTAAGAAATATTGTTAAACTACCACAAGCCTTAATACCAAGAGAAGTAGCCGCTTATTCAGACGCAGGTCTTACTGCGTATAGGGTAGCTAAAAAAGCATCACGCCATTTATTACCAGGTGAGAAGTGCATAATTATTGGATCTGGTGGTTTAGGCCACATTGCTATTCAAGTTTTGCGAGCTATGTGTGCCGCAGACATTATAGTTGTAGATCCATCTGATCTATCTCTTTCTTTGGCTGAATCATGTGGGGCTGATGAGCTGGTAAAGGCTGATGGAAACGAAGTTGAAAGAGTTCTTGAATTAACAAAAGGACTTGGTGCAGAAGCTGTTTTAGATTTTGTAGCTGAGCATGGCACAACTTCTAAAGGTTTGGCCATGACAAGAAATATGGGAACTTATTATGTAGTTGGCTATGGCGAAGATATTAATGTTAGTGCTTTTGAAATGGTCACAACTGAAAAAAATATTGTTGGTAATCTTGTTGGCACTTGGGCTGAACTCACTGAACTAATGGCATTGGCTGATAGGGGGAAAGTTCACCTAACCACTCAAGAATATAGCTTAGCTAATGCTAATCAAGCTCTACAAGATTTAAATAATGGGAAGATTAAGGGACGCGCAGTCCTAATTCCTTAACAAATAGATATTAATAACTTTAATAAATGAATACTAAAATCTGGGAGGAAATAATTATGAATAAAACAATTAGGATCAGCACTATGGTGGTGACAGCAAGTTTACTTGCTGCAACTGCCCAAGCTGATAAGTGGAGCGACCAATTTCCACACATAAAGAATACTGGTGATGTCGCCGGTGAATGTTCGTATGAATCAATGTCTAAAAAAGATTATTCAGGACAAAAACTTACCATAAACACGCATGCTGTTCCCGTAATTGGTGAGCCGACTGCTCTACACGCTCAACAATTTAGCAAATTAACTGGCGCTGAGGTAAATGTAATCCACACACCTGCTGGGGATTTATATTCAAAAGCAATGATCCCGTTTCAAGCGGGTCAAGCTCCCTATGATATCGTATTTGGTTTTTCAAACTTCATACGTGACTGGAAGCAATACCTTCAGCCAGTTCCTGCAAAATATGTAAATATGCCCCAAATGCAAGACGTCACACAAAGTCATATCGATGTGAACTCTTGGAATGGTGAAATGATCCAATTCCCAATTGATGGCGACCGTCACTACTTGAAGTACAGAAAAGACGTTATTGATAACCCTGAGTATCAGGCAAAATACAAAGCTGAAACTGGTAACGAACTACGGATCCCCCGCACTTGGAAAGAGTATGCCCAAATGGCCACTTTCTTCAATGGTTGGGACTGGGATAATGATGGTGAGCTAGAGTATGGTTCAGCAGAAGTTATGAAAAAAGATGACTTAATGTTTGCAGCATTTTTTAGTCGTTCTGTTGCATATGCTAAAAACCCAAGAGTACCAGGTGGATACTTCTTTGATTTAGAAACTATGGAGCCGTTGATCAATGGCCCAGGTTTTGTTGAAGCCTTAACTGATTGGGTTGAAGCGACGAAGTATGTTCCGCCAGGTGGAATTAACTTTGGCTTAGGTGATGAAATCAATTCTTTTGGTGGCGGACAGACATTGTTTAGCTTCTCATGGGATGATGCCTTTGTTGCGGCAATGCAAGATGACAGCCCGATCAAGAATAAGGTTGGAGTTGCTCCACTGCCAGGATCTGATCGTGTTTGGAACCGTTCAAATAACTCTTGGGATATGGAGTATAACCAAGCGCCATATATTGTTTGGGGTTGGACTGCAGCTGTTGCAAAAGCAAGTAAGAAGCAAGACATGGCATTTGATTACCTATGTTTCTTTGCCAACGATGCAAACCACCAGGCTGACATAGCTATTGGACGATTTGGTGTAAATCCATTCAAGAAATCTGATTTTGATGCAGACATATATGTTGAGCGCCAAGGTTGGGATCCAGTTATTGCAAACCAATATGCTGATACTTTGATGGAAATGGAAGAGGGCAGTACAAATCGTGTATTCCCACTACGTGTACCAGGTGTTTTCCAGTTTAATAGTGCAATTGCCACTGGAACGTCAAAAGCATTGGCGGGACAGTTATCACCACAAGAAGCTTTAGATGAAGTTGCTGCTGAATGGAAAAAGATTGTAAAGCGTATAGGTGCAGACACAGTAAGAGAAGCTTACTCTGTTGGTGTAGCTTTAGAAGACAATCTTTAATAAACTCACTATATTATAAAAATACATTTTGAACGCCCCTTTAAATCTGGGGCGTTCTTTTTAAAACTGGAAGAACTATTATGAATTTTAAACACAAATATATGTTTCTACTTCCTGGCCTTCTGGTTTTACTTGGGATTTTAATTTTTCCAATTGGCTTTACAGTCAGATTAAGCCTTTCCAGTTGGGATAGTTTTTTCCCAGGATTAGACTTTATTGGGTTAGAAAATTATGTTCGACTATTTACCGATGATGCTAGATTTTGGGAGTCTTTCCAAAGATTAAGTTTCTTATCTATTACAACGGTATTTTTACAATACATACTCGGGTTTTCATTAGCTTTAATGGTATGGAAAGAAATTGTTTTCCAAAGATTTTTCCGGGTGCTCTTTTTAATTCCAATGATGACAACGCCAGTAATTATGACTGTAATCTGGAAGACAGTCTTTCATGAATCTTTAGGGCCTGTTAATGATTTTTTTAGCCTCTTTGGTATGACGCCCCTTTGGTTAAGTAGTGAGGGCTTGTCTAAAGTAACTGTTATTATTGTTGAAGTATGGCAGTGGACACCATTTATGTTTTTATTACTTTTGGCTGGTTTATTATCACTTCCAAAAGAACCATTTTTAGCAGCATCAATTGATGGAGCTGGGCCTATTCGGAAATTTGTTTATGTAACCTTTCCACTTATGGCACCAATATCGATTGGAGCCATTATTATTAGACTAATAGAGGCGTCAAAAATAATGGATACAGTCTATGTATTAACGTCTGGAGGTCCAGGTACATCTTCAGAGACCTCAAGCTTTTATATATTTATCAAAGGTCTTCGAGAATTCCAATTTGGATACTCTGCGGCACTATCCTTAACTTATCTAATTATTATGATCATTAGCCTGACTGTCATTGCAAAAATGCTAGTCAAACTTATGATAAGGAGTTAATAGAAATGCATACATTTTATGTAACATTAAAATACACAGCTGTTACACTTTGGTCGATGTTTGTTATTGCCCCTTTTTTGTGGGCTTTATCTACTTCCTTTAAGGATTTTAATTCAGTTACGAGTGGGGCAACATATATTCCTTGGGTTGATTTTGAGCCTACTCTGGAAGGTTGGCGTGTTTTATTGCGCTCCCCAGCACAAGGTGGTGTAAACATTGTAGAGCCTTATTTAAACAGTATTTTTGTGACCTGCTTTGCAAGTTTAATTAGTATCGCGTTGGGTACTTTAGCTGCCTATGCACTCTCACGATTTACATTTAAAGCGGGTTTCATTCGAAATGATGACATCACATTCTTTTTCATCTCTCAGAGAATTATGCCACCAGTTGTATTGGCTATCCCATTTTTTATTATGCTTGGAAAATTAGGTTTATTGGATACTTTGTTTGGTTTGGTTATGGTCTACGTTGTATTATTAATGCCTATTGCAGTCTGGATTATGGTTGATTTTTTTAATAAAGTTCCAATAGAAATTGATGAAACAGCACTAATCGATGGATGTAATCCTTACCAAGCTTTTTACAAAGTAGTACTTCCAAACTCCATTCCTGGGATGGTTGTTGCAGGATTGTTCTGTATGATATTTGGTTGGACGGACTTTTTCTTTGCATTTATTTTAACTTTTACAGAAGTACAGCTTTTGCCAGTTGCAATAGTTTCCTTAAATTCATCCATCACGCCTTGGTGGAGCTTGTCAGCAGCTGCCTTGGTCTCTGTCGCCCCATTGATAGTCGTCGCCTTCATTGTTGAGCGATATTTATCAAAAGGTAACCTATCAGGAGCTTTGAAGTAATATGTCATTGAGAGCATCTCACTTAACTTTAAATCGCGAAAATGAGTTTTATCTTAATGACGTTTCCTTTGAGATGTTACCTGGTAAGATTTATACAATTATTGGACGTACTTTATCTGGTAAGACGACTTTACTTAAGACCATTGCTGGTTTGATTACTCAAGACAGTGGAGAATTATTATTTAATGGAAGTAATTTTGATGCTATTCCGGTATGGAAACGCCAAGTTGCCATGGTCTATCAGCAATTTATTAACTACCCACATTTAAATGTATATGAGAATGTTGCATTTCCTTTAAAGCAACGTAAAATTTTAGCTACAGAAATAGATAAACGTGTAAAGCAAGCTCTAGATCAAGTTGGGTTGATAGGATTTGAAAAACGCAAAATCCAAGCTCTTTCTGGTGGTCAACAGCAGCGAGTAGCCTTAGCGCGATCACTTGTTAAAGATGCTAATATCTTATTATTAGACGAGCCTTTAGTAAATTTGGATTATAAGCTACGCGAACAATTACGTGAAGAATTTAAGAAAATCTTTAACTCAAAAGCTTCAGAAAATGCGATTTTGATTTACTCAACAACTGACCCAGTTGAAGCAATGCAGCTTGGTGGTGAGATATTAGTTATGGATGAAGGGCGTATACTTCAGCAAGCAAGTGCTAAAGAAATTTATGAAAATCCAAAAACGACTAAAGTTGCAGAAATTACTAATGACCCAGCAATGAATTTATTTTCTGGTAATATCGTGGGGGGAAAAGTTATATTGAATTCCACAATTCAACTTAACTTACCTGCTCACTTTTTGGAATTACCTAATGGTGCTTATACATTTGGTCTTCGTGCTTCTGGCATCACGTTAGATAAACCTGGCTTTCCTTTTCAGGTAGAGTTAGCAGAAATTAGTGGTTCCGAAACATTTTTACATCTTGGGCAAGAAGAAATTCATGTTGTTGGCTTATTAGATGCCGTAAAAAACTTTGATATTGGTGAAACGGTATCAGCGTGTTTTGATATTGAAAAACTTTATGCATTTGGATCTGACGGTAACCTAATGTCTTCACCTTATGGCGGATTAAATTAATGGCACAGATTAAACTTCAAAATATTGCTCATTCCTATAATGCCAATGCAAAAGATAAAAAATATGCTTTAAAACCTTTTGATATGACTTGGGTAGATGGTGGCCGTTATGCAATTTTAGGTCCATCAGGTTGTGGAAAGTCAACTATGTTAAACATTATGTCTGGAATTGTAACGCCCTCAGAGGGGCACTTACTTTTTGACGGTGTTGATGTGACAGAAAAAACTACGTCGGAACGTAATATTGCGCAAGTTTTCCAGTTTCCTGTTATTTACGGAACAATGACGGTTCATGATAATCTGGCATTTCCATTAGTATGCCGCGGTTATGATAAATCGTTTATTAAAGCTAAAGTAAGCGAAGTTGCTGAGGCATTGAGCTTAGAAAATTTTCTATCTCAATCTGCACGTAAGCTGACAGCTGACCAAAAACAGTTAATATCATTAGGTCGTGGTTTAGTTCGTGATAATGTGGCCGCTGTTTTAATGGATGAACCGCTAACTGTAATAGACCCTGATTTAAAATTTAGGCTTCGCCGAAAGCTTAAAGAGATCAATCAAAAATATAAATCTACATTGATTTATGTTACCCATGATCAGAATGAGGCAATGACTTTTGCTGAAAATATTATTGTTATGGATGATGGTGAAATAGTTCAAATAGGTTCTCCAGCAGAATTATTTGACCGTCCTAAAACTACCTTTGTGGGCTATTTCATAGGCGCACCAGCAATGAACTTTTTTGGTTGCAAGGCGGTTAATTCTAATACAATCAACTTTAATGGTACTGAAATAACTACTACAACAGACTTAAATGGTATCAAAAATAAAGATCTCAAACTTGGCATTCGTTCAGAATATATTCGATTTTCAGATGTGGTAGGCGAAAATACTATTCACGCGTCGATTGAAAGTGTTGATGACTGGGGTAACCACAAATTAGTCACTGCTGATTTTGATGGAAATATTATAAAGATTAAAGTTAAACGTGAAACAGAAGTTCCCACTGATAGAGCTTTTTTAATGTTACCAGCGCATCATTGTTGTGTTTATGATAATGAAATATTGGTATGATAAAGTGTGAGTTAATTGTTAGAAAAGCGTAGAATTCAAATCCAAAATATTTCTAATTTAGTTTTTTATTGATATAATTTAGAAATAATTATTGATTTCTTTTATGAATTCATAATCTAAATTTATGCGTAATGGCTGCTAATAAAATACCTACAGAGACGCCTATCGCATCTGCGATAAAATCTTTTATTTCACCAAATCGATTTAAGTATGGCTGAATGATTTCGATTGAGGCCCCAAGGAGTAAACTAAAAATAATTATTTTTAGCCAATAACGTTTACTTGCTGATGCTAGGGGATAAACCAAAGCTGCAAAGGCGACAAAGTGATGCCATTTATCTGTACCTGGTACATCAATTTTTTGGTGTAGGGGCGTTAGCGTTCCAAAGCATATAATTACTACGAAGGTAATTGTAAGTATAATAGCAGTCTTATGGCTAGGGAAAAATAGCGATCTGATTAGCATAAGCATTGTCTTCACCTAATATGGAAATATTGTTTATACTTTTTTTGAGCCTACATTTAGCGGGGCTTTAGTGATATTTGAATTAGCTGTTGCAGTATCTTTAGTTTTAACTTTTTTTGGTTTTTTAATTTCTTTATTACCACGATTATTATTACCTTTTCCCATCATATTTTCCTTTTTTGATATATTAAATTTTACACATTTCTAAACTATCATAATCGAACATTTATATACCAAGTATGGCTTAACAATAGCTTTTTATACATTTTTAGTTTAATTACGTCTAAATCCTTTAATCGATTTGGAGTCTAGAAGGTGATTATGTGATTTGGCACGGGTATTAATAATAGCAGGTTTTTTAAACATAATATTTGCTGCTTTAAAATCATCTCTAGTGTTAATTTCAGTCCAATTCAAACTGCTGATATCAATTGCATGGAATGCAATACCACTGGCTATGAGGTTATCATAAGCAGTTTTATAATTTTCTTGAAAATTTTCTTCTCTAGCCATCATCTTGGTAAGGTTCTCATATAATTTTTCTGCTGTGTCTGCACTGATTTTTTCAATACCAATTGATCTTACTATTTCATTTTCTGACCCACTAGATTTGCCCTCTTGAAGGATACATAGATCTTTATCCATTATCGTTTTGGCTTCTTCGGCGGCCAATTCAAAATTACGGTCGATACAAAATGTATTCTCCGTATTGCTAGATATTAGCTGCTCTAAAATCTGTATATCGAATACTATATCTGCATCGAATTTGATAAAACCTTTACCTTTAGTTGCATTTTTTGTGAGCCATAATGAATATGCAGTGCCTGTTTCTGCATATTTATCATTTACAATAAAAGAAACTTTAAGTGTAGGAAATCGTTTTGCCACAAACGATCTTATTTGCTTTCCTAAGTGTCCAAGCACAATTACGACTTCATTTATTCCACAATTTTGAGCGTTTACAATAATCCGTTCAAGAATTGGTATGCCAACTACCTGCAGTAAGCTTTTAGGGCAATCATTAGATAAGGGGCTAATGCGCGATCCAACACCAGCTGCTAAAATAACCGCTTTTATAGGATGCGACTTTGATGATGTTTGCATGAAGGGCTTTCTATGTGTGCGAGTAATTCAATATTATCGCTAAAATCTCAATTTGATAATTAGCTAGTATCACGTTCATTATTACTTGTACGATATTATATAAAAATAATTTACTGATCATTTGTATGGATAATATGAGAGCTAATGCATTTGTTTAACAATAAAAAACATTTTTTGGAATGTAAGATATAAGTCTTAAAATCTTTTATAGAAATTTTTGGCACTGTGTATTGGAAGTAATTGCTTTAACTGCCACTTAAACTGAGCATTAAGTGGCAGTTAAAAGTATTAGTTATTACGTGTGGGATGAGTAATTTATTTTATGGTCGAATAACAAAATAACCTTCATTATCTAATACCATTAAGCGCCCTACGCCACCTGGCACAACACGCGCATATTCTGAGATGGGGGGTGCTTTACCTTCTTTTCTAGTAATCCCAGCAATTGTATTTCCACAAGCACTAAAGGTTATGTCTGGTATACTTTCAGAAAGGCTTTTAACTCTGTCAATCATAGGTGATTTGTCTGTTCTCAATAAATTTATACCAGCATTAAATGCTACAATTTCAATTTCAAACATTTCACCTTTACTACTCATACCTCTAGCAAAGTTAGCAACAACATTAAGTGCTTTTGTGTAAGTCTTTGGATCACCATCGCTTATTTGTATAGCTAAACGTTTAATTCCATCGTCACTTTGTTCTGCCAATAACTTGGTCGATGCTAATGGTAGCAACAAAGAACCAATTAGTAATGCTCTTCGTTTCATTTTGTATCCTCCAGTTGATATTAAGGAATATCACATTCAATAATCCATATATCAATCTTTATTTCTTTGATAAAATGTCTATACATGGTAATAACGAAAAGATAAAAAACATAAATTCAATTAAAAAATTAGAATTTAATTGGTTCGAGTGCTTTATCGTTGGATGAAAATTCTTAAGTTTTTAGGATGATTGATTTGTATTTATGAATTCTTTTGGTCTTTTGAATGATAGCAAACCACCCATTTCTTTTTTAGCAACTTTGTAAGCTATTATTAAAGATAATACCCAGCCTGTTGAAACAGCTGTTGCTATACCTAACCAGACACCTTGAACATCAAAGTCTAATATGCTGATGAAGACCCAAATAAAGAAAGCTACGCCAAATCCTTGTCGGTATATACTAATGTAAAGTGTCCAAATTGCTTTCTTAAATGCTTGTAAGAGAGAGTTAATTGAGAACAGCATCATGTAAATTGGAAACAAAAACGCGTCGACATGCAGATAACTACTGCCAGCACTAATTACATCTGGATCGTTTGTGAAGAGTGACATTGCAAAGTTAGCCCCTAACAATAGAGCTGGGACTGCAAATGCCGCCATTAGGAAGCCCGCGCCCCAGCAATATTTTAAAGCTGAACGAACACGGTCATAGTTTTTGGCACCAAAGTTTTGTCCAGCAATTGGTAATAAGGCCCCTGTCATTCCTAAAACAGGTAGCAATAAAATCTGTTCAATTCTTAATGCAACGCCGTATGCCGCTACTGCATGTCCCCCAAATTCTTTAAGGGCAAATTGAACAACAAAACCAGAGATAAACATGACCATCAACGCTGAACTTGCAGGTAATAGTTGTTTGATGATTTGTTTGAAAATTTCTTCAGTGGGTTTGAATTCTGAAAGCTTTATAGTTTGCATAATATCTAATTGAAATATGCGGTACAATATATAGGTCATAACACCGGTCTGACTTATAATAGTTGCGGCTGCTATGCCATTAAAGCCCATACCTGACCAGATGCCTGGTACGCCAAACATAAAAAGTGGGTTAAGTACTACGTTGGCCACAAATGCTAACATAAGTGCACGTTGCATACTGAGAGTATCGCCATGGGCTTGCAAAATACCATTGCCACCATAAGCTATTAAAAAGCCTGGTAATGCAAAAATTAGCCATTGGAAGTATCCCAGCCCAGCATCGCGATACGCTCCGGGTATGGATACTAATTCAATGAGCTTCGGTCCTAAAAACCAACCAAAAAACATAGATAATAAAGTTAAAATTATTGCAAATGTTAGACCTTGAGCGATGTAACGTTGAACTTGTGAAATATCTCCACTGCCCTTTGCATTACTAACCAGCGCGCTAAGCGCTGAGCTAAGTCCAAAGCCGAGTGCCATCAGAATGAAAAAAGCTTGATACCCGATAGCTAAGCCAGCTTGTGCATCAGTTGATAGGCGACCAGCATAATAAACATCAACTACATTGTAGAGTGTTGCAAAAAGCATTCCCAGAGCTGCTGGTATTGCAAGTCTACGAAAGTGCTGAGACATTGGACCTGTTGTTAAATCATCTTTTTTCATTAGCTGTAATTCTCGATTAATTTTGTCTCTCTTTAAGACCATCTAATGTAAAGTTACCATCGATAAAACAAGGGAATGTAATTCTCACAACCTATTAATATAAAAATTTTAAAGACCTCTATTCAACGCGGCTTCTACGGCTGTGATGATTTTACTTGAAGTTGGCCTTACGGAAGAGCCCCATGTGCCCAATACTTCGCCATTAGCTCCTATTAGAATTTTATTAAAATTCCAAGAGGGTACAAATCCAGTACTCAATTTGATCGCTGTATAAAACGGATGCGCGTTTGTTCCCCTAACAGATAAAATTATGCTTATAGGCATATCAATACCATAGTTGAGTTCGCAAAACTCTTTAACTTTAAGGTTAGTATCTAATTCTTGTTTAAAGTCATTTGATGGTACTGCAATCATACCAAAACCCTGACTTTGGTAACGATCATATAGTTTTTGGAGTGTAGCATATTGGCGAGTAAAGCCACACCTAGAGGCCGTATTAACTATTAAATATGGTTTCCCTTTCCATTGGCTAGTCTCAATTGTACCTCCATCTATTGAAGGAAAGGATACATATGGAATTTCGGCATATGTTGAATTAGGAAATACACTGACAAAAAGTAAAAGCATTAGGGCTTTTACGAAATTAATTGAGTAATTTTCGATTTGATACCTCATATAAAGTAGTACGTAATAAATCTTAGTATGGATCAAAATTATATTATTTATGTATTGCTGTGTATAATTTGCACTATTCCTAGATTTTTTTGTATAGATGATAATGATAAGAATTAAAAATTTTGGTTTTATAAGTCAATTTGAGAGATAAATTTAAATGTATTTTATAGCAGAGCAAATATATAATTACTTTACGTGCTAAGTGCATAATCCTTAAACAGTTCGGGCTATGGGTGATATTGTAACAAACGTGCCAGCACACAATACTACAATTTTAAATCGTTATTGTAATTAGGTATAATGTACATAATTTTATATTGTGGATGCAAACATTATGAAATACGTGAATACACTTTTGAGCCGATTTTAGAACTAGGTGACTAGAAAATAATTTAGTTAAGTAATATAAAGTTAAATAATATAGAAAGTCATTTAACTAAAATACTAGCACTAATTTAATGATTAAGGGGAAGACTAAAATGCTAAAAGGATACTTGATGGCTAATATTCGAATTACTGATCTTGAAAAATTCCAAAAATTTGCAGGAATGGCTGCTCCTGTAATAAAACAATATGGTGGGAAAGTTCTTGCAAGAGGCTCAAATGCAATTCGTCATGAAGGAAATCTTAGTGGCACGGTCATGATGATAGAGTTTGAAAGTAAAATTGCAGCTGAGTTGTTTTATAACAGTGATGAATACCAAGCAGCAAAGAAAATTCGAGATGCATGTTCTGAAGCTGATTTAATGATTATTGAGGGAGTATAACTTCCAAAATGGACATACTTTTGAATATAAATTTAATTAAATTTACCATTTGATAAAATATTTTAGTTAATCTATTTTATGATATTGCAACTTTGGGGGTACTAATGGCGCATTTAAAATTTAGGACTACGGGTTTGTTGTGATACTTAACTTTGGGTCAATTAACATAGATAATGTTTATCAAGTTCTACGGTTTCCAAATGCTGGAGAAACAATTTCTGCTAAAGGTCTGAAAAAGGTCTTGGGTGGTAAGGGTATTAATCAAACTATAGCAGCTCAGAGGGCTGGGGCTGCTATTTTCCACATTGGGCATGTCGGTGAAGATGAATGGATTTTGGATCAACTATCCAAAATGGGGGTAGATAAAAAGTTTATCTATTCTGGGGCTGGAGTAACTGGACATGCAATTATTTATGTTAACCTTGAAGGTGAAAATGAAATCGTTCTTCACGCAGGTGCAAATGAAGAGTTTAAACATGAAAAATGTGATGAGATATTAGATGAATTTATCGATGAAAAACCTTGGGTCATTTTGCAAAATGAGATTAATTTATCTTTAGAAATTGCCATTAAAGCAAAGCAATTGGGTTTTAAGGTTTGTTATAGCGCTGCCCCATTTTCTGCAGAATCTATAAACAAAATTTTACCATATGTTGACCTATTAGCCATGAATGAAACTGAAATGAAGGAATTGCAAAATTCTTCCGACAAAAATGTTGTAGATTTTGGTGTCGCGATGACTTTGGTTACGTTGGGATCTCGAGGAGCAGAATTATATATACATGGTGAGGTGATTAAGCAGTCTAGTTTTGATATTAAACCAGTTGACACAACGGGAGCAGGGGATACATTCTTAGGATCCTTTATCGCACGATATGATTGTGGCGAAAGTGTCCAAAGTGCATTGCAATATGCTTCAGGCGCAGCCGCAATACAGATCACCCGGATGGGTGCAGCGCCTGCAATACCAACCTATAACCAAGTTGAAGAATTTTTGAATGAGAAGGTGCAATGAAAACTGCAAAAATCATAATTGATACTGATCCTGGTATTGACGATGCGATGGCGATTTTTTTTGCAGGGTTATCTGATAAATTAGACTTAATTACTATGACTAGTGTTTTTGGTAATGTTACTGTTGATATAGCTACTCGTAACGCAATGGTTCTGGCTGAAATCCTTAAGCAAGATATTCCCGTCGCAAAGGGACATGGATATCCCTTAGTACAAATTCCAAACCCAGTTTCTGACTATGTACATGGCTCTGAGGGCTTCGGTGATATTTCAGCAAAAGTACCAAATTCAAAAGCTTTGGATATTCCAGCACATGAATACATTTGCCAAATGATTAACGATCATATGGGTGAAATTATTCTTTGCCCAGTAGGTCCACTTACAAATATAGCGTTAGCTTTGCGTTATGACCCAACAATTGTCTCCAAGGTAAAATCAATTGTTATTATGGGTGGTGGTTTGCATTCTGGTGGTAATGTCACTGAATTTGCTGAAGCAAATATTTGGAACGATCCTCACGCTGCTGATGAAGTTTTTGCTGCAGATTGGGAGGTCACAGTAATTGGTCTCGATGTAACACAAAAAGTGGTCTGCCCTCATTCTGACTTTTCTGCGTTAACTTTAGATGCTCCCATAATTGGTAAATTTTTAGAGCAAGCTACTGATTTTTATATAAAATTTTACAAAGAGGCTGCTGGTATTGATGGCTGCCAAATGCACGATCCTATTACAGTTATTGCTACAATACATCCTGATTTGTTCACGTATGAATATCATCCAATTCAGGTTTGTCTTGATACAAATAAAGTAGGTGAAACTCAAATTAGTAATGATGCTGGCCGTCGCGCAGCTAAGATTGCAGTGGATGTAAATGTAGACGCAGTGAAGAAAATATTTTTTAATACGATTAGAACTGGATTTTAGGGAGCTATATCATGGCTGAATTCGAAATATTAGCAATTGGATTAGATGAAGCAGATGCGCCAGCGCGATTTGCTAAATCATTCCGTGAAACAGGATTTGCAATTTTAAAAGATCATAATATCAGTGCTGATGAAATTGATCGAATGTATGGTGTCTGGACTGATTTTTTTGCAAGTGAAGAGGGGCCTAGTTTTGCTGTCCAACCAGGAGAATCTGCTGGTTATTTTGGTTATAAATCTGAAAATGCAAAAGGAAGTGCAAGCAAAGACCTTAAGGAATTTTTTCATGCTTATGAAAATAAAGATTTGCCTAAAGGAACTGAAGCTGAAACACGTGAATTTCAAAGTAAACTTGTAAATTTGGGTGCGACTTTATTAGCTTGGTTAAGTCAAGAAACCCCTAGTAATGTTAAATTTTCAGAACCCTTAGAAAATATGATTGATGGCAGTAATATGAATTTATTGCGTATTATACATTACCCACCTCTACCAGATGATGTTGAACAAGGTGAAGTCCGTGCTGCTGCACACGAAGACATAAACCTTATCACACTTTTGGTTACTGGAACTGAGCCGGGTTTGCAGGCTAAAGATATTGACGGAGGCTGGCATGACGTACCATGCAAGCCTGGTTATATCACTGTGAACTCTGGGGATATGCTTTCCATGGCTAGTAAGGGATATTACCCTTCAACCCCTCACCGAGTAGTTAACCCGCCTAAACAAAAAAACTGCTCACGTTATTCTATGCCGCTTTTTATTCATCCTCGTCCTGATGTTTTTTTGGATGAAATGACTGCGGGTGAATTTTTAGACGAACGTTTAAAAGAAATCGGATTAAAATAAATTAGCAAACGCTGTTGTTTGTTATTATAAAAAGTGCATCTGCACACAACTAGGAGAATATAATGAAAAAGATCTATATAATTGTGATGGCTGCCATCATGAGTTTCATGGGGGCTTTGGCTTTTGCTGAAGACTTTAAGCCAGCTGTGATTTACGACATGGGTGGTAAATTTGATAAATCATTTAATGAAGGTGTTTACACAGGTATCAAACGCTTTACTGCGGAAACTGGCATCGAAGTGATGGAATTTGAAGTCACAAATGAAGCTCAACGCCTGCAAGCAATGGAAAAAATGATACAGCGTGGCGCTACATTGGTGTTGGGCGTAGGCTTTGCTCAAGCAGATGCTATAGATAAAGTTGCAGCGGCTAATCCAGATAAAATGTTTTCGATTATTGATGTCAATTGGTTAGATCGTCCAAATCTGCGCCAATATTCTTTTAAAGAAGAAGAAGGGTCTTACTTAGTTGGTATGGCTGCAGCTATGGCTTCTAAAACTGGAACAGTTGGTTTTGTCGGTGGAATGGATATCCCATTAATTCGAGCATTTCAGTGTGGATATGAGCAAGGTGTTATGGCAGTAAACGCTAACGCGACAGTTTTGAAAAATATGACAGGCACAACTCCATCAGCATGGAATGACCCAGCAAAAGGTTCAGAACTTACTCAAAGTCAAATTGACCGTGGCGCAGATGTTATTTATCAAGCTGCTGGTGGTACAGGTGCGGGTGTTATCTCAGCTGCAGTTGATGCAGGTAAATTAGCAATTGGTGTTGATTCAAATCAAAATCACATCGCACCAGGATCAATCCTAACATCTATGCTAAAACGTGTTGATGTTGCAGCATATAATACAATGAAAGATGGTCTTTCAGGTGATTTTAATGTTGGTGTTCAAACCCTTGGCCTTGCTGAAGATGGTGTTGGATGGTCATTGGATGAGCATAACGCAAGTTTGATTACGGCTGATATGAAGTCTGCACTTGATGAGGCATCAGCAAAAATTATTTCTGGTGAAATTGATGTGCATGATTATCGTTCTGATAATACATGCTCAATGTAAGTTATATTATAAAAAATGTCTAACGTGACACAGAAAACAAGCGGTGGAAGTGCCGCTTGTTACATTCTTGAATTACAAAAAGTATGTAAATCTTTTGGATTGGTTCAAGCCAACAAGAATATAGATTTGCAAATTCAGCCTGGAACAATTCACGGAATTATTGGTGAAAATGGGGCAGGCAAATCAACTTTGATGAATATTTTATATGGTTTGCACCGTGCTGATTCTGGCAGTATGTTTATTGATGGAGCCCCAACTAGAATAAAAAGTAGTGCGGATGCGCTCTCGCTAGGAATTGGAATGGTTCATCAGCATTTCATGTTAATTCCACGTTTTACTGTTTTGGAAAATGTGATGCTTGGATCAGAAGGTGGAGCATTACTGAAGTTAGGTCGAGCGTCTACTATCGCTAAATTAAAAGAACTTGGCCAAACATTTGATATGGAAGTTGATCCAGATTTATTAGTTAGTGATTTAAATGTTGGCATGCGCCAAAGGGTTGAAATTTTAAAGGCCCTTAAAGGTGGTGCTAAAATCTTGATATTAGACGAGCCTACCGGGGTCTTGACACCCCAAGAGGCGACTCAACTATTCGATATACTTAATAAATTACGTGTTAATGGAGTAACGATTTTATTAATAACTCATAAGTTGGCAGAGATTATGGCAATTACTGATAATGTTTCGATCATGCGTGGTGGTGAAATGGTAGGGCATCGTAAAACTAGTGAGACTAATCCACAAGAGTTGGCCGAATTGATGGTTGGCCGCAAAGTTTTATTAAATGTAGAAAAACCAGAGGCAATGCCTATGGATGTGGCATTAACAGTAAATAATTTAGGATGTTTTTCTTCTAGAGGACATAAAGTTTTAGATAATTTGTCTTTTGAGGTACGCGCTGGTGAAATTCTTGGCATAGCTGGTGTATCGGGAAATGGCCAAACACCTTTAATGGAAATTTTGAGTGGTATGCGAAAACCTGATGAAGGTAGCTTTGAAATTTTAGGTAAAAAAATTACACCAGAAAATGAAGTAACACCAAATATTATGCGAGAAAACTTTATTGGGCATATTCCTGAAGATCGGCATAAGCATGGTTTAATTTTGTCGTTTGAAGCCTATGAGAATATGATCTTAGGCTTCCATAATTCAAATTTAACTGGCACAAAAAAAACATTAGATAAAAACTATATGCTTGAACACTGTGACGCGCGGATGGAAGAATATGATATTCGCCCTAGAAATTCAAAACTCTTAGCAAGCAGTTTTTCAGGAGGAAATCAGCAGAAAATTGTAGTTGCACGTGAACTTTATAAAAATCCAAAATTATTAATTGTTGGTGAACCAACTCGTGGTGTGGATGTTGGTGCAATAGAATTTATACATAAACAATTAATTGCATTACGTGATCGTGGCTGTGCAATTATTTTAGTTTCTGTAGAATTGGATGAAATTATGGGGCTGTCTGATAGAATATTGGTTATGAATAAAGGCCAAGAGGTAGCAACAATACGTGGTGAAGACGCTAATGCTCAAAATCTTGGGCTTATGATGGCGGGTATTTCTCAAGGAGCCAAAAATTGAGCGTTAGAAAACCTTTACCACGCTGGGCAGATCTTATTCTTTTACCTTTAATTAATTTATGTGCAGCCTTTTTTGTATGTGGTGTTGTAGTTTGGATTATTGGTGAAAATCCTTGGGTTGCATTGATGGTTATGATCAAGGGTGCATTCGTTTATCCAGGTAGTTTGGGTTATACCTTATATTATACTACCAATTTTATTTTTACGGGCTTGGCGGTTGCAACAGCCTTTCATGCAAACTTATTTAATATAGGAGGCGAAGGTCAGGCTTATGTAGGTAGTCTAGGGATATTATTAGCTACGGCACTATTCGCGCCCTATTTGCCCAGTATTTTTGTTATCCTACTGTGTATTGTCTGTTCAGCATTAATGGGCGCTGCTTGGGCATTAATTCCAGGATACCTTCAGGCCAAGCGGGGTAGCCATGTTGTAATTACTACTATCATGTTTAATTTTTTAGCATCAGCTTTAATGGTTTGGCTGTTGGCTGGGCCGCTTATTCAAATTGGGCAGCAATCTCCTCAATCTGATCTTATACCTGAGAGTGCACACCTTCCACCGGCGGAAACTTTTTTTGGATGGTTTGGGCTTGATATATTTTCATCGCCGTTAAACTTATCTTTTATATTGGCTTTAATTGCCTTGTTTGTGTTTTGGATGCTTATTTGGAAAACCCGTTTAGGGTATGAAATTCGTGCTGTTGGTAAAAATCAAGATGCTGCTAATTATGCAGGCATAAACGTTTCTCGAACTATTATTATTACTATGACAATTTCAGGAGCATTTGCGGGCCTTTTAGCAATTAATGAAGTTATGGGCGTTCAACACCGTGCAATTCTTAATTTTACTGCTGGGTATGGCTTTACTGGTATTGCTGTTGCTTTAATGGGTCGCAATCATCCTATAGGAATTTTCTTTGCGAGCTTACTTTTTGGAGCTTTATTCCAGGGTGGTGCAGAATTAGATTTTGAGTTTAAATCTATTACACGTGATATGGTTTTGTTGATTCAAGGCATGATTATTTTATTCTCTGGAGCACTTGCTTATATGTTTAACCCTGCACTTTCTCGGATCCTTACTCGAGTTTGGAAAGGTGGCAAACAAGATGATTGACTTTTTTTTCCAAGTTCTTTGGGCGTTGGATGCTACGCTTCGTGTAGCAACGCCTCTAATGCTTTGTGCAATGGCGGGAATTTTCTCCGAGCGATCTGGTATTGTTGATATATCACTTGAAGGGAAGTTATTATCTGGTGCGTTTGTTGCTGCTGCAATTGCTAGTCTCACTGGTTCAGCTTGGCTTGGCTTAGGTGGTGCTATCTGTGCATCTGTATTGATGTCGTTGTTACATGGCTTTGCTTGCATCACTCATAAGGGTGATCAGGTTGTAAGTGGAGTTGCAATTAACTTTTTGGCATCGGGGCTAACTGTAATCTTAGGTATAGCCATATTTAAAAGGGGTGGTCAAACGCCTACTTTAAGTTCTGATGAGCGGTTTAGGCCAATCGAATTATGGTTCGTTGATATATTAGATAATCTCCCCATACTTGGTTCTGTTTATCGTGAGTTAGTCAGTGGCCATAGTTTACTAGTTTATATTGCCTTAATTTGTGTGCCTGTAGCCTCGTTCATTTTATACCGTACACGGTTTGGACTTCGTTTACGTGCAGTAGGAGAATCTCCAATTGCAGTAGATAGTGCTGGCGTATCTGTCACCTGGCTAAGATACAGAGCACTTATAGTAGGCGGTGTGTTTTGTGGCATCGCGGGTGCTTATTTATCTATTTCACATGGTGCAAACTTTGTTCGTGAAATGTCAGCGGGTAAAGGATACATAGCATTAGCAGCTGTTATTTTTGGCAATTGGCGCCCTGTTAGTGCTTTCTGGGCTTGTTTGATGTTTGGATTTTTAGATGCGATTACATCAAGATTACAAGGAGTGGATTTACCAATAATTGGTGAAATACCTTCACAACTAATGGTGGCATTACCTTATATCATGACAATAATTTTATTATCAGGATTTATTGGACGGCCAAGTCCACCTTCAGCAATTGGATTGCCTTACCGGAAATAATGTTAACTATAAAAGATATATAATTTTATGTTGGATAAAAAAATAATAGAAAAACTATTAAATGCCGCAAAATTAGCTATGCCTAATGCTTATGTGCCTTACTCAAATTTTAGGGTTGGTGCTAGTGTGCTGTATGATGATGGTTCAATCGAAACAGGTTGCAACGTTGAAAATGCATCTTTTGGTGCAACGATCTGTGCTGAGCGGACTGCCATAAGTGCTGGTGCTGCAAGAGGTAAAACTTCGATCAAAGCTATATGCGTAACTAACATGACAGATACTATGGTCACACCATGTGGTATCTGTCGCCAAGTAATCTGGGAGTTTGGCCAAGACCTACCTGTAATTTGTTCTAATAAAGATGGGAACTATAAAATTTTAACTATTGCTGAGCTTTTACCTCATGCATTTGATCTAAACTAAAATTAAATACGCTATTGCTTTGGCAAAGTCTCATTTAAAAATAAAAGCCCCAGCTCTTAAGCCGGGGCTGGTTGGTAAGGTTGAGTTATGATTCCTATGCCAACCTAGGACGCTAGCCCTTCTTTGTGATCACTGGGATTAACAGGTCGCCCCAGTTACCATCACCATTATGGTGTCGGCTTGATCTAATCAATTCAACTGTTACACCAGCTTCAACTGCGCGTGCTACTGATTGGTTTAAGCGATGTAGGTCGTTAGCTAACATACGAATAGCTTGATCCGCTTGGTCAATTTTTTCTGAAGTAGTTGGTTCTACGGCCTTGATTTGTGCAGTCATTTTTTCTCTCCTTAGTTGAATTGGTTCATTGTATTGTCTTCACCAGCGGCCTTTAAAGCGGCTTCGCCGGCAAAGTATTCTTTATGATCGTCTCCCATGTCAGATCCTGACATGTTCTGGTGTCTGACACATGCGATGCCTTGGCGAATTTCTTTTCGTTGAACGCCAGCTACGTAACCTAACATACCCTCAGCGCCAAAATAATCTTTAGCTAAGTTATCAGTAGATAATGCTGCTGTATGATAAGTTGGAAGCGTGATGAGGTGATGAAATATACCAGCATCTCGAGCAGCATCAGCTTGGAATGTACGAATTTTATTATCAGCACATTCTGATAATTCTGTATCATCATATTCTACAGACATAAGTTTTGAGCGATCATAAGAGGATGTATCCTTGCCCTCTTCAACCCAAATATCAAAAACTTGTTGCCGAAAATTTAGTGTCCAGTTAAATGAGGGTGAATTGTTATATACTAATTTTGCGTTTGGAACTACTTTTCGAACCCTATTTATCATTTCGCCTATTTGACCTATATGTGGTTTTTCAGTTTCGATCCAGATCATATCAGCTCCATTTTGTAATGATGTGATTGAATCTAAGACACAGCGATCAACGCCGGTACCCTCTTTGAATTGGAATAAATTAGAGGGCAAACGTTTTGGACGCATTAGTTTACCATCTTGCTTGATTACAATGTCGCCGTTGCCCATTGTATCCAATGTAACTTCATCACAATCTAAAAAGCTATTGTACTGATCGCCTAAGTCACCTTGTTCTTTTGTTACTGCTATTTGCTTTGTGAGCCCGGCGCCCAAGCTGTCTGTTCGCGCTACGATTATTCCATTATCAATACCAAGCTCAAGGAATGCGTGTCTACAAGCACGGATTTTTTGTAAAAAATCTTCGTGAGGGACTGTAACTTTACCATCTTGATGGCCGCATTGCTTTTCATCTGAAACTTGATTTTCGATTTGGAGTGCACAAGCACCTGCTTCAATCATTTTTTTAGCTAGCAAATAAGTAGCTTCAGGGTTGCCAAAACCAGCATCGATATCAGCTATAATAGGAACAACATGTGTGTCATAATTATCAATTTTTGACTGTATAATTGATTTAGAAATTGAATCAGATGCATCATCTAACTCTCGAAATAGACCGGCAAGTTCACGTGCATCCGCCTGGCGTAGAAATGTGTACAATTCTTCAATTAATGCCGGAACTGAAGTTTTTTCGTGCATTGATTGATCTGGTAATGGACCAAATTCAGAACGTAATGCTGCAATCATCCATCCTGACAAATACAAATATTTACGCTTTGTAGTGCCAAAATGTTTTTTGATGGCAATCATTTTTTGTTGACCGATAAACCCATGCCAACATCCAAGAGATTGTGTATATTGGGAACTGTCAGCATCGTAGGTGGCCATGTCTTTGCGCATAATGTCAGCAGTATATTGTGCTATCTCAAGCCCAGTTTTAAAACGATTTTGCATTCTCATACGCTGAACATGTTCAGGATTAATAGCATCCCATGACTTACCATTTTCAGCTTTAAGGTTATTTATTGTATCAATTGATGTTCCATCGTATGGCATTATTGTCCCCTTTGTAAAATAATAACAAATATTATAATAAAAAATTAAAAAATATATATTATATAAAGTATATCAGATAATTTTGTGACTTAATTTACTAATAATCTCTATATAAAATTATGTTTTACTTGTAATTATCGAGTAATATTGTAAAAGTTTGTCATAATTAAATTGTAAAAAAGTAAAGTTTGTAAATGAGTGATCAAAAGATTTTTGCAGGCCCTCGAGTAAAAAAAATTCGAAATAGTATTGGTCTAAGCCAAACTGCAATGGCACATGGCTTAAATATTTCGCCGAGTTACCTTAATTTGATTGAGCGCAACCAGCGGCCAATTACAGTACAGTTAATTTTAAAATTCTCTAAAATTTACAATATTTCCCCTGAAGATTTAGAAGGAGATTCTGATGGCATAGTCACTGCACTCAAAGAAGTTTTTTCAGATACATTATTACAAGGTGAATTACCTGGATATGAAGAGCTATTTGAAGTCGCAGATGTTGCTCCAAACGTAGCAAGTGGAATTATGAAGCTTCATGAAGGATATCGCCAGACATTACTTCGATTGTCAGAGTTAAATGTAGAAATGACTAGAGGGCAAGATATTAGCCAAACTGCTTTACCTACTGATTTAGTTCAAAATGCTATGGAATCTCGAGAAAATTATTATGATAAATTAGACCGTGCGGCCGAAATACTGGCCTCAGAATTAGATCTCACACGTGGGTTATTTGCTACACTTCAGGATAGGCTCCTACAAAAACATCGAATAACAGTGCAAACTTTACCAATTAATATTATGCCAGAATGGACGCGCCGATTTGATAAACACTCTATGCGATTATTTATATCAGACCGCCTTAATTCTTATGGGCGTGTTACTGAACTGGCTCGCTATCTGGTACACAAGGAGTTAACTGAAGAAATTGATAACGCAGTCTTACGTTTAAACCTAAAATCACCTGAAGCCGTTAAAGCAGGTATTATTGAGCTCACAAATTATGCTGCTCTTGCTTTATTGCTTCCTTATAAACGATTTTATCAAATATCACAACGAATGAAATATGATGTAGAGGCACTGGCAAAGCGATTTGATGTATCATTTTGGGAGGTAGCGGTACGTATGACGTCATTAGGTAGGTCCCAAATGGAAGGCATTCCATTTTTCCTACAAGAGGTTGACCAAGCAGGAAATATGGTGCGCCGTCTTGGTTCAAAAGGATATCCTAAGGGTAAGTTTGGTGGCCAATGCCCTAAACTATCTATTTTTAAGGCAGTGTCTCTTCCACAGCAGTTACTAACCCAAATTGTTGAAACACCTGATGGGCAGGCTTATTTTACAATTAATAGATCTACAAAGCAAAGCGGTGGGGCTTATGGTGAAAGTATGCGGCAAACTGCCATTATGTTGGCATGTGAAGCAGAATTTATCACCGATATGGTATATGTGCAGGGAGGTGCCGTTGATCGTGCTGATGTTGGCCAAAATTGCCGCTTATGTGAGCGACCGCATTGCGCACAGCGCGCAGAACCTCCTATTGCAAGACCTTTGATGTTTGATGAAACTGAAAGTAGTGTGTCAGCATTTAATTTTAAAGTTTGATTATGGAAAATAAGCACGGCGAATTAAATTTAATCCCATAATGGAAAAGAGGCATAAAAGAGATTTACGAAATATTATTTCTGACATTTTACTTCGAATTTTTTCGCCGACCCAAAAGCCTATAAGTGTTGGAATTAGCAAGTAGGTTGATAGCAATGTTAATTGTGTAGTCATATAACCTTGACGAATATATCCAATCACTAGTGGCAAAGTGCCAAGAAAAAATATTAGGCCACTTACACGAATAAACTCTTCTTTTGAAATGCGCCGTGCAGTTAAATACATGGCTAAAGGTGGCGCCCAAACAGATGTTAGTCCACCCATGATACCCGCAAAAAGTCCTGCAATGATTTGTGCTTTTTTATCATAATTTTCTGGAATAAATGGTGCATTTTTTAACATATTTACAGCGACAAATAATAATATAGAAAAACCCATAAATCCTAATAAAGCTTTGTCACTGACTGCATTTGAAAGATTTACTGTAAGCCACACAAACGTAATCAATATTAAGATGAATGGCATATACTGTTTAAATGTCGAACGTATTGCTCCAGATCTATACACTTGCCACGCATTGGAAAGTATCAATGGAAATATTAGCAGCGCAATTGCAGTACGTGGAGCAGTTGTGAAGGTCATGATACCTAGGGCCGCTGTTGGCAATCCTAATCCAGCTACACCCTTAATAGTTCCCGCAACTAAAAATGTAGCTGATAAAAATATTAAAAAGTAAATTTGATCCATGATTTTAAGTTTAATGCAATGTTTTGAAATGGCAATAAATTTGCTATTAATTAATTAGTTTTATCTAAATTTTTTTAATAGTTTTACCTACAATTTTAAATATTTAACTTAGTGTGTATTTATGAACGAGCAATCTGCTTATATTTAGATTTTAAGTTATTGGTATTGTAACCAAAAATTTAGCGCCGTCTTCACTATCTAAGCATGTAAGTGCCCCTCCCAGATTTTTCATAATTTCCTGACTGATTGCAAGGCCAAGCCCAACACCACTAGTACTTGTTGCATTTGAGAGTTTGGTGAATTTTTCAAAGATTATAGGTTGCTCTGACTTTGGTATACCAGGTCCATTATCTTCGAATATAAGATTTAAATTGCCATCTGTCTTCTTGCCACTAATTTGTAATTCTGGCTGCTCTTTATTATTATATTTTACGGCATTGGTTATTAGATTAATAAACACTTGTGAGAGACGATCTACATCAGTGTTAAGAGTATTTTCGACCCAATCTATGTTTACATTAATTTTTGCATTAGCATTTAATACAGCTTGTTGTGTTGACTGAAGTGCGGTCTGCAGAACTGTACTTAAATTTACGTCTGACAGGTTTAGTTTCACTTGACCACTTTCTAAAAAACTCAGATCTAAAATTTCGTCCAGTAATCGAGTTAAACGTTGACTCTCATCGTTGATAATAGTCGAAAAATATTGAAGTTGTTTTTTATCTAATGTTTTGTCTGATTGTAAGATCTCTGAAAAAGATCGAATAGATGTCATTGGTGTACGCAGCTCATGACTTACTTGGCTTAAGAAATCATCTTTTTGAGTGCTTAGTTTAGTTAATTTATTATTTACAATACGGAGTTCGTCTCCAGATTTGGTTAGTTTTTTCGACTGCTCTTCTAGCCGAGTTGAATATTCGATTCCTTGCACTGTCTCATCGGCAACAGCTATTAGATCCTCAACTGTAATAGATTGATTGCCAACCGCTTGAGTTATCATTGAGTGGGCTGTCGCTGCGCCAACTGATCCAGCAAATTTACTTTCTAATGTTTCCATTAGCTCGATGTTAATTTCGGGCAAACCTTGCCTTCCCTGTTTTTTTGAAACCTGTGTAAATAAAAGATTGGCATCCTTACGACCAAGAATACGTTGCGAGAGCAAAAACAAATCATCAGGAGTTACGCCG
>Ga0115004_10000393_pt1 | contig 32763 bp, 28 predicted proteins | sample ArcticOcean_MG_C_10_FD_88737 | JGI IMG/M metagenome (GOLD analysis project Ga0115004, IMG submission 88737) | Marine microbial communities from western Arctic Ocean - ArcticOcean_MG_CB11_90 | ecosystem: Environmental > Aquatic > Marine > Oceanic | place: Arctic Ocean: Canada Basin | collected... | reverse complement strand
GTCGGCAAGTTTGGTCTCCTGAATCAAAAGAACATCGGGCTGCACTTCTTCCAGCCACGCCTCGACTCGCTCTTGACGAGCACGCAACGAGTTGACATTCCAGGTCACGACACGCATATCAGGTTCCCTTCGCTGGAGCGGACTTCTTCGTCGCTGCGTTCTTGGCAGGAGCCTTCTTCGCGGGCGCCTTCTTCGCGGGCGCCTTCTTCGCGGGCGCCTTCTTCGCTGGAGCCTTCTTGGCCGGAGCCTTCTTGGCCGGAGCCTTCTTGGCCGGAGCCTTCTTGGCCGGAGCCTTCGTGACCGCGGCCTTCTTGGCCGCAGTCTTGTTGACCGGTGCCTTCTTGGCTGCGATCTTCTTGGCTGCAGCCTTCTTGACCGGAGCCTTCTTGACCGGAGCCTTCTCGACTGTGGATTTCTTGGCCGCTGCCTGCTTGGCGGGAGCGCTCCTCTTCGGTGCTGCCGCCTTCTTGGCCGTCGTCTTTGTGGACGCCGTCTTTGTGGTCGCCGTCTTCACCGCAGCATTCTTGGCCGGCGCCTTCTTCTTGGGCGGCGTCTTTTTCGCTGCTGCCTTCTTCTTCGCTGCTGGCCTCTGACCGGCTGTCTTTTTTCTGGAAGGGCCTTGCCGCTCGCTCGTTACCTCAGCGGTTGTCTCATCGTTTTCGTCAGCCTCGGCTGCTGCTTCGGCGATAGCCCGATCAGCCATGTCAGGGACGGCACAGTCGATGCTGCGGCGAGAACCATTAAAGCTCACGACGACGAGCGTGACCGACGAGTCGATCTTCATGATTGATTTTGCGCTACGCGGTGTCGGCGAGGCCATCATTCGGAGCGGGACATAGCCCCGCACACCGGTGCCGGAAATCGTAATGTAGGCGCCGTGGGATGAGTACGCGTCGACGGTGCCGTTGATGCTCGTTCCGACTGGGTGATGCTCGACGAACTCGAGAAACGGCATCAGTTCGTTCCCTGGGTCGCCGCCTCTCGGTGCTGCGCTGACATCCGCCTTCGGCTCGCTCTGACGCGCTGCAGTCTGCTTGTGCGCTGGCGGCGGCGTCTTCGGCACCGGCATCGGTGCATTTGCTTCGACACTGCCCACGCGTGCCTGGTTCTCGTCTTGCTTTGTGCGACCACGGCCACCACGTGACCGACCGCCGCCGCTACTGCCACTGCTGCTCCCTGAGCCGCGGGTGGCCTTGCGGCTGACCGGGCCACGAACCGGGGTGCGCGCCACCCACACCCAGCCGACATGCGGCACTGGCTTACCGCCGATCAGGCGGCCTTCGTCGAAGAGCCATTCGTATTGGCCGTGGAACTCCTGAAAGGAATCATTCGATAACACCGTGGAGTTCGCCTTGTTGGCGATGCCTAAAACAAAGGCGTCACCGCGACCAACAGCGCCGGCTGGCGGCGCAACGAGCTCGTTGTTCGAGATGCCCTCTTCGAACTCCTTGGTCTCTTTCTTGTCAATCCGGTGCCCGAAGGTCGCATCGACCACCACCGTTATCTCGGTGTCGGGGTTGTCTTCCATGAAGCTCATGACGGCTTCGTTCAGCTGCTGCAGGCTGGGCAGCGACCGTCCTTCGGTCGCAAGGTTCGACCCGTCGACCACGACGTGGGCTGGGCCGTTATTGGCATTCATTATCAGTTGTCTCGTTCCTGTTGACGGGGCTCGACCATTCGAGCCTCCGTGTCGCCGATTACGGCGAGCTGCACGCTGTGTCGATCATCGCTGCGGGTACCGGTCGTGTTCGCACCAGGTGACCCGAAGTCGAATCGAGACTTTGTACTGCCCCATCGTAGGCTCTCGAACCATGCCAACCCCAACCATTGTGCGCGCAGTTTTTTGGGACTTCGGTGGAGTCGTGCTCTCCAGTCCCTTCGATGCCTTCAATACGTACGAAGAAAATCACTCTCTACCGAGCAACTTCATCCGCTCGGTCAACACCCACAACCCCGACTCAAATGCGTGGGCGCTGCTTGAGCGAAACGATGTCGGGCCCAACGAGTTCGACTCCCTCTTTGCCACCGAGTCCGAGGCGCTCGGCCATCGGATTCCCGGCGCCGACATCCTGGCGCTCCTTTCCGGATCGGTCCGCCCCGAGGTCGTCATCGCGCTCGACGCGGTGATCGCAGCCGGCTACATCACGGCATGCCTCACAAACAATGTGGTCTCCGACGACACCGCAACACAGCGTCGCCCCGACGTGGCCGATGTGATGGCGAAATTCGACCATGTGGTCGAGTCGAGCAAGGTCGGTGTCCGTAAGCCCGAACCTCGCTTCTATGAGATTGCGTGCGAACTCGCCGGTGTCGAGCCGACCGAATGCGTCTTCCTCGACGACCTTGGGATCAACCTGAAGCCGGCACGGGCGATGGGCATGCAAACCATCAAGGTCGCCAAACCCGGCCCGGCGCTCGACGAGCTCGCGTTGATCCTCGGGATCTCGCTTTCCGCCTGACCGAATTAGTCCTCGGTCGTCGCGAACAACTGATCCATGAGCTGCGCAAGCTCTTGGTCGTGGATCGCCTTGCTGCCAGTAGCTGGGCTGCCCGACGGGGCGCGAGCCACGTGGCGGAGGTCGTAGCCCTCGTCTTTGATGCGCCACACATTGTGCTCGATGAAGTTCCACGCGCCCATGTTCTCGGGCTCTTCCTGCAGCCAACGAAGTTCTTTGGCGTTCGGGTACTTCTGCAGCAAGTCGCGCATCTGCTCGGTTGGCAGCGGGTACAGCTGCTCGATGCGAACAATGGCAACGGCAGCGTTGCGCTGGTCGCGTTCGGCTATCGCGTCCCACGCAACCTTGCCTGAGCAAAACACGATACGCGTGACTGCGTTGACGTCGACTACGCCCGGGTCGTCGAGCACCTCGCTGAACGATCCGGTCGTCAACTCCTCAACAGACGAGCGAGTCTGCTTCATCCGCAGACCAGACTTCGGCGAGAACACGATCAGCGGCGTGTTGCGTTCCGAATGCACCTGGCGACGCAGCAGATGGAAGAAGTTGGCCGCCGTGGTTGCATTGACGATCTGCATGTTGTCTTCAGCAGCCAACGTGAGGAATCGCTCGATGCGTGCCGAGCTGTGCTCCGGGCCCTGACCCTCATAGCCGTGCGGCAGAAGCAGAACGACACCGTTCTGCTGCTTCCACTTGTCTTCGGCGGCAACGATGTACTGATCGATGATGATCTGCGCGCCGTTGACGAAGTCACCGAACTGCGCTTCCCAGAGGACGAGGGCGTCACGGTTGGCATGGGAGTACCCGTACTCGTAGCCCATTGCTGCGTACTCGGAAAGTAGCGAGTCAAAGACCCAGAAGTTTGCCGAAGCATCGTCGAGGTTGTCGAGCGGAATCCACGGGCTGCCGGTGTTGTTGTCGATCAATGCAGCGTGGCGATGGCTGAACGTTCCGCGACGCGAGTCCTGACCGGCAAGCCGCACGGGGTGGCCTTCTTGCACGAGTGAGCCGTACGCCATTGCCTCGGCGAGCGCCCAGTCAACTTCGCCATCTGCGTACATTTTGGCACGCGTTTCGAACTGCCTGCCAAGCTTCGGGTGGACGGTGAAACCCTCGGGGTAGTCGGTCAGCTTGTTGAAGATGCTGTCGAGCTTTGCTCGGTCGACTCCGGTCGGGATGTGCGGCAAGACACCGAGCGGCTTCGGCGGGCGAGCGGCAGTCACGTCACCCGGATCTTGCGCTCGGGTCTCGTCAAGCGCTGTTTGCAACTTGTCGTGGAAGTCACTGAGCGCCTGCTCAGCCTCGTCGATTGTGATGTCACCGCGGCGGACCAACGTCTCGACGTACAGCTTGCGGACCGTGCGACGTTCGGCAATCGCCTTGTACATAAGCGGCTGGGTATATGACGGATCGTCACCCTCGTTGTGTCCGTGACGCCGGTAGCAGACCATGTCGATGACGACGTCTTTGTGGAACTCCTGGCGGTACTCCCAGGCCAGCCGTGCGACCTTGACGCAGGCTTCAGGATCATCACCGTTGACGTGGAAAATCGGGGCCTGCACGGTCTTCGCGACGTCGGAGCAGTACAACGACGAACGTGAGAACTCCGGTGACGTGGTGAACCCGATCTGGTTGTTGATGATCAGGTGGATCGTGCCGCCAATGCGGTAGCCGCCGATGTCGCTCATTGCGAGGCATTCAGCCACGATGCCCTGACCGGCAAACGCTGCATCGCCATGAATCAGGAGCGGGAGCACAGAGAACGAACCGGGTGGTTCGATCTGGTCCTGCTTTGCACGGACCATACCCATGACGATCGGGTTGACAGTTTCGAGGTGGCTCGGGTTTGCGGCCAATTCGATCTTGATGTCGGCACCCGACGGGCTGACGTATTTACCCTTCGTCCCAAGGTGGTACTTGACGTCGCCGGACCCCTGCACCGACGACGGATCGAGGTGACCTTCGAACTCGGAGAAGATTGCCTCGTAGTCCTTGCCCATGATGTTGGACAACACGTTCAGGCGACCGCGATGCGCCATGCCTAAGATCGCTGAGTCGAGGCCGTCGTCGGCTGCATGACTGAGAATCTCGTCGAGAATCGGGATTGCCGACTCGGCACCTTCGATACCGAAGCGCTTGGTCCCGACGTACTTGGTAGCGAGGAACTTTTCGAACGATTCGGCTGCATTGAGCCGCTCAAGGATGCGGTACTTCTCGTCCTTCGTCGGTTCGGGGTAGCCACTACCTCGGTTGCCGTTCTCGACGTGCTCCTGGATCCAGCGTTGCTCGTCGGTGCTCTGGATGTGCATGTACTCGACACCGATTGTCCGGCAGTACGCGTCGCGCAGTACCCCGAGTAGATCGCCGAGGCGCATCTTGTCGACGCCACCGACGCCGTCAGTGAGGAACTCTCGGTCGAGGTCCCAGATGGTCAGGCCGTACGTGGCTGGATCGAGCTCGCGCGGCATGTGCGGCTGCTTCCAGCGAAGCGGATCGAGGTCGGCAATGCGGTGGCCGCGGACGCGGTGCACGCGAATCAGCTTCGCGACGGCCATCTGCTTGGCCAGCATCGTCTCTTCCCGGTTCATCGGGCTGACGTCTGGACGCCACTTAACTGCTTCGTACGGCACTCCAAGCGAGGCAAAGATCTCGGCGTAAAAATCGTGCTCACCGAGGAGCAGTTCGTGGACATGCTTGAGGAAGAGACCCGATTCGGCGCCCTGAATGATGCGATGGTCGTAGGTGCTGGTGACGGTGACGACCTTGCTGACGCCAAGCGAGCTCAGGTTGCGGTGGTCGGAGCCTTCGAATTCGGCCGGGTAATCGATACTGCCGACACCAACGATCAGGCCCTGGCCGGGCATCAGTCGAGGCACCGACTGCACGGTGCCGATGCCACCGGGGTTGGTGAGGCTGATGTTGGCACCCTGGAAGTCGTCAACCGTGAGCTTGTTGGACTTGACCTTGCGGATGATCTCCTCGTAGGCAGCAAGGAAACCCATGAAATCGTTGGTGTCGCAGTCACGGAGCACGGGAACGAGCAGCGTCCGGCTGCCGTCCTTCTTCTGCACATCGACCGCCAGGCTCATGTTGACATGGTCGTGCACGATGAGGCGTGGCTTGCCATCGTCGCCGACCGCGTAGGAGTTCTTCATTGCCGGCACGGCGTCAGCGATCGCCCGAACAATGGCCCAGCCGATCAGGTGAGTGAAGCTGATCTTGGTTTGCCCCGACCTGGAACGGAAGCCGTTGATCACCTTGCGGTTGACTTCGAGCAGTTTGGCCGGCACATTACGGAAGCTGGTGGCCGTCGGCACCGTGAGGCTGGCTTCCATGTTGCGCGCAATTGCGGCACTCGCACCACGAATTGGCTTGCCCGGTTCTTCTTCTGGCGGCTTTTCAACCGGCGCAGGCGTTGGAGCGGCCTCGGCTGTTGGCGTCGGCGCGGGTAACGCGTCGATGGGCGACAAGGTTCCGTGGACCTCTGCGTTGGCCCTGACCTGTGGCGATGCAGCTGCCGCAGCAGCAACACTCGGCGCCTGAGAGTGGTAATCAGCAAAGAACTCTTGCCAGCTGTCGCTCACCGAGCCGGGATCAGCGACGAATCGCTCGTACATCTCCTCGACGAGCCAGGAGTTGGCTCCAAATCCGGAACCACTTGCTTGATCGGCTGGTGCTGACACAGCCAGCATCGTAACCGCGACCTGCTCACGGCTTTGATTCGAAAAGACCACTCAACCGAACATCTTCGCAACATTGCCGGTAGCCGGTTGATTAGATCCGATCGAGTTCTTCGGCATCGAACAACGGCGTGATGCCTTCGGCTTCGATGTCGGCCCGCATCTCGTCAGGTGTTGGAGCAGTGAGATCGCCGGATGCGGCCTCGACGATCACGGGTAGCTTGCGCGCATCACTCGTGGTGTTCAAGAAGAATTGCTCGTTCGAAAGCACGTAGCGGACCGCACGATCGATCGGTTCCGGGTCAGTCAGCGGGTCGTACCAGCTGAACTTGCCCGGTCCGCTGACCTCCCCGTCGGCCCACCGCCCACGCGCAATCGATTTAATGGTCTGCACGGCGACGCCTCGTTCAGCACAGAGCGCGAGGAGCGCCTCGACGTCCATGCGATAGGCCGGGTTGTCGAGCAGGATGAAGTTTATTGGCAGCAGGATCGATGCGAAGTCAAACGCCTGGAGGCTGCGCAGATGCATACCGGCGATTCGAAGGCCGTGGCCGGTGACGCCGACATGAGAGATCAAGCCTTCGTCGCGAGCCGCAGCGAGTGCCTCCACCGCGCCACCCGGAGCATGTGCTCGCTCCCACTCGTCGTCTTCGACAAGATTATGGAGCTGCACCATGTCGATGTGGTCGACGCCCATTCGTTCAAGCGACTTCTCGAGTTCTTCGCGGGCCCCAGCACCCGAGCGTCGACCGGTTTTGGTTGCCAGAAAAACGTCGGCACGGTGGTTGGCAAGCCACGGCTTGAGCCGATCTTCCGATTCGCCGTAGGACGCAGCTGTATCAATGTGGTTAATGCCCCATTCGCCAACGGACGCCAACGTCGCATCGGCGCGCTCCTGGCTCATGCTTCCGAGCGCTGCTGCTCCGAAAATCACTCGAGTTGATTGGTGGCCCGTGCTGCCAAAGGGTGCGGTGGGGAGCGTCGTCTCGAACATGGTCCGAACGTAGCCGCCCATCAGGAACTTGTCAGGCTGCAGCGACGCCAGGCGGAGATTTTGTCGGCACATGCTGTCTCTTCGTTTTTCGCCGGGCAGTACGAATGTTTCGCGACACATCCAAACGGACCGGCGCGGGCGACCCCGCCGTCGCAGCCGCGCCGGCCGCGTTGACTGCCGCCGGGTTCAGCCCCACCAGCAGTCAACGCCCGTCACTCATGGTCAGGCGGACGAGCCCACGGATCAGTCCAGGGTGCCGATGTCGGCGTTGGTGATGCCGAAGGTATCCCACGCCGGCTGCAGTGCGGCACGGACGGCATCGCCGCCGCCGTTAGCGCCGGGTGTGCCGTCGAGTGCGTAGATGGCATTCATCGTGTCGCCGTCAGCGCCAGCGGGGGTGACGTATGCCTCGATAACTCGCCAGAAGGCGAGGCCCTCAGCAATGTGCTTGGTTGCAGCCGCGTCGTCGCCTTCGGCAACATCGGCTTGGATCTTGGTCGCATAGCGGATGGCCGCCTGGCTGTAAGTGACCACAACGTTTTTGATGACGTCGGCGGAGGCAGCCTTGGCGCCTTCGACGTCACTTGCCAGAAGCGCGTCTCGACCCGACACCATGGCGGCGAGGATCGCAGCGTTCGCCACCGAACCACCGTCGTCAGTAAGCGTTCCGAAGTTTTCACCGCGCTTGTCTGCCGTTCCATACGGACCACACCCTGGCTCGGCGCCAGCGTAGAACGCCCATCCTTCATCCCAATTGTGAACCGCTCCCTTGGCGATGTCGAAGTTGCCCTCCTCCGCTTTGCTGACGGCGGAGTTCAGTTCGTGAACAACCCAGGCGACCATGTTTTGGTTCTGGGTTCCCTTTTCAATTCCTTGAGCGCGGACGTCGTCGGTCGCTCCCTCGAACAGGCCGGTGCCAACAATTGCCGATGAAACGAAGTCGTTAATCGGTGCTGGGACTGCATAGAACTCTGCCAGGCCGTGCTTTTTGCCTTCGCCCGATGCGAATCCGCCAAGCGTTCGGAACCCGTCGCCTTTCACTGAGTTTTTGCCGTCGGTGTAGAGCGCGTTGATGGCGTCGTAGTCGACCGTCTCGGCGTCCAGGAGCTCTTTCACCTCGCAAATGTCTTTGACCACGAGACGGTGGCCATCGACATTCGAAGCGTAGGCATACCCGGCGTCTGCCGGGGTTGCCTCAACGGCTGGTACTTCAGTGGCTGCCGCCATTGGTGCGCCCGTTGTCGGCGTTTCCGCGGTGGGCGCGTTGGTGCTGGGCGACTCAGCTGTCGGTGCGTTCGTTGTCAGGCTCTCATTGCCGGTGGAGTTGGCGTCGTCGCTGCCGCATGCGGCCATCGTTAACACCGCTGTAATTCCTGCGGCGAGGAACCGGGCGCGTGGTGATTTTAATCTCATAGTTAGGCCACCCTAACAAGAACTTTTTAAAATGTTAGGCAGAATTAACAAAACCTAGAACTGTGTCTTAACAACCGAGGTGTCGGCGGTGTGCCATGTCCGGTAGAAAATCCGCCTTCAACGAACCAACCAGCTGCGGTTGCGTCAGGACTGTTTGTTTGGCCGTTCGTTCAGAGTTGCTGGCCAACCTCCACTGACGCAATGACCTGGCGCAATGACCTGGCGCAATGACCTGATTGCAAAGATCACTCGGCCAGGTCCGTTCGCTGGCCTCGTTGCGACGGTCTCGGCCCCCGACAACGCCTGGACGGCATCATCGGTAACCTGCCTCGCCATGGCGCACGAATTTATTTACCAGGCCTACAAGCTCTCGCGGGTCTACCCGCCGGACAAGACGGTCCTCGAGAACATCTCGCTGTCCTTCTACCCCGGCGTCAAAATCGGCGTGCTCGGCAGTAACGGCGCCGGTAAGTCGTCGCTCCTCAAGATCATGGCTGGCCTCGACGACGGCTTCCAGGGCGAGGCACGCCTCACTGCTGGCCACACCGTCGGCTATCTGGCACAGGAGCCTCAGCTCGATCCGAACAAGACGGTCCGCGGCAACGTGATGGACGGTGTCTCCGAAGTGCAGTCGATCATTGACGACTACAACACCGTGATGGCCAAGTGGGCCGACCCCGACGCCGACTACGACAAGATCGGCAAGCAACAGGCGATCCTCGAAGACAAGATCGCCGCCGCCGACGCATGGAGCCTCGACCGCAACGTCGAGATCGCCATGGACGCACTGCGCTGCCCGCCCGACGACGCCGATGTCACCGTGCTCTCCGGTGGTGAACGCCGCCGCGTTGCGCTGTGTCGCCTGCTACTCAGCCGCCCCGACCTCCTCCTGCTCGACGAACCAACCAACCACCTCGACGCCGAGTCGGTCGACTGGCTCGAGCGGTTCCTCGGCGAATACGCCGGCACCGTTGTCGCAATCACCCACGATCGCTACTTCCTCGACAACGTGGCGCAATGGATCCTCGAACTCGACCGCGGGCGCGGTATCCCGTTCGAAGGCAACTACTCAAGCTGGCTCGAACAAAAGCACGATCGCCTCGCTCGCGAAGAGCGCGGCAACGAGGTCCGCCAGCGCGCGCTGGCACGCGAACTCGAATGGGTTCGCTTGGGCCAGAAGGGTCGCCAGGCCAAAGGCAAGGCCCGCCTCGCCGCCTACGACAAGCTGCACGCCGAAGCAAAGGAAGCCGAGACCCAAGACTCCAAGCTGCAGATCACCATCCCAGCTGGGCGGCGCCTCGGCGACCAGGTCATCGAAGTCGAAGGCCTCAGCAAAGGATTCGGCGATCGCCTCCTCATTGAGAACCTGTCGTTCACGCTCCCGCCAGCCGGCATCGTCGGCATCATCGGCCCGAACGGCGCCGGCAAATCAACGCTGTTCAAGATGCTTGCCGGCCGTGAAGAGCCCGACTCTGGCTCAATCAAAATCGGCGACACCGTCGACCTCAGCTACGTCGACCAGGATCGCGACAGCCTTGACGCCGACGCAACCGTGTATGACGAGATCACAGGCGGCGGCGAAGTGCTCGAAGTCGGAGGCCGCGAGATTCACGGTCGCACCTACGTGTCGAGCTTCAACTTCAAGGGAACCGATCACGGCAAACGCGTCGGCGACCTCTCCGGTGGTGAACGCAACCGCGTTCACCTCGCCAAGCTGTTGAAGTCCGGCGGCAACGTGCTGCTCCTCGACGAACCGACCAACGATCTCGACGTCGACACACTGCGTGCCCTCGAGACCGGCCTCGAATCGTTCCCCGGCTGTGCCGTGGTGATCTCCCACGATCGCTGGTTCCTCGACCGCATTGCCACACACGTGTTGGCGTTCGAAGGCGACAGCCATGTCCGCTGGTTCGAAGGCAACTTCAGCGAGTACGAAGCACGACGCAAGCAAGAGCTCGGCGCCAGCGCCGATCAGCCGCACCGCATCAAGTACAAAAAACTCAGCTGACGCTTTTCGTGATATGTCTGCGCACCCCAGTGCACAGACATATCACGAAAACGTCGACTGGAACGTTGACGACACGGCCTCGGTAACAGCGGCCCACATCGCAGACTTCGGCGCGAGTGCGTCGACGTGTGTCTCGTCAGGAACGAAAACTGCGCTGGCTCCACCGATATCGACGAGGCGTTTCGAGTTCCACGGATACACCGTGGTGTCGGCCTCGCCGTGCACACACAGGACAGGCACCTTGAACGGCAACATCTCGACGGGTGACGTCAGCCTCCAGCGGTTGGCCTCAGGAGCGTTCGCCACGAGTGCGTCGACCGTTGCGGATCCGTTGGCTGAGATCTGCTCAAGGTCAGTCGGGCCTGCCATCGACACAACGAGTGCCGGAAGCCGACGGCCGCTCGTGCCGACGGCACACAGCGCGAGGTGCGCCCCAGCGGAGTGCCCAACAATGACCACTCGAGCAGGGTCGATCGCATCGCCACGGCCGTGTCTGCCCTCGGTGATCAACTCGATCGCGTCGCGGACGTCATCGAATGTCTGTGGCCAACCCCCGCCGCCACCGAAGCGCCCCAGCTTGCGATACTCGACGTTGAAGGTCGCCCAGCCCCTACGGCGTGCATCGCGGACCAGCAGTCCCATCACCCAGCGGTTGTATGGCATGGCCCAACTGCCGCCGTGCACGAAGACAACGATCGGCTGCGGCGTCGCAGGTCGACGGCAGGCCCGAAGCACGCCGAACTGATTCCGCTCACTGCCGTATTTCACCCGTTGTCCGCCGAACATTTCGTTGAGTGTGGCAGGTCAGCGCACGGTCGGGCGCTCTTCGAACGCCGAGCCGCATCCAAGCCGCATCCAAGGTGCATCCAAGGTGCAATGGTGTGAGGCAGCACTGATCGCTGCCAGAATGCGGCGATGCCTGAAACCGATGCCGAGCTCGCTACGCGGCTCGCCGTCCAGGCAGGCGAACTCCTCGTGCAGCTCCGTGCCGAGATGTTCGCTGCTGGTGCATCGATCTGGGATGTCCGCGACTCGGGTGACGCAGCAGCACAAGACTTCATCGCCGGCGAACTCAACACACACCGCCCTGACGATGCAGTGCTGTCGGAAGAGGGCGTTGAAGATCCACGCCGCTACAACGCCGACCGGGTCTGGATCATCGACCCACTCGATGGCACCAGGGAATTCGGCGAACAGGGCCGCAGCGACTGGGCTGTGCATATCGCACTCTGGGAAGATCAAACTTTTGGTGCCGCTGCAGTGAGCCTGCCCGCCGTCGACATGGTCTTTTCGACCGACCCAGCACCGCCGATGCCAGTCCTGGACCGCGACCGTCCACGCCTGATCACCTCACGACACCGGGCCCCGTACGCTGCGGTGCTGGTTGCCGAGGGGTTGGGCTGCGACGCTGTACGCCTCGGATCGGCCGGAGCAAAGGCGATGGCCGTGGTGATCGGCGAAGCTGACATCTACGTCCACGACGGTGGCATGTACCAGTGGGACTCCGCAGCTCCTGCCGCTGTTGCCATGGCCGCTGGCTTCCATGCCAGCCGACTCGATGGGTCGCCGCTGATCTACAACGATCGCGACGCATGGCTTCCCGACTTCTTTGTCTGCCGACCAGAACTGACCGAAGGCGTACTGAAAGCGATGTGGGGATGAGCGACACAATCCGATGCGACATCGACGGGCCTGTGGCAACGGTGTCGCTGCATCGGCCACACCGCCACAATGCGTGGACGGGTCGCATGCATGCCGATTTCCGAACGGTCATGGCCGACCTCGAACATCGTGATGGGCTTCGTGCGGTAGTGGTCACCGGCACGCCACCAGCGTTCTGCGTCGGCGGCGACTCGGACGCGTTGGCCGGCCACGTCGACAAAGGCGGCTACGACACCGGTCTCCCACCCGAACCGGCACAGCCCGGAGCCGGCGACATCTTCCAAGGGCGGCTCAACGCCGACTTCGCTTGGCAGCTGGGGTATCGCCTTCCAATCATCGCTGCGGTGAACGGCGCCTGTGCCGGGGTCGGGCTGGCCCTCGTCACCTTCTGTGACCTGCGATTTGTTTCGGCAACTGCGAAACTCACGACCGCGGCGCCGAAGCTCGGCCTTCCCGCCGAGTACGGGATGAGCTGGACGCTCCCCCGGCTCGTCGGCGTGACCCGTGCCAACGACCTCCTGCTCTCGGGCCGCATTGTCACCGGCGCCGAAACCGCTGACTGGGGTCTATGGAACGGCGTCGAAGCCGACGGTGTGCAGACGTTGGCCGCCGCGCAGGCTTATGCACAGCTGCTGGCCGCATCGACCGGGCCGAACGCCGTGACAGTCACCAAGCAGCAACTTGCAGCCGACCTGCTCCGGCATGACCCTGCTGCGTCTGTCCGCGATTCGATTCGGTTGCTGGATGTATCAATGGGTACTGCCGAATACGCCGAGGGCGTCGCCGCTCTACGCGAGAAACGTCCACCGAATTTCTGAATCGGTGAGATAGACCGTCAAGCGCTAGGACGACAGCGCGTCGATGACGGCCGACGGCGCCTGAACCAGCTCGATCAGGACGCCTTCGCCTGATCGGGGTGACTCATCGTTGCCCTTCGGATGGAGGAAGCACACGTCGTACCCCGACGCTCCCTTGCGAATACCGCCGGGCGTGAAACGCATGCCCTGCTCGGTCAGCCATGCCACCGCCGCCGCGAGGTCATCGATCCAGAGGCCGACGTGATTGAGCGCAGGGCTGTGCACCTTCGGCGACTTGTCCGGGTCGATCGGTTGCATCAGGTCGATCTCGACTGCGTGCGACCCTGAGCCGAGCCGCAGAATATTTTCATCGACGTTCTCGGATTCGGCCACGTAGTCGCCCACCTTCTCGACGCCGAGTAAACCAGTCCAGAGCCCGGTGAGTGCCCCCTTGTCGAGCCCGCCGATGGCGATCTGCTGAATACCGAGCACGTTGAACGGTCGTTCTGTCATTGCTTGATGTTGTCACCCGCAAGGAGCCCGCGAGCAATTCGCCGGTGTTGCTACCGACTCAGCGAGTACCGCTGGCCTCCAATGGACGCAGCACCTCACGCTTGCGGAACAGCCGCTTCGCAAAGACGGACACGACACACACGGAGCGACAGCGAAGACGATTGCGCTCATTCAGAGTCATTAACCGCTGTGACATTTTTCTTGACTCTGATTTCTGTCAGTCTCAGCGATGGCGAACGACCCAGATTCCGGCATCCTTAGAGGATGTCGTCATCGTCGACCACTCCGAGCGCCCGGTCCGACACGGACTGGGCAGCGTTCAGCCAGGATGGCCCCTGGAACGTCCGCCGCGAAGAAGTTCGATGGGTGGAACTGGCAGCGACGTTGCGGTCCCAAGCCCAGGCCGAGGTCCCCTCGCTCACCAAGCCGTCAAAGCTCCCTCCAGGATCTCGCGTTGTGAGCGTCTCGACCCGACTCGCCAGGGCGATTGGGCCGTGGCTGATCTCGCAGAAGCGCGGGAAGTTCGATACGACTGAGGCCAGTCGTGCAGTGATTGCTCGTCGGCTGCGCGAGGCTGCCGAGATCCTCGGGCCGACCTACATCAAGCTCGGCCAGATCATCTCATCGGGCGACGGCCTGTTCCCGGCCGAGCTGGTCGAAGAGTTCAAGAAGTGCCGCGACCAGGTTCCAGCTGAACCTTTCGATGTGGTCCGCCGCACGGTCGAAGAAGATCTTGGTGCCCGGCTTGAAGACATCTTCGAATCATTCGAGGAAACCGCGCTGGCCGCAGCGTCCATAGCTCAGGTTCATGTCGCCCGCCTCAAAACGGGTGAGGAAGTCGTTGTCAAGGTCCAGCGGCCGACCGTTTCGGCCTACGTCCGCAAGGACCTCCGCGTCATGGCGTGGCTCGCCCCGCACCTGGTCGGCCGTATTCCGGTCGCGGCGCTCGCTAACCCGCCGTCGCTCGTCGAACTGTTCGCCGAAACGATTGTCGAAGAGCTCGACTTTCGCATGGAAGCGGCGAACATGCTCGATGTCGCAGCGATGCTGCACGATCTCGGCCAAGAGCGCTACGTCGTCCCGCGCCCGCACCCTTCGCTCGTGACTCGACGGGTACTCGTGATGGAGCGGTTCCATGGCTTCAACTTCGACGACGTGGTCGGCATGCAAGATGCTGGTATTGACACGGTCGACGTTGTCCGGACGGCAATGGTCGCGTTCATGGAGGGCGCTGTCGTCGAAGGCATCTTTCACGGCGACCTCCACGGCGGCAACTTGCTTGTCCTCCCAGACGGCCGAACCGCCCTCCTTGACTACGGCATCGTCGGCCGGCTCAGCGGTGGGCGCCGCAATGCATTCCTGCGTTTCATGCTGAGCGCAACGACCAATGACGTGAAGGGCCAGATGGCCGCACTCCGCGACCTTGGGGCGCTCCCCATAGACACCGACCTCGACGCCGTCATCAGCGACCTCCGGCTCGACGAGGCGACGATCGACCCCACGACCTTGAGTGGCGAGGAGATGGTCCATGAGGTGCAGCGAATCGTAAAGGCTCTGCTGGGTTACGGCGCCAAGCTCCCCAAGGAACTCATGCTCTATGTCAAGAACCTCGTGTTCCTCGACGGTGCAATCGCGCGCCTTGCGCCGGAACTCGACCTGATTGGTGAAGTCGCGAACATCTCGATGCTGTTCGCTTCGAAGCACGGTGAGCGCCTTGGCCGCGAACTCGGAATTGACCCGACCGCCGTCGAGTTCGACATGGACGGTGTGAAGAAGAGCATGGGGCTCGATTCGAGCGTCAACTCACTCACCTACAAGGAACTGCAAGAACGTCGAGCGCTCATTCAAAAGCGCATGCAGGACCACGTCGAATCCGTTCGCTAATTCGGTTCGCTAATTCGGTTCGCTAAGACGGCTGCGGCGGTGTCTGGCGCGGCCGAGGTCACACATGGCCGATAGCGTTGCATTCCGTGCGTCTGCTCATTGCTCGGTGTTCCGTCGACTATGCCGGCAAGCTTGCTGCCCATCTCCCTGAGGCCAATCGGCTGATCATGGTGAAGGCAGACGGCTGTGTGGCCATTCATGCCGACGGCGGCGCGTACAAGCCGCTCAACTGGATGAACGCCCCGAACACGATCGTCGAAGAGAAGGATGACGCTGCCGACGGCGGCGGCCATCGCTGGATTGTGACCAGCCCGAAGAAGGAAACTCTGACCATCACGCTCCATGAAGTGATGAGTGACGTCGAGGCCGAACTCGGCACCGACCCTGGCCTGCAAAAGGACGGCGTCGAGGCCCATCTCCAAGAATTGCTCGCGATTTCGCCCGACGCCATTGAGGTCGGCCTCAAGCTGGTGCGCCGCGAGTATCCGACGGCGATTGGGCCGATCGACCTCGTCTGCCGCAACGAGTCCGACCAGGTCGTTGCCATCGAGGTCAAGCGCCGCGGGGAAATTGACGGCGTAGAGCAGCTCACGCGCTACATCGAACGCCTCAAGCTCGACTCCTCGCTCGGATCAATCCGTGGCGTGTTCGTTGCCCAGGTCATCAAGCCGCAGGCGAAGGTTCTTGCCGAGTCACGCGGGTTCACGTGGGTCGAAGTCGACTACGACGAACTCCGCGGCATGAAGCCCGACGACCTTCGCCTCTTCTAGCCCCTCCCCGGCTTCACTTTCAGCCAGACGTTCCAATGTCGCCACATCGGCGAGCGCAATCGAAGCGTTGGCCGGCCAAACGAGCACAGGGGTATCTACGGATTCAGCAACCGCTGCAACCGCTGCAACCGCTGCAACCGTGAAGAGATACGCATCCGGCAGATAGACCGCAAGTGGGCCGAGATTTTCGGCGCCGTCAGGTAGTGCTGCGCTTTCGTCTGCCGGCAATCCGCCCGCAGAATTCAGCACTGCTGGGCACATTGCGAAGAACGACCTGCTCCCAACGATTTCCTGGCACCACAAGGCCTCCGGCAAAGGTACCTCACCCTGTGCGCTCAGCGACTGCGCGTGCGATACGTTCTGCGACATGAGTCAGGAAGTACGCGGAATCATTGCCAAGGCCAAGGGCGAGCCAGTCTCGATGGAGACCATCGTTATCCCCGACCCCGGCCCGGGTGAAGCCGTCGTTGCCATTCAGGCGTGCGGCGTCTGCCACACCGACCTGCACTATCGCGAGGGTGGCATCAACGACGAGTTCCCGTTCCTCCTTGGCCACGAGGCCGCAGGGCTCGTCGAATCGGTCGGAGAGGGCGTCACGAACGTCGTCCCTGGCGACTACGTGATCCTCAACTGGCGCGCCGTGTGCGGCAACTGTCGAGCGTGCAAACGCGGCGAAGCGCAGTACTGCTTCGACACCCACAATGCCAAACAAAAGATGACACTCACCGATGGCACCGAACTCTCGCCGGCGCTCGGCATCGGCGCATTCTGCGAGAAGACCCTCATCCACTCGCTGCAGTGCACCAAGGTCAACCCCGCTGCTCCCCCCGAAGCTGCCGGCCTGCTCGGCTGCGGCGTCATGGCGGGCCTCGGCGCAGCCATCAACACCGGTCAGGTCACCCGTGGCCAGAGCGTTGCGGTGTTCGGTTGCGGCGGTGTCGGCGACGCGGCAATCGCCGGCGCGCAGCTCGCTGGCGCGTCGAAGATCATCGCTGTCGACATCGACGACACCAAGCTCGACTGGGCGAAGAGCTTCGGTGCCACCCACGTGTGCAACTCGAAGAACACAGACCCCGTCGAGTACATCCGATCGGTCACCGGCGGCAACGGTGCCGACGTGTGCATCGAAGCAATCGGTCACCCGGTGGTCTACAAACAGTGCTTCGAAGCACGCGATTTGGCAGGCACGGTCGTCCTCGTTGGCGTGCCGAACCCGGAGATGACCATCGAACTCCCCTTTATCGAGATCTTCGGCCGCGGCGGCTCGCTCAAGTCCTCGTGGTACGGCGACTGCCTCCCCGAGCGCGACTTCCCGATGCTCATCGACCTGTACCTGCAGGGCCGACTCGACCTCGATGGCTTCGTGTCAGAAAAGATTGGCCTCGGCGATGTCGAAGAGGCTTTCCACAAAATGGAACGCGGCGAGGTGCTGCGCTCGGTTGTCATGATTGAGAACCAATGAGCATCGAGCTGGTGACAACCGAGGGCGTCTTCGCGCTTGGCGGCGGCGAATGGGAAGTCGAAAACAACATCTGGCTCGTCGGCGACGACAAGGAAGTGTTGATCTTCGACGCCGCACACGACCATCAACCGATCATCGATGCAGTGAATGGTCGCAACGTCAAGGGCATTGTGTTGACGCACGGCCACAACGACCACATCAACGCCGCGGTCGCACTGCGTGACGCTGTCGATGCGCCGATCATGCTCCATGAGTTCGACCGCTTCCTGTGGGACGTCGTCTACCCCGAACACGACTTCGATGCACCCATCGAACCTGGGCGCACGCTGCGCGTCGCTGGTCACGAACTCGCCATCCTGCACACGCCTGGCCACTCGCCCGGCTGCTGCTGCTTCCACGACGTGGCCACCGGCGCCGTTGTCAGCGGTGACACGCTGTTCTGTGGAGGGCCCGGCGCCACCGGCCGGGTGTATTCCGACGAGCCGACGATATTGGCGTCGATTCGAGACGTGCTGCTCGCGCTCCCTGATCACACCATTGTTCACACCGGCCACGGGGACACGACCACCATCGGCAATGAGCGCGACCGAGTGCTCGAACGGGTCGCCGAGTTGGGATTGAACTGAACAATGCCAGTCCGCGTCATAGAGGGAGTCATCCAGCACTACGCGTGGGGCGACCCCGACTTCATCCCGAAGTTGCTCGGCGTTGCCGGCCGCGGCCAGCCCTGGGCCGAGTTGTGGCTCGGGACCCACCCGAACGGCCCCACGTTGCTCGAAGACGGCAGCCCGCTGTCTGATCTCACCGGCAAGCTGCCCTACCTTGTAAAGGTCTTGTCGGCAGGCGAACCGCTCTCGCTGCAAGCCCACCCGACCACAGAGCAGGCCATTGAGGGCCACGCCAGCGGCGTCTTCGCCGACGATCAAGCCAAGCCTGAACTCCTGGTCGCATTGACAGAATTCGAGGCGTTATGCGGATTCCGCCCATACGGCTCCACTATCGACTACCTCCGACGCCTCGGTGCTGAGCAATTCGCCGATTTCGTGCAGGAGCACGGCGAAGACTCGCTCGCTGATCTGTATCGAGGTGCCTTCGACGCGACCGCTACGGTCACTGGCCTCAAATCGATTGACGACCGTCAGGCGCGATGGGCCTGGACTCTGGGCGAGAAATACGGTCACAACGATCCGAGCGTCGCTGCGACCCTGCTGCTCAACTACCTCACGCTGCAGCCGGGCCAAGCCCTCCACCTCACGGCCGGAAACCTCCATGCGTACCTACGTGGTTCGGGTATTGAACTGATGAACGCCAGCGACAACGTGGTCCGCGGCGGGTTGACGCTGAAAGAGGTCAACGTCGATCTACTCCTCGAAGTGGTCGACCCGGCTCCGCTGCGCGACCCAATCATGAAAATCACCGACGGTCGATACCCCTTGCCCGAAGTCGGCGTGCAGTTGCTTCATCTGGCACCTGGCGACAGCCATACTGCGGTTGGCCACGAGCTCGCAATAGCGCTCGACGGCACCACGGTGTACCTCTCACCCGGCACCCCGGTCTTCGCCGACAGCGCGACTTACGTTGTCACACCGTTATAAACCCACCCGCCGCCTGAGCAGTTCTGGACCGAAACACCCGGCTACTTCGGCAGTACCCGGCTACTTCTTGCGGATCTGGACGATCTTCTCGTTGGCGTTGTTGGCATCGTCGCCCTGCTCTGCGAGCAACTTGGCACGATCCTTGTCAGCCTCACGTGCTGCCTTCTTCAAGTCGGCACGAGCGAGCGCTGCGTCGGTGCCGTGCTCGTGGATGAACTCGGCCCACTCGACGAGCTGCTCGACCATCTCGTCTTCCGGCACGACTGCAACATTTTGCCCTTTGATGAAGAGGTGGCCGCGCTTGTTGCCTGCAGCAATGCCAATGTCAGCGTCGCGTGCTTCACCGGGCCCATTGACCACACAACCCATCACTGCGACCTGGAGCGGCAGCTGACGATCGCCGAAGGCCTTCATGGCGTCGTTCGCCACTTTGATGACATCGACCTCAGCGCGGCCGCATGACGGACATGCAATGAGGTCGATGTTTTTGCGCTCGCGTAGACCGAGCGCTTCGAGAAGCTGGCGACCGGCCTTGGCCTCTTCGACCGGATCAGCCGTGAGCGAGTAGCGGATCGTGTCGCCAATGCCCTCCAAGAGCAGCGTGGCAATACCAGCGGTTGCCTTGAGCAACCCGGCCGGCGGCGGACCAGCTTCGGTAACACCGAGGTGCAACGGATAGTCGGTCACTTCGCTGAGCGCCCGGTATGCGTCAACCATGAGCGGCACGCTCGATGCCTTCACCGAGATTTTGATCAGGTCGAAGCCGACCTCTTCGAAGTACGCCATTTCGGTCAGGGCAGACTCGACCATTGCCTCAGGCGTCGCACCGCCGTATTTTTCGTAGAGCTTCGGGTCGAGCGAGCCGGCGTTGACACCGATACGAATCGGGATCTGGCGATCTTTGGCCTCCGCAGCGACTGCCTTGATGTGCTCCGGCTTGCGGATGTTGCCCGGGTTAAGGCGTAAGCCATGTACGCCGGCCTCCATTGCGGCCATGGCCATCTTGTACTGGTGATGGATGTCGGCAATGATCGGCACCGGCGACCGGGGCACAATCTGAGCGAGCCCCTCGGCTGCCTCGATCTCGTTGCACGTACACCTCACGATGTCAGCGCCTGCGGCCGCGAGCGCATAAATCTGCTGGAGGGTGCCTTCGACATCAGCAGTCTTCGTGATCGTCATCGACTGGATCGTGATCGGCGCATCTCCGCCGACCTTCACATCGCCCACCGAGATCTGACGAGTGACCTTCCGAGGAACCGAACTCACGACCTGCATCACCACAAGCTACGCCGCTCTCACCACCCAAGCGGTCACGAGCAGCCAATCAACCCAAGCCATCCCGCCAAACACCCGCTCTCAGAGCGGCTTGGTGATATCGAGGTAGAGGCCCGCGAACATCAGCATGGCTAACACCGTGACCACGCCCATGGCAAAGGGCATCAGCCGTTCGACGTCGGCGAAGTACCGCTGCTTGCCACCGCGTGCGCCTTCACGTACACGCTCGTACAAAGCAATAGCTGCGTGACCACCATCGAGCGGCAGCAGCGGGAACATGTTGAACACTCCGACGAACACGTTGAGGACTGCGAGCAGCAACAACATGCCTGCCCAGCCGGAATTCTCACCAACGTCGTCGGATATTCCCGCGACACCAACCAGCGTCGTGGGGCGGCTCGACAGGTCGTCGTTGGAGCCTGTGAGATGCGTGAGAATGTTGACCGGGTTGAGGACCTTGATGACGCCCTTGGTCGACTCCCACGAGAACGGCACGATGTCGGCAACAGCATTGCCAGCAGCTGCTGGGACACTGTGGTCAATCGTCTCGAAGATACTGGAACTCGAAACACCAACGAGAGCCCCGCCGGTATCGCTCACGCCGAGCATCACAGGAATCGATTCCTCGACGCCGTTGCGGAGCACGGTCAAAGTGATTGCGTCGCCAGGATTGTTCGAGCGGATCAGCTCACCGAACTCATTCGAACCCGTAAATGACTCACCGTCGACCGATCGAACGATGTCGCCGGCAAGCACGCCGGCAGATTGCGCCGCGCCACCGTCGACGAGTGTTTGGACTTCGACACCATCACGAACCGTGTCTTCGCCAGCAATGGCGTACACGCCAAAGAGCAGCGTGACGGCGATCAGCATGTGCATCAACGACCCGGCCGAGATGACCAGGAGGCGGCGCGGAAAACTCTTCTGACGGTATGCCCGAACTTCATCGCCTGGTTCGACTTCGTCCATCCGGTTCATACCAATGATCCGGACGAACGCACCAAGCGGAAGAGCCCGCACGCCGTATTCGGTCTCGCCGCGACGGAAACTCCACAGGCGAGGACCAAAGAAGAGGAAGAACTGGGTGACCTTCATGCCGGTCCATTTGGCTGTCAGGTAGTGACCGAGTTCGTGGAGGAAGATCGAGATAACGACGCCGACAACAAAGACAAAGATCCAGAAGTTGGCGAACCCGAGCCAGGCGAACAGGCCCAGAATGACAAGCATCGACAGGGCGCCGCGCATGCCGCCGGCAAGCTCGTCTTGCTCAAGGTTCTCGGTGACAGCGCCACCGGCCATGATCTCGCTGGTGAACTTCGACCGGCCCGGTGCATCTTCTTCGGTTGGCGGTGTGAGTTGATCAGTCATCGTTGTAATACCTCTTCGGCAATCCGTCGAGCATCTTGATCCGCCTGAATGACATCTTCGACGGTGTGGGGGATACCACCATCATGGCGCTCCAACACTGCTTCGCACACTTCAGCTATCTGATTCCAGCGCAAGTTTCCCAAAAGAAAAGCCTCGACTGCTGCTTCGTTGGCCGCACTCAGCCACGCCGGAGCGGTCCCGCCCCGACGGCCCGCTGCATACGCAAGGTCAAGGCACCGGAACGTTGCCCGATCTGGAGCTTCGAAGTCGAGAGATCCGAGGGTGGCCCAGTCGATTGTTCCGAACGGTGTGGCGAGGCGATTGGGGTACGCGAGCGCATAGCCAATTGGCAACTTCATCGTCGGCATCGACAGCTGGGCAATGGTCGACCCGTCGGTGTATTCGACCATCGAATGGATGACCGACTGAGGATGCACGACAACATCGATCTGGTCGTATGGAGTGCCATACAGTTCGTGAGCTTCGATCACTTCGAGGCCCTTGTTCATCAGCGTGCTCGAATCGACGGTGATCTTGGGACCCATTTTCCAGGTCGGATGCTGCAGTGCATTCTCGACCGACACCTCGGCGAGATCAGCTTCGCTTCTCCCTCGGAACGGCCCGCCACTCGCTGTCAGGATTAATCGGGCCACTTCACGGCCGGCGTCAAACGACGACCGCAGGCACTGGTGGAGAGCACAGTGTTCTGAATCGACAGGCACGATTTCGGCACCCGGAGTTGAACGCAACGGCTGCACGACCGGGCCAGCAGCAATCAGGCTCTCTTTGTTGGCCAGGCCGAGTCGTTTGCCTGAGCGCAACGTCTCGGTCGTGACGAGAAGACCAGCAAAGCCAACAACGCCATTGATCACGACATCGGCGTCGTCGATCAGCGCAGTGGGGTCAGCGTCAACGCAGACCCGACCGGTTGCTGCGACCTCGGAACGAGCGTCGGCGTCGTCGACGACAATCAACGGAATATCGAACTCTGCGGCTTGAGCCAGCGCAGCGTCGCCTGAGCGGCCGACGCTGATCCCAGTCACCACGTATGAGCCGGGGTGGCGTTTGTTTTCAGCCCGAATAACCTCAAATGTCTGGGTACCAATCGAGCCGGTCGAGCCGGCGATGGCAACGCGAACCGGCCGTTGCGTCATCTGGTCAGACGCTGAACGTGGTCCACGGTTCGATGACGAGCATCAAGTAGTACACCGCAGGGAGCGCGAAAAGGAACCCGTCAAACCGGTCGAGCACGCCCCCATGGCCCTTAATGAGTGACCCAAAGTCTTTGACGTCGAGGTTCCGCTTGAACATCGACTCGGTCAGGTCACCGAGGGGTGCAAAGATCGCAATGACGATGCCAAGCATCAACAGATGGCTCGTGTCGGACCAAGTATCGCTGAGATCGCGCAGACCGACCATCAGCATCACGACAAGCGTCAAGATTGTGCCTCCGAGGAAACCCTCGACCGACTTGTTCGGGCTGATCCATGAACGGAGCGGTGTTCGCCCGAGGGCGCTCCCGACGAAGTACGCACCGACATCGTTCGCGACCACGCCAACGGCCACCAGCACAATGGTGTCGGTACCGATGGTCAGATCACCGAAGAAGTTCGAATAGCGGATGATCAGGGCGGCGAATGAGCCCATAAGGCCGATCCAGACCACGCCGAGCATGGTGATTGCCATGTTCGGCATCGGGCCGACTTCGATGGAATCCGAGCCGATAAAACCGAGCGAACCAGCAAGGAATGCAAAGACCAACACCAACGGGATGAACCGTTCGCCGACCCAGTACGCAACCAGCGGACACGCGACGCATGCGGCCACGCCAGCGGCCACTGCGGGGCGGTAACCCTTCTCAGTGACCTTCGAAAAGTACTCAATCGCAGCGAGCCCGAGAGCAACCGTGACGAAGGCGACCGCAGCGGCTGGACGCCACATTGCCGCAGCAAGGAATACTGCCGAGAGCACGAGGCCTGTGGCCATTGCGACCGGCAGATTGCGCTTGCCCCCTCCGGGCGCACGGGACCCTGTTGCGGGAGGCCGTTGCGGCGATCCGCCTCGGCGCTGCGGCGGCGGCCGCCTGGGCATGCCTGAAGGATCGGTACCAATGGTGATGCGCGCTGGCTCGCGTGGCGGCGCGGCGGCGCCCGGCACGACGTCGTGGAGCGCGGTTGCTCCCTGGTCGACGTCGACGCCTGACTGCGCTGCGATCGGCGCGTCCTCCCAGGAGATCTCGCTGGTCGGGTCGGCTGGCGACGCTGCAGGAACTCTGCCCGAAGGCCTGTCGACGGCGTCGCCTTCCTTCCACACTGGCGTATCGGTGGTGAATGTCGACCAGACGTCGAGGTCGTCGGTCGGCTCAGCCGCTGGTGCGGGGCGTCCAATAACAGGTACCTCGCCCGTGGCATCTTCGGTCCAATGCTGCATCGAACCTGAATTGTCGTCCATCTGTAGGCGGCCAGAACCACCGGACCCCGACTGAGGTATTTCGCTCGTAGTGCTGACGACACCGATGGGCTCAGCAACCGCCTCGGTTCGCGGTTCGGGCGAAGCATCAGCAGCAACGACGGCAGTCTCAGAGGTGTCGCCAAAAAGCGGTCCTCCAAACTCGGATTCGTCGTACGCGTCCATCTCGGCTTCGAGTCGGCCCGGGCGTCGCCGATCGGCCTTTCCCTCGTCGTCGGGTCGCCAAATGTCGTCGGTCATCGTGTTTCCCTCAGCATCTCAGACTTCGATAAGTTCGTGCTCTTTGCGGCCAAATGCAGCGTCAATTGCATCAACACGCTCGCCCGTGACCTTGTCGAGTTCCTTTTCGGCACGTGCGAGCTCGTCTTCGGACACCTCGCCGTCTTTCTGTTCGGCTTCCATGTCTTTGCGAGCGTCGCGGCGAATGTTGCGCAGCGTGATCCGGCCGTCTTCGGCCATACTTTTAGCCACCTTGACGTACTCCTTGCGGCGCTCCTCGGTGAGCTGCGGCAGCGACAGCCGAATCGCGATGCCGTCGTTGTTCGGATTGACACCGAGATTACTGTCGCGTATTGCTTTTTCGATCGCCTCGAGCGAGGAACGATCGTGCGGCTTGATCAAAAGCTGCCGGGCCTCGGGCACCGAAATCGACGCGAGCTGCTGGATCGGCACCGGTGCTCCGTAGTACTCGACTGTGATGCGCTCAACGAGCGCTGGGCTGGCCCGACCGGTACGCACCGTGCCGAACTGGGACTGGGTGTGTTCAACAGCCTTGTCCATCTTGTCCATCGCTTCGAGCAGTGTGTCGTCAATCACGATGTCCATCGTACCCAAGACAGGCGGGTCAGACGGGGCATCATGCGTGAACGAGCGTTCCTTCGCTGCCGCCCTGAACGATGCTCCGCAACGAACCTGGCTTCGACATGTCGAACACCACGATGGGGATGTCGTTGTCACGGCAGAACGCGATAGCCGTCGAGTCCATGACCTTGAGGTCTTTCGTCATCACTTCCATGTAGCTGACGGCGTCGTACTTGACTGCATCAGGGTTGGTTCGCGGGTCAGCGCTATAGACCCCGTCGACGCCCGAATGCGTTCCCTTGATCACCACTTCGGCTTCTATTTCAGCGGCACGCAGCGCGGCAGCTGTGTCTGTGGTGAAAAACGGGTTGCCGGTACCAGCAGCAAAGATGACGACTCGGCCCTTTTCGAGGTGGCGGACGGCGCGACGCCGAATGTAGGCCTCGGCGATCCGTGGCATCTCGATTGCCGACTGGACTCGCGTTTCCTGCCCCTGCCGCTCGAGCGCGTCCTGGAGTGCGAGTGCGTTCATCACCGTGCCGAGCATCCCGATGTGGTCGCTCTGTGTCGGATCCATTCCAGTGAGCGAACCCGTCCGTCCACGCCAGAAGTTTCCGCCGCCAACGACGACCGCAACGTCGACGCCGAGGTTCTGGCGCAAATCAATGATCTCCGCTGCTGTCGACTCAAGCGTGGCGCCGTCGAGCCCCACTCCCGACTCGCCAGCCAGCGCTTCACCTGACGGCTTGAACACGATTCGTTTGAAGCTCGGACGTTGTTCTCGTTGCGTCATTCAATTGTCTCCGGAAGCAGTTGGGTCGGGCGCGAAACAGCCCCGCCGAACGTACTTGACGCGCAGCGAGGCTGTTCAATAATTCAGGTTTTCATTCCGAATCAAGTGGCGATCCAGAACTCAGATCGCTGATTCGAGATCGAGCGATCTGGACCGAATCAGCCGATTTCGACTTGAGCGAAGGCGATGACGGAGGCGGAGCCGATGAACTGGCTGACCGACTGCTTGTCGTCCTTCGCATACGGCTGATCGAGGAGTGCGACGTCTTTGAAGAAGCCGCCGATCCGGCCTTCGACGATTTTCTCGAGTGCCGCTTCGGGCTTACCTTCGTTGCGAGTGATCAAGGTGAGCGTCTCGCGCTCGGCTGCAACGACCTCGGCCGGGACGTCGTCGCGGCAGAGGTACTTCGGACGGGCGAATGCCACGTGGACGGCAACGTCGTGAGCGAGCTCTTGCGTGCCATTCGCGATCTCGACGAGGACGCCGTTGACGCCGCGCCCACCCTGAATGTGCTGGTAGCTGTCGAGAATGTTGCCCTCGGCGGCTTCGATGCGGGCGACCTGGCCAATGCTGATGTTCTCTTTCAGCGTGACCTTGAGTTCTTCAAGATTGGTTTGACGTTCCGAGATCGAATCGACGCCCTTCTCGGTCACGAGTGCAACGAGTGCGTCGGCCTCAGCTTTGAACAAGTCCGAACCGGCGCTGAAGTCAGTCTCGCACTTGAGTTCAACGATGGCGCCCACGTTGCCGCTGATCGACATGCTGACCACGCCTTGAGTTGCATCGCGGTCTTCGCGCTTGGCGCTGGCGGCCAGACCCTTTTCACGGAGCCACTTTTGGGAGGCCTCCATGTCGCCGTCGTTTTCCTGCAACGCTTTCTTGCAGTCCATCATGCCGGCGCCTGACGCTACGCGAAGCGCCTTCACGTCTTGTGCAGTGAATTCCATCTGTGATCAGCCTTCCGTGGTTTCGGCAGGAGTCTCAGCCTGCGCGGCATCGGCGGCTTCCGCCGGAGCGGCCTCAGCCGGTGCAGCGGCTTCCTCTACAGGTGCGGCCTCAGCCGGTGCGGCCTCAGCCGGTGCATCTGCGGCAGGGGCGACAGCAGCCGGAGCGTCCTTAGCAGCAGAGAGCTTGGCGTCGCGGGCGGCCTGCTGGGCAGCAGCGGCGTTACGAGCGTCAGTCTGAGCTGCATCGAAAGCGGCGACTTCTTCAGGAGTCTTCTCAGCAACCGGTGTGGGTGCGGGGTTGCGCTTGTTGGCAATAAAGCGACCTTCGGCAACGGCGTCAGCGATAACGCGAGCGAAGAGGCTGTTCGAGCGGATGGCGTCATCGTTGCCCGGGATCGGGTAGGTGATGACTTCCGGGTTGACGTTGGTGTCAACAACAGCCACGACCGGGATGCCGAGCTTGCGAGCCTCGGTGACTGCAATGTGCTCTTTGTTCGTGTCGAGCACGAAGATCGCGTCGGGAGCCTTCTTCAAGCTGCGCATACCGCCGAGGTTGCGCTGCAACTTGATCATCTCGCGTTCGAGGAGAAGCGCTTCCTTCTTGATCATGACTTCGAACTCGCCGGACGCCTGCATGCGCTCGTATTCGAGCATCTTGTTGACGCGCTTACTCATCGTTTCGAAGTTCGTGAGCATGCCGCCAAGCCAACGCTCGTTCACGTAAGGCATGCCGCACTTGTCGGCGTAGCTCTTGATCGGGTCCTGAGCCTGCTTCTTGGTGCCGACGAACAAGATGTTGCCGCCACCGGCGACGAGATCACGGACGTACCCGTAGGCCGTCTCGACTCGACCGAGCGTCTGCTCGAGGTCGATGATGTAGATGCCGGCGCGCTCACCGAAAATGAAACGCTTCATTTTCGGGTTCCAACGACGGGTCTGGTGGCCGAAGTGTGCTCCGGCTTCCAACATTTGACGCATGCTGATAACAGCCATGTGTTGCTCCTTGTGCGGTTGATCCCGACGATCGGCGCCCGTTTTCAGGTCGGGCGACCGCTTACTTGACCGTCGAGACAGTGATGGGGAGTCGATTCGGATGAATCAACCGAAACAATGATAGCTGCGCCTGAGGACATCTCAACTCACGCTCGCCGAGTTCAAACGCAGCGTCCGCGACCGAGTTCACCCCAAGTGGCGACAACGCCAGACCGATAGCGACGCCGACCGGTGGCGCGAGCCGTTGACAGGCACGAGACGGGGGCGGCCGGCCGGGCGCCCGAAATAGGGCGTTGGATCCCGATACTCACCGCCAATCCGCAGACCAAAGTACATTCGGCCCGTCGCCTGACCGATCCGCGATCGAGCCACCACCCGGTCGCCGCGCCGCAGATCAGACGACACCAACTTTCCGTAGGTGACTTTCCACCCGTTGCCATGTCGGACCACGACGTACATGACGCCGGAGATAGTTCCGCTGTAGGTGACGGTGCCGGCGGCGACAGCACGTACTGCCGTCGACGAAGCAACCGCGTACTCGATCCCCCGGTGGCCAGCGCAGTACCAACAGGCTGGGGCGCTGAACGGAACTGCAACCGTTCCGCCGACAGGGGGCTGCCAGCACGGCGAGGCCATTGCAGAGGTGGGCTGGACCAGCATGAGCCAGACCAGGACAATCGTTGTGACAGAGACGACGCGTCGTCGCATGATGGTTCCTCTCGACAATTGGATTCCGATGGACGCCGGAGCGTCGAGAGGGGCCGTTCGGCCCGAAGGGTTCGAATCAGGTGAGGCCGGCGGCCGACATGCGCGACCGGAGATGCAGCACGGATTTGGTGTGGATCTGCGAGACGCGGCTCTCGGTGACACCGAGTACTTCGCCGATTTCAGCGAGTGTGAGGCCCTCGTCGTAGTACAGAGACAGAACCAACTTCTCGCGTTCGGGAAGCTTCTTGATTTCGACGCGCATGAGCACGCTCATCTCACGTTCTTCGACGACCGCCGATGGCGAGCCGGACACGGCATCGTCAGGAGCCGACGGCTCGGCACCTCCTGCAATCGCGCGATCAAGCGGACCGATTGTTGTTCTGGCAATGGCCGACAGCCATTTAGCCAGATCTTCGGGAGTAATACGCAGATGCCCTGCCAGCTCTTCGTCGCTCGGGCCGCGACCCAGTTTGTGTTCGAGTTCCGAGATGGCTTTCTCGACGTTGCGCGCTCGGCTGCGGACCGAGCGGGGGACCCAGTCGAGTTGTCGCAAGCCGTCATAGATCGCGCCGCGAATTCGCGGCACTGCAAACGTCTCGAACTTGACGCCAAAATTGGTGTCGAAGCGCTCGATCGCGTCGATGAGGCCGAACATGCCAGAGCCAATGAGGTCGCCCGAGTCGACACTGCTTGGTAGGCCAGCACCCACTCGACCCGCCACAAACTTGACCAGCGGCGAGTAGCGAACGATCAGATGATCGCGCGCTGCAGCGTTGCGCCGGTTGCTCCAGCGCGTCCACTGCATCTGGAGGTCGGCGTCTTCGGGAACAATGCTCATGCTCTGGGGTGGGCCTCGCGGTACGCAGCCGAAAGTCTTTCTCGACTGACGTGAGTGTAACGCTGAGTGGTTGCAACGTCTGCGTGACCGAGTAACTCTTGCACAGCTCGAAGATCCGCTCCTCCGTCAAGTAGGTGCGTCGCAAAACTGTGCCGCAAGGCATGCGGATGCGTCGGAGTGGGTGAACGTCGGTCGATGATCCGTCGAACATCACGCGGCGCCAATCTTTTTCCGCGCTCGTTGCCGAACAAGGCGTCGCCTTGATCCGGCGTGACAACGTCTGGCCTGGCCCCCAGCCACCGCCGCAGAGCGCGAACCGCTGGCTCGCTGAGCGGAACCCTTCGTTCCTTGCTGCCCTTACCCCAGACGGTTGCGGCGCCGACGGCCAAGGCCAACGACGAGACATCCATGCCACAGAGTTCGCTCACACGCAGCCCAGATCCATACAGCACTTCGAGCACGGCGTCGTCACGAGTGCGGCGCCATTCGGGCTCGTCGTCGCCGACCGCGCCGTCAAGCAGGCCAGAGATCTCTCGACCGTCGAGTACACGCGGCAACCGGCCAGTGCCAGCTGGAACGGAGACGCCGCTCGTCGGATCGACTGTTGCGAGACCATTTGCCACCAACCACTTGAAGTAGCGGCGAATCGCGGCGACCTTCCGCGCAATCGTTCGGCGAGCGAATTGTCGTGTCGTGAGATGAGCGAGATATCGCCGAATAGTTGCCCGCGTGACTCGATCTGGATCGACGAGATCGCTTCGGCCGCACCATTCACCGAAGAGGCGAAGGTCTGACGAGTAGGACACGACCGTGTTGTCCGACAACGACGTCAGCGACAGAGCGAAGTCATCGATATGCCAGGAGTCCACAACAGAAATGATATTGCCCCTCGGCAACAAAATTCTGGATGGTCTGCCGACAGCACGTTGCGGCTCAGAGTGAGCTCGTCATGTCAGATCGGCCCATTCGTCGACGACTTCGAACCAGCCGCCGTTCTCGATGATCCATCCGTCGCGTTCGAGCCGCGCCAACGCCAACGCCACATCTCCGAGCGCGAGACCGGTGATCAGCAGCAAACTGTCGAGAGTCCGCGGTTCGTTGCGGCAAGCCGCAACGATGTCTGCCTGTGGCTCACTCGGCTGCGGACGAGCGTCGAACCTCTGGCGTCCTGCTCGACGACCATCAAGCCCGAGCGCCATCAGGATGTCCGCTGTCTCGAGCGCCGGCTGCACGCCGTCGGCGATCAGCGCGTTGGTTCCGGCCGAGGCCCGGCTGTTGACCGCGCCGGGAACCGCCATCACAACGACCGACCGGTTGATCGCCTCGTGCACCGTGATCAGGGACCCGCCCTTTTCGCGACTCTCGACGACCACCAGCACTTCACAGAGCGCTGCGAGGATCCGATTGCGGAGTGGGAATCGGAATGCATCGGGACGGGTGCCTGGAGGCCACTCCGAAATGAGTACACCTCGTTCGGCGACCTCGTTCCAGATGTCTGTATTTTGCTTTGGATACGGGGTGTCCAACCCATTCCCGACAATGCCGACCGGTCGACCGGTGGGGGCATGCAGTGCACCACGATGCGCAGCAGCGTCGATGCCGCGCGCCAACCCCGACACGACAACGATTCCGGCATCTGCAAGTTCGGCACCAAACCGAGCTGCGGTCGCACGCCCCTGCTGCGTTGCGTTGCGGGTGCCGATGATCCCGACCCGTCGCGCATCGAGCACGCTCAGATCGCCACGAACGAACAACACCGCAGGGGCGCCCGGATCGCCCCGCAATTGCGCCGGATAGCACGCGTCCGATTCGCCAACTACCTGTACGTCGGCGCCAGCACAGGTCGCAGCCCAGAAATCGGGCGGATGGTCTGCTCGCTGCTGACGCCACAGCCTTGCAAGCCCCTCGTTCTTTCGGAAAATCGTCGCCAACACCGGGGACGGATCAGCAACACCGGTCGCCATGTCGAATGCCTCAACGGCGGTACGGTTATGGAGCACGTGCCGCAACCGATTTGGGTTCATGAGCTGCAACCCGGCGAGCGCAGCGAGGTAGCCGTCGGCGCTCATGCAACTCGTCCGACGCGCATCGTGGTATTCAGCGAGGCTCGGAGCCCGAGCGCGACCTGAATCGCCTCTTCGTCGATCTGGAGCGACGGAGCGGACCGCAAGTCGACGAGCGACCGGGCGACTCGTCTGATCCGGTGGTAACCGCGAGCACTGAGGCGGTCGTGCTCGAGTTCGTACCGGAGCACTGCCCTGCCTGCGTCGTCGATCGGAGCGAACTCGTCGAGTCGGCTGCCAGACAATCGGCTGTTCAGACAACCTTGTCGTTCCTCGGCCAGCCTGCGAGCCTCTGCGACGCGCTCAGCAACCACTGCGCTCGATTCACCCGGTTCATGGCTCAGCAACTCTTCGACCCCCGGACGGTGGACGTTGACCCGGAGGTCGAATCGGTCGAGGAGAGGCCCGGACAACCGGCGAACGTAGCGCTGCAGGTGAGCATCATTGCACTGGCACGCCCCTGGCGCCCCGCCCCCGCACGGGCACGGGTTCATTGCCGCCACGAGGAGGAAATCGGCAGGGAGTCGAACATGAATTCGGGCGCGAGACACCGTGATGTAGCGATCTTCCAAGGGCTGCCGCATGTTGTCGAGGACTTTGGGAGCGAACTCAGCAATCTCATCCATGAAAAGGACGCCGCAATGCGCCATAGACACCTCGCCCGGCCGCACAACGCTCGACCCACCGCCGACAAGCGCTACCCCCGATGTGGTGTGGTGTGGAGCCCTAAATGGCGGACGCGTGATGAGCCCACCGGCCGGAAGTTGCACCCCCGCTGCGGAGTTCACCATCGTGGCCTCAAGGGCCCGTTCACGATCGAGAAGTGGCAACAACCCGGCAAGGCGAGACGCGAGCATCGTCTTGCCTGCGCCGGGTGGGCCGACCATCAGGAGATGATGGCCACCCGCTGCGGCGATTTCGAGCGCAGTACGTGCATGCGGCTGCCCTTGTACATCGGCAAGGTCGGGCGCGAACACCGCCTCGACGGGCGGTTCGGGTGCCTCGTGGTCGGGCCACGGCATGTCGCCGTTCAACACCGCGACGAGTTCACCGAGACTGTCGATCAGACGAACCGTGCCGAGCGCGGCCACGCGCGCCTCGATGGCGCTGCCAACCGGCACAACAACGTCCCTATCGCCGAGTGCTCCGACCATCGGGGCGACCCCAGGAACGGGGCGGAGCGAACCGTCGAGGCCGAGCTCTCCAATGAACGACAGCTTCTCGACAGACTCGGGTGGCACGGCGCCGCTCGCTGCAAGAATCCCGATCGC
>Ga0115004_10000388_pt1 | contig 32940 bp, 32 predicted proteins | sample ArcticOcean_MG_C_10_FD_88737 | JGI IMG/M metagenome (GOLD analysis project Ga0115004, IMG submission 88737) | Marine microbial communities from western Arctic Ocean - ArcticOcean_MG_CB11_90 | ecosystem: Environmental > Aquatic > Marine > Oceanic | place: Arctic Ocean: Canada Basin | collected... | reverse complement strand
TGTATGGCAAGACCGTCGCACTGCTAAAGTATGCGATGCTCTCAAGCAAAGCGGCCATGAACCGATGGTTAACGCCAAAACAGGGTTATTGTTAGATCCTTATTTTTCAGCTTCTAAACTGAGCTGGATATTAGATCATGTAGAAGGCTCTCGTGCGCTAGCAAAAAAAGGTGAGCTACTATTTGGCACTGTGGATAGCTACCTTATGTGGCATTTAAGTGATGGGCGTATTCATGCCACAGATGCTACCAATGCTTGCCGCACTTTAATGTTTAACATCCATACTCAAATGTGGGATGAAGACTTACTAGCGTTATTTAATATCCCCAAACAGATGTTGCCAGAAGTTAAAGACACGGCTGATAACTATGGGCTTATTGAAGCAGAGATTCTAGGGCATCCGTTACCGATCTATGCGGTAGCAGGTGATCAACATGCTGCTCTTTTTGGTCAAGCGTGCTTTGCCTCAGGCATGGCTAAAAGCACCTATGGTACAGGCTGTTTTTTAATGCTAAATACAGGTGACAAACCACAAAAATCCACGAGCCGTTTGTTAACTACTATGGCATACCGCCTTCATGGTAAGCCAGTGTATGCCTTGGAAGGTAGTATTTTTGTAGCAGGCGCAGCTATTCAATGGCTAAGGGATGGCTTAAAAATTATTGGTAGTGCAAGCGAGGCTGAGAAGCTCGCAGGCTCAATAGCCATAGATCACGGCGTGTATATGGTGCCGGCATTCACTGGCCTTGGTGCGCCTTATTGGGACCCTCAGGCACGAGGGGCCATATCCGGTTTAACCCGTGATACTGGCATTGAAGAGATTGTCAGTGCAGGTGTTCAGTCTGTGTGTTACCAAACTAAAGACCTACAAGAAGCGATGAAAAATGATGGTGTGTTACTTGAAACCTTAAGGGTAGATGGCGGCATGGTAGTGAATGACTGGTTTTTAAATCACTTAGCCAACATGTTAGATGCGCGAGTTGATAGGCCTACGTGTGTAGAAAGTAGTGCCTTAGGCGTGGCTTATTTGGCAGGCTTGCAGAGCAAGGTGTACGCTTCATTAGATGAGATTAGCCAAATGTGGCAGTGCGACCGAAGCTTTGAGGCGACTATGCCAAAGGCCAAAAGAGATCAACTGTACGATGGTTGGCTTAATGCTGTGAGTAAAGTACAAACCCAGCCTGCTTAAGCAGGCCAAGCAATATTGCAAAATGCTGTTTTTGTCTTATTGTGACAGTGCATCTCTGGGTGACACGGTCACAGAAATTTGGCTTCCCCGAAGGGTGCCACGCTTAATCTGAATGGTAGCCACACGGCTGCCTTTTTCGTAGGTCAGCACTGATACGTCAGATTGCACAGAGGTAATGTTTAACCAGCCTTGGTTAGGCATATTTTTTAAATAGTATTCAAATGCCTGCACCGGATCTAACTTAGATTTAAGCACTGCGCGCCCAATCCATTGTTCACCTGTGTTTAGTAACAAAGATTTATCTACGGCTAGCTCATCGTTGGCAGAGATAGGAATATCTGCGTAAGAATTTGTCACTGCTGGGCTGTTGCCCGCCAATGTATTGCCATCTGCAGTGGGTATAGTGGTAGCAGGCAGGCTACAAGCAGTCATCAATAGCAGCCCAAACACTAAACTTGCTGCTTTAATAATTTGTTTTAACATTGCTCAAGATCCTTTTAACACGTTAATTTAATCGTTATAGCATAAGTATAACTAAGCCAAGCTATGAAAGCAGCACTTTAGCTAGATTACCTGTATTGATTGGTGGTTATGGTTGAGTGAGTTGCAGTTGCTGCCATTTTTTTGCAGCTTTAAGGGTAAGCATACCATTGGGGTTTAACGCTTGAGCTTTTTGTAATCGTTGCTGCGCCAAGGCCAGCTGCCCACTTTCCATATATCCAAGTGATAACTGGGCGTATATGTCTGCAGCTAATTGCTGTTGCTGAGGATCAATCTTTGGGCCAACACTACATGCCGTAAGCCATGTTAATGCAATGGCCATTATAGCTGTGGTGGTTAAGTTATTTTTTATCATGACTAAAGCTTAGTCTAAAACTCACACATTGCTGGCGTTTTAGTCGAAAATTAAGTCAGTCATTAATTGGGTCAGCTTTTGGTTAATATTTGCACCTTCTTTCGCTAGGTCAAATACGATGTCAAAGTGGTTTTTAGTATCCACCTCAAAACACTGGCTGGCTGCACCGTCGCTCAATAGCTGTTGATGGTACTCTTGGCTTTGACGCTTAAACTCCTGGGTTTCGTTGCTGCCATAAGCAATAATGCAAGGCGGTAAGCCTTTATTTGTAAACAGCCCTGGGCTTAGATCTGTGGCACTTTGTGGAGTGAGGTGCAGTGGTTCGTTGATGTAAGTGTTTACCAATGGGCGCAAATCATAGACACCACTGATAAGCACTGCACCTCCAATAGACTGTGGGCTAAGGCCGTGAAGGCTTTGTTGGGCCGCTTGTAATACGCTGGCACATAAATGTGCCCCTGCAGAGCTGCCTGCAATGATCACCCTGTTAGTATCAAAGCCTAGTGTTTCATTTTGTGCGATTAGCCAAGCCACTGCATAGCAACACTGGGCGATCATTTGGTTAATGGTAGCTTCTGGCGCAAGGGTGTAGTCGACCACAGCTAAGTGAGTGCCTTGCTCGTTTAATCCAGGGGCCATAAAGCAGGATTCATCTTTGCTAAGTTGCTGCCAATAACCGCCATGAATATAAATGACTAAAGGGCCACCAGTTTTGGCTGCAAAGTAATCTAGTCTTTCGCCTTTCGTTGTTGTGGCATCACCGTAACTAAGATTGGCTTGATAATTGAGTGTATCTTGAGCCATCTGTGAGTGGCTTATGTAGTCATTGATATACACCATAATGTCTTCTACACAGGAGCTGGGAGAGTACTCTTGCTCAATTTTTGCAAGGCTCATGTGTTTCCATGGCATGGGGAATCTGCGCCTTAAAGGCTCCACTTTTGCGGGTGTTTGGGCGCGGCGATGGGCTTTAAGTAAGCTATTAATAGGGCGATGGCAATTACCACAATCTCCAGCCACGCCAAGGGCTACCCGTAGTTTACGAAAGTCGTCATAGCCTTTTTCAATGGCTTCGTTGACACTATCTTGATGTACGTTAAAGCAAGTGCAAATAACAGGATTATTGCGCTCAAGCTTAGTCATTTTGCTAGAGCCTTAATGGCATCACTTAGTCCACTTAAAGTCATAGGGAACATTTTGTCATCCATAAGCTGCTTGGTCATGCCCACAGACTGGGTATAGCGCCAATGATCGGGTGCCACTGGGTTAAGCCATGTCACTGTATCAAAATGATTGGTGAGCCTTTGCATCCAAACATGGCCAGGCTCTGCATTCATATGCTCCACACTGCCATATGGGCTATTTATTTCATAGGGTGACATGGAGGCGTCACCCACAAAAATAACCTTATAATCACGGCCATAGGTGTGAATAATGTCATACACACTAGTGCGTTCATGTTGCCTGCGCATATTGTTACGCCAAAGGCTCTCATACACAAAATTATGAAAGTAAAAATGTTCTAAATGTTTAAACTCAGAGCGACAAGCGGCAAATAATTCTTCACACACTTGGATATAAGGGTCCATAGACCCACCCACATCAAGCATAAGTAACACTTTTACAGCGTTGTGCCGCTCGGGCACAAGCTTAAGGTCTAGCATGCCAGCATTTTTAGCTGTAGCGCTGATCGTATGATCTAGATCCAACTCATCTGCAGCACCTGTGCGGGCAAATTGGCGCAGCTTTCTAAGGGCTACTTTTATGTTGCGAGTGCCTAATACCACGCTATCATCAAGGTCTTTAAATTGGCGCTTTTCCCACACTTTTGCAGCGCTCTTATTGCGGCTTTCACCGCCCACACGGATGCCCTCTGGATGGTAACCACTGTGACCAAATGGAGAAGTGCCTCCAGTGCCAATCCACTTACTGCCGCCTTGGTGGCGTTTTTCTTGCTCTTTAAGGCGTTCTTTAAAGGCGTCTAATAGCTCTTCTAACCCGCCTAAGGACTCAATTTTTGCTTTGTCTTCATCACTAAGCTGTTTCATAAACTCTGCGCGCAACCATTCTTCTGGAATGAGGGCGCTTAGCACATCTTCTAAGCTTTCTAACTGCTTAAAATACGCACCAAATACACGATCAAATTTATCGAAGTTGGCTTCATCTTTTACCAGGCAGATGCGTGCAAGGTGATAAAAGTCGTCTATGTCTGCAAAAGCTAGATGATGTTGCAGGGCTTCCAGTAATATCAAATATTCTTTGATTGAAACAGGAATTTGAGCACGCTTTAAAGTGTAAAAAAAGTTAACTAGCATAGTAACTAACGCTGTTCCCTGCGGGCCATAAATGCCAGCCGCTCTAGTAGAGCAACGTCTTGTTCATTTTTTAACAAGGCGCCGTAAAGGGGAGGTATGGCCTTTGTTGGATCACGGTTGGCTAATAAATCTTCAGGGATTTCGTCTGCCATAAGCAGCTTTAACCAATCAATAAGTTCAGAGGTGGAGGGTTTCTTCTTTAGGCCAGGGATGTCGCGCACATCAAAAAACATCTGCATAGCTTCTGCTACAAGGGCTTGGCTAATGTCTGGATAATGCACATCCACAATGGCCTTCATGGTTTTTTTGTCAGGGAAGTTAATGTAATGGAAAAAACAGCGTCGTAAAAAGGCATCAGGCAGTTCTTTCTCATTATTACTAGTAATAATAACCACAGGACGATGTTTAGCTTGGACGCGCTGCCCTGTTTCATAAACATGAAACTCCATTTTATCCAGCTCTACCAATAAGTCGTTAGGAAATTCAATGTCGGCTTTATCTATTTCATCAATCAACAATACAACACGTTCATCCGCATCAAAGGCTTGCCATAGTTTGCCCTTTTTAATATAATTTCCCACATCATTAACTTTCTCATTGCCTAGCTGCGAGTCTCGCAAGCGTGACACTGCATCATATTCGTATAATCCTTGTTGGGCCTTGGTGGTAGATTTCACATGCCATTGCATTAGCGGCATACCTAACGCTTGGGCCACTTCTTCTGCGAGCAAGGTTTTACCGGTGCCAGGCTCGCCTTTAATTAATAAAGGGCGTTGCAAAGTGACTGCAGCATTAACAGCCATTTGTAAGTCTTTGGTGGCGACGTATTTCTTAGTACCGGTAAAATTCATAATCTAAACTCAAGCATTTGCTAATGAGGCTATTTTGGCATGAATAGCACGACTAAGCAGCAAAACTTATAAGTCACTTAGTTGCTAACATTAATAGATGATCCGATGCACAGGTGAATTGCTTTGAGGCTGTCAAAATCCAGTGGTATAATTTATTTATGACAGACTTCCCCCACACAAAGCTTAAAGCTCAGCTGTATCCTATAGAAGCAGCGCGAACTCCTATCACCACTAAACAACTGGGGGAGCTTCGCAACTTCTGCTTTTTCTTGCAAGAAAATTTCTCCATGATGGCACTTACCTCTGCACTTGATGCATTGCGAACAGCTAATTTACTCAGTGAAGAACAGCTTTACACTTTTCGCTTGGTGAGTGTAGATGGGAGCCCTGTGTGCAGTGACTTAGGCTTTGCCGCGATGGCAGATGAAAGCTTGGATGATCTTAATCTTAACGATCTTGACGCGTTTGTTGTTTGTGGAGGGTTGCGGGTAGATCTGCATGCTCCCGCGCCACTGATCAAGTTTTTACGGCTATCTGATCTGCGTAAAAAGGCATTAGGGTCTTTGTGGAATGGGTTATTTGCCTTAGCTGAAGCTGGCCTAATGGAGGGTAAAACAGGTGTGGTGCATCGGGGAAATAAAGCTAGCCTTAGAGAGCGATTTGCCAGTGTAGACCTCAAAGATAAAGCGTACATTATAGGTGAGCAATGTTTTAGCTGTGCCGGTGGAAATAGTGCGTTAGATATGATGTTAGAGCTAATGCTGGAGCATCGTGGTAAACCTTTTGTAAGAGGTATTTGTGACATTCTTACCTGTGATCGTATTAATGACACAGGAGAGCCTGCTTTTTTAAGTAATCAGGCTGATGTGAGGTTACCAGAAAATCTCAAAGACGTGATCGCACTGATGGAAAACAACATGGAAGAAATGCTATCAGCTGAAGAGATAGCTTCTTTGGTGGGCATTTCTCGACGCCAAATTGAGCGCCAATTTCAACGATATCTAGATAGTACACCTACCCGATTTTACCTAGAGCTTAGGCTTAAGCGTTGCCACCAATTACTAACTCAAACGGCACTTAGTATGAGTGATATTTCACTGGCTTGTGGGTTTGTGTCTTACCCTCATTTTAGTAAATGTTACCGGCAATATTTTGAAGTAACACCGTCCCAAACGCGCAGGCAGTCTTAGGATTTAAGCAGCTTTAAGTGATTGATTCCCCAATCAGTCATTTGAGGCCATGAGTAAGTTTCAGATGTATCAATATGTACCGTGGACACTTGTGCGGCTTTACCTGCTTCTAAGTCGAATAAATAATCGCCTACCATAACACTCTGGCTAGCTTTAGCTCCCCACTGTTTCAGCAACAAAAGAATACCGTCAGGCTTGGGTTTTGGCTCACAAGATGCTCGATCAAGAATATCCTCTGGTGCAAAAAACTGATCTAAATCGCAAGTTTTAAGGGTATGTAAGGTGGCAGGCATCACATTGCGGGTTAATACCCCTAAGCTGACATCTTTTTCTTTCAAGTGCTCTAGCAATTCAAATGCTCCAGGCATCGGTTTGGCTAAGCTGGCAAAATAATATTCCAATTCATCAAGTTTGGCCCAAAGTGGCGCAGCTTGCTGCGCACTCATAGACTGCATGGTTTTCAAGATATCTGCGTCTGGCGCTAAGCCAAGCTCTCGTCTCATTAGGTCAAAGTCATGCACACCAATAGTTAAGGTGCCATCCATATCGAATATCCAGTGCTTGCTAGCCTGAATGCGTTTGTGATTTTGATTTGAAGTATTATTCATGCCACTAATTTAACAAATTTTGTTAGAAGTAAGCTAGTTTTACTTTCCATTGTTTTGCCCAATGAGGCCTTGTGGTAAAGTGGGAGCTTCATTATGGGAGGATAATTAATGGGCGCACAAGTAGCCGTTATCATGGGGTCTAAGAGTGACTGGCCATGTATGCAAGAAGCCACACAAATTATGGATCGTTTGGGTGTAAGTTACGAAGTAGAAGTAGTGTCTGCTCATCGTACTCCGGACAAACTTATGGAGTTTTCGTCCCAGGCTGCAGGCCGAGGTATTCAGGTGATTATTGCAGGTGCCGGCGGCGCAGCTCATTTGCCAGGTATGGTGGCCTCAAAAACACGGCTGCCTGTGCTGGGTGTGCCTGTGCAAAGTAAAGCCTTAAGTGGGGTGGATAGTTTGTACTCTATTGTGCAAATGCCTCGTGGAGTAGCGGTAGGTAGTATGGCTATAGGTGGTGCTGGTGCTTTTAATGCAGGTTTACTTGCTAGCCAAATTTTGGCCAACCAAGACCCTGAGCTGGCTGTGCGTATTGAAGATTTTCGTACGCAGCAAACGCAAACTATATTAGATAACCCTGATCCTAGGGAAGGTTAATTCAAACATATGAAGCCAGTAAGTAAACGCGTGTGGGTATTAGGTGCAGGCCAATTAGGTGCCATGCTTAAACATGCCGCCCAGCCTTTGGGAGTGGATCTGCGTCCAGTGGATATCGAGTTGGATGCAAATCTGCCTTTAGAAGATGATGATGTTATTACGGCAGAGCGTGAGCAATGGCCCTCTACAAAGGCTACGGATCAGTTGGCAGCTCACCCTAATTTTGTAAATCAAAATGTATTTGGTTTAGTGGCAGATAGAGTGACTCAAAAACAGTTGTTAGACCGCTTAGAGCTAGCCACAGCCCCTTGGACTTTGGTAGAAAATAAGCACACTGCCACTAGTCTCCATGCCAGCTATGGCGAGCGAGTATTGCTTAAACAGCGCACTGGCGGTTTTGATGGGCGCGGGCAGCACTGGTTGGTAGAAGACCAAGATAGTGCTATTCCTGATGGATGGCATGGCAAAGTCATTGCTGAGCAAGCGATTGGCTTTGATGAAGAAGTGTCTATTGTAGGTGTGCGCAACCGAGCCGGTGAATGTCACTACTATCCCTTGGCACTTAACCGTCATCAAGACGGTATTCTTACAGTCACTTTGGCGCCTTTAGCGCGCTTGCGCAATCTTCAAAGCGAAGCTGAATCTATGCTTGGAAAAGTCATGGATGAGCTAGATTATGTCGGCGTAATGGCTATGGAGTTATTCCGAGTTGGTGAGCGCTTACTTATTAACGAGCTAGCACCACGTGTGCATAATAGTGGCCACTGGACTCAAGCAGGCGCTAGCATTAGTCAGTTTGAATATCATGTACGAGCCACAGCAGACTTGCCTCTTGCTCCGGCACTTATTAAGCACAATAGTGTCATGATTAACCTTATAGGTATCGACTACAATTTAGCGTGGTTGGCTTTGCCTGGCGCAGAGGTATTTTGGTATGGCAAAGAAGTGAGACCGGTTCGTAAGGTAGGACATATCAACTTTTGCATGGCAGATAAGACACAACTAATTAGTGTATTAAAGCAGCTGCAGGCCACTCTTAACGATTGGTATCAGCCGGCGTTAGATTGGGCCATACAAGAGTTGGAAAACTCATAATGCAAGTCATCGATGGGCCAACTACGCAAAAGCTGTTGCCTTATCCTGCGCTTATTAATGCGTTAGATGAAGCTTTTGCTAAAGGTGATAGTGCGGCTACCGCGCCGCCTCGCCTACATTACAGTGTGCCTGAGCCTTTTGATGCTAAAAACCAACAAAAACAAGCCGATCGCACTCTGCTTATTATGCCCTCGTGGGCACAAGATGCAGGTGTTGTTGTAAAGTTAGTCAATGTGGTGCCAAGCAATAGTGCTCGCAGTCTTGCTGCTATTCAAGCTCAGGTGCTGGTGGCTGATGCTCAAACGGGCGCTTGGTCTACTTTGATTGACGGTGCAACACTTACGGCACGAAGAACCGCTGCTGCCTCGGCTTTAGCCGCGCAATATTTAGCCCCTAAAGAGGCCAGCACATTACTCATTGTAGGCACAGGGCGGCTATCTTTAGAGCTAATTCAAGCGCATATGGTTGTGCGCCCTTCTATTAATAAGGTGCTTATTTGGGGTAGAAACCAAGCAAAAGCCCAGTTGCTAGCAAGTGGGCTAGATTATGCTCACGCGGTGAGTGATCTTGCACAGGCGTGCGGTGAGGCGCACGTCATAAGCTGCTGTACTTTATCCAGTGAAGCCTTGGTAAAAGGGGCGTGGGTAAAACCCAATACGCATATTGATCTTGTAGGTGCATACCGCCCAGATTTACGCGAAACAGATGGTGAGCTGGTGGCTAAAAGTGAGGTGTTTGTAGATACCTACGCTGGTGCCCAAGGAGAAGCTGGTGACTTATTACAAGCTGTAAAAGAAGGCTTTTTTGATATGGCTAACATCAAGGCTGATTTGCACAAGCTTAGTATGACTGGCTACCAAAGGCCCAAGGATAGTATTACCCTATTTAAATCTGTCGGGGCCTCTATTGAAGACTTTGTTGCTGCACGCATGGTTGCGGAAGCAACAAGATAACCATGCTAGTCAATAAAGAGCGTCTTTATAAAACAGACCAATATGGCATTCGCAATTATAGCTTATTGGCACTAGGAGCTGCTGGGGTCTGCTTGCTTTATAGTATCATCGCGATATTTGCCTTTGCGTTACTTCACTTTGAGTCAGGCTCAGATAACAGCAATATAAATACCTATGTTGATGCTTTTTGGACCTTACAAATGAGTGCCAGCACGATTGGTTTTGGAGACCACTATCCTGTGACTATTGGTGGGCGTGCGGTTGTGGCTTTAATGTTTTACGTGGGTGTGGGCTTAGTGGGTTTTATTGGTGCTTTAATTGCTGAACGGTTGCTTGGTTTTGCGGATACAAACGTGAAAAATCGTGAACTACGCCAACAAAACAGTGATATTTTGGAGCGTACTAAAATTCTAGAAAAGAAAATAGACATACTCACCAGTCGCATCGAAGACACTAATTATTCGCAAAAAAATCATGGTTAATTCAGCCTTTAAAATGCCCAAATATCTGCCGCACATGCAGCATAAAGACGTCATTTCTATGGGTATGCAATCTTTGCATCCACAAAAATGGATAGAACCAGATGAAGAATATCCTCGATACCTAGAACATAAACTAAGCTTAAGTCAGGCACATAAACAGCGAATTTTTGACGCGTTACCTAGTGCCCATGATGCGCAATTAGAGCTGGCATTTGAACTAAAAAACCATCTGTTACAGCATCATAGTCAGCTATATTGTTCGTTAGCTGATGGCTTGAATTATTTACCCATGGGTATCCAATTACCTTCAGTAAGCCCCCACCCTTTGTGGCAAGCATCCTTGTGGGTCGCAGATGATTTGCTCATTATGCAAAAACTAAATGGACAATACTGCCTTACAGCAGCCAGTTTATGCAGCCCTAGTAATTGGCATTTGTCAGAAAAGATAGGCCAACCTATGGCCAGAATACATGACCCTGTACCCACTTTGCATGCCAAACTAACACCTAAAATAGATCGATTTTTTGACCATCTCTGTGTTGGAAAACCGGTTCAGAGGTTTAATTGGTCTTTGCAGGCAAATACACAGTTGGCACAATTTCCTGAAAAAAAATCATTCATGCGGCAAATACGCCGTTATATTATCGCTGCGAACGACAAACCCTTACCCGATTGCCAAAAACCAATGCCATCGCTTTCACTATTAGAGTTTATGTGTATCCTTTAATGAGCCTTACTCAAGTGCCCAATGCACTTACGCAGCTGCAAGTGGTCATTAACGCTATGCCTAAACCTGTGGCAGGCTACAAGGACATTATCTATTTTGCTCCAGCATTACAGAAGTACTTTAGTGACTTGAGCTTACTAAAATAATTGAATAGGATTTTTGACATTAACTTGCTCAACAGTCTTGCAATATAGGCTATTTTTAGTCTATATTACGCCTACTATGACTTGTCGGGGTGCCTAGTTAATTTAAATTAACGTTTAGGCTGAGATCACTAAAGTGAATCCCGTTGTACCTGATCTGGATAATGCCAGCGTAGGGAACAAGGATAAGCATCTAAGTAAGCCAGCCTTACGTCGCTCCCTCCTCCTAATAGTGTCAATATCGTATTGGCCGTCATAGCAATTAACTAGTTAATTTTTAGGAGTAATTATGTCTCACTATACGGCACCTTTTGCCGCCTTTTTTCTCACTCTTTGCATGGTAAATACACCCGCTTTAGCTACAGATACAGCCAAACCGGAACTTACAGTGTATACCTATGACTCATTTATCTCAGAATGGGGTATGGGCCCTCTGATTAAGCCTACCTTTGAAGCGAACTGTGGGTGCACATTAAATTTAGTGGGCATGGAAGATGCTGTTTCCATGTTGCAAAGACTTAAATTGGAAGGTGTATCCACTAAAGCTGATCTGGTTTTAGGGCTAGATTTAAACCTAGTGGATGATGCTAAAAATAGTGGCTTGTTTGCCACTCACAAAGTGAATACTACAGCACTAGAAATGCCTATTAATTGGCAAGATGATACTTTTGTGCCTTTTGATTATGGCTACTTTTCGTTTGTTTATAATACCCAACTGATGCCCAACCCGCCTAAGAGTTTGGATGAGTTAGTGAATGCTGGCCCAGAATTAAAAATAATCATTCAAGACCCACGTTCAAGCACGCCAGGCTTAGGTTTATTGTTGTGGATGAAGGCTGTTTATGGGGATGATTCTGATGCAGCTTGGGCTAAGTTGTCGGATAACATATTAACCACCACTAAAGGTTGGAGCGAAGCTTATTTTAGTTTGTTTTTAGCAGGTGAAGCGCCTATGGTATTAAGTTATAGCACGTCTCCAGCATACCACATGGCTGTAGAGGGCACAGACCAATACCAGGCGGCTGCATTTGAAGAGGGGCATTATCTGCAAGTAGAGGTAGCCGCCAAACTAAAGTCATCTAACAATGAATTGCTGGCTGATGAGTTTCTTAATTTTATGGTCAGTGAAGATTTCCAAAAACACTTACCTTTAAGTAACGTGATGTATCCAGTAAACACCCCAAAAGATATGCCAGAAGCTTATAGCAAACTAATTGTGCCTAACAAAGTGCTGCAGCTAGACACCGCTGAAATTAATCAAAGCCGCAAGCAATGGGTAAGTGATTGGCTTAATGCGATGACTCAATAATTTAAGCACAATGACCTATTAAGTTGCCATTAGTGACTAAGCTAGTTACATGACCTTGTAGGCATTACTGCTGTTGTAGACTCAAAAAGCGCACTTTTTCTGGGCTTTTTGAGTATTACTAATGGATGCTATTTAAGCTAAGTCTACCAACCCTTCACTGCCTAATACACCAGTAATCATTTTTAAAAAAATGGCTAGAGCAATAAGTGCTATGCCAGCTTCAGTGAGTTTTTTATATTGCTTTGTTGATAATTAGCTTTTTCAAATCACTTGCACCACCTATCAAGATGCCTTTAACAAAAACTTGTGGATAGGTTGGCCAGCCGCTCCACATTTTAATAGCTAAACGCTCTTGCCACATACTGCCATATCCACCAAATTCTAAATAAGTTACCTTTAAACCATGCTCCTCAAGTAACTTACGTGCTTTTTTAACAGCAGGATTTAGAGCCATACCAATCACTACGGCTTCATTATTTTCTACAGCATTAATGACTTGGTTCACTGTGTCACAATGATGCTGCGCCACATTAGTGCAAATAGCTGGGTGTACTTTGTTACTGTTTAAGATTGGGCGACCTGTCATCTGTATAAATCTCTGGTGGTTAAAGGCCGGTATTATCTGCCTGATAAAATGATTGCACAACTAATAAAAATATATATTATATTAGTTGTAAACGATGCATTTAATCGGACCAGAGCCACCTAGCTGTGGTTCGCGTGGGGTGTATTACTAAAGGCTAAATAAATGAGTAAACCTTTCTCTCAAGCTTGTGCTAATAATCAAACTATTATTTTGGATGTGTTGATACCCATTTTTGAGTATAAAAAATATGCTTTGGAAGTAGGTAGTGGCACAGGGCAGCATGGGGTTTTTTTTGCTCGAAACATGCCACACTTAAGCTGGCAATTAAGTGATAGAGCGCAAAACCATGCAGGTATCAACCTGTGGGTTGATGACTTTCCATCACCTAATTTACTACCACCCATCTTACTAGATGTGCTGCAAGACCCTTGGCCCATATCTGCCTACGATGCCGTGTATTCGTCTAATACAGCCCATATAATGCCATGGGAAGCTGTGGTGGCTATGTTTTCTGGTATTGGAAAGTCACTTTTATCAGGTGGGATATTTTGTCTTTATGGCCCAATGAAGTATATGGGTGTTCTTGAAGCCCAAAGCAATGTTGCTTTTGATACGATGCTGCGCCAGCAAAATCCTTGTCAGGGTATTAGAGAATTTTGGAATATTAATCGTTTAGCCACGCAGGCTGGGCTGGAACTTATGCAAGATAATGCGATGCCTGCCAATAATCGATTAATTGTTTGGCAAAAAAATTGATCACTATTTAGGAAGGTTTTTGTTATGAATAAGCATTTTAGCATCGCTCAAAAAACGGGTTTAATGTTTAGGCATGATCAAGACTTGCCAGAAGACATGAACGCATGGATTCAATCTCAACTGCAGGCGGCTTCGCCTGCTTTAGGTGTGGCTACAAGCTACGCAAAAGTTGCACAGTGGCCTGATGAGCTGCAACCTGATTTATCCCGCCGTGCGTCTATGTGGCGGCGTTATCGTGATTTAAAAAAGCAGCAGCGCGAAGGAAAAAATGGCCAAGAGACTCAAGCTGCGCGCCAAGCTAATCGACATGAAAATTTAATGCGTGATATGGATGAACACAAATTTGTGCAGCGAAATGTTTATGGAGCAGACCAGGTAAAGCTTCGCTTCACTGCTTTTTGGGCCAATCATTTCACCATTGGTAATACCTTTGATACTGGACAAATGATTGGCCATGCTATCGATGAAGGCATTTTAGCCAAACTTAACGGTAGCTTTGCTGACTTGCTTTATGGCATGACCACTCACCCTGGGATGCTCACTTATTTGGATAATGTGTGGAGTGCTGGCGAGCGTTCAGAACAAGCTAAAGGTTGCGCCCGAAAACCTAATTGCCAAGCAGGTTTAAATGATAATCTAGGGCGCGAATTACTAGAGTTGCACACCGTTTCTGTGGCTGCAGGTTATACCGAAGACGATATTCATGCGGCGGCCAACGTCTTGGCAGGTTGGGGGATCGATTTTGGTGAAGAGTTGCCCCAGATGCGCAAAACTGCAGGGGGTACAAACCATTGGAATGCCTACAAAAAGCGCTGGGCGGAGCCTGGCAGCAAAAAAGTAATGGGCCAGAGTATCTATGCTGGCCGCAATGGGCTTCAGCAATTAACAGATTTTCTCGCAAGCCATGACGCTACCATTCACCATATATCCACTAAACTATGTCAGCACTTTGTGAGCGATAACCCTTCTACCTATGAAGTAGATGCGGTTAAATTGGTGTGGCGTGAAAGTAAGGGAGACTTACAAACCATCCACACTAAGGTACTCGAATTAGCTATTAATAGCCCTGAGGTTAAATTTATTTGGCCTATGACATGGCTGTTTCAGGTAGTACGGCTTTCTGGTGCAACTTATTTTAAAGGTTGGGAAAAGGTTCATGACTATGACGATAGGCTAATGAGCACTAAAAAGGTGTTTGAAGAGCTGGGCCAGTCGTTTTGGAGCTTACGCCAACCCAATGGTTACTCTGATGATAAAGATGAGTGGATGTCTGCAGAAATGTTTGAGCGGCGATTTCGGTTTGCTGATGCAATTTATAGAAATGGCAAGCCGCGTCAATCTGCGAATGAGATTATGGATAGGATAGGGGCTTCACAGCAAACTCGTGCTTTGGTGGCAAGTGTTGGCCCCTCAGGTAGAGATCGGTTCATCACGCTGATGTGTAGTCCAGAATTGATGGGGTTGGAATATGTCTAAATTAACCGTAGGTCGGCGTAATATCCTTAAAGCAGGTGCTGCATCACTTTTTCTTGCAGGTATGCCAGTGACAGGGTTTGCAAAAGCAAAACCGCCAGGCAGTATCTCTGTAATTATTTTAGAAGGCGGCATGGACGGCCTTGCTGCCATGCCCCCGATTGGCGACCCAGATTTAATGCGTATGCGCCAATCTGTCACTCCAGATAATTACTTGGCATTAAACGATTTCTTTGGGTTACATCCATCACTCAAGTTTTATGCACAATTGATGGCCAGTGGCCATGCTAGCGCGGTTCATGCGACCGCGTTTCCTTACACTAAACGCTCTCATTTTGAAGGTCAAAACCTTATTGAAGGTGGAGGCTTGTCACCCTTTAGTGAAAAAACGGGTTGGTTAGGGCGTGCGCTGGATTTGTCAGGTGTGGCTGGTAGGTCGTTGTCTTTGGACATGCCATTAATTTTGCGGGGATACCATGAAAACGATAATTTTTATCCTGCCAGCATTAGAGGCTCAAAGAAACCCAATGCCAACTTGTTAAACATGATTGCTATGGGTCATCACATGGATGCAGCACAACTGTTTACCAAGGTTGCCCGCAAAAGTGAAGATAATGTACAAGTGCCAAGAGATCCTGCTAGTTTAGCTAAATACGCAGGTCGTGCTATGGCCCAAGTGGATGGCCCGGTGGCTTCTGTAATTAGAGTAGGTGAGTTTGATTCTCACTCTAGCCAGACTGAAGATGGCAACACAAATGAAGGACGATTGGCTCGGCAATTAAGCGTGGTTGATGATGTAATAGCAGGCTATAGGCGCGGTTTAGGAGAAGCTTGGGATGACGCCATTATTTTAACACTCACTGAATTTGGCCGCACTGTGGCAGTTAATGGAACCAAAGGCACAGACCATGGTTATGCTAGTGTGGGCCTGTTAGCAGGAGGCTCATTATCTAATAGTGGTGTTATCACAGATTGGCCTGGGTTAAGTAAAAAAGATCAGTTTGAAAAGCGAGACTTGATGGCTACTATTGATTATCGATCAGTGTGTGCTGCTTGCATAGAAAAGTCTTTAGGCCTTGATCATGATCTGATTGCTCAGCAAGTATTTCAGCAACCAGATCTGCCCCGTATGTTTGACCACTTATTTACTTAGTGCTGCTTTAAGGAGTTAATTTGTCCTCATTATCTTTTATTGGCCATTATTGCAAAGGAGTAGGCGCATTTTTTTGTAGTGCGCTGCTTGCCAGTTTGTTGTCTTTTCCTGTTTGGTCTGCCGATATGTCTGGTTGGAGTGATAAAACCTTATGTCGGTTAATGGCTTCTGCAAGTGGCAATGCCGACTATTTGGCGGAAGCCAAAAGGCGTAAGTTAGATTGTGATTCGGGTGTGAGCGCTGGCAAAAAGTCTAGTAAATCCATATCTAAGCAAGGGCTTTTGCCTAAAAATAAGGGTATTGTATTTTATCCACTGAAACTAGATCCAAAGGTTAAGCAGCAGCTTTTAGCTAAACCTATTGATAAAACAGCATTTGACTTTAACCCATATCAACTGGCTTCATTAGTAAATCCTATTAAGTGCCAATTTAACTTACGTAGAGTGCAGTATACAGACGATGTGAAGGGCAGGGTTGAACATTGGGATATGGCCAATGGCAACATGGTGCTGACTAATGATGGGGCCAAAATAAATGGTAATTGGCGTATGAAAGGCCTATCAAAAGATCCCAGTTATCTAAAACATGAAGTTAACCTGAAGCTAACTAAGGCCGGTCACTTAGTAGGGAAAATGGCATATTTCCATTTAATGGTAAATGATGGTGAAGCGTTAGAAAACCCCGTATATGTAAAATTTACGCCCCATCAGCGCAGCAAACCACTTGATGTAAACAACCTTAACAAAGGTGAATTATGGGTAGATGTGGAAGACTGGGCAGGGGGTGTCTTATATCTAAAACGATGTAAAAATATATCTCCTAGTAGCTAAGCAGTGGGATGGTTAGGTGAGCTAGATATGTTTGCGCTTATGCAAAATAGGCTGTAATATTTTTACTTATCAAGATTTTTATATGGAACAGTTATGTTACGAATTTTATGCTTAATTATGCTGCTTGCCGGCAGCACTGTTGCTCAAGCACACGGGGATAATGATTCAGTTGTCCATCGCGCTTTTTGGTTTTCTGGTAACGGTACCCCTGTGTTAGATGGTTTTGGGGACTGCGTGCGTAATGGCTCGTGGGAAGCCTTAGGGGGCCCTAAGTGTAGCCTTGAAACTGCCGAATTAGAATTAGAAGTAGTAGAAGTCGCTCCAGCTGAGGCAGTGGTAATTGAAGAAACTGTGGCTAAAGTAGCGCCAGTGCCAAAACCTGAAGTAGTGGTAGAGCCTGAAGTAGTGGTAGAACCTGCAGCGGTGGTGGAACCTGAGGTAGTGGTAGAAACAAGCACAGAATCTTTGATGGCCTCCCAACCTGAGGCTGCTGTAGTGACTTACAGTTATCCAGTAGAGCAGATTACTGCTAATGTGTATTTTGATTTTGACAAAAATAATTTACGCGTAGACCAACAAGAAAACATCGAGTTGGCCATGATAGATGCCAGCAAAGCTTACAAGATATTTAAAGTTAGCCTGGGTGGGCATACGGATAGTGTAGGCACAGATGAGTATAACTATGACTTGTCGCAAAGGCGTATTAATACCGTCGTCAACTATTTAAACTTACGAGGTGTAGAAGCCAACTCTACTATGGCCTGGGGTGAGCAACAGTTAGTGTTTAACTCTGACGGTAGTGAGAATGATGAGTTAAGCCGCCGTGTAGAATTGGTGTTCAAAGTACAACAAAAAGTCGCTAACTAGTAATAACTTTGGAGCTGCATACATTGCGGCTCCACACTAGCTCGCAATATACTGCAACTCTACCCATGGAAGCATTACACAGGTAAATCGCGACTATCGGCTATGGCTTCCATAGTGATGTAAGAGGTCACAGCTTCCAGCTCTAGCTTTCTAATCAGCCTTTGATAAACCTGATCAAAATCATTCATATCTTTGGCTACTACTTTAAGCATGTAGTCATAGTCACCTGCAATGCGGTAAAAGTCGATCACATTCTCCAACGCCAGTACCGTAGTGCGAAAATGCGCTAACCACTCTGCACTATGATGACGTGTGCGCACCATAACAAACACCGCCAAATTCAAGCCAATTTTGGTGTGGTCTAGGCGCAACGTTTGGCCAGTGATTACCCCCATTTCTTTAAGCCGTGCTAGTCGGCGCCAACAGGTGTTTTGTGAAATACCTATTAAGTCTGCAAGCTCGCGCTGTGACAGTGATGCGTCTTTCTGTAGGGCACGTATAATTGCTTTGTCGTTATTACTTAATTTATTATCAATTTTGTCGTTCATATGATCGTTTAATAGGCCTATGATGTTATCAAATGTGTGCATTAATCTACAACTATAGTGATAAAATTCTCAATTATCAAGTCACGTAATTGAGTGCAATTTATGCCTACTACTTCTGCCACCTGTTTGTTGGAAACCTTCCAAGAACAGTTTTTTCGTACCGACCTCACACCCTATTTGTCCCAAGGTTTGATTGGCGAGGGAGTGAAAATACCCGGGATTAATGGTGTAAAAACACTGATTTATGCAGACTATGTAGCGTCTGGCCGCGCACTACAACAAGTAGAAGAGTTTATGCTTAATGAAGTGTTGCCCTATTATGCCAACAGCCACACAGAGGCGTCATTTTGCGGGCAGTTTATGACTCAGCTGCGCCAAAGCTCACGTGAAACTATCGCTCAAATCTGCGGTGCAGATAGTCGCCATGCTGTGGTTTTTACGGGTGCGGGTGCTACCGCGGGCCTTAATCGACTTGTCCATCTTTTGGGTGTGAATAAGCCAACTAAACAAGTGCCCCTAGTGATTACAGGCCCCTATGAACATCATTCAAACATCTTGCCTTGGCGTGAAAGTGGTGCGCAGGTCATCCAGCTACAAGAAGCTGTAGAAGGTGGTCCAGATTTAGTTCAATTAGAAGAGTTGCTTCAAACCAATAGCGCACGTTTAATTGTGGGTGCTTTTTCAGCAGCTTCTAACGTGACGGGTATTAAAGCAGATGTGTGTAAAATCACTAAACTGCTAAAGCTATATGAAGCCCTAAGTGTGTGGGACTATGCTGGTGGCGCTCCTTACATGAACATTGACATGGCAGCAGGTACAGACTTTGAAATTGATGCAGTGGTTATGTCTCCACATAAATTTATTGGAGGCCCTGGTGCATCTGGAGTGATGATTGTGCGCAAGGCCGCTGTCACAGCTACCACCCCCACTAACCCTGGAGGTGGAACGGTAAGTTTTGTATCGCCGTGGGAGCATCATTACTCAGAAAGTATTGTTGCCAGAGAAGAGGCAGGCACCCCTAATGTGGTGGGTGATATTCGTGCCGCCCTTTGTTTTATTGTTAAGGCAGCTATAGGCCAAGATTACTTTGATAAGCGTCTGGAAGAGTTACGTCTGCGGGCCATAAAAGTATGGGCACATAACCCCAACCTTACCCTATTGGGCAACCCCAATGCTCACAACCGCTTGCCCATTTTTTCATTCCAAATATATGACCCAGACACTACCAAGTTGGTACATCAGCAACTGATTACACGTATGTTATCTGATGTTTATGGTATTCAAGCTCGTGGTGGCTGTGCATGTGCTGGGCCTTATGCCCATCGCTTGTTAGATATTGATCAGGCCCGCTCAACAGTGCTTAAAGAGGCTATTTTACAAGGTGAAGAAATACACAAGCCAGGCTGGACTAGGCTGAGTTTTTCGGTACTTATGAGTGATGAAAAAGTGGATAAAATCATTCAGGCAGTAGACCAGCTAGCTAGCAATCCAAACCAGCACAGTGGTTCATATCAAGTAGATGAACCTAACGCACGTTTTGCATTGAGAAGCTGAGTTCAAACACACAAGTGTTGCCTTGCTTGTTTGAAGCTTTATTTTAACACTTCTCTAAATTTGGAGGCGCAGTGCTTTCACGAATAACCAAAGACACTGGCAGTATTGCGGTATGGTCGTGAATATCTTTATCTGGCGATTCAATTCGCTGCATCAACATGGACGCCGCGGTCTCACCAAGAAACAACCTGTCTTGGCGTATGGATGTGAGCGATGGGATGTATTGTTCTGAAAAATCAATGTCATCAAAGCCCATCACAGAGACGTGGTAAGGCACGTTGTAATCATGGCGAGACAATTCGGCAATGAATCCTAGGGCAAGTTGATCCGATGCGCAAAACACTGCAGTGGGGCGATCATCTAATGCGATCCAAGCCTGCGCTGCAATACAGCCTGCGGCCAGTGAAAAATCGCCACTGATGATCCATTGAGATTTTAATTCAAGCTTAAGCGTTTTTAATTCACAAATAAATGCATCTTTTCGAGCCTGAGCAAGGACATTATTTTTAGGGCCAGTCACATGGCCGACCTTACGATGGCCCAAGCTATGTAAGTGCTTAACAGCTTTGCGTGTACCTTCCTCGTTTTCACTACGTACAGATGGGAAATTTGCTCCCTCGATCCATTCACAGGCGAACAAAATGAATTTTGCCTTTGAAGCTTTTTCCAAAGACTTGACCACTTCCACATCCAACCCACCATCAAGGATTATCATGCCGTCAGCAAGAGCGTCATCAAGGTAATCACCGAGTAGCTCACCACTAGTGTGCACTTGCCTAGTGCTGGCGATTAACATGGAGTATCCCTTGCTTGAAAGATAGCGAGAAATGCCTTCAAGGATGTTTGAAAAGAATGGATTAGCCAAATCTGGTAGTAAAACCAATATTGAATGCGCACGTTGCGTGCGAAGGTTTCTTGCTGCTCGATTAATGCGATAGCCAGTTAATTTCACGGCGTCAGAAACCCGATTCTGGGTTGATGTAGACACAATATTAGGGTTGGACAAGGTGCGTGAAACTGTTGCCGTTGAAACCCCTGCAGCGCGTGCAACATCTTGGATGGTTGAATTTTTCAGTGTAGTAACCTTACATAAAGTTAATCTAATATAGTAGATGTTTTTATTGTAATCGTTTACATAAACACTTGACAAGGTCTGTGTTGATAAAGTTTAATGTAATCGATTGCATTTAAGGTGATCACAAAAATAACTGGCGCAAAGCCGCATTTGTGGAGTATAAAATTATGTCTAAAATATTGAAATCGCTACTAATTGGTAGCGCGCTTGCAGCCGCCCCTGCGTCTCAAGCAATTGAATTGGAAGTAACTCATTGGTGGACTTCTGGAGGCGAAGCCGCAGCTGTATCTAAGTTTGCTGAAGCTTGGAATGCCACAGGCAATACATGGGTCGATGGAGCCATTGCCGGATCTGGTGGCACAGCTCGCCCAATTATTATATCGCGTATTCTTGGCGGTGACCCTATGGCAGCGACACAGTTAAACCATGGCCGTCAAGCTGAAGAGTTGATTGAAGCAGGATTATTGTTAGACCTAACTGACGTAGCAGAAAAGGGTGACTGGGCGAACATCGTCAACCCCAAAGCATTATTAGATTCTTGTACTCTAGATGGCAAAATCTTCTGTGTGCCTGTTAATATTCACTCCGGGCAGTGGATGTGGTTATCCCACGCTGCATATGAAAATGCAGGCCTTGATGTTCCAACTGATTGGAACGAATTTGTAGCTTCTGCTGGCAAACTTGAAGCAGCTGGAACATTGCCACTAGCGATGGGTCAACAAGGCTGGCAACAAAATCTAGCGTTTGGCGCAATCACCATAGCAGTTGCTGGTACTGAAGCTTGGCGTGAAGTGACAGTTAACAAGAATGCTGAAGTGGCAAAGGGTCCAGAATATAAGGCTGTATTTGAAGCCATGGTTAATGCGCGTGAGCTTGCAGCTGGGTCTAACGTTCAAGACTGGAACCAGGCGACCAACATGGTTATCACAGGTTCTGCTGGTGCACAGTTGATGGGTGACTGGGCGCAAGGTGAATTTGCTGTTGCAGGTAAGGTGGAAGGCGTTGACTATTCTTGCTTACCAGGTCTAGGTTTGAATCAAATACTGGACACAGGTGGTGATGCTTTCTACTTCCCAGTGAATGACGACCCAGCCATTACAGCGGCTCAAAAAGAGCTAGCTGCTTTGCTGATTTCACCTGAAGTTCAGGTATCGTTCAACCTTGCTAAAGGTTCGCTACCTGTGCGTGGTGACATTGATATGTCCTCTGCCAACGGTTGTATGCAAAAGGGTCTAGGCATCTTGGCTGGTGGTAACATTCTGCCTTCAGGTGACCAATCTTTGTCTGCTGATACGCAGACACAAATCGAAGACTTGATGGCACAGTTCTGGTCTGGTGACATGTCTGCTGCCGATGCACAGGCAGACTATGCTCAGCTAATCAAAAGCGCTGACTAAGTTGCTCCTTGGCCCAGTGGCGTAGCTGCTGGGCCATTCTTATTTCTCATATTTATAGCTGGAGCCTATACGATGGCTGTCACTACGGATTCTGTCATCAAGACTGCTAAACGACCACGTCGTTTGTTTAAGAACCTGATGGCTAAGCTTGCATCCATCCCAATGATTTTAACCGCACTTGTGGTTTTTGTGGGCGGCACAGGCTGGACGATTTTATATTCTTTTACCGGTTCACGGATGCTACCCAAAACCAAATGGGTTGGACTTGATCAATACGAGCGCCTTTGGGACTCTGACCGTTGGATCATATCGATTACTAATCTTGGAATTTATGGTGTTTGTTCCTTGGTTTTGACACTAGTGATTGGTTTTTGCCTGGCGGCTTGTCTTGATCGAAAAATTCGATTCGAAAGCGCCTTTCGCTCTATTTTTTTATACCCCTTCGCCCTTTCCTTTGTAGTCACAGGTTTAGCGTGGCAGTGGATTTTGAACCCTGATTTTGGTCTCCAAAGTGTGGTGCGTGGCTGGGGCTGGGAAAGCTTTGTATTTAACCCACTCAATGACGCTAACACAGTTATTTATGGCCTTTTGATTGCGGGGCTATGGCAGGGGACAGGGCTAATCATGTGTATCATGCTGGCTGGCCTTCGTGGCATTGATGAAGATATTTGGAAAGCAACCCGTGTTGATGGCATTGGCACAATCAAAACCTATCTTGTGGTTATCATACCTATGATGCGGCCTGTATTTATCACCGCCTTAGTGCTGATCGCAGCAGGTATTATCAAACTTTACGATTTGGTCGTCGCACAAACTGGTGGAGGCCCAGGTCTTGCCTCTGAAGTACCCGCAAAATATGTCATTGAATATATGTTTCGTGCTCAAAACTTAGGCCAAGGTTTTGCGGCTTCTACAATGATGTTGTGCTCTGTTGTGATCGTTTTGATCCCATGGGCTTACCTAGAATTTGGAGGCCGTAAACGTGGCTAATATAACAACAAGTTTACTTGATGGACCTCGTGGCCCAAAGCCCAAAAAGGCCTTTTCACGTGCCAATATTATCCTTTATGGCACGTTAATTATGGTTTCTATGTACTACCTTCTACCCCTTTACGTGATGATTGTTACTTCATTAAAGGGCATGCCAGAAATCCGCATGGGTAATGTGTTTGGCCCCCCTATGGAGATCACCTTTGCACCTTGGGTTAAGGCGTGGTCAGAAGCCTGTACTGGAATTAATTGTGATGGATTGTCACGAGGGTTTGGTAATTCTGTGCGTATTCTGATCCCCTCGGTTTTACTGTCTATTACTATTGCATCCATCAATGGGTATGCATTGTCAAATTGGAAGTTTAAAGGCTCTGAAGTGTTTTTTAGCATTCTGATCATTGGTGCGTTTATCCCTTATCAAACCATGCTGTACCCGATTGTAATATTGCTTAGAGAGCTGGGGTTGATGGGCTCTATTGGGGGCTTAGTTTTGGTACACACCATTTTTGGCATGCCCATACTTACGCTATTGTTTCGTAACTATTTTGCATCGATACCTCAAGAACTGTTTAAGGCGGCTAGAGTGGATGGGGCAGGGTTTTGGCAGATTTATTTTCAGATTATGATTCCTATGGCATTGCCCATTTTCGTAGTGGCTATTATTTTGCAGGTCACAGGTATCTGGAACGACTTCCTGTTTGGGGTGATCTACACCAAACCTGAAACTTATCCTATGACGGTTCAGCTGAACAACATCGTCAACTCAGTCCAAGGGATTAAAGAATATAACGTCAATATGGCAGCAACCTTGCTCACTGGGTTGGTTCCTTTAATTATTTATTTTGCCTCTGGCAAACTTTTTGTTCGCGGCATTGCCGCTGGTGCAGTCAAAGGCTAAATTACTCATGAATAACTCTGTAGAAATAAAAAACCTGGACCTAAATTTTGGTGCTGTAAAAGTACTTAAACAACTAAACTTAGATATTGTAGAAGGTGAATTTATCGTGCTTTTGGGTTCGTCAGGGTGTGGTAAATCTACCCTGTTGAACTGTATTGCCGGGCTCTTGGATGTGACGGATGGTCAAATATTCATCAAAGGCGAAAACGTCACATGGGCGGAGCCCTCTGATCGTGGCATCGGCATGGTGTTCCAATCATATGCGCTCTATCCACAGATGACCGTGCGTGGGAACCTGAGCTTTGGATTAAAGAATGCCAAGGTGCCAAAGCCTGAAATAGCAAAGCGCATAGCGTGGGCTGCCGAAGTACTGCAGATAGAATCGCTTTTAGATCGTAAGCCTGGCGCATTGTCAGGTGGGCAACGGCAGCGAGTAGCTATTGGCCGTGCGCTAGTGCGTGACGTAGACGTGTTTTTGTTTGATGAACCCCTGTCCAACCTTGATGCCAAATTACGTACTGACCTTCGGGTTGAATTAAAGCGCCTTCACCATAAACTTAAAAACACCATGATCTATGTAACCCATGATCAGGTCGAAGCCATGACGCTTGCCGATCGAATTGCAATCATGAAAGATGGTCTGATCGAACAGTTGGATACGCCAGAAGTTATTTACGCAAAACCGTGTAACAAATATGTTGCAGACTTTATTGGGTCGCCCGCAATGAACCTCTTTAAGGGGCACATCAATGGCACAAAATTCTCTTGTGATGGGTTTGAAGTGGACGTCACAGGCTACGAATTTGACAATAACGACAAACAAGATGGGTCAGTATGGCTTGGTATCCGACCTGAACATATGCTCACAGGTGATGCTGCGGACAACGCGTCTTTTAGTAGCTCCATCGTGGTTGATATTGTTGAGCCCATGGGCTCTGACACTTTAGTTTGGGTTAACTTTGCTGGTCAATCTGTGCGTGTGAGAACTGAAGGTTTAGCGGTCATTAAAGCAGGTGACACGCTTAAAATTGGTTTTGATGCAGCTCGAATACATTTATTTGATATGAACTCTGAAGTTCGTCTCTAATTTAACTGGAAAAATTATGACTTTATCTATTCAACTTTATTCAATGCGTGATTATGAAGACCAAATTGGTCTCTTGGATGAATTGGCTGCGATTGGCATGACAAAAGTGGAAGGTTATGGCGGAGTGTATGGCGACCCTGGTGCCTACCGCGCAGCGATGGATGCTCACGGTATTTCTATGCCCTCCGGACATATGGGATTAAACGACATTGAGGATGACTTTGAAGCCACATTGGGCATTGCTAAAACACTGGGGATAGGCTTTATTGTCGCGCCTTATTTAGAAGAGAAATATCGCCCTGACACCAGTGTTGGATATGCCAGGCTAGCACACCGTCTAAATGCAGCAGCAAAAAAATACGCCAAACATGGCATTTTATTTGGTTGGCATAATCACGATTTTGAATTTGTGGCTCTTGCAGATGGCGGGATTCCCATGGATATTATTTTAGAACAAGCCCCTAATATTAAATGGGAGGCCGATCTAGCTTGGGTTGCGCGCGGCGCAAGTGATCCTTTGCAATATATTCAACGTTATGGAAGCCGTTTGGCTGCCATTCACGTAAAAGACATTGCCCCTGCTGGCAAAAATTTAGACGAGGATGGCTGGGCTGACTTGGGTGCAGGCACTTTGGATTGGGCTGCACTTTTGCAAGCCTGTCGCAGCCAATCTAACCATTTGCTCTATGCGCTGGAACACGATAAACCTAAGGATCCATTAGGTTATGCGACTCGCTCGGCGGTTGCTTTTGAAAAATTATGGGATAACACACATGACTAAGCTATTAGGTGTTGGCATTATTGGATGTGGGAACATTTCGGCCGCCTATCTGCAGTTGGCACCTATGTTTAAAGGTTATAAAATTTTGTCTGTGGCAGACATCAACATGGATAATGCCAACGCTAAAGCCAAAGAATTTGGCGTGCGTGCTCAGACAGTGGAGCAGCTATTGCAGGCAAATGACATTGATCTAGTGATTAATTTGACAATACCTGCAGCTCACGTAGAGGTTTCCCGGAAGATTTTGGAGGCGGGCAAACATGTTTATTCTGAAAAACCATTTGTGCTTAGCCTTGCTGAAGCACAAGAGCTCGGCACGGTGGCCAAAGCCAATGATGTGCGCATCGGATCTGCTCCAGATACGTTTATGGGGGCTAGTCATCAGCTTGCACGTAATCTTGTAGATAATGGTGTGATTGGAGATATTACATCAGGCACAGCCGTGGTAATGTCACCAGGAATGGAAGATTGGCACCCTAACCCAGACTTCTTCTTCCTTAATGGAGGAGGCCCGATTTTAGACCTTGGGCCTTACTACATCTGCACCCTAGTGCAGATTCTTGGGCCTGTAAAGAAGGTGGCCAGCTTTACAAATTCAGCAACTAAGACACGTACGATCGCCAATGGCCCGCGTAACGGTGAAATCATTCCGGTGGAAACACCCACCACCATTCATTCGGTGCTGTATTTTGAAAATGGTGCAATTATTACATTACTTGCCAGCTGGGATGTTTGGGCTACTGCACATCCCATTATGGAACTCTATGGCTCTAAAGGAACGATGAGCGTGCCTGATCCAAACTTCTTTGGCGGCATCGTGACGATCACCGAGCAAGCCAATGACCCAGTTGAAAAAACATGGGATCACCCCTTTGCCATACCAAATTTTGAAGACACTAAAGCCAATTACCGTGGCGCTGGTTTGGCTGATATGGCGTTATCAATCAGTTTGAATACCCCCCATCGTTGCAATGAAGCCTTTGCAACTCACGTTGTTGAAGTGATGACGGCTGTATTGGAAGCAGGGCAAACGCAAGAAGTAATGACAATGACAACCACTTGCCAGCGCCCAGAGGCTTTGGGCCCAGATCAAGCAAGAGCTTTACTAGTGTAATCGATATACACGGAGAATAAGATGAGCAGTTTAATTAAAGGCCCTGCAATATTTTTGGCCCAGTTTGTAAGTGATGAAGCGCCGTTTAACACCCTGCCTTCTATTGTTGAATGGGCTGCTGGTTTAGGATACAAAGGGGTACAAATACCAACCTGGGATACTCGGTTGTTTAACCTAGAGGAAGCGGCTAGCAGTCAGAGCTATTGCGATGAAATTAAAGCCATTTGTGCTTCACATGGGGTCACCATCACTGAGCTTTCTGTGCACTTACAAGGTCAACTGGTCGCTGTTAATCCCGCGTATGACACTGCATTTGATGCATTTGCGCCAGAATATTTGCATGGCAAACCTGCAGAGCGTGAAGTTTGGGCAGTGGATCAAGTGACTAAAGCTGCCAGTGCATCACAAAAACTTGGATTAACATGCATTGCAGCTTTTACTGGGTCCTTGGCCTTCCCTTATGTATACCCCTGGCCGCAGCGGCCTGCAGGATTGGTAGAAGAAGCATTTAGTGAACTGGCACGTCGGTGGAAACCGATCTTGGATGTTTATGATGCGGCAGGTGTCGATGTAGCTTTCGAAATACACCCTGGTGAAGATGTTTTTGATGGCACTACCTTTGATCGCTTTCTTTTGGCTTTGGATAACCACCCGCGTTGTAAGATTCTTTATGATCCCTCGCACTTTTTATTGCAGCAGTTAGACTACCTCGCCTTTATCGATATTTATCACGAGCGAATTGGCGCCTTTCATGTCAAGGATGCGGAATTTAATCCAACTGGGCGACAAGGTGTTTATTCTGGCTACTCCGACTGGACAGATCGTGCGGCTCGCTTTCGATCCCTTGGCGATGGCCAAGTGGATTTTGTGAGTATCTTTTCAAAGCTTGCCCAGTATGGGTTTGATGGGTGGGCTGTACTGGAATGGGAATGTTGTTTGAAGCATCCTGAACAAGGTGCTGCAGAGGGCGCGCCGTTCATAGCAGAACATATTATTCGCCCTACGGATAAGGCTTTTGATGATTTTGCAGGTGGAACCATAGACAAAGCAGCGCTGCGCAAAATGATGGGCTTCTAATATGACTCCTCTTAAGCTGGGCATGGTAGGTGGTGGCCAAGGTGCATTTATTGGTGGCGTTCATCGCATGGCTGCAAGGCTTGATGGGTGTTATGAACTTGTTGCAGGGTCGTTTGCATCAGATCCAGCGCGTGCCCATGCTTTTGCTGGCGAACTAGGTATCGATAAAGATCGTTCCTATGATGATTACACGCAAATGGCGAAGATGGAGTCATCTAGGCCAGACGGTATAGATGTAGTGTCTATTGTGACACCAAATTACCTGCATGGGCCCATAGCCGAGGCCTTCTTAGCTGAAAATATTCATGTGATATGTGACAAGCCCATGACAGCCACCTTGGCTCAGGCTGAAAGTCTAGTAGCTGCTGCTTCTTTGTCCAAAGCGTCTTTGTTTGTGACGCATAACTACACGGGTTATCCAATGATTCGGCAAGCTCAGCAGATGGTGACAGAGGGGGCGCTGGGTGACATTCAAATTGTCGAAGCGAATTACTTACAGGACTGGCTGAGTAAAGCCCCCAACCCAGAAAATAAGCAGGCCGCATGGCGTAATGACCCCTACCAATCTGGCGGCGGTGCGATTGGTGATATTGGCACCCACGCATATAACCTTGTAGGCTTTGTTACAGGCCTTCGTACCAGCACATTGAACGCTACATTACATACTCATGTTGAAGGGCGTATAGTTGATGATGACGCCCGCATTAGCTTGCGCTTTGATGGTGGTGCCCGTGGGCATATTTGGGTGAGCCAAGTGGCTATTGGAAACGCAAATAATCTAACATTGGCTGTTTATGGCACTAAAGGATCGATTAGATGGTCACAAGAAGACCCTAACAAGCTTTGGTACACTAAATTGGGTGAGCCACCAGTCATGCACACTCGTGGTGGTGGCTTCGCATACGCGGCGGCTGAAGCAGTGACGCGTATTCCAGCGGGCCACCCAGAAGGATACTTGGAAGCTTTTGCGACGCTTTACAAAGAGGTGGCGCAAGTTATCATGGCTAGCGAAACAAACCATCAAAATACAGTGATTGGTATCGAGCAAGGGTTTGATGGCGTGCGCTTTGTTGATGCTTGTCAAAAGTCATCAAAAGCAGGCGCAGTCTGGGTTGAGCTATAGTCTGTTGTTTGATTAATGAATGTTAGCACTACCTCAGCTAACCACTGAGCAATACAAAGGATATTAATATGGCAGCACATATTGGGCTTATTGGCCTTGCCGTTATGGGTGAGAACTTAGTATTAAATATGGCGAGTAAAGGGTTTACAGTGGCCGTATTTAATCGAACGATGGGAAAAGTAGACCGATTTATATCAGGTCGAGGTGCAGATAAAAATATCATTGGATGCCACAGCATTGAACAACTTTGTGAAAGTCTAGCCCGTCCGCGCAAAATAATGATGTTGATAAAGGCCGGCGAAGCTGTGGATGACGTCATTGAGCATCTGGTTCCGCTGCTTGATAAGGGTGATATTATTATTGACGGAGGCAACAGCCGTTATCCTGATACTGTTCGTCGCTGCAGTTATGTTGAAAGCAACGGCCTTTACTATATTGGTGTTGGCGTTTCTGGTGGTGAAGAAGGTGCACTTTTGGGGCCCTCTATCATGCCTGGGGGTTCAGAAGCCGCATGGCCTTTGGTAAAACCGATCTTTCAAAGGATTGCTGCCAAGACAGATAAGGGCGAAGCTTGCTGCGAATGGGTTGGCAAAGATGGTGCTGGGCACTTTGTGAAAATGGTTCACAACGGCATCGAATATGGCGACATGCAGATGATCTGTGAATCCTACCAAATTATGAGGGATGGACTTGGGTTATCCAATGAAGCCATGCACCATGTATTTAAGCAGTGGAATAAAGGGGTGCTTGACTCTTATTTGATTGAAATCACCGCTAATATTCTAGGTTATAAAGACAGCAATGGTGAAGCCGTCATCGATAACATTCTTGACGCTGCAGGACAAAAGGGAACTGGCAAATGGACTGCTGTGACGGCCCTAGACTTTGGTCAACCGGCAACCTTGACTGGTGAGGCTGTATTTGCACGCTGCTTATCTGCATTGAAAAACGAACGCATAGAAGCAGCCAAACAACTCAGTGGCCCAGAACTGAGTTATGAGGGAGACACAACGGCATTTATTGATGATTTACAGCAGGCATTATATGCTTCAAAAATTGTTTCCTATGCACAAGGTTACCAACTTTTGCGAGCCTCAGCCATTGAGTATGGATGGCATTTAAATTATGGTCAGATAGCTCAGATGTGGCGTGGTGGCTGTATCATTCGATCTGTATTTCTTGATGATATTAAGCTTGCCTTCGATACTAATCCGGAGCTAGTCAATCTAATGCTAGACACCTTTTTTAAGGGAGCTATAGAGACTGCACAAGCTGCTTGGCGCCGGGTTATTATTCAGTCGGTTAAGCTTGGCGTTCCAATGCCAGCCATGGCGGCGGCATTAGCCTATTACGATGGTTACCGTACTGAGCGTTTACCCGCTAATCTACTGCAGGCCCAGCGTGATTATTTTGGTGCTCATACTTATGAGAGGCTTGATAAACCAAGAGGTGAATTTTTCCATACTAATTGGACTGGTAGGGGAGGCACAACTTCTGCGTCTACCTATCTTGCTTAATTAGGTTTAAGCCACAGTGTCAATTAACGTCTTGGCTGAGGAGGAATTGGGCAGAAATATTTGACTGAGCACTAATTCCTTCTAGGAACTGGCGATAGTTTAAACGCACATCATCAATAACTGCTTTAATCCCCATCGCCTCTAACTTAGAAGCATTGTCGTCGTACTCCCAGTTCCCTACGAAGCCATTACACCCCCGAGAACTATGCTCATACTCCTCGACATCTCCCCAATCGCCTCTTGTAAATGAAACACGTGGTGCTAGGAATTTATATTCTGGGTAATATTGAACACATAAGTTGGTCGATATATCCTGGTTGCCATACTGCAGGTGTATTCTCGCTTTGAGCCACGGACTGTTATGTTGTCGGTCAACTTCTATATCTTTAAAGCCCATAATTAAAGCACCCGATGTGGTTAAACTAATCGGAATTTCAAATGCTTTAAACGCATCTATACCTTCAAACTCTATCGATGGTAGCTTTGATAACGCTTTAGAGAAATTATTGGAGTGGGCTGTGTCTTTAGCAACTGCTTGCTTTCTTGCATAATCAAGGTCGATCAGGATTTTCTTTTGACTACCATCTTCAAAATATTGCGTCGATTCACTAGGACTTAATATTTCAAATTTGAATTCCCCATTGTTAATCAAAGTTGCCCCATTAGTTTTACGTGACCCAGAAGACAAATAAATGTCACTGTCACCATCTTGGTCAAAATCTCTGAACATAATGTTCTCTATAAAATCATTCCACTCATTCCCTTCTCCAATCGGTTTAAAATCAGATGGAGCCTCGACTAAAGCAAATATACCGTGATCTTTAAACTGCTTGTTATCTAAGTTTTCAATAATTTGGATTGCAGTGCCTACATATAAAACGCCCGCTCTACTATAAACAATATCTAGATCACCATCATTATCTAGGTCTGATGCTGAAACTTCAGGAATGGTTCCCCATTTCTTTTTGTGTTGTGGGAGTGCGGTTTTTTGAGAAAAGTACCCTTTGCCGTTATTCCAAAAAATGCCAGTAAATGCTTGGTTTCCTCCATATTCGTGAGCGCCAACCAGTGCGTCTAAATCGCCATCACCATCCATATCTGCAAGTTCTAACCCAAAAGCGTTACTGCCACCACACTTACGTTTTTTTAAAAAACCACTGCCATCATTCATCAAGCACCAAAAAGAGGTGCCATTCTTTTGGTGATGCAGTTCGGTTATAACAACATCCATATCACCGTCATTATCAATGTCACCAGTAGCACCGCCGTGATCAAAAACCCTAAAGTTAGAGTGGCTTAAATGTGTGTCGGATGACTCTATCCAAGTGCCATTAGGTTGACTTAGAAAGTAACTATCCCTAACACCCTTGTGGGTGCCAATTCCGTGATCAGCGACATAAAAGTCCAAGGTGTCATCGCTATTGAAGTCGGCAACCAGTAATTGTCGACCTAACGACATACCACTGTCTTCTCGCTCGTCAATTAACAGTTGAGGTGAATAAGTCAATTGTCCGTTTTTATCCCCCAGATACAATGATGGTAGTGGTTTGAATCCTGAGCAAGCCTTTGTCCCACAGATATCCCCCGTATCTTCTGATCCAGAAACAGAATTTTCTGCGTTCATAGTGCCTATGTAGAGCACATCGGAAATTCCATCATTGTTATAATCTGCGACTTTCCACATTTTCCCAAACCAGTACAATTGATTCGTTGGTTTCGGCGCCATTGGCGGTTTGAAGAAGTCAATATTGGGGTCATTTTCAATATCAATGCCAGCAAGTGCCTTGGCTACTTTT
>Ga0115004_10000383_pt1 | contig 33063 bp, 15 predicted proteins | sample ArcticOcean_MG_C_10_FD_88737 | JGI IMG/M metagenome (GOLD analysis project Ga0115004, IMG submission 88737) | Marine microbial communities from western Arctic Ocean - ArcticOcean_MG_CB11_90 | ecosystem: Environmental > Aquatic > Marine > Oceanic | place: Arctic Ocean: Canada Basin | collected... | reverse complement strand
TTTTTTTTAGCTTGAATTCTTGCAGGTATACTTGTTGGATTATAATATCCATTAGCTACCTTTCCGTCTCCCATAGGGAATGATATCTTTTTACCCATAATTAATATGTTTTTAAATTATTTTTTTAAATGATTAGACAATGGAATCATTTTTTTTACTTTTTTTCTCTTTCCTTATTTTCATCTGCAAGAATTGCCTTTTTGTTGCCTCTTTCATCATTTTCTGATATGCTGGATCATCTTTTCCAGTAAAAGGTCTAGTAGGTGGTACTTGCCCTGCTGTTTGCATTTTTTTTATTTTTTTTTTTTCATCCTTGGATCTGTTAGTACATCTAATGGACTACCACCATTCATAAAACCCATAAGACCTCCGCCTTTAGCCATTGCTATCATTCCTGCTTTAGCTGGACTCATATCTCCATCTCCTGCACCCATAGTAAATCCACCCATGTTGTATCCTTTCATTTTCTTTTTCATAATATTTGTTTTTAAATTAATTTTTATCTACCACCTTTTGGTTTATAATTTTCATTTGCTATTACTCTTCTTCTTTGTTTTGATAAATCAGGAGTTTTTGTCATATTTTTTTGTACAAAACCATCTGTTACACTTGTTATTTTTTTTGCAATTCTTTTAGCTGCTTTTGCAGCTGCTTTTGCAGCCGCTGCAGCTAAAGAAGTAATTACTCCATCACTATTATCTAAAACACCACCTCCATCTTTAAATGCATTGAGTCCACCAGCTTTAGCATAACCATGCATCCGTTTTTTATTTGGTGTCATTTTGTTCATACCTTTTATTTTTTATTATTTTTTACTTTTTCAATAGAACGGCCACCAAAGTATGCTCCTATCACTGTTATTAATACTATTTGTAATAAGTCAGTCCATTTGTCTTCTACTTTAAAAGTTATAACTCCTGCATCTATAAATACTAATAGAACTGTTGATACAACTAAAAATATTAAAACCAAAGGTCTTACATTTTTGCTGAGCCATGAATCTGAATTCATGTCTGAAGCCCACCTTGAAGTTATTTGTTCTTCCATTTCAACTTCATGCTTTGCAACCAACTCTTTAATTTTATGAGCAGCTTCTAGTTTTTCTTCTTTAGATGTAATAAGATCGTCTAAGACACCACCTATTCCTTCAACTAATTTAGTTGCTCCGCTTGAAAATAATTTTGTTATAAAGTTAGGCATATTTTTTATTTATAAATTTTTATTTCTAATGTTGCATTTAATTAAACATAACTTCCATCTTGCATCTCAAATGAAATTTCTCCATTCATAAATCCAAGATTGCCAGTACCACCTGTTGCTTGTACAACCAACATTAAGGCATCATCAGTATCAAACCTTTTTATATTTGTAGTAGCTCCAGTAAGATCCATTTCGCAACACATCATTAATTCATCAGTTGCTGTTGCTGATCCTGTAAAATTACATGAAGATATTAAGTCCCAATCTTTCTGTGTTCCTAATGGTTGACATAAAGTTGCAGTTTTATAAAGCATTACTTGAAATTGTGCTACATTAGAACTAACTCTTACTGTTACTTTACAAAGATCTCTGTAATCAGCTTTACAATGTGTTTTTGGACCACTATATAAAGATGCGTTTAAAAGCAATCCTCCTATTTCTTGAAAATTTACAGAAGGGTCTGTTATATTGTGACCTATCCAATCGTTTGATGGAATCATTCCAGCTGGTGGAGTTGTTTGAGGGAAAATTGGATTTGCATAAATCCAATAATCATATCCTAATGTTCTTTGCAACTCTGAAGTATAAAAATTTCTTTTAAAATAATGAGCCTGGTCTGAGGTACCACTTGTTGAAGAAATTGTTATTTCATCTAATCCTAGACTTTCTGTAATTGCAATATTAGAACCTGCTATTAATGTTTTAAAGTTTAACGTTTCACCTACTTTGTTTTTCCATACCCCTATACCTGAACCTACATTTGCTGCAGTATTAGGTTCACCAGTTGTACTAATCTCTACATAGTCATTATCAAATGAATTATTTATAGTTAAATTAGTGCTTAATGATCTAAGCGTTCTGTAATAAACTGTACATTTTTCAGTAAGAGGATCAATATTTGTTTTTTGAAATACAGTTCCTGAATTAGAAGCAGGTGTTTGTGGAGTATTTACATGATCGCAATATTTAACAGCAACACTAAGATCTTTAAGTTTAATTAATCTAACACTTTTATATGGTATAGGAGAAGCAACACCTGTCATATCAGGTTCTTGGTTAAGACCTAATACCAATACATCATTAGGTAAAGCTTCTTTTACAAACTTATTTCTTTTAAATAAACTTAATATGTCAGTTAAAATGTTCATTATTTTTTCTTCTTTTTTGGTTTTCCACTATAAGTGTTATGTGTGCCTCCTCCTAATTTATATTCTTGCATGCTTTCACCACCTGTTTCATAGTCTCTTGCTAATCTTTTAGCATCACCACCTTTGTTCATTTTTTCAATAATAGAAGACATCATTATATCATCTAACTCTCCGCCAGATCTCATTAACAGTTTGCTTTTTTGTCTTGTTAGTTTTTGCTTTGGTAAGCAGCTTCTTTTATTTTTCATTTTATTTTAATTTATACATCAAGTGTTAAGGTAACAAAAAATAAATACACTTTAAATGTTGTATAATTATACTTTTTAGTAGCATGAATTAGTTCCCAACCTAATGCAAATCTATCATGCGGCCAATGAAATGCTATTTCTAATTCCCAATTTGTCATTATAATTTGCTTTTAGTTTTTTTACATAATCCTTTACGGCAAGACTTAAAACAAACTTTACCTTTTGTTATCCATCTTATAAATAAACATAAATTTCTCATGATTTTTATTTTTTACACTATATTTTAATAATCAAATTACAATCTTACTTTAAATAAATCTTATATTTGTTACTTTCTATATTATGTGTTTACATATATAATATACAAAAATTTTAATTAAACATCAAATAATCATAGTATGAATAAACTTAACCCAATTCTTTTTAAACACAAATTTGCAATGGAACTATTGCCTTCTGAAACTTTACTTGGCATTAAATCAGTTAATTGTGAAGTTTTATGTGATGATGATATTTATCGTGAAGTAAAAGGTGTAGAAATTGGCATTGTCTTTATTAAATTTTCTTATGTTAATATTATCTTTTAAATCTATAAATTAAAATATTTTTTATAACTTATATATAATACAAAGCTGCATCTTTCTTTATAGAAATGCAGCTTTTTAATCCTAATTAAACTTTTATGAAAATCAAAGACATTTTTAAACCAAGAGTAAACATTTTACCTTATGAATACCCACAACTTTTAGCATATAAAGATGCTATTAGACACTCCTATTGGATTGACACTGAGTTTAATTTTACAGAAGATGTACAAGATTTTAAAGTAACTATTACGCCAGCTGAGCGGGATGTTATTAAAAAAACTATGCTTGCTATTGCACAAATAGAAGTAAATGTAAAAACGTTTTGGGCTGATATGTATAAACGTATGCCTATTACTGAAATTGGTGATGTAGGAATGACGTTTGCTGAATCAGAAGTAAGACACAAAGATGCCTATGCTAGACTACTTAGAATACTCGGTCTTGAAAAAGAATTTCAAAGTGTTGTAGATGTTCCGGCAATTGCAGGTAGACTTAAATACTTAAAAAAATACCTGGATGGTACACGTTCTAAAGACAATAAAATGTATACTAAATCTGTATTGTTATTTTCTTTATTTATAGAGCACGTAAGTTTGTTTAGTCAGTTTTTAATTATGATGAGCTTTAACAAAGAAAAGAATGTTTTTAAAGGTATATCTAATGTTGTAGAAGCAACATCAAAAGAAGAAGAGATCCATGGTAACTTTGGAGCTGAGATCATCAACATCATCAAGAAAGAAAATCCTGAGTGGTTTGATGAGGAGTTTGAAGAATTAATCTACTCTGCTTGTAAAAAAGCTTATGTTGCAGAATGTGATATATTAGAATGGATTTTTAGCAACGGAGAGTTAGAGTTTCTATCTAAAAAAACAATTAAAAACTTTATAAAAAACAGATTTAATAATTCACTAGAAAAAATAGGTATGAAACCAATCTTTGAAGTTGACTCAGAACTATTAAAGTCTACTGAATGGTTTGATATAGAAATACTAGGAACCAAAGAAGGAGACTTCTTTTACAAAAAAAGTGTAGATTATAATAAAAAAAGTAAAAGCATCACAGTTGATGATTTATTTTAAAAACCAAAATAATGGAATACAATAAATACTATTGGCTTAATGAAGATAGCCGTACATTTTTATCAAGGGGATATATAACAGAATCTCCTGAGCAAAGAATCAAAGACATTTCTATTAAAGCAGAAAAGTATTTGAATATAAAAGGTTTTGCAGAAAAGTTTGAAAACTATATGAGTAAAGGGTATTACTCTTTATCAACACCTGTATGGATTAATTTTGGAAAAGCAAAAGGCTTGCCTATTAGTTGTTATGGATCTAATATAGATGATAACTTAGATAGCATATTAAATGCTAGTCGTGAAATTGGAATGATGTCTAAATATGGAGGTGGAACTTCCGCTTATTTAGGAAACATTAGAGAAAGAGGTGCTCCTATTTCTACAGGTGGATTTGCAGATGGTCCCGTTCACTATGCTAGACTTTATGATACTACAGTTGATGTATGCAAACAATCAGAAGCTAGAAGAGGCGCATGTGCAGTCTATCTACCAGTTGAGCATGCGGATATTTTAGAATTTTTAGACATTGGTACAGAAGGTAATCTTATACAGAATCTGCAGTATGGTGTTACAGTTACTGATAAGTGGATGCAAGAAATGAAAGATGGGGACAAAAGCAAACGTAAAATATGGGCCAAGATTATTCAAAATAGAAGTGAGTTTGGATTTCCTTACGTTATGTTTAAAGATAACTCTAATAACAACTCCCCATATAAAGAATTAGGTATGGACATTACAGCTTCAAATCTATGTTCTGAAATACAATTGCCTACAGACAGTTATAATTCTTTTGTTTGTTGCTTAGGATCTATTAACCTATTGCATTGGGACCAAATAAAAGAGACTGACGCAATTGAAACATGTGTATATTTCTTAAATGCAGTAATGGATGAGTTTATTATTAAGTCTCAGACTATGCCGGGCATGAAGAGAGCATCTAACTTTGCTGAAAAGCATAGAGCAATTGGTTTGGGTGTTATGGGCTACCATTCATTATTTCAATCAAAGCTTATTGAGTTTGACTCATTGCAAGCTAAAGGATTAAACAGTGAGATATTTAGAACACTTAAAGATAGAAGTGAGATTGCTTCTAGAGAGTTACATAATGAGTATGAGTACACATGCCTTAGAGAAGGGTATGCTAACACTACTCTTATGGCCATTGCTCCTACTAAATCTAGTTCGTTCATTCACGGTGCTGTAAGCATGGGAATAGAGCCTATTAAATCTAATTACTTTATTAAAGACCTTGCTAAGTCTAAAACAGTATACAAAAATCCTTTGTTAGAAACTGAATTAGAAAAGCATGGTTTAAATAATGATAAAACATGGAAGTCAATTCTTAAAAAAGATGGAAGTGTACAACATTTAGATTTTCCTAATAAAGAAGTGTTTAAGTCTTTTGTTGAGATATCTCCTAAAGAGATTGTTCTTCAAGCGGCACAGAGACAGAAATACATTGATCAGTCTCAGTCATTAAACTTAATGATTGATCCTTCTGTTTCAGCTAAAGATATAAATAAACTTTATATGTATGCCTGGGAAGAAGGTGTAAAGACTTTATACTATCAGTTTAGTAAAAGTAGTGCTCAAGATTTTGCACGTAATATATTAGAATGCTCTAGTTGTGAAGGATAGTTTACTTTCTTAATCCTTTATGATTGTCAATTCTGTCTAGGATTTTATTAAGCTCATCTGTTTTTATCAGCCCTGCCATAGAGGCATTTTTTAAGGCACTTATAATTTGAAGTAACATAAAAGGAACTATAATTACCTCGGATAGCCAACCTGTACCTGCAAAACCTTTTTCTATCATAAGAATAACGGTCAGGATGGCTAACCATGTAAATGTATTCTTTGTTATTCTTAAAGCTTTATATGTTTTAAACCCTTCTCTTTTACAGCCAGCCCATACTCCAAAAATACCATCTAACCATAATATTGAACAAACCGCCAAGTATTGCTCCATGTTTTCCATTGATAAATCAAAAAAGTACGTACATAAGTGCGTGCAAAATGCTGTTATGCTCACTAATAAAAGTTTAGTTGTCATTTGTCTTTGTATCCTATATAATAATATACGTTATTTAAATGAAAACTCCCAGGTTTTACTGAGAGTTTTATTAAATTATTTACCAGCCATAAAAGTTTGCTCTTTTATTAAATTTTGCCATTTTTGAATACTATATAGAATTGGCAATGCATCACTCCAAGCTTTATTTACTTTTAATTTTCCTTTATTAGGTTTGTTTTGATAAACATAATCTTTATCAGCATAAAATTCATCTTTGCTATAGTAAATATATCCTGCTGGTGTCCAGATAGATAAACTTAAAGCTTCACCTAATTCACCCAATGTTCTAGTTGTTGCAATTGGAGACTTAGCCATTTGATAAATTTGAGTCCATGAGTCTGTAGAAAGCGGCATAAATAAAACTAATTCTTTATAAAGTCTGTCACCTTGATATCTTGTTAAATGTTTTAATCTTTTTTCAGTGTCACTGTCATCATCATCTCCTGATAAAACGCTATCCATAAGAGTATTTATTAAACTTACAGTTAAAATAATACTTATTTCACCCATTGTTCTATAAACCCCAAAAAGTTTATTTGCTCCTCTTTGTTCAGCAAACCCACCACCTTCATCTGTAGTTATTTTTTTAAATCCTGCACCATACTTTCTTATGTCTCTGTTACCTGCCCAAATTTGTTGTTTAACATAAGCTGCAAATTGCCAAGCAGATTTATATCTACCTTCCATCCAGCCTAAATTCTCATCAAAATATTCAGATTGAAATCTTGATCTAATTGCCGGTGCTACCCATTTATGAAATTGAGCAGCCAAGTTACCTAATACAGTACTTTGAATTACCATTCTATCTTCAGCAGCATAGTTACCATGAATTTGTTTATTTACTTCACGTATTTTATTTCTAAAAGCATATCTCCACTTATCACTGTACTCTTCTCTTGTTCCATCTCTATTAACAACTGTTGTAAAACCTTCAGCTAATTCTAAATTATGAGATTTATTTTTAAAAGTAAACGCATCATACAAAGACATTGTTTCATTTGTTGTTTCATTTATTATATTAGTATCCATTAACATTGCAATACCAACTTTAGTCTGTACATTGTATTCTGCTGCGTCTTGAAGTACATAACCCCAAGCTTTAAATCTTTCCCATAATCCTTTTTGATCATTTTTTCTAGATGTTTCACGTATATCTGTTGAATCATCCATCATTCTAAATAAATCTACAAAAGCCTCATATTTGTTATTAGCTTTATCTGGATCATAATCTGATTTACTAACACCTAATAAACCCAATGTTGCAATATCTGTTATATCTGCTAAACCACTTCCAGTTCTTTGTATAATTGCGGGTAAAGCTATAGTGTTATACGCTTTACTTGCTCTAAAATAATTCTTTTTAGAAAAGAATCTACTTCCAAGCATTTCTATATTATTGTTAATTCTACCCATAAGGTAGTTATTAAAGTTACCAAAAGGATTAAATGCCACATATGCTAAAGATGATGCAGATATTAATGAGTTTGCAATTTTTTCAGCAGCACCTTGACTAATTAACTCATTATCATAATAAACCATTGATAAGTACTTACGTGCTCTTTTTAATGTATTAGAATCACCAGAACTTTCTTTAGTAAAACCAACTTTTTTAAGCAAACCTGCTGAAGTACGTCCAAATAAATTTGTTTTTTTATCTGAAGGTCTAAACTCTTTATTTTCTATAACTCTTACAATTGCAGATAAGGTATCTTCTATTTGACCCATTACTTCATAGTGTTCAGCCATAGCACTAAACTTAATTAAACTTGATCCTAAATCGGAACTAATTTCTCCTACTGAAGGCTGAACTCTTAATTTTGCAATTCTACCTTCTATGATGGCTTTTTTTCCTCTATATTTTTCAGGAGACATAGTCCCTTTTTTGTATTCATTATTTAATATTGTAAGTTCAGCTTCAGCAGCCTCCAAAGCCCCTTCAACTCTAGGGTTTCCTGTAAAATATACAGGCATAGAGTTCATAAAGTTTCCATTCTCATCAAGTAATACAGTTTTTTCTGTAGCTGTTTCAACAGTTAAATTTTTTACTGATCTAACCGTATTAGCATACATTTTAGTAAAAACATTAGATTTATTTTTTAAATCATCTAATAAGTTATCTCTAACAACAGGTACTTTTCCTAACATTTGTTCTCTAGTCCTATCATCTAGCATTTCTAAAAGTTCTTTTTCATAATATTTTACAAATATTTCATAGAATTCTCTTTGTGCAATTGACAAAGCATCTGTTTTACTTGGATCAAATATAGCTTTATATTTTGCACTACGCATATCTTGTCCTTGTGATCCATCTTCATTAACTGTAAACGTATTTATAACTCTATATTTTGGTTTAGGAAATCTACCTTTTTCTTGTTTTTGCACTACCCCTGTTGGTTCCCCACCTGCATATTTTGCTTTATTATATCTTGTAAAATCAAAATGTTTCATTTCCCATGCATCATACACAGCATCTTTTATTCCACCTTTTCTACTCCAATATCCAAAAGTATCTTTATTTATCCACTCTTCATACTTTCTTCTTTCTTGTAAAAACTCATCTGTATAACTATGATATTCACCGTCTATTCTATTTCCGTTTTCATCTGATCTTTCAGCGCTCCAAAATTTAGAACTTTTTTGTTTTTTTAATGCTAAATTAATATTATAATCTATATCTTCTTGTGATGCAGTAAATAAATCTGTTACATCTCTGTATTGATATCTAAAACCATTAATGTCATATTGCTCTTGGTGTAATTCAAATTGTTTATCAGTATATAAGCTACCAATTTCTTTTACATATGCACCTGTTCTGTTACCTTCTGAATCAAATACATGCATGTAATCATATATTTGATTTTTACTACCTCCATCTAATTTTAATAATTTATTTGCTATAGTACTAACTACATTTTCTCTATAACTAATCCTATCTAAAAGAATTTGTTTTTGTTCTTTATATATTTTATCAATTACCGCAAGTAATGTACTTGTTGATGTAGCTAAATCTCTAGTTTGCAGTTGTGGTAAACTGATATCATTACCTATTGTAAGCTCATCTATTAAGTCTTGTTCTGTAAATCCACTTCCTTCAACACCAAATTTTTTGTTAGATCTACTTCTAACAACTTCTTTTACATAATTAAATATAGCATCGTTTACTAAACCTTCTCTTCCAGATTTTAATCTTTTTGAACCAACAAGTTTATTTAATTCCAATTCTAAATTTAATACTAATGTTTTTTGTGTTGCATTTAAATCTTTAGAATTGTTTATAGCATATAAACTATCATATGTAGATAAAAACCTATTAAAATTTAAAACATAACTAATAAATTCACGTTTAGTAACATTATTTGGATCTGTTATATAAGCCGTAAATTCTCTTATATCTTTTAATGCATCACTTAATAATGCAGAATACACTCTTGATTGTTCATTAGGACCTCTGTTCATCCCCTGGTTAATGTAAAGTAAAGTTCTAGCAATTTTATCTTGTTTTTCTTGCTTAGTTTTACTACTGAATACTTTACTTGTATTTAAAGTTCCTTTTTGAGATTCTGATAAAGCCAATGAATAAGATTCTAAGGCTCCAAATATTGTATTTAATGCAGGTTGTTCTTTGGCATCCACAGTTTTTGGAACCTCCCCCATTGCTTCTGTATCTTTATCACCTCTGTATGGTGAGTTTTCCTTATCTTTTAAAGCATCTTCCATTTTCTGCTTATTAAGATTGTCTTTAATAGAAGGAATGAGCATATCTACATATAAACCATTATTACTTGGTTTAGTTTCTGTGTGATCATAACTTCCTTCAAACTTCCAGCTACCTAAATATTTTTGTTCTTTACCTTTTCCTTTTATATCCATTTGAATATGAAATGTAGAAGCAGAAAAATCACCTTCATAAACATCATATCCCATATTTTCAAACATTCTTCTGTAAAGATTTACTTGCAAATTATGCTGTCCATTTGTTGATAGCATTTTTACACCTTTTTGTCTTAGCCTACTATCTGCAGGTAAATCCCAATTTCTTTCTTTATATGTATTAGCTTTTCTAAATCCAGTAATAGTAGGTTTTCTAAATGTATCGTATATAGAATTTTTACTAGTCTTTAAATCTAATATTCTAATTTTACCATCTGAATCTATAATTATTAAATCCGCAGTACCAGCTAATTTTGTTGCTTTATCAAATACAACAACTTGAGATAATGCAATACTATCATGCGGCATCAAACCTCTTATAACCACTTGCATTCTATTATATGCATCTATAGCTTGCTCTTCAGTAAACATTTTCATATCTTTTAGAGCATCACCAACTTTTTCTTTAGATACAATTGCATCTACAATCCTATCTAAATCATTACCTAAATTTAAATTTAATTCAACTGATTCTAGTTTTTTTATATCTGCTTGTTTTTCTTCTGCAATTTTCTTGTCCCATTTTTTTATAGCATCTTTACGTGCTTGCCCTTTAAGGTTTTGTATAGCTTCTTCTTTAGCTATTATTGCTTCTCCTTCTTTATTAGTAAGTTGACCTTTTATTGCTGTAGTTGCAGACAAATACGCTTCTCCGTTAAGTAAATCCATATATGTATGTGATTCTTCATCAAATATCATTAATGTATCTGAACCATTAGGATTTGCAACACCTGCAGATAATGTATCTATAGGTTTACCTGTAGCATGTTTACCAACGTGCATAAGTTTATCTACTATTTCAATCTGTATTCCATTAGCTCCGTCTTTAGCTGCATCAATAACTCTTTGTTTTTCTGGAGTATATGAATATTTTACCCTTAAACCTTCACGTAAGTTTAATTTAAAATCAATATCCTTTGTGTTTAATAATTTAGCTATGTCACTAAAATTTGTGTTAGGGTTAATTTTGTAAAGAGGTATTGTCCCTCCAGTAATAAGCATATGATAGTCGCTTATTATTGACTTAAACCATTCTAAAGCTTGCATAATTAAATCTACAAGAGTTCTTGTAGGTTTAGTTTCATATTCTTTTTTAAAATATCTAGCTAAAGTTTGAGTAACTAATTCTAAATTTCTATCATTATCATTAAACCTTAACTTATCACTGTATGCAGCATTAATTTCTACATTTAATTCAGGAAAATTAAGTTTAGCTTCTGCTAGTAATTTATTATACAATTCTACATTATCTAATTTTATAGCATCTATAAATGGATGTAATATTTCTTCTATAGCAATTTCATTTGTAACTCTGCCTTTAACTAATATGACTTTGCCATTATGATAAAATGAATTTACATTTTTAAAATCTTTAAGTCTTTTAATTGGGGTTATTTCTTTATGTATAGCCTCTGCTTCTTTAAGAGATTTTATTTCTATAACTAACTGAGGAAATAATTTGCTTAAATGATCAATGACTGATATAGCTCTGGTATCATCCCAACCTCTTGTTTTAGGTAGCATATCTTGAGGTCTTAAAATAGAAGGTCTAATAGATACTTTAAAAGTAAGATTATCTTTACCTTTTTCTATTTTTACTACTTCTGTAGGTATATTATTAATTTTTAAATATCCCTGGATTAAATTTGCATGATATTTAACTGCAGCTTGATTACCTTCCCATTGCCCTTTAAAAGTTCTTTTGATTAATAAAGTATCACCATAAGTAACAATAAGACCTTTATCTTTTAAATTTTTTAAAACGCTTGTTCCAAAATCTTTTTGCTTTAAAGAATATGCAGTCTTAGCTTTTTTATTATATTCTGCAGCTTCAGTAACTGTAGGAATTGCATCACTACTTTTAGTTTTTTGCCAGCGGTTAATTATATTATTTGTTGCTATTTCAGTTTTGTATACTGATTGCAATGCTTTATATTCTGCTGTATTTTTATTAGGACACTTAGCCATAGTTTATTAATATTATAGTATACAATTGTTTATTTCATCTATAAAAACTTCTTCGGCAGTTTTATTATCTGTTGCATCAAATATGTATCCACCATCTTCAAAAGCTTTTATCATTTTACTAATTGGATAAAGCTTCTGTTCACGCAATTTAGCCTTTTTATCTGGAAAAGGTTCTATTTGTGCATCCCAATAATTTTCTATTGCTGCATTAGTACCTAACTCATCTTGTAAATCAGCCATTAATTCTGCTTCTAAATCTGTAGCACCTTCCATAGTTAATTCTAATTCTAACTCTTTAGCACCTTGAAGTGCAAAGTTTGTTTCTGTATTATTATTTACATCAACCTCACTAGTTTGTTGTGATCTGGATCTTATTTCATTAGATTCTACTTTTTCTAATGCTGCAATTGTTGCTCTTATTTCTATATCTATTTTATCTTGCGTAAGTAAATTTCTATAGTCCATTAGCTTTCCACCAAACTGAGCTACTTGACTTTCTTCAAATGCCCAATAAACTTCTTTATCATTATTGTCTATATGATCTTGTTCGTGTAATACTAAGAATGCATTAATAGCCAAGTTAGAGTTTAATATATTTGCAATCCTGTCAATAGACCAATCCTGCTTTGCCATTTGCTCTAATACTTTTGCTTTTTGTGCAGATGATTCACCGGGAACATTACCCATAAAATAATCAAAAAAGATTTTTTTATTATCACCTTTTAACAAAGGGTTAATTGTTATTTTAGTTCCGTCTGTTTGTGCAAATTTTTTAGAACCATCAGAGTTTTTTAAATTTTTATTTACAGAATACTTAGGCATTTCTAATGACCTAATAGGAGCTTTGATTTTATCTTTTAATTCTGTTGGAGTATTCCCATCTAATAAAACTTTAGTTCCTGTTACACCTACAACAGCGTTAACATCTGCATTTTTTAAAGCTTCTTCTAATTGTTGTTCTAAAAGTTCCTGCATTTCAAAATTACTATTGTCATCATCTAAAGTAAAGTTGTCTTCTTTGCTAAAATCTTTTCCTGTATTTTTATTATAAACTGTATTTCTTACTTCTTTATAGGTAGGTCTTTCACCAAACATAAAACCAATTCCGTTTTGTTGATTAGAACCATATGTATCTACAAGATTAAAAACAGCTTTTTCGTCATTGCTTAATTCTGAACTACGGATATATGTTTCATAAATTGGCGTTTGTCCCGGAACTGCATATAAATATCTTACATATAATAAATCAGTTATTTTTGGATTTTTATTTAACTCTATAGATAAAATATCATCTTTTATTGTTAAACCTTTTGTTTTACTTCCAATTGTGTTTAATAATGCATTATTTACATGTGATGTTAAATAACCATTTGTAAATTCGTCAGTAAGCTCAGACATAGTTAAACCAAACACTTCTTGCATTTTTGCATCAGAACCATTACGTAAAGCGGTATTAGCTGTGTCTATATGACTTAAATAACCATTCATAGTAAATGGACTAATTGCATCAATTAAAGTACCGTAGGCAAGCTGTAATCCATCTTTAACCATTAAGTAATTAATTATTGATAATGCATCATCCCTCATTTCAACAGAACCATACAGTTTAGCAAATGATGTTTGCAAATCAACCTTTTGTAATTTGTTTAAACTTCTAAAACTATTTGACTCTACAAGATTTAATCCTGTATTATTATTTGGATTATCATATTGATTTATTACAGCAAATGCTTCTAAAAAGAAATTGTCTTTTCCTATTTCTGTGTTACGCATTTTTTCTACTAAATCACCTATTGATTCTAAATTAGATTTATAAATAAGATCATTGTTTAATGTTGCAATATTTTGACCTTTCTTTTGAAAAGCTTTAATTGTTATGTATGATAATAAATCTCTAGATATTTTTGATGTAGTTTCTTCAGAATATCCTGAACCTTCTGTGTTTACATTTACTAAAAGATTATCAAGTATACTTTGAAATTGTGGACTTGCCGTTAAGAATGTAGTTGGTAATAATTCATTACGTATTTCATTAAATATTTCTAAGTATTTTGATTGCCAAGTATCTGAATAAAATATACTTGATAAATCCATTATAGCTTTTTTAGGATCAAAAAGTACATTTATTTGATTTGCTTTTTCATTAATTGCAGCCATGTCTCTACCTAAACCCTGTGTTAAATTTGATACAGCTCTCATGTTACCAGTAAAATCTGCTATTGAATTCCCTGATTGGAACATTTTAAGTATGGAAAACTTAACTGTGTTTTCTATATTTTCCGGATCTTTTATTGCATCAATCAACATTTGAGATGTTACAGGTACAGATTTAATTTTATCTCCATTTGGATTTAATTCTTCCAACTGAGCTGCTACTAAAGCTTTAACCCCTGGATCCATTTTATTTTTTTTGTTTAAAGCTTCACTATATATACCTTGAATAACCGGATTGTTTATTAAAAGTAATGATGTACCAATTGGTACACCTAATGCTGTTAAGTTTGCTACTAATCCTAATGCTGATTTATTTAAACCAAGTTTAGCAACCAATCTTTCTTTTGCATTATCTGTAGCCATTGTAATAAGAGAAGATATAATATCTTGTTTTCTTAAGCCAAGAGTACCATCACTTAATTTTTCTCTTAACACACCGAAGTCATTATATATAACTCCATCAATTTTAAATATTGGTGCCTTATCATTTAATTTAATTCCATACTCTGTAAGAAGACTTAAGTATTGGTTTGGTAAAACAATTGCACCAATAGCAGCACCTTTATTAGCTCTAAAAGCTTTTATCTTACCTAATATATTATCAATATCAATATTATCTTCTCTTGATCTTTCTGTTAATGGAGATGTTTCATTTTCTAATTTTGTTATTTCTTGTAAAACTTTCCATTCATCTTCAAGAATATCTAGTGCAGCAGGTGTATAAGATATAGGTGTTTCACCTGTTTTAGATTCTGTTACACCTCTATTACCCATTAGTGCATACTTATAATCTAAAATTTTATTGTTTAATGCAGCTTCATATGGTTCACCTCTTTCTTTTACATAAGTACTATATTGCTCTTTAGATATTGGTAGACCTAACATTTCAAGAGATGTAATTGCATCTTCATAGCTTCTACCTAAATCTTTAATTGCTTTTATTGCAGATGAGTTACTTACTTTTATAGCTTGCTGATCATTATTATAAAGCTTTAATGCATCATTATATATAGAACCACTTTTGTTTACATTTTCTTTTACGTATTCTATGTAATCATTATATTGTTCATCTAATGTTTTACCTTTACCATACTCAATAAATTTATTATTTTTTACATACCATTGTTTAATTTGAGCATACACTTTATCAATATCAAAATCCGCTCCTGATATTTCTACAAGTTCTCTTGCAAACATAGCAACTGATCCATAAATAGCTGGTAAAAAATCTACGTATTTAGCATTGACTGTTGAATGATTATCCTGAGAAGGTATACGTATTGCAAACAATTTAGATATAACTTCAGGCATTGGTTCATTACTATTCTCTATTAGATCCATAATAGATTGAAAATGAGCAGGCATTAGCATTTCTGTATATCTCTCTCCTGTTTCGTTACCTTTACTGTCATATGCTTTAACACCAGACCTTAACCTATCTTGTATTACAACAAAGCCGTCTTTAGGAATCTCAACTTGAGACCATGTTGGTTCAGCAGTTGTGTCTAATCCATTTGACGGTTCTTGTATAGAGGGTTTGTTTTTCATGTTTTTCCAAACATTTTCTCTAATAATTTCTGAACGATCAGGTATACCATTTTCATCAAAACTATATACTTTTCTATAAACACCAACACCAAAATCTGAAACTAAAGCTAAAGAGTGGCCAGGTAATTTTTCTGATAATACACCTTTACTTAAATAAGTAAGAAACAAACCTTCAAATTTATTTATTGTAATAGGGTTATTTAAATCATATTTTTGCTCTCCATTTTCTGTAGCAAAAAACTCTAATAAATTACTACTAGTATCAGATGCTTTTAAACCTTCCTCAGCATATTTTAAAAATGCTGTTAAATTAGGTGTAATCTTATTAGTTTTTCTAGATATGTTTAATTCATCCATTAAACCAATTGTTCCATCTTGTTTTTTAAATGTATAAACTAAATTTCTTTTATTTTTAAATTTAAATTCTACTCTTCTTCCAGTAGCTTTATTGTATTCTTTTCTTATTTGACCAACAGTTAATCCTAATGCTTCTACAAACACATCATCTGATTGTTCGGATGTAATAATGTTTTTAATTTGTGTAGGATCTATAATTTCTTTTTTGTTAGAAGGCATTTCTACTTGCAATCCTAAATTTTTAGCACTTAAGTCTGTTGCTTTATTTGTAAACCTATCAGAGTTTCCTAACTCACTTAAATCTGTAACATCTTGCTTAAGCATTTTAAATGCACTCATTGGTGCTGCTATAGCTATTGAATTATTTTCTTGCTCTTCTGCTTCTAGCTTTACTCTTAAATTATGAAGTTTAATCATATTAGGTTTTGGAACCCATATTGGTGGTTTTGTTGGATCAGTTTCTATATTGTCTGATGTAAGTTGTGGAAGTAAAACAAAAGCAGACATTTTTATAAAAGTTCTACCATCAGCATAAACCAACTTACGTGAGTTTACCATTGATCCGTTGTTTGCATATCCGTTACTACCAAATATTTCTTCAGAAGTAATTTTTTTTCTTGACTTAAGCTCTGCAGGATTTTGATATTTTAATGGATCAATAAATACTTGACCATCGTTTTCAATCTCATCTAATAATGCAGCTTGCAATGGTGTAAGTTTACCAAATCCAAATTCACTATACCTAAAGCCTTTTGTAGTATAATACAGTTGTGCATCTGCTTCTTCAATATCTTTGTTTTCTCCTAAAGAAGATTTACCAATAGGTTCATCTAATACAAAACTACTTATTTTTTCATTTGTATGATTAATACCTAACTCTGGCGCTATAATAGCACTATAAGCACTTACTGTAGCTGCATTTTGTGCTTTAGCTCTTTTAATAGCATCAACACCATTTTTTAATGTTACTGCTTGATCACCCAATAACACTTCATTTAATGATTTTGTATTAACCCAATCATTAAAAAATATTTGTTTTAAATTATGATCTGCGTTATCAATTAAGTTTAATAATTCTGCCGCCTCAGCAAAATTATTTGCAACATCTAAACCATTTTTTATACTGTTGCTAAGTTCTTCTGATATATTTAAATTTACCAACTCTTGTTTAAATTGATCAAACTGACTTTCTAATAAACTATTAAGATCTAATTTAAGATCAGTTCTAGTCATATTAATTTCATCAAGAGCTTGGTCTAAAGTAACATTACCTCTATTTGCAATTTCTTCTAATTGTGTTTTAACTGTATCAATTAATAGTGTTGCTGAGTTATGAAGTTTAAATGCTCTAGCTGGTAGGGCATTTCCTTTTTCATCTGTACCTTCTATATTATATCCTATTACACTTCTGGCTGTTCTTCTTCCTTCTGTGTTTCTTTCTCTTACTATACGATCAAATTCTGTTTCAATAGAATCTACAAATATATTTAATGTAGCATCTGTTATATTAGTTACACCATTTTTAGTTTCCACTGCACGTAACACAGGCATGTATGACATATCTCCTGTATTAGATGATTCTAATACTCTAAGTAAAGAAGGAGCAAGAGCAACCTTAACTTTTTCATCAAATTGATTTATGTATTCAACAAAAGAATCTAACCTTCCAGATTTAGTATTTACTAAAGCAGTGTAAGAGTTTACTAATGTTAGTGCAAATTCTTGTGGTGTAAAATTACCATACGTTTCTCTTTTAATTAAACCTGAAATTGATGCATTTATTTCTTCTTCTGATTGGTTTAATTGTCCCACTGCAGTTCCAGCAAACCTTAATATTTTTTGTCTATTCTCAGAACTTAATTTAATAAATGCTTCATTATTTAAAAGATAGTTTTTTTCTAAATACGGATTTTCAGTTTTTAATCTATTTAATTCTTCTACATCATTTAATCTTTCTATAGCTTTTAAATGGAATGTTGGTTTTTGATGTGCATAAACCAGCTTGCCTTCAGCATTTCTAAATACTGATACACCAACTGTTTCATCAAATGGTGCATTTTTTTGAGCTATTTTTCTTAACCTAGAAATTAAACCAAACTTACCATCACTATATATATCACTACCTCTTTGAATTGCTAAAAACATTTCTGTAACAGATTCTTTTAGTAAAGGAGATTCTGTTTTATTAGAACTAAGTAAAGCTCTTTGTTTAACTGTTAAAACAGTATCAGGTTTACCAAAAAGTATACTGTATGAAATAAATTGTCTACTTAATTTAATACCCACTAAATCTGAAAAATCTTTTTGAAATTCTGCAGATACTTCAGCTAAACCTTTATTTGTAATTTTTTTATTTGATCCCAACATACTTTGCATATAGTCTAAGAAATCAACTGTTTTTTCTTTAACAGCTGCATTAGACTTGAGTACTTTTTCTACTTGTGTCCATGCTTGTGACCAACTATCAATCTGAGAATTTATATCATCTCTTTGTGCAGCTGAATACATTAATATGTTACCAGCATTATCACGTTGAGTAAATAAATAATCAACCTTAAAGTTTTCAAATGCTTTTGTAAAAGCTTGAAACAACTGAGGGTTTTTTATTACAAGTGGTAAAGGTGTGTTTTCCAATAAAGATTGTTCACTAACACCTATTGAATTAAGCAACTTAGTAACTACAGCGCCAGTTTCTAAATTTTCTTGCCCAAAAAAGTACATGTTTTGTAACATTATTCTTGGGTTATCTATATTTTTTACAGATTTAAGAAGACCATTATATACATCTATATAATCTACAGGTACTATTATTGGCTCTCCTGCTGTTAATTCAGCGTTTCCAAAGTAATCCGTTGCTTGTTTTGTTGTAGTTGCTATATAAGATCTAATCATTTTTGGAGTTGATTGGATACCACCTATCATAGATGCATCTTTACCCCATTCATCTATCCCTCTTAAACCAATAGAATCTTCCATTGTTTCTTGACTATATTCTTCCTCTGTTGCTTGGTTGTCTATTACATTTAAAAAACTATAAACTTGATTTTTAATTGTATCTGGAAATTCATCAAGCGCAATACTTACTTGATCTAATAATTCTATTTCTCTTTCAGGTCTATTAGCATATTGCGGACTTGCAGAATTATATAAAACATAAAAATCATCCATAACTTCGTTAAGGATTTCAGATTTTTTTATATTTGGATCTGAATTTTTAGAAGCTCTAGTTAAATACATTCCAGCTATACTTCTAATTAAAGGTGCTGCAACATCGTTATCTACATATAGAAACCCTTGTCTAATAACTTGTTTTGTATTTCCATTAGGTTCTGTTATTGTTGTTTCTTCTTCTACTTCTTCATATGGCATTAAAGCATTAGCTTCTAATGTTATACCGGCTTGATTTGTAAATTGATTAAAAGCTATAGTAGAAGAGTTGTATTTACCTGCATCTATATTTTCAAATAAAGTATTTAAATCATTTTTATTATAAGATTTAAAAACAGACTCTATCCATTCTAAAATTCTAGTAAACAATGATTTAACTTCTGAAGATGTTTTAGCGCTTTTTGGACTTGTTTTAAATATTTCAAATTGATCTGCTAAATATTCTTCATAGTATTCTTGTTCTAATCTAGCATCACTCATATCAGAATATGTGTTAGCTGATCTTCTAAACATTTCTAACTCTTGCTTTAGACTTTTACCCTCTAATCTTAATTTTGCTTTAACTTCTTTTTTAGCAATACTTAAATATTTATTTATTTCTGCATCAGTTAATAACATTCTAAACACACCATGAAAAGCTTCATGATATCTAAAAGGTGAGTTTGCACCTGTGTATAGTGTACCATTAATTGTTTTACCTCCAGCAATATCATTTAAATTTAAAACAAATGCACCCACTCTTCCTCCACCTGCTTTTAAATTGTCTCCTAGTGTGGCAATGTCTTCTATACTTATAAAGTCAGGTAAATTTTTATTAGCCCATGCTAAAAAAGTATTAATATCTTCTACATCAGTTATAGACATAGGTGACATTACTTTATTAGCAGTACTCATTATTTCAGCTTTTTTAGCTAACAATGATTGGTATTCTTTACTTTCTCTAAGAGCTTTAGATTGTTCTTTTCTAGTTTTTCCTTTTTGTAATTCTGCTTTAAGTAATTTTATTTTAGCTTTTATATCAACTAAAGGAGAGTTAATTACTTTAGTGGCTTGATTTACTGTTTCTACACCGCCCTCTAAAACAACTAACGTTGCTATTGTAGAACTTAAAACTTCTTGAATTATTAACTCTCTAGGGGTTAACGCACTTGTGTTCCCGTCTCTTACTATTTTATTAACTATATGATCAAGTTGTTCTTTAGGTAATGTTGTAAATTTAAGCTCTGCCATAGCTTCAAATTCTGCATCACTTAAATCTAATATACTATCATCAGCATTTTCTGCTGTAATTATATCTTCAGATTTTGTACTCGCTGTTGTTAATTCAGGCCCTACAGGTATTGCATTTCCTTCTGCATCTGAAAAAGGTTCTGTTTGTACAAATACACCAGAAGTATTTTGTGATAAATTTTCAGCAGCTTGTGTAATGCTAGGATCTGCAAACAACTGCATTCTTGAAGGGCTAGTAACAGACTTTATTACGTTTGTTGATGTTAAAGATAATAGTTGTGCTATAGATGCGTCTCTAGGAAATGATTGAGTAAACTGACTTGGTTTTAAAGAAATTTTTTGATTTTCAAGAACTTGATCTTCATTAAATTTATCCAGCAACATTTGAATTTTTTCTGGGTTTTCCAGTTTTGTATCTAATATTGTTTTTTTATCTAACCTAATTGTTTGTAGTTTTTTTCCATTTAACTTTACTTGTAATTCTATTTTACCCCAAGGACTTATTTGTAAAGAAATGTTTACACCTTTATTATTTTTAATAAATAGTTGTTGATTAGATGTATTTTCTGAGCTCCATTTACGTAAGTCTTGTAATTCTTTAGATCCTACAGGAAGACGTGTGTCTTTTCCTGCAGGTAGTTGAGCAATAACAGCTTGAGCTTGAGATATAGTTTTTACCATTAGCTCATTAAAATCTAAAGGTGTAGCTGATAAATTTACATAGTTATATGTGCCATTAGGTAGTAAAACAACAGCTATATATGCATCTGAACCATTCTGCAAATCATCGTATATACCTTGTTTTGTTAAAGCTTCTTTTATTTTTTTAGTTAATGCAATCCTTTCTTTACCTTCTAAATTAGTAACAGCTGTAATAGTTCTTGGTTGACCTTCTAATCCGCTTTCAAGTTTATATATTAAATAATTCCCAGCTTCATCAACACGGTTATAATCTAAATCATTTAAACTTCTTAAAGAACTATTGTCATAATTTGTTACACCTAATTGTAGATTTAAAGAAATATCATTAGAAAAACTACTTAATAACACTTTTAAGACATCTGATGTAACAGGTAAACCTAACTTTTGTCTTTGGTCAGTTGTTAATTGCGCTGTCTTTTTAGGATTGTTTATTTCATTACCACTTTTCTCTGATGTTTTTTCAATAACCTCACCCTCAACTAATCTATCTGTTAGTAACTGCTCTGCGGTTAATCCATTTTCAACAACTTTATTATTGTCAGCAAGACTTATATCTCTTCCTTTGCCTAAACTATTTCCATCTGCATCAAAACTTTCTGTTTCTGCTTTTCTAAGTGAACCATCTAAATTTGTACGTACTGTTGTCACTACTCTACCACCTTCCTCATCGGTTACAGTAAATGTTTCTTCCTTTAAAATAACATCACTATCTTGAAACCTTTTTGTAGTTGGTATAACATTTTTATTAATTGCAGCATTAATTTCATTTGTTAAAACTTGATTGATGGCAAAATTGTGCTTTATTATTGCTAAAGCTTGCTCAAGTGTTAATTGATTTTTTAAGTACTCCGGTAACCTAATTAAATTATTAGCTTGATCTAAAGTAAAATTACTAGGGTTTATACTATTACCATCTACTTCAAATTTAAAATTTTGCACACCAATAAAAGCAAATATACCATCAGGATCATTACTTTTATTTATTCCTGCAATTTCTAATGCTAAGTTTATTTTGTTTTGAACTTTAGCATTACCTGCTACTAAACCAATGTTATATTTTGATTGTACTTGTTGAATATACTTATTAGGTTGTGATCCAGGATATTTATATAAACCATTTGATTTACCAGCATCAGGGTTTAATGAAATAATTAATTGAAGTTCTTTAATCTCTTCTTGAGTTAATGCAGATATAATTGTTTTATATCTATCTTGAGCTTGCTGATATGTTTCAATTGAATCATCATTTTGACCCTTATCATTTTTATTTCTATATGGATAAGGTAAAACTGGTTCAGATATATCTAATCTAGATACATCATCCGCAAGAATTTCCATATCTATTTTTTCTAAATTATAAAACCCTTTAAATTGACCTGGCTTTACATATACTAAAAATTCCTTTTTGTCTTTAAATGATAAATCACTTTTATCATTTGGTATTAAAGTTAAATCCCTACCTGATAAAATTTTATTTGGTTTACTTAAAATCTTGTATTCAATAAGATTACCGTCTTTGTCTTTTTTATATACAAGACCTCCTGTATTTAATACTTCACCATCAAATAAAAACTCTCCGGCATTACCATAATCTTCTTCTAACTTGTTTAATACTTTTATAGCAGAATCTGAATCAGTAAAAAGACCCATGGTTTCTCCGTATTGTTCTAGTATTTCTAACGGTACTTCTTCTTTTGTTTTTGAATCTATAATAGTGTAAGTTTCTACTCCATCAGAAACTCCTTCAGGGTATGTAACTTCTCTTATTATAGAATAGTTTATACCAGGTTGAAATACATTTTTAGTATTACTACCTTGAAAACTTTCACCTTCTGCTTCCATTGCAGATGTTTGACCCGTTATATCAGATAAAGGTATTTCTAATTTTTTTAATACATCAGCTACTAAATTATTTTGTAAACCTTCATCAGATAATAACCAACTAATAAACCTGTTATCATCTAGCTTTTGCTCTTCAGTAAGTGAATTGTTAGGGTTTATTGTTAAATCATTTGCAATCCATATGCTTCTTAATGCATTAAAAGCATTTCTAAAATTTTTAGCAGAAGCAGTATTAACCCATTCTGCATAAGCCAATGTTTTTTTATTAAGTTGTTGAGCTTGATATTTTTTATATAAATCTAAAAGTAAAGATTTATATTTTTTAGAACTAGACGGTGTAATATCTTCAGTAATGCCAAGCTCTTCTAACGCAGCATTAACTTCATCTCTGTTAGCTTTTTCTAGTTCAGCTTCTGCTTTAGTTATATTTTCTTGTTGTGTTTTTTCTGCTTCTTTTTTTGTAGTTTCATTATATACTTCTAGTAAACCTTGCAGTTCTGCATATAAAAGCGGGTTAACCCTTTCTGTTATTTGACCATTAGAATTATAAAATTCATTTAAAAAAAGAGTAGATCCAGTAGCTAAAAATGCTTTAGCATTCTCAGGAGGAATAACAACATCTCCACTATTTAAGTTTGCTATTTGATTTAATAATTCATTTTTTTTATTAACTTCAGCATACTCTTCAATAACCTTTTTAAAGTCATCTGCCATAGTTTCAAAAGCATTAGTAAATACTTGGTTTTGTCTTTCAACAATTTCATTAAAACGTTCCGGGTTACTTAAATATTCTATAGTTTTATCATATACTTTAGCTCTTCCTTTTAGAGCTTTATAATCCACCATCTTTTTTAAAGTTTCTTTTATTGCTTCTTTATTAGCAAATGTACCATTGCTGTTTGCCAAATACTTTACATATTTTTCAAACTCAGGAAGTAATTTGTTAGATACTTTTGATTTATTAAATGAACCATCTTTATTTAAATTTTTAGGATCATTTAATATAACACTTAAAGCTTCAAGTCTTTCTTTTTTATCTGTTTTATCTTTTACAAGTTTTTTATTTGCTACTGTATCATTGGTTAATACAGACAATTCTGCTTGTAAATTTCCTATTTCTTCATCTATACTATCATTATCTAATAAAACAGTAATGTCACTAGCTGCCATTTTTTCAAATAAAGGATCAGAAGCTAAAGTTTCAAATATACTATTTGATCGTTCTAAGGCTCTATTAAAACCATCCTTAGTAAACATATACAAATAATTTGCATGTGCCCAAGACGCTTCTTTAATTGCCTCCTGCTGATACTCTCTTGTTCCTTTTTTAAATGCTTCTTTGTTATAAGGATTAGGAAAGTCATCTTTTCTGTCATTGTAATCATTTTCAGTTTTTTGTATCTGATTAATCATACTTTGAAAACGTTCTCTTGCTTTTCCGCTTTTAACTTCTTTTTCACTTGCAAATTCAGCATCTATCAATTCTTCATCACTAAGCTTTGCATAATCTCTTAATTGATTCTCAAAAATTTGAGCGCCTCCCGTGCTTAAAACAGTATATATTTGTTGAAACTTTGCAAAATCTTTTGCATCTATAAAACCAAACTGATCATTTTTATATGCAGACTCTGTCATTTCACCTGCAACTTGTTTTTGAATTAAAAAATTTAATTTAGCAGTATCCCATAATTGTCTTGGATTTTCTGCTTGCATATTCCATGCTTTATTATATGATGTAACAACAGCTTTAACCCATTCTTCTTGAGCTTCATTTTGTTGTGCATAGGCAGCTTTTGCTTCTGCACTTCCATATTTACCTTTAGCGGCTCTATATACAGATGGTATACCTTGAAAAAATAATTTTTGTGGACCAGATACAACACCCCCCATTAAGAAACCTGACATAAATACATCAAATCCTTGTGCACTAAACTGTTCACTTACTGCAGAGTTTACAGATTCTTTATATAAATCATAACCCCCTGCCATAGGATCTGCAAAAACATTTCTGTAATAATTATTGGTTCCAGCTGATATAGCTTCTTGACCTATTTCTTGAAACCCTTCTGCTAAGTTTGCAGAAAAATATCTTAAACTTGCTCCTGCTAATTTTCTAGTATTACCTTTTATACCTGCAGTAGTTAATCTATTAATCAATCCTTTAAAACCTATACCCGCATCTTGAAATACACCTTCAATTAAATTACCATCACCATCAAATTTAGCTAAAATCTTTTTACCATCTTTACCAATACCTTTACCTTTTTGTATTATTCTTCTACCTATACCAGTAACTTTATTGTTTGCCATTCTAGCAAATGACTTACTAAAACCTCCAAATGCATTTCCTAATACTAATTGATTACTTAAAAAAATTAAAGGTGCGTTTGCCATTAAGGTAGCCATAGATGCTCTGCTAGCATTTTCTTCTATACCTGTCATTTGATCAGAAGTAATTTTTCTACCAAAATTTTCTTGAGACTGCATTGCAAGGTTTTCACTAATTCTTTGATTATAAACCATACCAGCTTCAAGGCTTCCTTCAGCTAAAGCAAAATTTACTGATCTAAGATCTTTATAAAACCCTCCAAATGTTTTACTCATCTTGGCTAAATTGCCTATATTTTGAGCACCATTTTTAGTAGTCTTAAAAGATCTTATTGCTGCAACTGTTTCAGGAGCTAATATTTTACCTACAAATTTAGCTCCTGAACTAAACCCATTATACAAATCTTTTGCAGTATCAACGTTGTTTGTTGCTCTTAATAAATTTCTAGTAGCTCCTGCCATTCTTGTTATCCCAAAACTATTTAAAATAGTTTTACCAAGTTTTGCAATATTCATACCTGTTTTAAGAGTAGCTAAACCACCTAATGCTCCACCACTTAAAGCAGTGGCACCAGCTAATATAACTTCTTCTAAGGCTATACTTCCTATAATACCAAATGTATATCCTGAATTTAATAATAAATTATTTGTCCAAGCTAATGCGCCACCTCTTGTAGAAGTACCAATTGCCATTGCTTCTTCAAATTCTGCTGCTGATTTAAGATCGGGACCAAAAGGATCACTAAGATTTCTATAAGCACTTTTAAACCCTATACCTACTAAGCTTGCAAATGCACCTAAACCTCTAGACGTGTCATCCCATACTGTAGAATTTGCATTATAATATGCTTCATTGTTTGCATAAGGAGAAAACCCTAAATTTTTAAAATCAGGATGATTATAGTAATGCATAAAATTAGATTGAGCAATACCTGAAACTTGAGGTGCATTAAAACTAATTGAACCTTCTGGAAGACCTGAGTTTTCTATGTTTTGATTGCCATCAAGTTCAAGTTTTATCATTCTTTGCAATCCACCCGGTTCATCTGGATTAGGTGGATTTTGTTGTAATACAGGATCAAATGTTCCTGTAGCTAATGTTGGTCTTGATTTATTTAAATTTGCTAAAGCAGATATACCATAACTTTCTATAGCTTTAGATCCTTCTTCAAGTTTTTGTAATCCAGACATATCTGCATTATCTATATATGCATCATACTCAGGAGTATTAAATAGTTCTTCAACAGGTGCATAAGATTGCATTATATCAATAGAAGGAGCTGTGCTTTGATTACTTTCAATTGCTTGATCTAAACTTGTTTTGTCAAATTTATTTTCCATTTATGGTAAAAGTTTATTGATTTTATTATTTAATTTGTACTATTAAACATTGCTTTATCTTTAAGAAAGGCATCTTTATTTTGATTTCCTCGCTGAATTAAAAGTCTTCTTATAGCATTATCTTGTATTTCAAGTATGCTCATTGTTCCACCATATATTGATCCTGATGGATTTATATTTACTTTCTGAGATATATTTCCATCCGGTATGTAATTTCCTCCAACACCATTCTTAGAAGGAATATATGTTTCTAATTCATAATTTAAAACATAATTATTTGAGTCTAATTTTTGCCAAGAATATTGTCCACCTTTTACACCCTTTTCAACTTCTACAGTTTGATGCCAATAGCCACCAAAAGAATTTATTGTTGAAGCAATTATAGATACATTACCGGCTTGATTTTTAAGTGATCCTTGACTTATGTCTTCACTTTGCGGAAATACCATTGTAATACCATTTTTTTTAATATCGTTTCTTTGTTGTAAATTTAAACCTGCAAATTGATTGTCACCTCCACCACCTTTAACTTGAGCTGCCATCATTTGTTCATTAGGATAAAAAGTATAAAACGCTGCAGGATAGCCAAGTTTTTCTCCAAGATCTCCATATACAGCGCCATAAACAATTCTACCTCTTGGTGTTGCAGCTGGATTACTTGGTGTACCACTATTAGTTCTATAACTTAAAAAATTTGCATTAAATCCATCATCTACTTGTTTAGCAATAATACCTTCTGTTTGTGCTTCTTCTATATCTGTTATATAAAATATAGGTGATGTACCTTTAGCCTCTAAAGCATTTTTTTGATTTAAAAATGTAGCATATAGAATATCTGTTTTAGAATTATTTACTTCAGCATCTATAAAAGCTTCTTGAACTCCATAATTTGATATTGAAGCTGTTGTATTGTCACGGTTTTGATAAATACTATTAAATGTTGCCGTTTCTATTTCAGGATTTTTTCCTTTTAATGCCTCATTCATAGATAAATGTAACTTATCCCATGCATACTCTGCATCATCTATAACAGCTACTCTATCTACTCCCATTTCTGGAGACCCATCTGGATTATATCTCATGTCTTTAGTATCCCAAGACATAGACTCAGTAGTAGTAGTTCCTTTATCATATAAATGTATTATATAATCATCATTAAGATCACCTTCATCTAAACCGTCTCTATCAAAATTTACAACTGCTCCTTGTTCTGCTAAAGAAAGAACTTGATTTATATATTCATCTTTAGAATACATTTTATTTAGACCAGTTACTTCATCTTTATACCATAAATTAGGTAAACCAGCTTCTAACAAACCTCTAACATTTCTACTACTTCCTTTTAATAAATCAGTTGAATCATCATATGCATTTTTTTGTATATCTCTAGCTGTTATTTGTGCAAGTTTAGTTGAACGAACTAATTTGTCTGTGTCATTAAACATGTTTTTTAAATTGACATATGAATTTCCATCATTTACAAAAAGTGGATAAAGCTTTGTTGTAGTTTCTTTATCATTTACTAAAGGTAAAAATTCATTATACAATTGATCTATAGCTTCTACATTTCTATAACCTAAATTTGTACCATCTTTAGCAGTATCTTGTATAGATAAATAATTTCTAAGTTCTTGTGCTGTCATATTTTCCACCACTTTTTCACCTTCTTTATTTATTACATCTATAGGCATTGTACCTGCATCTTTACCAGCAGTAGAATAAAATGATTGATGATATGCAATAATACTTTCAATTTGTTTTTCTCTATCTTTATTTACTTGTTCAAATGATTGATTTGTACTTACTCCATATATATCCTCTTCACCATCTAAATCAAAAACTACTGCGCCTGGGTCTGTATAATTTACAGTAGGGTCTCCCATTGCATCTAATATAACATCTCTTTTACCAAAACCACCTGCTTTATCTATTTCTAGTTGTCTTTTATTTCTAGATCTAACCTCTTCAAGCATAAGACTGTATTGATACTTTCTTGCATCTTTAGCAGCATCTGTTTCTCTTATTACTGATTTTACATCTCTCATGCTATAAGCTTGAGCAGCTTTTATCATGTCAGTACGCATATTAGTAAATTGCAACATGGAATATGCTTTATTTAAAGTGCTTTCTAAATCTGGTGAATTATGATTTGCTATATCTCTAATCTTAAATTTATTTTTTAAGACTGCACTAACCGCATCAAAATCACTTTGAGCTTGTTGCATTAATTTTTCTTCATCAGATCCAGGAATTACACCGGATGATTGCTTATAACTATCCCAACTTACAGTTGATTGTTTTCTTTCAGCTAACTCTGTAGTACCAGATTCAATTTCTATATCATTATTAAATTGAATATTATCTATAGTTCTTGTAGCCCATGCTAATTGACCTTCTTTTACTGTTGAAAAAGCACCTTCTTTTATACCATTTGCAGCAAAATCTCTACTTGTAACATATGCTTGTGTTCTATATGCATTTTGAACTCTTGGTAAATCAGCCAATCTTTCTTGTATAATTGCTAATGCAGGACCTACTATAGCTTCACCATTGGTAGTTGTAATTATTATGTCACCATTTACTGAACCATCTTTGTTTACAGCGTAATGGTCATATTCCATTTTTAATGGGGGATCCATTTCACCAAGCATTTTTTGTGCCATTTTACCTAAATCAGCATCTGGAGTATAAGTATACAATCTTGCATCTAAAGCTTCTTCAGGGCTCATGTCAACAAAATCTTGCATTCTATATTGCAGTTCTTTAACACCATCTGCCCACCACATATCTTGTTGATCTAAATCAGGTGATCTTTCTAAACGTGCAGCATAAGACATTTGTTTTTTATAATTAGCAGTTTTAACCATATCTTTAACAATTAACTTGTCTTCAAAAAATGGTGCAAAAACAGCTTTAGCTGATTGTGCATTTTGTGCTAATGATAAATCCATACCTGCAATTTTTTCTAAAGAAGGTGCAAGGTTGTTTACATATTGTTCACGTTTATCTGTAGTATCACTTCTCATTAGATCAGCATATACTACTTTATTATAAACGTCATTTGTTGCTTGCCAATTAACATTGTACTTATCTTGTCTTGTATCAAGTACTGCAGACAAAAATTTATAGTCTGGAGTAAACGGTTTAATATCCGGTAAGTATTGTTCTGATCCTGGTACGTATGTTGCCATATTATAAAATTACTAAAATTTATTAAGTTTAAGAGAGTAAATATTAAAACCTTTAAGGTTTAATGCTATTTACCCATCTTACCTGTGTAGAATGGTACTGCCATTCTTTTAATTTCTTTTCCTGATGCTGCACTGGGATAACTACCAAAACCACTTTGACGTGCTTCTTGTTGATAATTAGTTTGATCTCTAGGTGGCATACCACCAACCATTTCTAAATAACCTTTAATTTGTGCATCACTAGCTTCTTTTCCTAATTCTCTATCTAATTCAGCCATGTCATTAAAATATTGTTGTTTTCTAGCTTCTCTATCCGCTACACTCCCTGTTCTTTCTAACCCTCTAGAGTTAGTCATACCAACCATACCTCCGGTTCTAGGATCAACAGCATAGTTATCATAGGTAGTGTTTAAATTAAATGTATTTGCTCTATTAGTTAAAGCTGCATTTTGCAATGCTGCTTGTTGAGCTATTCTCCAATTCTTAAAATTGTCATTTGCTTGTAAAACTTTTTGAGTATCATCATATAGTTTAACTTTTCTGTTGCCCTCTAATTGATTAAACTGAGCATCCATTTGTGCATTCATAGCTTTAGCTCTATTATCAATTGCAACGTTTTTAGAATTTGTTGTGCCAATTGCTCTTGCATTTGCTTTCATAACTTGACCAGCTAAATCAGAATTAGCAACAGCTTGGGGTCCTCCTGATGCTCCTAATGCTTGAGCTATTGCACCAACATCAGCATTGTTTGCATTAACAGCACCTCTCCAATCATCAAAACTAGGAGAAAAAGAACTTCTTTCTATATCTGGTTGAAAAGGTAAATACAAATTATCATCTATTAAACCAAGAGCAGTTAAATTATTTTGATCTTGTTTCCACCATTCTGCTCTAGGTGGTGTATATTCTTGTGGTATTACTTGTGGTATAACTTCATTAACTTTTTTACCAGTATTATTTTTTTCTTCAGTTACAATACCTTCTTCAGTAAATGTAAAAGGTCTTCTTGAAGAAGTTTCTACACCCATAAAACCATCTCTTTTAGGAGCGTAATCTTTTTGCAATTGTTTTATTGCTTTAGCTTCATCTTCATCAGTAAATGTTTTTCCTACACGTTCACGCTCTATTTTCATAGCAGCTACTTGTTGAGGTATATGTGTGTCATTAAACCATGTTTGAAATTTTAAAACTTCTGGATTTTTGCTTTTACCGTACTTAGGTAATGATTCTATTAAAACTTCAATATCAGGATATATGTCACCATATGCTTCTATAAAACCTTCTATATTAGAAGCAGCATCAGCAAATAAACCACTTTCATTATAAGGTTGTGTATCATCATAAGTTGTTGAACCTATTCCTACATCATTAAAACTTATACCCCAATCATTAGTATAGCGGTCTTGCATGCTTTGATCATATGCAATATTAGGTTTTTTTTCTGTACCAACTTGAGCTTTTTGAAGTACTTCTGTTCCATATCTTGCCATTGGTTGTTCTTGCATCATCATACCTTGCTGCATACCTTGCTGCATAGGTTGTTGCATACCTTGCTGCATAGGTTGTTGCATACCTTGTTGCATAGGTTGTTGCATAGGTTGTTGTCCTTGTGCACCTTGCTGATCTATTTGTGCCATCATTTGTTGAAGCATCATCATTTGTTGTTGTTGCTCAGGTGGCAATGATGCCATCATTCTCATTTCTGCTTCTTCTCTAGTTATTGCTTCCATTTTTGATGTAAATTCTATAGGATCAATTCCTTGTTGTACTAAATATGGATGAGCCGCTAAAGGGACTCCATCTTCAAATTTCTTTTTAGATTCTTGAACAAATGCCACTTTAGATAAATTCATCATATTTTTTTTAAGCATAAGCTCAGATGTAACAGCTTGTATTTTATCTGCATATGGTGATTCTAAATGTCCATAGTAATCATTAAGTTGATATTTTTTAGATAGTTTTGCAGGTGTCATTTTCTTTTTTGTGTTAATGCCAAATTCTGCTAACTCATCTTTTGTAAATTTCATTTTTGCTGTATCAGAATATATAAATGATTGTTCTGGCAAAAACATTGGAACACCTCCTGAACTATGTCTTGGACCTGTTATATTATACAAACCAAATTGACCATCATTTGTTAAATCTGTTAATACAGTTTCTCCACCTTCTGCTTCTATATTAGCCCTATCTCTAGGAACACTAGATAAACTATAACGTACTGACTTATCATCAGTATTATTAAAGTTAGTATTACTATAATACTCTTGTGGAGTTGTTACTAACCCATAATCAGCTTGATCACCGGTGTTAAGCATCCCACCGTCTTTCATTACACGGTCTTCAACAATTTTACCTTTTTCTAATTTATAACCTTTAGGTAATTTATTTATTTTAATTTTTGCCATAATTATAGTATTTCAATATCAGCTCCTGCTGCAATTAATTTTGCTAATAATGTTGAATCAACGTTCACTACTTCACCGCCTTCTTTTGCAGTACCTGCACCTGCAACAGTTCTTTGTCCTTCACTACCAAAAGTTCCATTAAACCATCTACCTCTTTTATCCATTGAGTCTTCTAATGTAGCATATTGATAATCAGCTCCGGTTCCAAGATGATTTTGTACTTGTGCATCATTAACAGCTATATCTTTAAATAAATTATTAACTACTCTAGAACCTTGAACAGCAAATTCTGATCCATCAGTGTAGCCTTTCATTCCTGAGCTATCAAGTATTCTATTTAAACCACCTTCAAATTTATTTGTTCTTGTTACTGATGGATCTTGAAATGATGGATTTGTTTTAGTAGTGTTGTTATTAAAAGCAAGTCCAGTATTATTAAGAAAATTATTATTAGATCCAGAATTACCAAATCCAATATTAGAACCAGATTCTTCATCGCCAAAT
>Ga0115004_10000381_pt1 | contig 33199 bp, 40 predicted proteins | sample ArcticOcean_MG_C_10_FD_88737 | JGI IMG/M metagenome (GOLD analysis project Ga0115004, IMG submission 88737) | Marine microbial communities from western Arctic Ocean - ArcticOcean_MG_CB11_90 | ecosystem: Environmental > Aquatic > Marine > Oceanic | place: Arctic Ocean: Canada Basin | collected... | reverse complement strand
CGGACAGGGGTTGCACTTCACGCAGTCGCCTTTCAGCTTGCCGTGGGGGCAGGGGGTACACACCGCGCAGCCGCTTTTCAGCTTGCCGTGGGGACAGGGGTTGCACTCTGCGCAGAAGTATTTCCGCTTGCCGTGGGGGCACCCCTTGCAGTCCGCGCAGTTGTTTTTCAGCTTGCCGTGAGGGTAGGGTTTGCACTCCGCGCAGTTGCGTTTCATCTTGCCATGAGGGCAGGGGTTGCACTCCGCACAGTTGTATTTCAGCTTCCCGTGGAGGCAGCCGATGCACTCCACGCAGCTGTACTTCACCTTGCCGTGAGGGCAGGGGTTGCGTACCGTGGAGTTGGCCTTCTGCTTGCCGTGGGGGCAGGGGTTGCACTCCACACAATTTCTTTTCTCCTTTCCATGCGAGCACCGTTTCCCTCCCATCGCGTCTCGTGTACGACGGTATCGCGGATATTACACGTACGGCCGCGTGCGGCTATCGCATCGTCGCAACTATGTACTGCGCTTGTGTCGGTAGCCTCGGAAGCGTCCGTCGGAGCACGGCACGAGAGGTTCGTGCACGAAGTGTGAGTCGGTGCCCTTCGATTTCTTTCTCACAAGCAAAAAGAAAGACTTGACAGGAGAACCACTTCGTCATCCCGAATCAATTCGGCATCGCGCCCTGCCTTATCAAGCACCGCAAGATGCTTGATAAGCTCGGTAAGGATGCGGCTTCCAAGAAGTTCGTCAAGGCCTATGATAAATACACCCTGGCGCTGTGCGGCACCGCGGCGGTGGCGTACGGGATGCAGCAGTACTTCGTGCGTGTCTTTTCGTCCCGACAAGACTATTTTTAAGGCCCGAAATCCGTCAATCCGTCCCCGCCGCATGGACCGGCGGGCCGTCGCGTGGCGTGTCCGCGAACGTCACCGTTTCATTCCTCCCTGACGTATCCCATCCACCTCACCACGCACCACACGGAATCACGCAGGGCTGGGGCGAAGCCCCCACGGCAATCCCGAAGGAGGTCCCCGTCCCCGTAGCTGAAAAAGGCGGAGCGGAATAGTGTCGATAGGAGAGGAGAGTAGGGATGTAGCAAATGAAGAGTGTTTGATTGTAATAAACGTATCTGTACTGGCCCTGCCATTAAAATATCAACGCACACACACAACACACTCACGTTGCCCTTAATCGCGCCTACTTGAACAAACGAAGGTTGTGGTCCACGCACCCCGCGTAGACGCTTTTAGCGTCGTCGCCAAACGCGACCGACGCGATCGCTTTCGGGGTTTCCCATTGCTTCACAACCGCCCAGTCCTGTTTCACGCCTCGTACGGTGAGTTGCGTCCCGGAGCCGATGCACAGGAAGTACCCGCTAGCGTCAAACGCGACCGCGTTGTGCGTGTCGTCGACTGACGCGAACGAACACACCTCCTTCAGCTTGCGCAAATCCCAAACCTTCGCGCTGTCCGACGCCGAAGTCGCCAGGTAGTACCCTGATTGTAAAAAAAGAAATGTCAGTCTTGCATGGGCAATCAGTCGGCGGAATGTGTGATTGGGAAATACGTACCGTTTTCGGAAAAGCAAAGCGAGTTGACCGCGCCGACGTGCCCGGCCACCTCCGCGACTCTTTTTTGCGTCTTGACGTCCCACAGCCGTACCGTGGCGTCGTTGCCGCCGGCCGCGAGAATCAGCCCGTCGGGGTGGAACGAGCCGCAGGAAAACCCGCCACCGGCCGCGGCGTCGTCGTCCCTCGCCACCGACACGGTTTCCGCCAACGCGATATCCACGAAACCCCACGCGCCGTCCGCGCCGAAGGTCGCGGCGTGCGATTTGATGGGATGAGTGCTGATCGCGCTTACCTCGCCCACGTGCGTCCCTGCCACCGTCCCCACGCACGTCCCGTCCCTCCAGATCTTTATCGAGGCATCCGCACTGCCGGTGAGCAAAGCGTCACCCGCCCACGCCAGCGCTTTCGCGCGTTTTTTGTGCGCCGCGATTTGCGACGAGCGCTTGCCCTTTCCGACGTCGAAAACCGCGACGCTGCCGTCCGCGCCCGCGGTGACCAGCACGTTGGTGTCCTCCGGGTTCACCACGATGGCGAGGATGCCCTTGCACTTCGTGGGGTGGCACGGCGTGCTTGTTGGTTTGTCCCCAAACGCGGCGATTTCTTCAACCGTTGCGAGCGTTTTGGAAATCACGCGTGTCTTCCGTTGTTTCGACAAAAGCTTGCTCTTCGCGACCATCGCCTCGACCGTTTCCGCGGGCAAACCACCCTTAGCGCGCTTCGTGTCCTCGTCCTCGGGCTCCATGACATCCGCGCCGCGCTTCCCTGAGGCGGGCGCGCTTTGCGCGGCGGCGCCTCGCGCGCTCGCCAGCGCCGACCGCGCTTCGTCCCTCTCCTTCACCACCCGGGCGATCACCCTGCACGCGGCGTCGTGCTGGTACAACGCGTGCGAGAGTTCTTGTCGTGAGGCGTGCAAATCGGTTCTTAGTGTGTGCGTCTCTAGCATAAGCGCGTCCCACTCGTCGTGGAATTGGCTTAGCATCCCGGGAATGGAGGCGGCGGATGCGACGCGCGGCTTGATCGCGCCGCTCGTTTGAACCGCCACCAAATCCTCCACAGAAAGAGGCTGCTTCGTCACCGGGCATTGACCGGTTTCCTGAGCGAGGACGCGAAAGAAAGGGAAAGGGAAGAGGTGAGCGGGGAACACGGGAAGGGTTCACCTGTGTTCATCCGAGTTACTCGCGGATGGGACGGATGGATTTGGCGAAAAACAAACGAATGATGAATTGTGCACTCGTTGGGAAACCCTTTCGTGCGTGAAAACGGGGCAACGCGATCGCCTCGATCGCACTCGGTTTTGGGTTCGCAAACGCGCTCGCGCGTATGCGTCGCACGTACCTTGAGCGCCTTGGTCACGAGCGACTTCTCGAACAAGTGCCCGGCGGGGGAGATCACCGGCTCCGTGGGTGTGACCCCCGAGATGGCGCAAAACATGGCGCGAGTCGTTCCTTGTGAACCGTACGCACGGGCAAAACAGGCTCAATACTTCGTCTTCCGAAGCGAAACGAAACGAACGAGTTACAAGCAGTGGAACACACGACCCTGGTCCGTGCGCGCGATCACGATTTCGACAACAGCCGAGAGATCCGACGGCGAGGCGCGGCGGAGGTCTGCAGACGCGCCGAGGCGGCGGCTTTGATCAATCATTCGCCCGCATAGCAGAAGGGGCAAGGCCTGGCAGGGGTTTACTTGTGATAATTTTTTCTTGTCTGCATATTTGTGATTTGTGCATTTGTCACGCTTGTCGAACGATTTCCGGAACTTCGTGTACGAGACCACATCCCCCCACATCCCCACACTTGTCTACGGAACTCAATGGGGATGCCACGCGTAGCTCTCAGCCTGCTATGCGCCACCGTCACGCTCCTCGCGGTTGGTCCAAGCGGCGCCCTGGCGCACACGGACCAGTACGGGAAGTGGCACTCGCCCACCACTGAAACTTGGACCCTCGAAGATTTTCCGCAAGGCTCGCGGTGGGAACCGGCCCGGGTGTGCCACCAAGGCTCGCCCGAGTTCATCTACCCCGGCTCGTCCGCGACGTCCACGGACGAGTACTACACCGCGGCCGGGTGGGGCCACCCGAATGGCCACCAGCACTGGGACGTGGTGAACTTTTACAACAACACGATCGCTCCGATGATTACGGAGTTCATGTCCAAGCGATTATTAGTGGTGCGCACGGGCGACCCGATTGATACGTCCGTGGTGTCTCATTTCAACGACGAATTTCACGCGCATTACCGCAAAAACATAACGGACCGCGACTTACTAGTGGTGTGGCGGTTCGTGAAGGACCTCGGTGCGGCGGGGAAAGCCGCGGGGGGCGGGCACGACAAATACGGCAGGGTCGTTTTGTGCAACATCAAGCTCGACGTCCAGGCGATGTCGGGGTTCGTGAACAGCTACTACGAAACGTGCGCGGGTAAAGCCGCCGACGACTATTGCCCAGCGTCGCACGTCGGCACGCTCGGTGCATTTTCCGCGATCGTGTCGACGACGATTCACGAGATGTGGCACGGCCTACGCGGCACCACGATGACAACCGCGGGGAATAAAGACCCGACTTTTTCAATCAACCAAGGCGGCGACGGCAACGCGCCGTGGTTTCAGGAAAACGTGATAAACAAACGACCCACGCACTGGCCCGAAGCTACGTACGTCCGGAACTTCTACACCGATATGCCGGTAAAGTACGACCCGGCGACGTCGCACTTCGGGCGCCAAAGCATTTACTTCCAAAACACTCCTCGCGTGCTGGAGCACACCCGGCACTGGTTCAACTGCCCCACCCTTAGTGGGTTCGCGTACGGCCAAGACATGAAGGAAAAACCCCCGGCGCGGTACTACTACGGCCACCAGCACAACGTTTTCGGAACCTGGTGCGACAACTTCGCGTACGGAGGCAAGGGGTGTACCAGCGCCATGAGCTGGGCGGTTCTTGAGGACCTTGGTAAGTGGAAAGTGAACTGGACTAACGTTAACTTCCAAAACGTCAACGAGGACTTGTTCGGCGGGTCGTTACCCACGAACGACCCGCTCGGGCAAGGCACCGGCATACCGAACTACCAGCAGCACCCGTTCAACGACCAGCTTCAGCACGACATTTTCAAAGAAACCTGGAAACGCGGGTGCGGGTACTTCGACGAGCCGTGGCCGTGGCCGCAGGACGAGACGACGGACCCGGGGGACGTCAGCCCTATTAACGGCTTGACGTACCACAACCCTCACGGCGGGTACAGCGGCATTTTCTGCAACGGCGCGTCCTGGAACGGCGACCTGACGAAGCGAGACTACTGCTCCATCGACGGAGCGAGCAAGTACGTGTGCATGCCGCACGGCCACCGCGGAAACGGGCCGTGCGCGAGCGGTCCTTGTTCCGGTGTGATGCAAGGCGAGGCGGATGGTATTCGAAACGCGATGATCCAGCCGAAAACGCACAACTTTGGGCGGATTCCGGGCGAGACGGACGACGACGGCACCACGACTGGCGCGGTGAACATAACAAACACGAAACTTCCGGGGTCGTGTCAATACGCGGGGTCGCAGAACCAGGAGCGGTACGGGGAAAGCGCGGTGGCGGACTCGCGATGTTTCCGCGGGAGCATCGAGCCCACCGGCGAAGCGAAACGCGCGTTTACGTACGAAACCGCGTTTTGTTTCCAGAAAAGGTACGGCCTTGCGCGTTTCCCAAATCCGACACACGCTGTTTGCGCATACGAGGACTGACACTTTTCGCGTTTCTTTTCCAAAAAAGGTGCGACGCGAACAACCTGGTTGAAATCGAAATCAAGGGCGCTTGGTATTTATGTCCTGAGCTTGGCGGGAAACTCACCGTGGCTGGGTTCTCAGGGCACGTCACGTGTCCTCACCAGGCGATTTATTGCCCTGCGAACTGCCCAAAAAGTGACGCGGGTGTGGAGTGTTTCGGGCGCGGAACGTGCAACCGGGGAACGGGCGTTTGCGATTGCCGCGAAACCCTCGTCAACGCGTCGTTCGTTGGTATCGGGTGCGACGTGCCTTGGCAGCAGTTCTGGCCATCAACCTACGACGGCGGGTACGGGCAGTTCACCCAGGTAGCACTTACCCTAGCCCTGCCGAAATGGGACGACTACGGCGACAGCAAGGCGAACGCGCGCGCCGCGGTGTACGCCGCGCTCGGCGTGGATCCAGGGACGACGACAATCGAGATTTCAAAAATAACACACGACGTTTCTTCGGTTCATTTCTACGAAGGCGCGAGTGTAGAGACGTGGAACGCACTGGGTGGCGCCGTGGGCCCGGAGGAGTGGTTTGCAGGCCAGGTCGCGGGAATCACGGGGGGCGTCACGAAATGGTACGACGTCAACGTCACCGCGGCCGCCGTCGGTTTCCCCGCCCGGCGTCGAAAAATGCTCGCCTCGTCCGCCGGGTTGCAGGTCACGTATACGATTCCCTTTGACGAGATGGCTCCCGCGCGCGCCGCCGCGAATGCGAACGCGAGCCCAGCCACGTTCGCCACGAAAACAGCCTCCAGCCTCGGCGCGCTTACTATCACCCGAGCCCCCGCGGTGGCGACCACGATTTCGATCCAGATCGGCACGGACGACGCGACCGCCGCGGGTTTGATTGGAACGAGGAGTAGCAACCGAACCGCCTTCCACGCGGCGGTGACAAGCGAGATGGACAACAGGGGGATGTTCACCCCCGAGTCGGACGGGGAGGGGTTGTTTTTCGGGTTCGGTGTGCTGGGAATCGCGATCTCAGGTGCGGTCGGGGTGGGCGTACTCCTGGGAGTCGTGGTGGGCGTGATTTCACTTAACAAAAGAAACAAGAACCGAAACAGAGTCGCGCCGGAGGGTGCCGTGAAAAAAACGCTGGTGGATCGCGGGAAAGCGGCGCCAAAAAAGATAGCGCCCAAGAAATGATTTGAAACAGTACAATGTACTTACAATGTATGTACAACAAAAAACGCGTACCTCCCACCACTAATACCCCACAAAATCACGCCTCCAGGGTCCCCGGCGTCTCGAGTTTCACCCTCCGCGCGCAGCGCGAGTCGGTTGTTTTCTCTTCCTCTTCGGGGGTCATTTTCTCGCGGCGAAAAGCAGAGCGCAGCCTTTCCTGTTCCCTCAACGTCTGCGTTTCCTTGTACGCTAGCCGCCCCCCCGTCCTTGGAACGACAGCATCGAGCACGCCCAGCACGTCAAGCGACGCGAATGTCGCATCCCCCGCGTTCGCCGCGGCGACCAGTTCCTCCGCCTCCGCGTCGCGCGCACCGCTCCCCGGGGGCGGCGCGAAGCGCGTGGTGACATCCCCCGGTGACTGTGTATCTTCCCCTTGTCCCGCCGCTCCAATACCTGTCGCACCAGCACCTGTTACGTCCAGGTCACCGCCGCTCGGCCGCGCGTCATCCCCGCCCTCGAGTCCCCCGCCCTTCGCGCGTCGCTTCACCCGGCGCGCGCCCGCCAGCTTGCGCTGCTCCGGCGACATCGCGTTGCGCCGGCGCAGCGACCGTAACCGCTCGGCTTCGCGCTGCTGCGTGGTCTGCGTGGTGCGCCGCCGCGCGCTGCGCTCGCGCTCCTTCGCACGGTCCGCATCCGTGCGCTCGCGGACGTTGTTGCGCTTTCCGGGAACCCGCGCCGCGAGGAACGCGTCGCGCGCCTCGCGCTCTTTCACCAGCGCCTGGATCTGGTCCGCCACGCCTTCAGGGAGGGGGAGGTTCGGCATCGTGCCGGCCGGCCCGTTCAGTGTGCGCTGCGAAACGGGGGGGGGGCGTCAGCGGGGGACTACGGAAGGACGTGTCACGCCACGCAAGCCACGCGATGGAGGGCCAGTGCGTGGCGCAGGCAGGCCGAGGGAAGCACGAGATCTGGAAAAGTCGTAGTCCTCGCGGAGCGGGCGGTGCCGCCGCGGCGGGGGCACGAGCGCGCGTCTTCGACTTTGGGTGCGCCGCGCGTGGAATATCGGGCGCGATCAAACGCGTGCACACAGAGACACGCGGTGACACGAGAGGGCGTACCTGGGGCTGGGAAACCGACCCGCGCGGGTCGGTCGCGCGTGGGATGAAAGACAGACCGACCAATGGGCTGCCAAGAAAAAGGGGAAGTGCTTGGTTCCGTCGACCGGCAAAACAAAAACAGACCAAACAGGGCACAGGCGGTCACGTTTCAGGTTGAAAACTGCGCTTTGGGTTTCAAGTTGAAAGGGACTTCTTTGCGAAATCAGAAAGGCTCGTCCACCGCGCGCATGTGCACGTGTTTGCAATCTGTTTTAACTACTTGTTACATAGACTATTCCCCCCCTCCCTCGTTCCACCCCTCACGCCCCCCCCGGCAGTTTCACCTTGAGCATGAGTTCGTTCAGCCGGGGCTTCAGCGAGTACAGCTGTCCGTAGGTGGCGAGGCGAAACTCGTTCGGCGTCGCTACACTCAGGCCGTCGATTTCCACGGCTCGCGTGAGTAACTCCCGGTACTTCATCGCCATTTCAGGCGTAGCGATGCCCTCGAACCCAATCACCGCGAGTAGCTCCCCCCCCGCGGCAGCGACGCACACGTTCAGGGTGGTGGGGGCTGGAGGGTTCACCACGTTCGCGCCGAGGGAGAGCTCCATTGTTTTTGTAAACCCGCCATCGTTTTCTTCCGAATCCTTGTACCTCATGACGAGCGGTTGCGTCGCGGGAAACGTCTTGGCTTCCTCGTTCCCGCCCTCCACGTATCCCATCAGCGCCGCCAGACCGTGTTCGCGGTTTTTGGCGTACCCAGCCCGTGTCACGTAATACCCTCCGTAAATCCGCAGCTCGTACAACGCCCCGCGTTGCGCGACTTGGTACGGAGGCGAGTGGTGATCGGTTTTCGCGGCATGCGTCTTGACGTGCCTCGGGTGGTGTCGCGGGTTCAGAGAGCGGGTCGGGGGCGCGCACGCGCATGCGCGTCGTCCGCCAGGGGTCCGCGGCGAAACGCCACCCGAAACGCGGCCGACCGCGGGGGGAAAAGCGGTCGCAGGCGCCATGTCCGCGCGACCCGAATTGATATCCGATGGTGCCGACGTGGACTTTTCTTGTAACTCGTCAGGACGCCCCGTTCCCATCGGGCGCACTTTCCCGCACGCAGCGATGGGAGGCATGTCCTGTGCGGCGCTTTCGCGCGCCGCGTCGTCTCCGCGAGCCTCGCCGTGGAGCACTCATGGCGTACGCCGCGCGCGTGCGTCGAGTTCCGGGGGCGTTCCGGTAACGCGCGCCGCCGGCAAGCGCGACGGTCGAGGCAGCGAAACGTGGAAAGACGGCCGCGCGGACGCGTTCGACGCGACGGGCAAGGACGCGGTTTTGATTGGCAAGGGTTTGAGGAAGACGCACGACGGGGAGCGGTACCAGTTCCGGAACATCGACTTCGCGTTGAGCGAGGGCCAGAGGGTGGCGATCGTGGGCCCGAACGGCAGTGGCAAGAGCACGTTGCTCTCCGTGTTGGCCGGAAAAGATGTTGGTAGGGAGGATGGCGAGCTGTGGTTGAGGAAGGACCTGAACCTGGCGTTTCTGGAACAGGAACCGCCGTTCGACCCGGAGCTGGGTGTGTTGGAAGCGGTGTACACCAGAGACACGCCGCTGATGCGGCTGTTGCGGCGGTACGAAAAGGTCATGGCGGACGCGAGCGCCGGGCACATCGACGAATCGAAAATGGCCGCCGTGTTGGAACAGATGGACACGCTTGAAGCGTGGGACACGGAAACCAAAGCGCACGCGGCGCTTGACAAGCTCGGGTGCAGCGAGTTTCTGTCGCGGAAAATGGGAGAGCTTTCGGGCGGGCAACGCAAGCGGGTCGCGCTAGCCGCAGCCTTGATAGAAGAGCCCGATCTGTTAATCCTGGACGAACCAACAAACCACCTCTCCGTGGAAGGCGTGGAGTGGCTCGAACACCGGTTACAACAAATGACAAACACCGCGACGTTGTTGGTGTCGCACGACCGCGCGTTCATCGACGCCGTGTGCAGTGACATTTTGGAGCTAGACGGCACGGGCGGCACACACAGGCACCGCGGGGGGTACGCGGCTTACTTGGAAGGACGGGAAACGCGATGGGCCGCGGAGGCGCAGCGCGTCGCGGCGGCGAAGAACACGCTGCGAAAGGAACAGGTACGCAAAGTTTGTATTTCCCAAATCCAGGCACACTGTTTACCACCCCTGCGTGACTATTTACTGTTCACTACATTCATCACACACGCACTGTTTGCGGAATACAAGTTACAAATGCGGTCCGAATGACTGACCCTTTTCGTGCACAATCTTCAAGGAGTGGATGCGGCGGCAACCCAAGGCGCGGGGGACGAAGGAAAAGGCGCGGGTCGAGCGGTTCCACAGTTTAACGGACAAAGCAGGCGACAAAGGCAGCCGGACACAAACCATCGACTTGGTGGAATCGAAGTCGCTGCGCATGGGTGACGTGATCGTGGAGTTTGACAACGCCAGCTTGGCGTTTGGGGAGGGCGCGAGCGGCGTACGTGTTGCATTTCCCAAATCCCGGCCTCCCTGTTTACCCATACGAGACTGACACTTTTCTTTTACAATCCACAGAAAAAAATCCTCGACGGGTTCTCGTTTGCGTTTTCGAAAGGCGAGAAGATCGGGTTGGTCGGGCCGAACGGCGCGGGTAAAACCACGTTCTTAAAAACAATCATGGGCGAAGTCGCGCTTGATTCGGGGTGGGTTTCGGTTGGCGAGACCATTCAGTTCGGGTACTACTCCCAAATCCCGCACTTCCGAGACGAAAACTTATCCGTGGCGGAGTTCGTCCGGGAAATCGAAGCCGAGGCGAGTCACAACGTGGGCGGGTTCGGGGGGAACTCTGGGATGAGCTCGTACAAGCTGCTTGAGAAGTTCAACTTCGGAGGCCCTAAACAGATGACGCAAATAAAAAATCTAAGCGGCGGGGAACAGCGGCGGTTACAGCTTTTGTCCGTGTTAGCCCATTGTCCCAATTTCCTGATCCTGGACGAACCCACCAACGACTTGGATTTGGACACAATAGAAGCGCTTGAGGAAATGCTGGTGGATTTCGACGGGTAAGGGCCTTTCCCACTCACCACGTTCCGCCTCTGCGATTGCCCGTACGAGACGTTAACCACTTTCTTTTTTATCGGGCCAGGTGCGTCCTGGTGGTGTCGCACGACCGCGCGTTCGTGGACAACCTCGTGGACCACATCTTCGTCTTCGACGGGAAGGGCGGGATCGACGACTGGAACGGCGATTACAGCGCGCTGCGTTTGTACCTGCGAAAAATGGAGGAGGCTCGCATTTTGGAAAAGGAACGCGGGTCGTTACCTTCGGCGGACGGTGTTGGTTCTGTTACCTCGGTGTTGACCCCGGAGCAGGTTTCGGCGGAGAAGCAAAAAAAACAACACGAACGGGACGTGCTGAAAGAAGCGCACAACGCCCCGTCCGTGCTTGACAAAATCGAGCGCGCGCTTGTGGTGCTTGAAAAAGAGGTCGCCGCGATTGACGCGAAGATGCTGGCGTGCGGCGCCGACGCAACGAAGGCGCAGAGCGTGCAGTTTGAAAAAGACGCGAAGATCGCGAAACAGGAGCTTTACATGGCGGAGTGGGAACGGCTGGAGTTCGTGATAATGGAGGCGGAGGAAATCAAGGCGGCACTGGACGCGAAGGAAGGCGCGGCCGCGAGGTAGCGGTGACGCTTTTTTGAGTTTGGTCACTCTGTAAACTTAGTGGAACGCAATCTTTTGTCCAACCGCCGCGTCCACGTACTCCTATTCCCTCCCTACTGGCTATGCTACACATCCGCTGTATGGTGACATCAACTTCATATCCTCATCTGCTCATCCCCCCGCATGGTCCACAGTTTTTTGTGGATTTCTCGGTCCGAACGCGGCGAGTCGCTGGTAGTGCCTGGCCGCTTCGAACTGCTCGAGACGTTTCTTTTCAATAAGCGCAGATGGGTCGATTTCTTTCGGGACGTGCACGAACCGAATCAGCCGCGCGTTGACGTACACCACGTCCAAATTCATGGTGGTGCCTTCCGGAGTGCGACGCACCGCGTCAGACAAAGTGCAGTTCATGCGGTCGTCAACATCAACAAGCGTGCCTTTAATAGCCACGTCGTCCCGCAGCTCCACGATCGTTTTCAATCCAACAAGCGCCTGCACGAAACAAAGCAAACTCCGCTCGTGACTTGGGACTCGGCGCTTTCGCTCGGGAGGCGGCATCGGGAGGCGGCGGCGGCACCCCGGGCGCGGACGGGAACGTCGCTAACGTCCCGGGAAGCGTCTCCCGGCGCCAAACTCGTCTGGGCCGATCCGCCACGCGCGGGAAGGAGTCACGCATCTCGCAGAACTCTGTTTTCTGGAATATCATATTTTCGTCAAATCTGGGTTGCTACGGCAACCGAGAGACACACCGTGGCGCGCGGTGCGGAGCGCGTCCCCGCGGGTCTCCGTGTGTCCGTTTCCGCCGCCCGTGATGGGGGATCACGGAGACGCGGCTCCGGAGACGGACCGGGCGAAGCGGAAAAGGGAAGCAAAAGTTGCGTTTGCACAACGCGAGGAACACGACGCGCTTGATTTGCGTTTGCGGAAGGTCCTCTTGATACCCGAAACCCAGCGCAGTGCCGACCAGACATCGCTTCTGCGCGCGCACGCCACGTGCGTTGTGTCAATCGTCTCCTCCCTGGAACATCGAAAAGCCAGAAAAGCCACACACACAACACGCACGGAAGAAAGAGAGGAGAGTAAGGATTCGATTGCGAAAAAAACAGCAAAGTTGGCGGAATTGATTCGCGCGTCGCGCGCGCGCGGCGGGTTCGTGTTACACACCGGCGCCGGGTTCAGCACCGCGGCTGGGGTTCCCGATTTCCGAGGACAACACGGGGTGTGGACCATGAGGGCGAAAGGGATGCACGTGCCGATGCCGAGGTTCGAGCGGTGCGCGCCGACGAACGCGCATCTCGCGTGCGTCGCGCTTCACGCGAACAAGTTTTTGAAACACGGTGCGTGTTGCATTCCCAAATCCGCCTCCCTGTTTGACCACACAACACTGACAATTCGTTTTACCTATCGCAGTGGTGACGCAAAACGTGGACGGGCTGCACCAGCGCGCCGGCCTTTGTGACTCTTTGGTAAGCGAGCTGCACGGCAGCGTGTTTCGCGAGACGTGCGATAACAGCGAATGTGAAGTTACTGAAATTAAGCGAACCTTCGACGTGACGTCCGGGAAGCCGCACAACGGGCGGCACCGACACAAAACCGGCCGGGCGTGTGACTCGTGCGGGAGCGACTTGAAAGACGTCGTGGTGCACTTCGGGGAACGACTTAGGGACGATGTCTTAAAAAAGGCCAGGCAGGTTTGTTTGGAATCAACCCTGTCCGTGGTCATGGGCACTTCTTTAAAAATCCCGCCCGCCAACACGCTGCCGCGGTTGTCGGAACGACGCGTGATTTGCAACCTGCAGTGGACGGCGCATGACAAAACCGCGGCGATGAAAATAAACGCAAAGTGCGACGACGTGATGCTCGCGGTTTGCAAGCACCTTGACGTGCAAGTGCCTGTGTACGACCCGGGGAAGGATGCGGTCGCGAGGGAAGTGAAAGAAGTGAAAGAACAGAGCTCCACGAAAGCAGAATTCGCGCCGCTGTCCAAGAAACAGAGGAGCGCGAAGAACCCAAGCATGCCGAGGACCACGGCGTGACTACCTTCGAAGGTAGTATGCATACATTAAAAGAATGTTTCAGTCCCGGCACGGCAAAATAAGTCGCATGAGCAATTAGACTCAATCAGCTCCACACGCAATCTGAAAACGGCCGTTCGCGTCAGGCTTGGTTTCGCGCGGCGGGTGCGTTGTTTTTTATCGGCTCGGCGCACGCGGCCATCTCCATTTGTTGTTGCTTTCGTTTCGCCAAGCGCACCGCGAGCGCCTTTTGAAACTTTTTACGTTCCCTGTTTTCGTCTGGTATGGGCAAACAGACTCGCGCGGCGGCGCGAACGAGCGCGGCGAGTAACAAAACACACGCCAGGAGCGCCGCCGCGACTGGCGTGTTTCGAAGCGCCATCGATCCTTTGTTTTTGTGGGCCGCGTTTGAAAACGTTTTTCGCTCCCCATCAGGCCACCCAAAAGGTTGTCCACCGCGCAACGTGATGTCGATCTCGAGCCGTACGCCTTTTTGTGCTGCCGCGGCATTGGCGCTGGTATCCGCGAACACGTCGACCCAAACAACGTCGGCGAATGGAATTTTCGAATTCTTTTGTGACGAAGTTTCCCTCGCCGATTCGTGTCCGCGCGTTTCCGCATCGCCGACGTCCTCCGTTACCCCAGCCGAAGCCTGGCCGTGCAGAATCCCCAGGTCCGTGTTGACAAACTCCAGGCTCGCCAGGAGCGTCGACGCGACGTCCGCGGACGCTACGAACTCGATGGTTTTGTCCAGCACGCCGTCGCCGGCGTGGAACGGGTGTGTCACTTGGGCGAGCGCTTGTTCGCCAGCCGCGGTCAGGGACAGAAAGTTCCCACCAACGGACGTGACACGCACGCGTAGTGGCGGCACCGCCGGTGCGTCCTCGCGCGCGTTCGCGTCGTACTGGGAATCCACAGAAAGGCGTATTCCGGAAAGCAACACGCGACGCAAGAGCGGCGCTTCAATTGAAGCGCACGGCGCGTCCCTAACCAACATCGCGACCGTCGCTCCGTCTCCTTTGGGCACCCGTATTGCAGAGGCGCATTCGGAAGACACGTCCGCGGACACCACGGCGAGGCCGAGCCCGAGCGCGAGGAACAGCGCGGCTCGGGCGGATGGGGCGCTCGTGCGACGTGAAAGGAACGCACGCATCACGCCACCACCGCGGACCGAACGTCCACGGCACCGTCTCGCGCCGCGCGTTCTGAGCTTTCGTTTCCTTGGAGTCGTCGACAGCTCGTAACGCTCGCCCGCGGGATTTTAGGTCGCGTCATCTCAGGTAACATTGACCCGCGCCCGCGCCCCTGGCTTTCACTGCTCAAGCGCGCGGCCCGGAGTCGCGCGTGTTCCCGCGCTTTCGTCGCGCGAACGCGCGTGTTCCCCGCAATCGGCGTCGCGATGGCCACGGCGGCGCGCGAGCCGCCCGCCGCGACGCGCGCGACGTCCCCGACGCGACGTGCGATTCCGATGCCACCGAACGTCCACCGCCCGCGAATCTCGGTGGTGGTGCCTACGTTGAACGAGGCGGACAACGTGCGGCGCGCGGTGGAGAGCGCGCGCGCGTGCGCGTCGACGTCCGGATGTGCGTGCGAGGTGATCGTGGTGGACGGTGGCAGCGCGGACGACACCGTGGCCTGCGCGCGCGCCGCGGGCGCGACTGTGTTGGTGGCGCCAAAAGGCCGAGCCTCGCAGTGCAACGTCGGCGCGCGCCACGCGACGGGTGACATACTTCTGTTCCTCCACGCGGACTCCACGTTGCCCGTCGGGTGGGCTTTGCTTGTGGAGCGCGCGCTCGCCGGGACTTGTTCATCCAGTACGTCGACCAAGCCTCGCAAACCGGCAAAGGAATGGGGAACGTTCCGATTCGCGCTGGGCGACGACGGGTTTCACGAAAACGATTCGCAAAAAGCTTTCGCGAAAACGAAAACAAAACACCTCAACTCGCGGTTCCAACGCGGGTGTCGCCGAGTTTTAGAAACTTTGGTGAACGCGCGCACACGGTTGTTTTCGCGCCCGTACGGCGACCAAGGGCTTTATCTCCAGAAAGAGTTGTTCAGTGAACTGGGTGGGTTCCGGGAGATGTGTTTTCTGGAAGACGTGGAGTTTGTCGGGCGGTTGCGGCGAATTTCGGCGCCCGCGATCGTCGCCGCGCCGGTCACCACCTCCCCGCGCCGGTTCAATAAGCTGGGGTACGTACGGACCTCGGTGCTGAACACCGGCATAGTTTGCGCGTACGACATCGGCGTGAGCGTGGACAAGCTGCACGATTGGTACGTAGGGGCGCGGGGTATGGGGAGCGAGACGGCGACGAACGAGACGGCGACGAACGCGGCGGACGGGAACGCGGCGAGGACAACGGACTAATTAGAAAGCGCGAGTAGAAAGCGCCGGTAGACACACACGCGTAGATACACGCGTAGATGCCCTCTGGTAACTCTGGTAGCTCTGGTAACCACTACCACCGATCCGATCAAATACTAGGTCACAAACCGTTTCGAAACCGAGGTTAGCGGACCTTGACTACTCACCAAAAACTCTCCAGTCTCATCAGTCTTCGTCCGAGTCCGAATCCTCCAGCGCCGCGAGTTTCGCTTTCAGCGCTTCTTCCTGCGCGGAGAGGTTTCCCTGCGCTTCCGCAACTTGTGTCGCGTCATTGCTTCGCGCGACTTTCTTCACGAGGCTGTCGATCCCGCCCACCGCGGAGTGCGTTTCCCGGACGGTCTGGTTGTGGTTCGCGGTCTCCGCGCCCGGTTTGATGCCTTGCGAGTAAAACTTCAAGTCGTTGATGTTGATGGGTTCGCCTTGCGTGAGCTTGAACTCCTTGCCGTCGAAGGACGAGACGTTGGCCCACTCGAAGGTTTCGTTGGGGGTGTTGATTTCGTAGGTCAGGCAGTGCTCGTTTGTGACAGGTCGGTAGTCCGTAACGATAGCGTCGAACCACCCGCCCTCGTCCGGCCAGAACCGCTGCACGCGCTTGCAGATCAGCTCATTCACGGCCAGGGGGACGCCGCCCGCACCGGTTTGTTTGGACCCGCCGCCCGGCGTCTTCGCCTTCGGGGTCTTCGCCCGCGAAACCGACCCGGTCCCCATTTTCTGGACCTTAGTAGCGGGTGCTGCAGCAGGACCGGCGCCGGCTGCACCAACCCCCGCGTCCTCCCTCGCGCGTTTCGCCGCCTGCGCCATCTCGCGCTGCCGCCACCCCTCGCGCATCGTCTTGACCCTGTCATCCTCCGAAAGCTTTTCCCGGATCCGCGAGTGGTCGTCGTTGGAAATCCGGAGCTCGAACCGCAGCTTAGACGCGAGCTCGTCGCGCTCCTGACGTGCACGACGGGGAGGGGGATGATGGGAAGGTCAGGGTGGATCGGTGCGTCTCGAAAACGGGCTGTGTGGACTGCAATCTTTTGGCAACTTGGCAGATGGAACAGAATCTGTCTGCAGTCGATTCGTTGGGAATTGCAGATTACGAAAAACGCGTCCCGTCGATCGTGGCCCATGCTTTAGTGAGCATGCGAGATCGTCAAACCAACGCACCCATGACATGCCCGTCACCGCGGTGACCTTCATGAACGCCTGGTACGCATCCAGCTCGATCTTGCGCACTTGTTCGCCGACGCCCATGCCCATTTTCGCACGCTTCCGATCGATCGAGATCGACCTTCGGATCAGCACGCGTGTCCGGTGCCGTTTCCACGCGCGCCGCCGGTGACTGTCGCGCGGTACAAGAGTCTCGTCACGAAACTCGGAGCCGGAAACGCGCGTGCGGAAGCGCGGAGCGGAAGCGCGGAGGTGTGCCCACCAAAGAAACGCCCACCCACTGGTGCTCGCGAAGCTGAATCGAACGCGCCACGACGCAAGGAGCTTGGTTCGTTCCCGTTCTCCGGTGAGTATTTCCCATTTACCACATTCCGCCGACTGAATGCCCATACGAGACTGACACTTTCTTTTTTATCTTTCGTATGGGCATTTCGACAGTGAAAAGAAAAATAAACCCAGTCGCAAAAAGTGCACCGGCGAGAAAAATGTCGATTTCTCCTCGCGCCAGACCCTACTTCACGCCAATCGCGTCCCCCACCTCGGCCTCTTTCAGTCGCGCGTGTCCTTTCCGACAGCGTGTACCTTCATCTTCTAGGAGGACAAGATGGTGCGTGCTGTTGCTTACGGTCACCGCACCTTTAGCTTCCGCGTTCCCAATGCGCTCGCGTCACGCCTCGCGTCTCGCTTCCGGCCGTCCATCGCGATTTCGCTGACGCCTCCATCGCTCCCATCTTTCCTCTCGCCCACACGATTTCGCAGCCCGCCGTTCCGGAGACCGCTCTCAAGCGTCGCAAGCGCGACGAGGCGTGGGCCGCCAAGAAAGCCACCGCCGACGCGGAGGCCTCCGCTGCGGGCAAGAAGAACAAGGAGGAGATCTTCATGCGCGCGGAGAAGTACGTCAAGGAGTACCGCGACCAGGTAAGATTCGGGAAACACGGCGCCGCGAGACACTGGTTTTTCTCGAATGTCGACGGCGAGCGAGTGATGCGCTCGGGTTAAGACGCGTGCGACCGACGATAGACAAAACGGGACGAACCCTGGGGTCGCGGCACTCGTGGGGACAGCGGCGCTGCCGTGCGAACACCGCGCCCGCGCGTCGCACCGGTCCCCAGAGTCTCCGCCGGCGCGCTGGCGGGCCGGGAAGGCGCATCTAGGGCTTGTGCGTGAAAAAGCCATACGACGCGGGAGTCACGCACGCGGCGCGGCGTGTGCTTCGCGCCGGGCGGCCCGACCCACGACGCACGTGGCACGCTGATTATGCTGTGGGCGCATGTTACCAAACGCGTACTTCCTTCCCACCGAACATGGCCCTGACCCTTCCCCCCTACTTCGTTGCCCTCGCAGGAATCCGACCTCGTGCGCCTCAAGCGCGACGCGCGCACCAAGGGTGGCTTCTACGTCGAGCCCGAAGCCAAGCTCATGTTCGTCATGCGCCTGCGCGGTCTTAACGACTTGCACCCGAAGACACGGAAGATTCTGCAGCTCATGAGGCTGAGGCAGATCCACAACGGCATCTTCCTCCGCGTGAACAAGGCGACTATCAACATGCTTCGCAAGGTTGAACCGTACATCATGTTCGGTTAGCAACCTCAAGACGGTGCGGGAGTTGGTGTACAAGCGCGGGTACGGCAAGGTGAACAAGCAGCGCATTCCCCTTACGGACAACACCCTGATTGAAAAGGCGCTCAGCGAGAAGACCGCGGGGGCGATCATCTGCATCGAAGATATCATCCATGAGATCTACACCGTCGGACCCCACTTCACCGCCGTGTCCAACTTCCTGTGGCCGTTCAAGCTCAGCGCCCCCCTCGGCGGCATGACCAAGAAGCGCCTGCACTACATCGAAGGCGGTGAGGCCGGTAACCGCGAGGACAAGATCAACGCCCTCGTGCGACGCATGAACTAAAACGTTTTGGGTTTAAAAACGGGGGTGGGTGTTTGGGGGGAGCGAGCGCGGCGCGGTGTCGGCGCGTGGGCGTTTCTCGAAACAAACGGGAAAGGTGAGTGTTTTTCCAAGCGAGGCGGTCTGAGCGAGGCGAAGATGACGAGTAAAGTCGATTAGCAAAACAGTTGTCATAAAAGTCACGCGCGGCACGCCGCGGTTCTTATCAAGTTGCTGTTCCTGTCACGTGTCGTGTCCTGCCGATTCATGGTCCGCGTTCCAAACGCTCGCGGCGGGGACACCTCTTCACCTTTTCAAGTGTCCTTTCCATTTGCCTGAAAGAAAGTTATCTTTAGCGTTCGTTTCTCCGAGGAAAGTTTGCCGAGGTCGTCGCGAGAACGCGTGGGGCGTCGCGCACAGACTTCCACGCGAAGACACAGGGTCATGCCTTGGCATCGCACCCCCCAGGAAGCTTTCGCGTTCGCCGGGGTGGAGTGTGGTGCGTGTGACCTGCGCGCTGACGATGGTTACGAGTACGCCGTGGTGAAGACGACACCACACACCCAAAAAAAAAGGGCGTCCCCCTGCGGGTGTTTCCAAGCGTTGTTCCCACGTCGCTGGCGCGCGCGACCGCCCGTTGCGACACGTGTTGAGACGGAGAATGGACAACCTGCTATGACGAGACGGCTATCGGAGATACACTCCAAGGACGTAACGTCTCTTCACGCGATGCGCGCGGAGCTGGACAAGGCGTTGGAACAGGCTGTGGCACAACGCGAACGTCTGAGGGACCGGCGACTGCAAACGGCGAGGGCGAGCGCCGGGGTCGCCGCACATCACCTTGATGCCCTCGACTCTTCCGTGATGGACCTTTCCGTAGGGGAAAAAGAAGAGGGTACGAACGGTACGTCGTTGGAAAACCAAAGTGTCGTGTTGTCGAGTAATGACAAACACAACGAAACGCGGGTGTCTCCGACCAAGGCGGAAAAAGACGGGGAAATAAAAATGGAAAACCTGAGCGAATCGATCGCGCGCGCGCTGGAACCCGTGCGCGCTTTCTGCGACTCGCGAAACCGTGAACCCGGTTCCGTGTCTGAGCTTGCGCGAGGATTCGAGGAGTTGAAGAAATAAAGTTTAGGGTAGAATTGAAACCGCAACAAACTGAAACACCACCTATAATACTCTACACGTCGATCGAGTCCAGTTTCGGTCCTTCGGTTTCGATGAACTCCCTTCTCGGCGCGACTTTGTCGCTCATAAGCAGCTGGAACGTTTTGTTCGCCCGGGAGGCGTCGTCCACGGTGAGGCGTTTCAGGAGCCGCGTCGCCGGGTTCAGCGTGGTTTGCCACAACTGCTCCGGCATCATCTCCCCGAGGCCTTTGAACCGCTGAATGTTCCGCGTGGCGCCTTCGGGAATCGCGGCAAGGTGCGCGCGCAGCTGCGATTCGTCGTAGCAGTACGTGGGTTTCTTAACGCCTTTCGTTTCGACTTTGTAAAGAGGAGGCACCGCGACGAACACCTTGCCTTGCTCGAAAAGCCCTCTTTGGTACCGGAACAGAAACGTCAACAACAAAGTCCGGATGTGCGCGCCGTCCACGTCGGCGTCGGTGAGAATGACGATCTTTCCGTACCGCAGCGCTGTTGTTGTGAACGAAAAGTGTCAGTCTTTCGTGATGTGTATTAGTAATTACAGGCGGACAATCGGCAGAGGCTAGACGTCCCTTCGCAGGACGAGTATGGGCAAGCAGTGCGCGGTCGGATTTGGGAAAGGCCCAAGGCCGTACCTGAAGCGTCAAACTCGTCGCCTTTTAACCCGAGGCCGAGCGCGGTGACCATGGCTGAGATTTCCGTGTTTTTGTACATGGACGCTTCGTCTTTGCGCTCCACGTTTAAAATTTTGCCTCGCAAAGGAAGCACGGCTTGGAAACGCCGGTCCCGGCCTTGCTTCGCGCTGCCGCCCGCGGAGTCGCCCTCGACTAGGAAAATCTCCGTGCCCGCGGGGTCGCTGGACGAGCAATCGGAAAGCTTCCCAGGCAACGAACCAGAGCGCAACACCGATTTCCGCCGAACAAGCTCGCGCGCGCGCTTCGCAGCCTCCGCGGCTTTCTGCGCGGAGGACGCCTTTTGGAAAATCGAAGCCAGCACTGACGGGTAGAACTCCAGGTGTTCGCTGATCTGTTCTGAAATAACCGCCTCCACCACCCTCCTGACCTCCGGGTTCCCCAACCTTGTTTTCGTCTGGCCCTCAAACTCGGGTTGCGGTACCCACACGGCTAAAACCGCGCTCAGTCCTTCCCTTATATGGTCCCCACCCAGGTTCGTATCGCCGTCCTTCAAAAGCTTCGCCTTCCGCGCCTGAACGTTCACCGCGCGCGTCAAACTAACCTTCAGCCCGTCAAGGTGCGTCCCCCCGTCCCGCGTGTGGATGGAGTTCGCGTACCCCAGAAGCGTGTCCGTGTACGCCTCCTTGGTCCACTGCAACGCGCCTTCCACCTGCACGCCGTCCACCTCCGCCCTGAACGTGATCGGGTCGTGAAGCGGCTCGGCGCCTTGGTTCAGGTAAACCACGTAGTCCTTCAACCCGCCCGGGTACGAAATAACTTCCTCGACGTACTCCACGCCGTTTTCGTCCGTGACCAAGGCGAACGGCGATTTCTGTTCGGGCTCGGATTTCGCGTCGTCGGAGGTGTCGTCGCGGCTGTTTTTCCCGCGCCTGAACCCCTTCAGCTTTTTTGCCAACTCAACCGCGCACCGGAACTTGAACACCGCGGTGCTGTTGAGAAACGCGAGTTCCTTCATGCGGCTCAAGATGATGTTGGGGTCGAAATCCAGTTTCTCTTTGAAGATTTGCGAATCCGGCTTGAAGCGCACTTTGGTACCTTTTTTTGCCAGCCCCGAATCTTTTTTGCGCGCCGCCATCGCCTGCACCGCGGCGCCTCGCGAGAAACTCTGCGTGTACTCGTTTTTCCCTCGCCACACCGTGACTTCCGTTGTTTCCGAAAGCGCGTTGACCACCGAAATCCCCACGCCGTGCAACCCACCTGACACGTGGTACCCGCTCTCGTCCCCGCCGAACTTCCCGCCAGCGTGCAGCACCGTTAGGACGGTTTCCAGGGACGAAACCCCAGTCGCGGGGTGCACGTCCGTTGGAATCCCGCGGCCGTCATCCTCCACGGAAACAAACCCTGACGCCTCCACACAAACCGTGATGCAGCTCGCGTGTCCTGCTTGTACCTCATCCACGCCGTTGTCCAAGACTTCCCAGACTAAATGGTGCAAGCCTTTTGAAGACGTGTTGCCGATGTACATCCCCGGTCGCTTGCGCACGGGTTCTAAACCTTTCAAAACCTGGATGGACCCGGCGCCGTACGTATCCGCGGACCCGGTCGTCGCCGCCGCGGCGGCGCGCGCGGATGCCTTGGCGGCGATGATGTCTCTGTCGACGGAAATAGACGACTCCTTGGTGTCCGCGGAAGCGGAAGACTCCTCGTCGCCGACGGCCACGGCGCCTCGCGAAAACACGGAGAGATGCAGGGCTCTGCGATGACGGGGGGCGAAGCGTTGGGTGGCGGTTGTTTGGAACGCCCCGGGGAACCCCACGACGCGAGGTCGCATCGCGCCGGCGCCGCCACAGCACACGGTGGGCGACGGCCCGCCGTGTGGGGCCAGCGCGACGCGCGCGGCGCGGACCAGCGCGCGCGCGCGTGTCGCGCTGCGAAGCGACATGGCGCCCACTCTTCTGCCCCCGAAAAGAGCACTCGCGTCCGTACAAGCCGCCGCGCGAAAGCCTGCGCCCGAGGTGCTCGGTGTCCCTAAACTCCTCTCGCCGACGTGTGGCAACGCGCACAGGTACATCACTCAACACGACGTGTCGCCGCACGAGATGTGACGCCCCGGCGCCGCGGCCGTGGGTTAACGATCTTTTCAAACCACTTTTTTTTCCAAGTGAGAGAGACGTGGAGAGATTTGCTCAAAAATAAAATGCAACTCGTCATGGCAGCATGGACCAAGGCGATGCCGTCTCGTCCTTGAGGCGTGAGGAGAGTTAAAACGCGAATTCGTTTCTTTGAAAATAACAAACTCGCCCCACACTTCGCTACGGTCGGAAGACACCTCACTACGAGCCGTCCTCTTCGCAACCGGCGGAGTTCGGTCACGTTGCCCGCCGAACTCCTTCTATACCCAAACCGTTTTATAAAGCGCACCGGGAGGTGTTCATGGTTTGCGGCGTGCTTCGCCGTGGTTCGCGCTCCGAGTCGCGGGATGATAATCAGCGGCTCGTCACGCGGCGAAAGATGACGAGAGAGTACCCTGTTCTTTTGAAACAAGAAACACACGCTCGTCATCTCTTCACACTCGGCGCGCTTAGGCGCCGAGCGTGGGGAACGCGGAGGCGTCGTCAATCTTCGTGGAGAAGCCGCTTCCGCCGCCGCCGCCGCGGCCGCCGGAGGGGCGGGGGGCGTCGCCACGGCCGCGGCCGCCTCTGCCGCCGTCGCGGCCGCCTCTGCCGCCGTCGCGTCCGCCTCTGCCGCCCCTGCTGCCGCCGCGGTCGTCGCGGTCGTCCCTGTCGTCGCGGTCGGTGGCGATGGGCGCGGTCTTGAACCCGGTGGCGAGAACTTGCTTGGTCTTGGTTTCCTTCTTGGCTTCTTTCTTGGCCTTCACGTGGAAGCCGGCTTCCACGGAGAACTCGTTCGCGTCAGCCTTGCCTTCGCCGATCTTCAGCCCGGCAAACGCGGAGTCGTCCACGACCTTCGCCACGGCGTCACCCTTCTTCATCAAAACGGCGAGCGCGGCTTTCTTCTCAGCCTTGGCCTTCTCGTAGTCGTCGATGGAGACCTCGTTCACGACGGGTTCGGGCTCGGGGGCGGGGGCGTCGAGGTCGACCGCCGCGTCCGCGCCGGCGCCGGTCTCGTCACCGGGAACGCCCCAGTTGCCTTTGCCGGCGCCGCCGCGGTGTGCGCCTTCGTTGCTGTTACGGAAGAGTGAAACGGGGAAAGGTCAGTCTCGGGTGTTCGTGTGGTTCTTGTGACCGAGAAACACCGAGGGTGCGGAGTTGATACACGGAATGCGCGACTGTGTTGATACACTCGATGCACCATCGATACACTCGTCTCTCTGCGAGACGAAGATGATTAATCAACTCATCATTCGTTCGTCTGGAAACGCATGGTTCGGGGAAAAACGCCGGCGACACGAATGCCGGGTCCGCGCGCCGTACGCGCGCCGCGCCGCCGCGGTCGCGCTGTGTCTCGGTGCGACACCCTGGGCGGTGCGCGCGCGTGTTGGCGGTGCGGTGAGACGCAAAAAATCGCGCGAAGAACGGGGAAAAGGAACGTGATGTGACCAGAAACGCACCCTCGGCCGCTGCGGTCCGCGCGGTCGTTGCGGCGACCAGGACCGGCTTCGCCTTCCTTGGGCTTGCGCTGGCGATCGGAGTTGCGGGGCCGGGCTTTGGCGCCCTCGGTTCCCACGACTTCGCCTTCGAACTCGCGGGGCGCTCTTGGGGCGCGGGGCTTGCCCTTAGCACCGCCGGCATTGCCGCCTGGTGTGGAAAGGAACGGGACGTTGGGGGTCAGCGACGGGAAGGGGGGTAAGGGTTTGGGTGATCAAGTCGCGGAGGATTTGATGTTATCCCGTGTGTGTTTCGCGCGATGCGTGTTGTTGCCAATCGCATTGGCCGTCGGGTTCGGCTTGGTGTGCTTCACACGGGCCATTAAATCGAGCTACGTTTGTCGCGTCAATAGCAAAGTACGCACCGGGCTTGTCGGCTTGCCTAGCCACGGGCTTGGCCACGGGCTTCGCGGCGGGCGCGGGCACGGGAACGCGCGCCACCACGGGCTTGGGGCCATCCTCGTCGTCCAAAATGGAAAACATGTTGGCGCCGGTGAAAGCCATGGTGTTCGGTTTTGGTGTGCGTTTTGTTACGGAGCGTTGGTGCCCTGTACGGAACGTGCTTTGCCTTAGTTAGGCTGATAAGACCTCAGCGCATACACGGGACGGACTGTCGCGTGTGGTGCGGGAGAACGATAAGGATCGTTTGCGTTTCGATTCCACTTCCGCAAAGCGCTTTTTCCGAGAAGGAAAGGCGGTCTTGGACGACCGGCACGCGAGCGAGCTTGGGCGAAAGTACCGACGAGGGAAGAACTTCCCTTCGACGCACGTAGAGCGACGGACGTGCGAGCACGAACGCGCGAGAGCGGTGTGAGGCGGCCACGAACGAGCGCGAAGGACACGAACGCGTTTCCGGCATCGGAGGGTTTGCCACTTTTTATGCGCAACTAACTGTTCGCAAATTTCCAGTCGTCAGCACACAGCGCGACAGTCAGAAACTTCCGCGCGCGGTTGTTTAAGACTGAAAAGACATATGAGACAGAATTCACCTCGTATGAGATGCGGCGAGAGTCGAGCTCCGTCGAAACACCGCCCTTCGTCTTGTTCTTGTGCGGCATTCCTTCCCGCGCACCGCGCCCGGCCCAGCACCTTCATGGAGATCACCCCCGCAGCCGAGACGGCTTCTTCGGACAAGCCTTTCACCTTCAGCGTCGCTGAAACCACGCGCGTGGCGACCAAGCTGACGTGGCACACGGGCAAGGCGGCGTGGGTGTTCGGCACGTCCTTCCTGCTGTTAGTCGTGCCCCTGATCATCCAGCTGCACCGGGAGGAGTCGATGATGGCCCTGGAACAGGAACAACTGAGCGTGTTGAACTCGGGTGGTGGGGTCTCGGAACCGGCGAAGTAAACGCGGTTTGTACAAGCGATACACACCGATCGCGCGAAGGGAACGGCAACACACAAGGCGAACAAAAGTCTTGATTATCTGATTTTGTGCACAACCCTAAATCGACGAAATAGATTAGAAATAGAAACAAGCAAACAGGCACGCTCTGCCTTCCTGCCGGTACGCGGACTCGTTTGGTGGGACGTACCAAGAAACCTTACCAAGATACCGAGCCGGCATCGAGGGACAAAGGAGGGAAAAACTCGAGACGTTTCCTTGAAAAAATGGCGTCTCAAAAAGGCCTACCCTCGGTGCTCGCCCTGTACCGCCAAATCCTGCGAGCGCACCGAAAGCAGTTACCGCCGCCCATGCGCGTGCTCGGGGACGGGTACGCTTCACTTGAATTCAGACAACACCTGGAAGGGAAAACCACGCAAAAGCAGTGGCGCGAGTTCGGGGCGGAGTGGAGCAAGTACTTGGGCGCGATTGATCCCGGGGGCACCGCGGGGGGGGCGGCCAACTTGTCGGGCCAGCTTTCGGCCGAAACAATCGCCAACATGAGTGACGAACAACGCGCGACGCTGGAGAAACTTCGTTTGGAAGCCATGTCGTTCGGGACGGAGACGACCATGGAGGAGGACGAGAAGTAAGAGGCGGCGAAGGAAACGTACCGGGGATACGAGTAACGCGTGATCGATGGGTAGGGTGGATGAAGCGTCGCGTGAGCATCGTGTAATGGAAAAAAAATCACTCTTGTGTTGAAACAATAAAGTCGTCCTTTCGTTGCCATGAAACTCCATTGCGATCGTCGCGGTCAACGCGGTGGCGGGTGCTTTCGGTTGGGTAACGAGGGCGGTTCACTTGGTTTGCGCGAAACGTGTTTTTTCGGAGTCACACAGGACTCGTGCGCCTCGTACCACTGGGCACCAGCTAGACACAAGGAACCATGGACGTCTCCGTCGGGCCGCAGATTCTGGAGCACATAAGCCAGAGCGTGCAGATCACTTCGTACGATGTGAAGTGGATTCCATCCAGCGCGCGGTTCGTGGTGATGGGGTCGTACGCGAGGGCTACCGGGTGTTTACAGGTGTACGAACTAGACGGCACGACCTTGAAACTTCAAAAGGAGGTTGAAACCAAAACCAGCATTAAGTGCGGGACCTTCGGCGCATCCGGTTTGGCCGAGCGCCACCTCGCCACGGGGAACTTCGAAGGGTATTTGCAAATGTGGGATTTGGAAAGGAGCGACAAACCGGTGATGGACGTCAAGGCGCACACGAGCATCGTAAACGCCATTGACGGCGTGGGAGGGACGAACAAAGGGTACGGCGCCCCCGAGATCTGCACGTGCGGCAGGGACGGCGCCGTGCGTGTGTGGGACGCGCGACAGAAAGATGCGCCGGTTGCATCGTTTGAACCGAAAACCGGCGCCGCGGCGCGAGACTGCTGGAGCGTCGCGTTCGGGAACTCGTTCAACGAGCACGAGCGGTGCGTGCTTGCCGGGTACGACAACGGAGACGTGAAGCTGTTTGACCTCCGGACAGGCACGGTGCGGCTGGAAACCAACGTTGGAAACGGGGTTTGCGGGGTCGAGTTTGACCGGAAAGAAATCGCGATGAACAAGTTCGTGGTGACTTGTTTGGAGTCGCAGTTTTCTGTTTACGACGCCCGGACGCTACACCCCCAAAACGGGTTCGCGCACGTAACCGAGAAAGTACCAGTCGGCGCCACGGTGTGGGGCGCGAAACACCTTCCCCAGAACCGGGAAATCTCCATGGTCCTTGGCGGGGACGGCACGTTGATGCTGTACAAGTACCGGTACCCTGATCAGCGGCAAGTCAAGGACGCGGACGGCGCGCCCGTGGGCGTCGCCGGGACGATGGACCTTTTGAACAAACGGAACGTATCAACGCAGCCTATTTCGTCCTGGGACTGGTCCCCGGACAAGGAAGGCCTCGCTGTGTGCGGGTCCTTCGACCAAAGCATCAGGGTGGTCATCGTCACACGACTAAACAAAGTTTAATCGCGTTTGTGTTACTCAAAGACAAAAAAAACTGCAACTCTGACCTCATTTACTCGCCATACCCGCCGACGCTCTTTGCACCATGAACGCCTCCATCATCTTCGAAAGCATCTCGGGGGTCACCTCCTGGTTTTGATCCGCCGCCGCCGCTCCTGTATCCGCCCCAGCCGTCTGCGCTCCCATGATCCCCTCGATCATTTTCCTCATCTCGGGAGTGAGCATCGCTTCCATTGCGGCGTTTTGTTCCGGGGTGGACGCGCCGGTTTCCGGACCCGTTGGGAACCCGTTGAACGAGCTATGCGCGCGCGCGTCCCGGTCGAACCGCCGTTCGTTATCCGCGTGCCTGTACTTCGCGGCCATGTCCGCGGAGGTTCCGCTTTTGGAAAGAACATGGACGAAGTCCGATAGCGTCATCGCGCGTTTCAAGCGTTTTACAGGAACGTCCTCCTCCTCGTCCGCGTCGTGGAAAACGTCATCGCCGTCCAAGTCATCCACCCCCGGCCCGACCACGGGGTTGGTTTTTGTCCGGGTTTGTCCACCAGTTGCTTTTCCAGACGAATGTAGCCCCCCCCCCAGGCCCTTCACATTCACGACGGCTTTTTCCACCCGCCGCGTGCTTTTCTCAACCCGCGCTTTCTGTTCGTCCCGCAGCAAATCCCTAATCGGCCCGTACGCGGCGGCCTTGCAAAGCTCTTTCAAGTCGCTTCCCGAGTATCGCTCCGTGGCGCGTGCTATTTGACACACCGGCGAGTCGCTTGTTAAGTGCAAAAATCCAGGCGCCAACGACTCGGTTTTCAAAATCACGCTCAAAATATCCACGCGCTGTTCGAAAGAAGGCAGCCCAACTGCGATTGGAACCGAAAAGGGTCAGTCGTGTATTGGGCGATGTATGGACAAACAGTGTACTCTGGACAATCGGCAAACAGTCGTGGGATTTGTCCAGTGCAACTGCGTACCTTCGAACGACCGCGGCAGTCGTCTTAAAATCGCGTCGTCCACTTCCCACGGCCGGTTCGTCGCGGCGAGCACCATAACACGCGCGTGTTCGTTCGTTTGGAACCCGTCCCACATGGTCATGAATTCGGTTTTCATTGACGTGTTGGCTTCGTGCTCCGAGGTCTTCCGGGAGCCCAGAAAGCTGTCCACCTCGTCGATGAAGATGATGGACGGCTGCAGTTTCCAGGCGAGCGAAAATACCGCGGCGACGAGCTTGTTCGCGTCGCCGAACCACTTCGACTGTAACGTGGAGCACCGGACGTTAATAAAACAGGCTCGGCATTCTTTTGCCAGGGCTTTTGCGAGCAGCGTTTTGCCCGTGCCCGGCGGCCCGTATAGCATACACCCCTTTACCGGCCGTAGCAAGTTCCCGCTGGCGAACAACTCGGGTCGGAGGAGTGGTAGTATCACGAGCTCCTGGAGCGCCCGTTTCGTCTCACCGAGGCCGCCAATCTGGTCAAACGTCGTGGTGATTTCCAGTGGATTCGCAACATCACACGCTATGATGTCCTCGTACTGGTTCGTCACGATGTTCGGGCGTCCCAGACGCCGCGCGATGTCTTTTTTCCGCGCAGCCGCGGCTTCCCGTGCCGCGCGATTGGGATCTAAGAGCTTGAACGAAAAATGCAAAGCCAAACCCGCGAGCGACGCCGCGATGGTGCCCGCCAACAGCTCGATGAGCATCTCCTGACCACCCATGCGCTGGCCTGCTCCGCTGCGAGACATGGCTCTCGGATGGGACATGCAGCAGGGGACGCGCCCTCGAAAGTGCCGCAGGGCGAAGGAGATCGATTGCAGAGTGCCTGGTTTCGAGATGACGATTGACGAAACTCCGCGGCCAAATCATCACGTGGCGGCGATTTTTCGTCATCTGGACGATCGCGTCTCGACACGATCGAGTCGCACGTCCCCTTGCTTGTCACTTCGGAAGCACCGCGGCGCGGGTCCGTCCCTGGGACACGCCTTCTTTGACACCGCACGCGCGAGAGCCGGCGTGTTGTTGTGGACGCTCGCCTTTCGGTTGAGGTTGCCGCGCGTGGTCGCCACGACACATTCTGTGGATCGCGCCACCTGTTTGTGAAGCGCCGCGAATTAGCCCTGGTACGTGTCGCGGCACAGACAAAGCGCGGACAAGGCACAATGGGTCTTCGTGATTTGCTCGGCGTCGGCAAGCGCGGGGAAACCAAACAAGCCGTGTCACCGGTTTCCAAGGGAATGGGTCGGGGGGAGGTGTTAGCGGATGACACCCCGATGTCCAGCGGCGAGGGCGTGAGCTCCGGATTCGCGACACCCGCGGGGATGGTGGGTGACTTGCGCGGCACCTCTTCCACCGCGCCGCTCCCCAGGGGCGCGATCGCGAACCAGCCGTACAACCCGTACACGGGCTTGGGCGGGCCGTTTGATCCGAACATGTCAAAAGCGCTGTACTCCCTGTCCGACTCCCCCGAGTTTCTGTTTGACGAAGAACGCGGGATGAAACGCAGGAGCTGGAGCGAAAATCTCACCTTCCTCACCGGGGTGGGGTACCTCGGCGGCACCCTGGCGGGCGGGGGGATGGGGGCGTACCGTGGAATCGTCGGACCTTCTGCCGGGGCGCAGTCCGTGGGAAACGAAAGCAGAAGACTACTTCTGAACCGGGTTTTGAACACCGGGGGCGCGAAAGGCGCGGCGCTGGGAAACACGTGGGGATGTATCGGTTTATATTACGCCGCGATCGAATCGTTAGCCGGGTACTACCTGGACCAGGAGTACCCCGTAATAACCGCGATCGCAGCGGGCGCGGGAGCAGGAAGTGTGTTCAAAAGCATGCAAGGCCCGCGCGCGATGGCCGTGTACGGAGTCGTCGGGGCGTCACTCTCGGCGGTGAACCAAATCGGACAAGCCGTCGCGGGGAGGTGATTTTGTTGTGGTTCTGTCCAGTGAAATAAGCGTCACTTATTAGGCATGGAACACTACAACTGTAATCAAAATTTGTCTATGTTCATGGGTGACTTTCTTTCAATCCCCCACTACCTACCCACCTCACCTTACCACGACTGGTAATAGGTACTACCACGTCACCACTCGCTCGGCGGGATTCCAACCGCGGCGCACTCCGTCACGAAATCAACCAGCATGCGCTTGACCGAAACTCTGTACGACACGGCGACGGCGTATTGGGAATCGTTTTCGTCTTTTTCTTCGTCTTCGTCGTCTTTCCTTTCCCTTTCCTGCGCCAGTTCTGCCAACAAAACAAGGTCCTCCTCCAGCGACGTTGGGAACTCGGCGAGAAGTTCCACGCACCGCGCCGCGGCTTGCCCCAGCGCGGCGGTGTCCACCGCGTTTCGTTCCGGATCAGCCGGGTTTTCTTTCGCCCGGCGCTCCGCCACGGCGACGGATGATTCACCGCCAGTTTCACAGGCCGTTTTTCGGGATACGACTTGTTCACACTTCGCCGGACCCCACAACCCGCACGGATCCTCCCCAACCCACACGAACGTGCTGTGTCCTATGTGCGGCACGTCGCAGTCCCGGAGTTTCGTTAACGCGGCTTCGCTGGAGTGCATCACGCGCAAACAACCCAACAAGTGCGCCGCGTGCGCGATCCCGCCCGGCCTTACGGCCAGCGGCGCAGCCACCGCCAGGGCGCTCCACATCACCCCTTCGCGCGTCATGGCGCCGTGCACGTCGCCGGCAGTGACGTACCGGTCATCGTCAAGCACGTCCTGCACGTCCGTGTAAATTCGCACGAAGTCCCCCGCGTTTGGCGTTGGGAAAAAACCGTACGACGCCAACAGCTCGGCGGTGGTTTCGTGGCCGTACGTGATGAAGACCTCGTCGCCGGGTTCGTACGCCCAAATAGAACGCATCTGGAACCAGGAGGTTGCTTGTTTTCCGGATCCTTCTTTTCCGGATTCTTCAGTACCTCCAGTACCTCCAGCACCTTCCTCCCCAGTACCCCAAGCCACGCACCACGGCTCGCTTCCGTTCGAGACGCTCATGCATATTTCCTCGCCGCGCTCGTTCGTCGCGCAGTCTTCGTCGTTGGCCAGGTCGTCGAAGTCGACTTTGGTTTTCTGTCCGACTTTCTCTTTCTTCGTCGTGTCCGCGTGTTTCACCCGCAGCGCGTTTTGCAGAATCCCGTCCGTTTTCCTGGCCTGCGCCGGGGACTCCGGGTTATGGTTGAACAGATCCGCGAACGGCACCAACGCCCTTGCGGTGCCGTTGGGCGTTACCACCGAAAACGACCGGCTGTGCACCAAGCTCAACGCCCACAGGATTTGGTCTTTGGAGTTTTTATCATCCGCGTTTCTGGTGGCATAGCCGTTGAACGCCATCGCCAGCCGCGTGGTTTCCTCCACCGCGTCCGCGTGCTGCAGCTCCTTGATCATGTCCCGGCGCCAAAACGCGGCGGCGCCCGTCGACGACGGCAGCATGGCGCGGTACCTCGCCCAAACCAAAAGCTTTTCGGTAGGGTATTTGTCTTGCTCATTCTGCTCATTCTCATCACGTGCTTTCCCTGCATCTTGCTCACTCTCTTTCCCTGCATCCACGCTCTCAGCAGCTCGGATTACCTTCAGCAGCTCCAGCGCTAGCCTCAAGTCGTCCGGGTCGTCGTACCCGTCTTCAAACACGTGAATCGTGTGCTTCCAGGGAATCTGCATCAAGAGGTCGCCTTCTTTGATTGGCACAAGGGCCACGAGACCGCGGCCGCAGGGCGTTTCTTGTAAAGCAACAGACACGGAGCCTGGCGGGAAGCGCTCGGTGAACATTACCTGCGCGTCAAACGTGGAAACCGCGTATTGCTCCGCGGAAGGGGTCGCGGTCGCGCGTCGTTTGCGGTGGCGGGCAAAACGAGCCACATTGGATGTGGCCAACCTGTTCGCGGAAACACTCGCGACGCGGTCGGAACTACCGAGCCGGTGCCTCGCCCCGAGGTCGCGGCCGGAAACAGACGCCGCGCCAAGGCGCATCGCCGACGTCGGGAACGCGAGCGCCGACATCGGAAGGCGAACGCGCGCGCGCGGCCCGCGCGGGAAGGTGTGATTGTGATACTGGGCACCATCGGGTGCCGAGCCGTTATCACGAGCCGGGAAGCTGAGGCTGGCAGAGCCCACGGAACTGCAGGTGTCCGACTTTTTGGTCGCATCCGAAGACGTTTTCGCGCCGGTTTTTGGAGCCGAGCGAGGGTAGTGGACGGAGTGATCGTAACGGAACGTGTTTGCTACGGTTGATGGCGATTTCTCGATCCGTTACGTACTACGGGTGAAGCGTTACGTATTCGAACCTTTACGTACTACTGTCAATAACACGGTTATTCGTGTGGCAATTCGCGCGGCGACCGGTCGAGGTCGTTTACGCGCGCGAAAACAGTCACCCGCTGCAACTCAAAATGGCTCCAGAATCGCAAAAAGAAAACTCAGCGTTCGTCGCCGTGGTCGTTGGCCATGATGCTCGGCCCCGCGGGGGATCGCGGCGGGAGCAAGGAGACGACACCGGCTTCTTCTCCAGCGGTGCCGTCGAGCTCCATCGCGGCACCCAAAGGCGCGGTAATCGCGTCAATCGCGTCCTCCGCCGCCGCCGCCGCCGGCATTTCGTCGTCGGGCGCGCGCGCGACGGCGGCTTCGCCCAGTTCAAACGTTCCTTCCGCCTCTTCCTTCGCCGTGACGACATCGGCACCACCGCCCGAACCCGGGACAGAAACGGCTTCTTCCCCAAACGTTTCCCTCGGCTCTTCCTTCGCGCCCGCCTTGTGTTTGTCGCCGTCCGGAAACGCGGTCGCGGCGTGGTCCCGCCGCGACGGCTTGTCGTCCACGTCGCCTCACGATAAATAAAAGAAAGTGTCAGTCTTGTATGGGCAAACAGTCGTTG